>Ga0114129_10016811_pt1 | contig 10414 bp, 5 predicted proteins | sample RhiMetdeltSRZDD1_FD_80071 | JGI IMG/M metagenome (GOLD analysis project Ga0114129, IMG submission 80071) | Populus rhizosphere microbial communities from Tennessee, USA - Rhizosphere MetaG P. deltoides SRZDD1 (version 2) (version 2) | ecosystem: Host-associated > Plants > Roots > Rhizosphere >... | reverse complement strand
GCTCGATCATCTCCTCGCGGCTGACGCTCGGTTGCGACTAGAACCACGTACTCCGCGCAACACAGCCGCGGCTCCGATTCGCCGGTCGCGCCTCTGCCACCAGCCGCCTGACCAATGCCGCGCGGAGGTTCGTCGAGCCATCCCGTTCGAACGCTTCGAGGCCTTCATCTCGATGCGCCATCGCCCCAGCAGTAGTAGATATTGCTCGGATCGCGCCGCCCGGCGAGGATCTCGTTGTTGATCGCCTGCACGGACGTCGCCGTCACCCCGGCATGGCTTCCGATGTAGCTGGTCACCTGGCCGACGCCCCGCTCGAGAGCCCACGACAGCTCGAGAAGAGCACGCCGCAACTCCTCGTCCGTGCGGCGATGTTCGGTGCGACGGCCCGAGGGGACTTCGGTCCTCGCCTCCACCCGTTCCGGATCGAGATCGGCGACGTCCCGGCGCAGCCGGTGTGACTGTTCGATCCGATTGATGCGGTTCGCCGCGTTCACGTCTTCCGCCGTGTAGTAGCGGTCCGCCGCGTTCGGGTTCGACGAAAGCATCTCCAGGGCGCACAACATGGCCTCCGACCGATCCCCGGTACGACCCCTGAGCACGCGAATGCCCGCTTCCAGGGCGCGATGCAGATCGCCGGGCGGAGGCCCGAGAGGACGCCCGTGGATGGGTTCTTCCGGCATGTCCACCACTTCCCCCGCCGGCTCGAAGTGGATGTCGATGATCCGGTCCGCGCGGTCCCGCTGGCGATACAACATCGCGCGGACGCGGACCGTCTGCCCTTCCCGCAGCCCGGCCGCGCGGCGGTGCGTCTCCGCCAGCTCGTCACGCCCTGCAATGAGCTCCCGCATGTGTCGACGGTCGTCGCTCCCACACTCCATCAACGGGCACAGTTGATCCTCCACGGCCCTCTGGAACACGGCACCGTCTCTCGAATAGGGCACGCCGAACTCGTGAACCTCGGGCTCCGTCGCTTCCGAACGGCCGGCATCCAGGGTCGCGGCGATTCGTCGAATGTGCTGCATCCAGCGATCGTCGGAGCCCATCTCGAGGTACTCGCGGACCCCGACGATCAGCGAACGCACGACGTGGCGGCGGTCTCGAGTCAGCCCCAGGAACGTCCCTGCCGCCACCGTCGCGCCCGCGCGCAGCGGCGGGCGCAGATCGTTGGCGAGGTCGGGGCGGAGGCCGTTGGAGTCGTCGATGAGGATCAATGCGTCCACGCGGTCGGCCAGGGACGAGAGCCCGGCCGGCGCCGGTGCGCACCCCGGAAGCCCGACGGCGACCCTCGCGAGATCGAGACCGCGCAGCCGCGGCGCGGCCAGCGGATGGCCGGGCCCACAACCCGACGCCTCGCGGTGCGCTCCCTGCGCCGGAAAGTAATAGACCCTCGTCCGCGCCATGGCGGGGACGGCCAGGCCGAGCGCGACGGCCGCCACCGCGGCCCATCGTGTCGCGGAGGCGCCGCGCGAGCTCGCGTTCGTCTCCGGCCGGAACGCCGGATATCGGGATACGGTTCGGTCCTGGATTCTCACGACTGACCTCCTGTGGTCACGGCGTCGACGATCAGGTTGCCGGTCTCCCCCGCGGTGCGCCGACCGCTTCGGCGCACCTGGCCATCCTCCATCGTCCACAACACTTCGTACTCGAACGTGGCCGGACCCTCCTTGGGCGACGCCCAGCGGATGAGCTCCGAGTAGCGCGGCGTGCCCGTCAGATCGTGCAACTCGACGCGCTGGGTGCGCTTCTTGCCGAACAGCTCGAAGTACAGGTTCACGGTCGCCGCACGCACGCCCTGCTCGCGGAGGCGCACCGGATTGGCGACGACGAGCAGGTCTCGCACGGTGTGCGGCGGGCTGACGGCAACGGAGAAGTCCGCGGTCCGCTGGGGGCCGCTGCGCCACTCGGCGCCTCCGTAGAGGCTCCAAACGGCTTCGTAGTCGAACGTGCGCCACGCCTCGTCGTTGCGGTCGCCGAGGTTGCCGTAGACCAGCCGCGCCTTCTGGCCGGCGGCCAGGCTGTCGAGCGAGCGCTTGTCGAAACGGATCTCCCGCTGTGTCGTCTCTCCGTTGCGATGTTTCTTGGTCATCCGGAAGACGACGTGGTTGACGAAGAGACCGAAGTCGGCGGCGTCGAGACCATCCAGCGTGACGAGCACCTGCCGCTGGCGGTAGGCCGGATCGTCGTAGTTGACGACCAGGTAGTGGTCGCGGTCGCCGAGGAGCCGCCCCAGCCCGTTCGGCACGAAGCCGAACGGGAGGCTCTGCGTGTCATACGTGGCCTGTCGCCAGGTGAAGTTGAACGTGCCCGAGCGCTGGAAGCTCTTCGCGCGATAGGCGGCGAGGAGAGAGAACGTCGGTTCGCTTTGCGTCCGAGCCGGCCGAACGGTCGGCACGGGCGTCGGTGACACGCCGTGGCCCGTTCCGGGTGTCGACGCCGGGGGGGTCGTGGGGTCGGCGGTGTCGGAACCGGCCGGCCGTGCGTCCGAACCGGAGCTCTCGGGCACCCTCCACGTGTCGTCGAGAGGGAGCCGGTCGAGAAGCGGCAGGTGTTCGGCACGAGCGGCCCACGCGGCGCGTTCGTTGCTCTCGCGCGTCAGCTCCGCGGCGTTGGCGTCACGCACATGGTCCCGCTCCTCGCGCTGGAACTCGCTGGCGCGGTCGAAGTTGCTGAAGAGGCTGGGATCGTCTTGCAGCGTCTGGAGGATCTGCGGATCGTTCTCCACGTCGAACAACATCCGCACGACCTGGCCCTCCGCGTTGCGCATGGCCTGCTCGTGGTTGCCACAGTCCCCCTTGATGTCGAAGGTGTACGCGCGATCGGTGCGGAGCTGGTTCACGATCCGCTGCACGTCCACCCCCAGGACCTGCGTGCGCAGCGCGGCGGCCATGGCCTCGTGATTGGCGACGGCCGCGTAGTCGCCGCGCAGCTCGGCGTCGCAGCTATCGCGCAGGCCCACCAGGGTCATGTCGAACGTGATGGCGAGCTGGGCCGCGCCCTGCTTGAGCGATTCGCGCAGGATGGTCGCCCCCTCCGCGGTCAGGCGCATGCCGATCGCGGTGCGATGGCCCTCCATGACCGGTGCCTTCCCGGCGCCGATCACCTTCGTGATCTTCGTCTTCTCCTCGTCCTCGAGCGTGGAGGTGACGAAGACCTGCCCGGACTGGTAGGTGACGGGACCGGCGACCCGGGCGCCGGGGACCTTGCGGGCGAGCTCGAGGGCGGCGCGGCGCTTCGTCTCCTCGTCCACGTCGAGCTCGACGGCGAAGTTCAGGAAGCCCTCGGCCACGGATCGTCCGACTCCCTCCTCGACGAAGTCGGCCTCCGCGGCGGGGGCGTTCTTGACGAAGAGGATGAACCCGAAGACCGGCTGGCCGTTCGCGCCGCGGGCGATCCGCGGTTGATCGGGCAGGTAGTAGAACGTCTTCTCGTCTTTGTACTTCGGAAAAAACGTCAGGTCGCCGGCCTTGATCGGTCGATCCAGCAGGATGTCGCGCGAGGCCAGGGCGGGCGCCGACGCACCGAGGGCCAGCACGAACACGGCGGCGGCACGTCTCCACGAGGCGCTCATCGCGTCGCCTCCACCAGGTTCTTGATCTCGGTCACGACGGACGCGAGCGCGTCACGAGCGCTCTGGGGCAGGCCACTGACGCTCGCGCGGACGAAACTCGCCTCCAGGCGCTGCCACGGTGTCGGCGGCAGCGCCCCCTTGTCTTTGTGGATGAGCACCAGGCTGTACTCGATCGGCGACCGCGCCTCCTCGCCGCGGTCGGCGAAGAGGCGGACCTGCTGGTAGGGCTCGGGCTTGGCCACGCGGAACTTCACGGTCTCGATGGCCTCCTTGCCGTAGCGCCGATGCCGGAGCCGCACGTCCGCGCCGCGGATGCCGAGCCGCTCGAGCTCTTCGAGATCGGCCTCCACCTCGAGATCGCGCACCTCGATCGGCGGGCTGAGCGTCACTTTCATCTCGCGGCTGCATTGCGGTTCCGGGTGCGGTGGCCACACCCCGCCGCCGCGGAGGCTCCACGACGCGATGTATTTGAACGGACAGGCGGGATCGGCGGGCGTCGCTCCACCGGCGGCGAACGTGAACACCTTGGTGATGGTGCCGGCGTCGACCTTCGGGGCGGTGAAGATCTCGTTGTCGCGAAAGTCGCGGCCGGACGGAAACGGCACGACGACCTCGATGGATGCGTTGTTCACCATCCGGGCCTTGAAGAGCTCGAGGGCATCCACGTCGAGGTCGACGGTGATCCGTCCCCGCTTGAAGAACGGATCGTTCAGGATGACCTTCGAGAAGACGTCGTCCTTGTGACGTTTGAGGGCCGCGCCCAGGTTGCCGGTCATGGTGTGGGTGCGGTACACCGCGATCGACTTCGCGAAGCTGAAGCTGACGCGTCCCGACATCTTCTGATCCTTCCGCTTCACTTCGTAGATCTCGTAGCTGTCGGCGTCCGGACGCGACTTCTTCTTCTTGTCCTCGCCCGATTCGTCCTTCCCGTCGGGCTCGTCTTCGGCCTTCGTGTCTGGAACCGAGAACGTCCTCTGCATGTCGAGAAAGGCCTCGAGGGCCATTTTCATGAGGGCTTCTTCGAGGTGTGAGACCTCGACATCCGGCAGGTTCTGGTCGATGGCGATCGTGACCGCGCCCGTGTTGAGCAGCTCCTCGTACCCGTGTTCGATGTCCTTCCGGCTCACCTGGGCGACGCGCGACGTGCCCCAGAAGAAGAACGGAAACACGAAGCCGACGCCGTTCTCCCGCGTGCTGTCCTGCGTGGCCAGGGTGCACTCGCGCACCTTGCGGATGCGGTCGAGATTGATGCTGATCTCGGCGGTGAGGGCCCGCGTCTTCGCGACGTAGTCGTAGGCAAAGGTCACCGAGAGGTCCGAGGTCGGCTTTTCGAACGTGGCGGTCAGAAGTTGTGCGCCGAGGTCGGAGAGGCGGCCGGCCAGCGCCGCCTTGCCACCGGGATACGTGGGCGCGCGCCCCGAGGTCAGAACGCCGCTCGGTGCGAACTGGGTGGACGACAACGTACCCGAGGTGACGACGAAGTTCTCACCCTTGGCCGCCGGCGTCAGCTCGACCATGCCCTTGAGCTGCGCCCCGGGCACCGCCCGTTCGAGCAGGCCGGCCAGCTCGTTCTGCTCGGCCTGCGTCAATCCATAGCCCACCATCAGGTGGAAGAGCCCGCCTTCGGTCGCCCTCGGGCCCGACTCGTCATCGGTCACGAAGCTCATGAAGGTGGCCTCGGGTTTGCCTTCCCGGAACGTGAGCCGAGGTTCGGTGGGCAGGTAGTACCAGGCCGTCGGCTTCGCGGCGGGCGGAGGTCCGAAGGAGACGAAGGTGCGAAGCGCCGGGAGGCTGTTCAGCCAGGCCGGCCGCGGCGACGGCCGCGGCACGGGAGTGGGACCGGCGGCGGCGCCGGCGCGCTTCCGCAGGCGACGCTCGTACTCGTCCTCGAGCGCCTTGCACGTGTCGTCTTCCGGCCGCACATCCGGCGGCGGCTCGGCCTGCCACCGGGGACGCAAGGCGGACATGTCCGCGTCCTCCGCGGCCGGGAACACGCGCACGGTCGTGCCGTTGCCCAGCACGAAGTCCATGTGCAGGCCCAACTGCACTGCGGCTCGGGCCGGGCCCGCGGTCATCGCGACGGCGAGTGCGGCCAGCGCTCCCCTCTTCATCGAGTCCGTGATCGGCATCGTCCTCTCCTCCACAAAGACAGAGCCGCCCCGCGCTCAAGAGCGCGGAGACGGCACGTTGTCGCAAAAAACCGTCGAGCTCTCCGTCGTGCTGCGGGCCGAGCTGACCTGGCGGCCGTCTTCGAACAGCCACGTGATCTGCACTTCGAGCGCGGCCCCCTCGGGCGGGACCGGGAACGAGCGCGTGGCGGCGAGTACGCCGGTCTCGGGGACCAGCTCCACGCGGTCCCGGCGGCGGCGGCCGAAGAAGTCGTACCAGACGGTGACGGCCACCAGCCGGACGCCCGCCCCGCGCAGGCGCTCGGCGCTCGCGCGGAACTCCACCTCACGGAACTCGAAGGGGGGCACGAGGGAATGCGCCACCGCCGTCGACGACCGTTCGGGCTCGGTCGTTCGGATCCCGCCCAGGAACGACCAGTCCACCGAGTACGAGTACGTTTGGAAATCGGCCTCGCTCGCCTCCTGGTCCCAGGAGTAGCTGGCCTTCTTCGCCTCCCCGCGCGCCAGGTCGTCGCCTCGGAACAACACCTCGCGCACGGTCTCCCGGCCGGACCCGTGGCGCTTGTGGAGCGCGACGGAGACGCTGGAGATGTAGCGGGCGTGCTCCGCCTGGCGCAGCGCGTCGAGGGAGAAGTAGACCTCGCGGACGGTGAAGGCCGGATCGGTGGCGCCGGCCATGCGGAAGACGCGGGAGTCGTTGCCCCACCGGCTGTGGAGCTGGCTCAGGTTTCCCGCGAGCGGGATGCTGATCGTCTCGGCGACGCGCTCCCGAAAGTCCAGGGTGTAGCGACCCGAACGCGTGGCTTTGCGAAGACGATAACCCCCTTTGAGACTCAGATACCACGGCGCCTGGTGCGATTGGCCGCCGCCGCCCGGCTGGCCGATGAGCGCGCCGGCGAGGCCGGCCGCGTCGGGAGCGTCCTCCGGATAGGCCTCGAGCGGGATGGACTCGAAGAGCTGCTCCTGCATCCGCGCGTAGGCGCGCTCGACCAGCTCGCGCATCGCTTGCGGCTCGCCCTTGTACTCCACCTGGACCGCCCCCGATTGGCGCGCCTGGTCCCAGAAGTCCTGATACGAGAAGTCCAGGCGGATGGGGCCGTACCCGAATTTAAGGCCCACCTCGCGGTCGGCCTGCTCGCGCACCTTGTCCCAATCGACGGTGACCCGCGCCTCCACGGGATCGCGCAGTCCGGAGAGGGCGAGCTCGAACACCACGGACACGTCCGACGACGCCATGCCGAACGAGCTCTGCAGGAGCGTCGCGCCTTCCCGCGTGAGATGGAGGGACACCGCGGCACGGTGTCCCTGCAGCAATGGCGCACGCCCCGACCCGACGACGCGGTGGGCCAGGCGCGAAGCGGGGGCGGGCTCTCCCTCGACCGGCGCCGCGGCGACCGTGGACACGAGCGCGAAGGTCCCCTCGCGGAACGCGACCGGTCCCTCCAGCACGGCCTTCTTCACGTCGGTGCGCAGCGCCTTCTGCGCCTCGGCAAGCTCCTTTTCCGTCACGTCGAGGCCGACGAGGAAGTGAACGATGCCGCCGCCACCCGCCACCGTCACGCCGTCTCGGGTGTCTCGCGCGGTTGCGTCCTGGTAGCGCAGGAACGAGAACTCGGGCGTGCCGTCGGATCGTTGCGCCACGCGCGGCTCCGCCGGAACATAGAAGAAGCGCTCGGGGTCGGTGGCGTGCGGATAACAGACGAGCGGTCCGCAGCGGCGGGCGTGGTCGAGCGCGATCATCTGCGCGGCGGCGGGGACGGCGCGGACCAGCGCGCAGACCGAAGCGAGGATCGTGACGAGCGGCAGTTTCGTGAGCATGAGGGCCTCAGGGATTGGCCGCCGGGCGGGGAGGGGCGGTCAGGACCACGGCCAGCTCGAGCCCGCTGCCGTCCTGCCAGTCGCTCTGCTCGGTGCGATTGCCGTCGAGCAGCCACGACGTGCGATAGCGATAGGAACTGCCCTCGTCGGCCAGGAAGCTGGCCTCGAGATAGTTGTCTTTCGCCTCCTCGGGACGCACGCTGCGCGAGAAGAGATGCCGGCGGCCCAGCAGCTTGTGCTCGACGGTCAGCGAGGCCCGCCTCACGCCGGCCGCCGCGAGCCGGTTTTCCTCGACCTCGACGTACACGCGAACACGGTCCTTCGGGGGGACGAGCTCGACGATGCCGCGGGACGACGTGAGGAACTTCTGGGCGTCGTCCGGAACGCCGACGACCTTTCCGCCGCGGAAGCCCCAGACGACGCGATACTCGTATTCGTCGGCCGCGGTGCCCGTGAGTCCGAGCACGGGATAGGTGAGCGCCTTGCTGAAGGCGGCGTTGCGTACGTCCTCCTGGCTGAACCGGATTTCCTTCGTGTAGTCCTGCAGTCCATCGCGTCCGTATCGCTTCCGCACGGTGACGGAGGCGGAATTGATGACGGACCGGAACGCGTCGTAGTAGTCCGGATCGACTTGGAACAGCACCTCCCGGCGCTCGAACACGGAGTCCTGAGGCGTGACGAGTTTGTAGACGCGGCTGTCGCGCGACCACTGCTCGAAGAAGCCGCGGATGTTCCCGGCCGCGTTGAACGGCACCTTGATCGTCGTGTTGTGCGTGAAGCGCATCGAGAACGTGCCGCGCCGCACGTCCTCGCGCCTGCGCAGCGTGAACTGGTTGTCGGTGACGTACTTCGGATTGTCGTGGCCGCCGAACACGTCGAAGAAGTAGCCCTGCTTCTGGCGCTCGCGCACGATGTCGCGCGGCACCGGCTCGCGCTCGGGGATCTGAGACAGGCCGGTCGTGGTGTCGAACAACATGTCCACGAGCTTCGACGTCACGGCATCGAGGAGCCCCGCGGCCTGTCCCGCCGCCACCGGCAGGCCCGCGCGGTTCGTGACCTCTACCTCGACGACGCCGTTCCGGACGAGCTCGTCCGTCTGGCTGCGTATCTCTCGCTTCGTGAACCGGACCTGCCGGTTCTGCAGCGACAGGAAGTGTCGGTAAACGGTCTCGAGGTTCGCGAACACACGGCCCTGGTATCCCTGCACCGCCGCTTCGTAGTACGCGGTCACGCTCACCGAGACGTCGGACGTCCCCCCGGTCAGTGATTTCTGCAGCAAGGTTGCACTGGCGGCGTCGAGACGGGCGGCGACGGCCGCCTTCGAGCCGGGGGTGATCGGAGCCGCCCCGGACGTGATGAGACGCGACTCCACGTCGCCTCCCGTGGCGACCACGGAAGAAATCACGCGGAAGGACGGCGGCGATCCTTGCTGCTCTTCGTCCGCCTCGACGAGTAGAGGCACGGGGCCGCGGAGCACCGCCCCCGCGACATCCTCCCCCAGTTGGCGGCGGATGCCCTGCAGCATGTCCGCGGGCAGCTCCAGCGTGAACAGGAAATGGAAGATCCCGCCGGAAGCGGCCTCCTTTTCGCCGACGTAGACGGCCAGCAGCATCTCCGGGACGCCGGTCGCGCGATCGATGGAAACGCGCGGGTAGGGCGGGATGTAGTAGTACGACTTCGGGTCGTCCTTGTCGCGGAGCAGCGTGACTCCGTCGAACGTGAGCTGGCCTTCGTCGTAGAGCACGACGGCGCGCGCGCCGTCCGCCAGCATGACGGCCAGGGCGCAGCCCGCCGCGATCGAAAACGGGAACCTCATCGGGTCTCCTCTCCTTGTTCCAGGCCGACGCCGCGAGAGACGTCGATCTGCTGGGCGCGGTGCAGCGTCCAGTCGCTCTGCTCCCGCGGGCGGTCCACATAGAGGCGGGTGACCCGCACCGCATACGGCTCGTCGAGGTCCTTGGCGAGCCGGAAGGACACCTCTCTCTCGTACACGGCCTGTCCGGCCTCGAACCGGACCGGCTCGACGTACTCCTGGCGCCGCTTCGTCCGGATCTTCACTTCGACATCCACGCGATGCAGGGGCGTGGGTTTCTCGTCGACGAAGTCGTAGCAGAGGACGAGTAGACGGGTCTGCGCCATACGCAGCGTGGCCCACGTCTCGTGCCGCGTGAAGAGCTGCGGATGCCGCCGACGGCTCACGCGGATCGGCACGCTCGAGCTCCACACCTTGTCGCGCGGCACGAAGCGGCCCGCGGCCTCGTCCCACACGACACCCATCGAGGTCTGGCGGTACGAAGCGGACAGCAACAGTCGATCCGTCTCGAAGCCCTGCCAGAACAGATCCGCGGTCAGCGGCTGCAGCGCGACCGTGTAGCGCCGCTGCGTCCAGGCCCCGTCGTGGGCGGCCGCATCCGAGGCGTCGACACCGTGCAGGACGCCGCCCTCGAGGCGTGCCGATGCCGACGTGGCCTCGGCCTCGGCCTCCACGTGGGCGTACTCGAGCGCGGTCTCCACGCGGTCGGCGGGCACGCGACGCAGCTCGACGGCATTCGGCTCGGCCAGCCCGCGCCGCAGCTCGTCGACCCCAGCGTCTTCACGCTCGAGCTCCAGCGAGAGCACCGCGCGCACGCGGTGCGCGCCGGCGTCCCCCGTCTCCTGGCGACCCACGTAGCGGAAGAGATCGAAGCGAAAGGCCGGAGCGCCGTCGCGGTCGGCCAGGCGCGGCTCCGCCGGCACGTAGTACCAGAGTCGCGGACGCTCGTGATCTGGATAGAGGACGCGGCCGGACACCTCGCGCGGGCGTCCCCAGTCCGGCCGCGCCCAACTCGCGGAGGCGGCCGCCTCGACGAGACCGACGAAACACCAAGCGTGGAGGCCGCGCACGTTACGGGTCCTTTCT
>Ga0114129_10016810_pt1 | contig 10414 bp, 8 predicted proteins | sample RhiMetdeltSRZDD1_FD_80071 | JGI IMG/M metagenome (GOLD analysis project Ga0114129, IMG submission 80071) | Populus rhizosphere microbial communities from Tennessee, USA - Rhizosphere MetaG P. deltoides SRZDD1 (version 2) (version 2) | ecosystem: Host-associated > Plants > Roots > Rhizosphere >... | reverse complement strand
TGAGGATCTCGAAATAGGGTCGATGCCCATTGCCGCGGGCAAGCGTCGGCGGCAACATCTCTGACGTTGCACCTTCGCTATCTTCGTGAGCATCCCAATCACTTGCGCGCTGACGGAAGGACCGCGTGAGAAGGGCGCGGGTAATGCGCCGAGCAACGGTTGCGGTCGCATGCGCGTCGTTCGATGCGGCATGGTCGCGCAACGCAGTCATGAGCTGAGGGCCGGGAAAGGCGTGGAATTCCTCAGTCGCCATCATTTCCGCGAGGGCAGTCTCGAACTTGGTCCGGCTGCCGGAACCGTCGGACCAGCCTTCAGCTAGTTCGACCAGGGTTCGCCACTGGTCGCCGCGCGCGCCAGGACCGGCGAAGAATCGATCGATCCGATCTCCGCGACCATTGCCTCCCTTGGACATCGGGCCTACTACCTCTCTCGCGGCGCTCCCGTAGTCGCCACTAACAGCCAGAACGCCCTGAGACGGCATCGTGGTGATCACCTAGTGTAAAGGCGGAGAGTCCTGAGCACGGTAAACCGAACGGCCCTGTATTTTCTTTACCTTAAGCTTGTGTGTGAACCCCCGCCGAATGGCGTAACTGTGCCGGAGGATTGTGAGCTGCGCGGCGCTCATCGCAAGAAGTGGGCTAACCCCGCTGAGGCGCGGCGCCAGCCAGCTGGTCGGATACCATAATAGGTCTGCGCAATTTCGTGGGGGATCCTGAACGTACGGTGGACACGGAGCAGGATCGCTCGCCGCAAGAGCCGCCGGTTTGGCTCTGCACTCCTGGTTGGCACAATCGGGTCAGGCCCGATAGGCACCCCTGGCGCCTGTCCGTTCGCGGACCTTGAGACGATTTCGAGCCCGGCTTTCTCGCGCGGCACGTATTCCGAGATGAAAGGGTGACAAAGGTGAATCATACGGAGAAAAGTGCAATCAAACCCGACACGTCTATCGATCTCGGGATTGATCGCACCCGCCTCGCTCATGAAGCCGCACACTGCGCGCGCGGATCGGGACAGCGACCTCGCTCATAACCTTCGGGTTGGGATCCAGCAGTTCGTTCGGATCGCTCGGCGGGGCGCTCCCGAAAGCAAAGGCGTCATCGGATCAAACGGATTTCGCCTCACGATAACGATCATCATCGGGGTTCTGGCATTGTTTCTGGCGACGCTGGATCATCGCGGCGCAAGCTGGCCGTGCATGCGCGATGCCCGGCGAAGGAGCGGTACTGTGGTCAGGAGCGAGTACCCCCTCGGTGCTAGTCGCACTGCTTGATTTGCTTGGGCTGATCTCGATGGTACAGCGTGACTAAACTCGATCCTACGCTCGGGATTTTGGCGAGGCGAGGATGCGTGACCACGACCAGGCTGCGATCCGATCCGCGCCCTTTTCCTTTGTGTTCCAACATCGTCCCTCGACCCGCCAAGAAGCCACCCCACGCCTGGTCCAGTACAGCGCATCCGCAATTGGGCGTCCTATGCAGAAGCGTGTCGACGTGATCACAAGCTGCAGACTTTGCGAGCTGCTAGCCAAGGATTTGACTTCAGCCAATCTGCGAATCATCGATTTCTCTCCTACGCTCCGCGGCGGCGTGCGGATGGCCGGCCACTGGCAGCATGTCAACTCCTGATGACGAAGCCGGGGGACCTGGGTGAGAGGCCGATGATTGGCAGGCCCTTTTGGCGCGTTTATCGGTCGGCGCTCATACTTGCGATTTGGGCTCTTGTAGGAGCTGACGCATGGCGGCCAGCCGCGGCCGCAGACCTAGGCGGCAACTGCTGCGCCGACCTCGAAGGGCGGATGGCAGAGCTTGAGGCAACCGCGGTGCGCAGAGGCAGCCGCCGCGTTTCGCTCACCTTGAGCGGCCAGGTGGTTCGGTCGATACTCTATTGGAATGATGAGTTTCAATCCGACATCTATTCCGTCGACAATGTTCTCAATACGTCGCGCTTCCGCTTCGTAGGCAGCGCCGGGATCTATCAGGAACTGCAAGCCGGTTTCATGATGGAGTTGGATTTGCGGCTCGGGGCCCGTTCCAATCAGATCAACCAATTCGACGACGATGGCATCTCCGGGTCGGGCGGCATCCTCGGCGGCGCCGCGTTAGGGGATGGGATTGGGGGCGCAGGTGACTCGGTGATCGGCATCAGGATCGCGAATTGGTGGCTCGAGAGCAAGCATTTGGGCAAGCTGACGCTCGGTCGTCTCAACACCGGGACCGGCGATATCTCAACCATCGATCTCAGCGGCTCGAGTGTCATCACCAGCAGCGAGCCTGGCAATTGGAACGACTTCTTCATGCGCAACGGCCTGGGTGCAGCCGGCGGCGCGACCTGGTCTACTCAGTGCGGCGGGCCGTCAGCTGCAGGCCCATACAGCAGCGACTGCTTCGAGCAGGGGCCCAGCCGGCGGGACGCTGCACGCTACGACACGCCGACCTGGCATGGCTTTGGCGTGAGTGCGGCATTCGGCGAGGATGACTTCTGGGATGTCGCTCTGCGCTACTCAGGCGAGTGGCATGGCTTCCGGGTTGCGGCGGGGATCGGTTACCGCAGGTATGAGGATCGCGAGCCCGACGTGGTGGTGTTCGGCCCCCCTGACCGCAAGCTCAGGGACACGGACCGTCGCCATTGGCTCACGTCCGCAAGTGCCATGCACGTCGCCTCCGGCCTGTTCCTGAACGGGGCCTACACGCGCTACGAGTTCCACGGCACCAACGCCAATGAGGTGATCGGCGGAGTAGTCGCCAACGGCAACCGGCCCGACATCCCGATGTGGTGGGTCTCGGGTGGCATCCAGAGGAACTGGTTTGTTCCCGGCAACACGACGTTCTACGGCGAGTACGGCTGGTTCGAGGACGGCACAGCAGGGCTGCTGGCCGCTACGGCCTATCCCAAACTTGGACCGCTTGGCGGCGGTACCTTCACCGCTGGCTCGATTGTGACCAACAGCCAGGTCGCGTGGTGGGGCTTCGGCGCAGTGCAGACCATCGACGCCGCAGCCATCGACCTCTACATTGGCTATCGTGCTTACCAGGCGGATGCGGCGATCAGCGGCGGTCCCACGAACCAAATACCAGGGGGCTTGCAGGACATCCGGTTCATCCAGGCCGGTGCCCGCATCCTGTTCTGAAAGCGGCGGCGCGACGACTCGAAATGCCGCCGAGTCCGATGTCCGAATTATTCTGTCCGTTATCTAAGAAGCGAGAGGTTCGATCTGACATCGGCTGCCTGGCTTCTTCTTGCGCGGCCTCACCATTCAAATGACCAATCCGAAAGCCGCGTTGACGTGGATCGCGATCGTGTCGCTTGGCCTCGGGGATACCGCCCCAGCGATGACTGCCTCCATCTTGCGGGTCTGAAGCTACTCACAAGCCGTGCCTGAGCCGACAGGCGAAACGCCCGCCTTCGCATACCTTCGAGACATCCGAGGAAGACGCGGAAAATGACCGCGGTTCCGCCCGGCCTGCACGCCGGCCGCAGCGGATGCGGGGCTCATGTCCACCCACGCGGCCTCGAAAAAATGGCCGTCGGTGTCTTCGAAGGCACGGTTGTACAGCCAGCCCATGTCAATGCGCCCGAGCCCGCCATCGACAGGGCAGATCGCCTAGCTTCGGTCGACGGCAAGTCGAAATCGGTCTCGATAGTCCTGCGGCGTGATTCCGAGCCGGCGCCTGAAGGTGCGCGCCAGCGTTGCGGCGCTGCCAAGACCGCTGCAATGCGCCACGCGTGCGAGCGGCCATCGTGTCGCTTCCAGCAACTGCTTGGCGCGGTCCAGCCGCACGAGCTCCACGAACCGGGCCGGCGTCATCCCGGTCTCGGCCAGGAATGCGCGCGCGAATGTGCGCTCGCTCATTGCCGCGCGGCCGGCAAGGGCAGGAACGCTGAGGTCGGCCTCGGGATGCTCCTCGATCCAGGCAACCATCGCTCGCAGCCCGTCGGCGGCGTTCGCCTGCGCGGCCAGGCTCGCGCTGAACTGCGACTGGCCGCCGACGCGCCGAAGATAAAGCACCAGCTCGCGCGCCGTATTGAGCGCCACGGCGGGCCCGCAGTCCTGCTCGACGAAGGCAAGCGCGAGGTCGATGCCGGCCGTGACGCCCGCCGAGGTGAAGATATAGCCGTCGCCCACGAAGATGGCGTCGGCGACCACCTCCGTGCTTGGCAGCATGGTCTCCAGCGCCTTGGCTGCGGACCAGTGGGTCGTTGCGCGCCGGCCCTCGAGAAGTCCGCAAACGCCGAGGAGGAAGGCTCCCGTGCACACGCTTGCCACGCGCCTGGTGCCGGGCGCTCGCTGAGCGATCCAATCGAGCAATCCTGTGCCAGTCCCAACACTGCGGAGGGCCGCCTCCGGTCCGCCCGCGACGATGACCGTATCCAGAGGCTCGTGGAGATCGGCAAGGGCGCGCGTGCCGGCGACCGGCAGGCCCGAGGAGGACGTGATCGCGCCGCCTGCAGGGCTGGCCACGATCAGCTCGTACCGGAACGGCTCGGCCGTCGTTTTCGGCAGATGATGGTTGGCCTTGCTGAACACCTCCATCGGCCCGGCGATGTCGAGGAGCTGAAAGCCCTCGAACGCCACGAGCGCTACGCGCCGCGGAGTGCCGTGCTCGCGCACGCCGCGTGCGCCATCGGGCCTGGAAGCATGCCTCAGCATAGGTCGATGATTACACCGCTCCGCCAGGGCGCGCCATCAGCGCGCCGTCGCGGCGGCATCGGCTGCCCGGGGATACTCCATGGTGAGCGCCACGATATCGGCCGTCGGGCGATCGAAGCGCACGGCGATCTGTGCCAGCTCCCGTTCCATGGTCAGTGCGGGGGCCTCCGGGCGCGGAGGCGGCAGCATGCGGTCGACCGCCGCTGCCGGGCGCGACGTGTTGGGGTGGATCACAAGGCCGTGCTTGCTGCGGACGGCTGCGCCGCCGCTCCCGACGGTGACGACCGTGCTGAGCCCGGTGCGTGAATAGGCATCGGCGGTCAAGGCGAGCGCGATCTCGTCGACTCCCTCGTCGACAGGAACCCCGACGGTCTCGGCGCGCCAGAAGGAAAGCCAGTTGCGCACGAACGTCTTCCCGCGCTCCATGCCAAGCTGGAACGCGGACGAGCGGTGCCGCGCGTCCCAACTGGTGATACCCAGCTCCTGCGCAAGCCGCTCCGCCTTCGATCGCCCGGCAACCGCTTCCACCAACGCCACCGTCATCGGTATCGACGCTGAGATGCCGGTCGACGTTATGATGCCGTTGTCTGCGACATAGCGCCGGTCCTGAACCCACTGCATGGTCGGATGCTCTTGCTGCAGCTGATGGAGCTTGGACCAGTGCGTGGTCGCCCGGCGGCCATCGAGCAGGCCGGCGGCTGCAACGGTCAAGGAGCCGGCGCAGACGGAGACGATCTTGGCACCCTTCCGGTGTTGGGCGACGATCCAGCCCACGACGAACCGATCGTTGCGCGGCAACACGGCAGGAACCACGACATAGTCGGCGCCGTCCGGATAACGCTCGTCGAACGCGCGCGTGGTTGACTGAGGCTCGATCCGGAGCAGCTCCGGGCCCATGCTGAGGCCGAACGGATGGAGCGCCACCGGCGCCGCCCGCTCGGCAACCACGGTCACGTCGGCGACGTTCGCCCGCTGCAGCACGCCGTACGGTACCAGGAAATCGGTGATCTCGGTCGCCGCATTGAGAGCGAGAATGGCAATGACGGGCCTCTCGCGCCTGGGTGGCCGCATCGCCTCGATCGTCCGCGCATGCTCGGCGTCATCGATGGCTGCTGCCGCAGGCGGAGGTGCCGGAGCGTTTCCCGGCGCAAGCAGGATCGGCGCCGCCAGCACCGGCAACGCAATCACCGCTCCAAGGCTGAGCAAGATCGATCGTTTGCGCATCCTCACCTCCTGTCGCGGCCTGATTTTGGCGTCTGCCGCCGAGTCATTGCGACAAAACGCTTGCAGTTTCTGCCAAAAGCGTCCGGTGGGAAGCCATCAGGCAATACGCCCGCTTCGGGTCATCTTTTCGTGTCCTGCCAGAGTGTCGTGCCGGCCAAAGTGCCTCAGTAACCAGACTCGGGTCTGGGCCAGCGCTCGGCGGGGACGCGAGGGAATCCAAACCCGCCCCACCCCCGCCCATGCGCCGGGCGTTTCCACGGTCGCGGCTCGCAGTGGGTCAACCGATCGAGCTATCAGTCTCTGCCCCCTGCAATCGGCGGCAGTCCGCGTTTCAATCGAAACCGGAATCTTGGTCTGCGAAACACTCGCGCAACGGCAGCTTCCGAAACTCGCCTGCGTCGCATTCCTCGAAATTGCGCAAGGGAGTAGCCATGCCGCACCAGCGTGTCGCAACCTCACCAGCGGGTCCTTGCCCGCGACTTCCCGGCCGAGAACGCGTCGAGGGCCTGGCCTCGGAGATGCTCCTGCGCGACCACTGGCCGCGTGAGGACATGCGCCGCTATCAGCGCGAGCGCCTGCGCGCATTGGTGGAGCACGCGATCGCGCACTCGCCCTACTATCGCAAGGTGGTTGGCCGGATCGGCGCGGACGCCTTCGATCTGCACAGGCTGCCCGTGCTCACCAAGAGCACGTTGACGGCCGAGTTCGACAGCATCGTCACCGACCCCAACCTGCGCCTCGCCGATGCCGAGCGGCACATCGCGGGCGAACGGGCTGTGGAGCCGCTGCACGGGCGCTACCGCGTGGTCGCCAGCAGCGGCACCACCGGGCAGCGCGGCATCGTCGTCTACGACCCGTCGGCGTGGGACGTCGCTGTGGCCGGCGTCCTGCGCGCCCTTGCCACGCAGGGCCTGTCCGTCGAGACGCGCGTGGTGGGCATCGGCGCGCCGACGCCCCTGCACATGACGAACCGGCTGTTCGCCGAGCTACGCGCCGGACGCGGCGATGCCCCGCGCCTCGCGGTCACGACGCCACTGAGCGAAGTGGTGGAAGCGCTCAACGCCTATCGGCCGGAAGCCGTCATCACCTATCCGTCCTTCATCCGCCGGCTGGCGGAGGAGCAAGAGGCGGGGCGGCTCAGGATCGCGCCGCGCATGTTTTCCTCGTGCGCGGAGGCCCTCACCCAGGACGTTCGCGACCTCGCCAGGCGCACCTGGGACGCCGTTGTCCTCAACGTCTACGCGACGACGGAGACGAACCTCATGGCCATCGAATGCCCGTGGGCCAGCGGGCTGCATGTGGCCGAGGATCTCCTGGTGGTCGAGGTGGTCGACCAAGACAACCGGCCGGTGCCCGATGGCACGCCCGGCTGCAAGGTGCTCGCTACGAACCTCTTCAACCGGGCCCTGCCGCTCATCCGCTACGAGATTTCCGACATCGTCACCGTCGCCGAGTGCTCTTGTCCGTGCGGCCGGCCCCACTTGAGGCTGGCATCGATCGAGGGCCGCCGGGAGGACATGCTGAGCCTGCCGGGACACAACGGCGGCACGGTCGAGGTCCATGCGCTGCTGTTCGGCGAGACGCTGCTGCGCCCGGCGGAGGTGCGGCAATATCAGGTGAGCGCGCACCCGAGCGGTCTCACGGTGCACATCGTGCTTCGGGGTACCGCAGCGAAGGCACGCATTGTGGAGGCTGCGCGCTCTGCTATCGCGGCCGAGCTCGAAGGCGCCGGCGCAACCGTGGCTTCGCTCGACGTACGGCCTGTCGAGCACATCGGCCGGGTGGGCACGGGTGCGAAGGAAAAGCCCCTCGTGCGGGGCTCACCATGAGGTGCTGCGCGAAGCATCCGCCCGGCAAGTAGACGAACCTCCAGAAGGAAAGAGCCATGGCTGACTCACACGGCGGCAAGCCTACCGCGCACATCATCGATGCCCGCAAAATGCAGTTGCTCGACGTGCTGGGTCCAACGATCCAGCTCCTGACCGAGCCGGATCGGGAGGGCCCCTGCGTCATGCTGGGCACCATTCCGCCCGGCGTATTCGTGCCGCTGCACAGCCACGCCGATCCGGAGACGTTCCTCGTCTTGTCCGGCGAGGCCGAAGCCCTCGTGTGGTCGGCGGAGGGACCGACGTGGGTGCCGGTGCGGACGGGCGATTTCTTTCACGTTCCGGGTGGGGCCCCGCACGCCTTCCGCAATCCTTCTCGTGCGCCGGTCGCGATGGTCCTGGTGAGCACGTCCAGGCTCGGCCGATTCTTCCAGGAGACTGGCGCACCCGCCGCTCCGGGTGCGGCGCCGGCCTGGCCTCCTGCCGCCGACAGGGTGGCGCATTTCATCGCCACCGCGGAACGGTACGGCTATTGGAACGCGATGCCGGACGAGAATGCTGCGGTGGGTCTCCCTGCGTTGCCGGCGCCGGGTGCGGATTGAGATGCACCAGGGTGCACCCGCCGGTCGACCGCGCCGCGGCTGGCCTCCCTCTCACAAAGCCTCCACAGTCGCCGCGAGGATGTAGCCGGCGCCACGTTCGGTGCGGATCAGCTGCGGCTTGCTCGGGTTGGCTTCGAGCTTGCGGCGCAGGCGCAGGATCTGGATGTCGACGCTGCGGTCGAACACCTCCTCGTCGTGCACGCGGCTGGCGGCCAGCAGCTGCTCGCGGCTCAGCACCTGCCGCGGCGCGCGCAGAAAGGCCACCAGCAGGTTGAACTCGCCCGCGGTAAGCGCCACCGTCGCACCCTCGGGCGAGGTGAGCTGGCGCGTGCGCAGGTCGAGCTCCCAGCCGGCAAACTGGTAGCGGAGCCGCTGCTGCTTGCAGCGCGTGCGGCGCTCGCCGGCCTCCGCGCGCCGCAGCACGGCGCGCACTCGCGCCAGCAACTCGCGCAAGCCGAACGGCTTGAGCAGGTAGTCGTCAGCGCCGAGCTCCAAGCCGACAACGCGATCGGTCTCGTCGCGGCGGTGTCCCGTCACGACGATGACGGGCACGTCCCAGCGCTCGCCGAGCCGGCGCATCAGGTCGAGGCCGTCCTCGTGCGCCAGCTTGAGATCGAGCACCACCAGGTCGACGCTGTCGCCGGCGAGCGCGCGCATCATGGCGTCGCCGTCGGCTGCAAGGTTCACGCGGTAGTTATGGCTCTCCAGGTAGGTGCCGATGACGTCCCGCATCGCCGGGTCGTCGTCGACGACAAGGATGTGCTTGCCCATCGCTTCTGCCGTCGGGCTGCCGCTCGCCCCTTTCAGAGATCCCCCAAATGGACGCTCCCACGCTTGCAACTTCGGAACCTCTCCCACGGTTCCTTCGTTCCATTCGCTGGTCCGGAGCGAAGCGGTCACGTCCGCCGCCGCCGCGCTGCACGATAAAGATGAACGGGGACTTGGGGAACAGCCGCGCCATGGCTCGCCTGGCAATCGTAGCTGTCGCGGTGCTGCTGGCAGCGTCTGCGGCGATCGTCGGCCGCCTCGCTGCCCAGCCTATCAACAATGAGCCGATCACGCCCCTTCCTCGCGAGACGGCCATCGGGCCTGAGGGCGGCAAGGTCGATCTCGGCCGCAGGCTCTTCCACGACAAGCGGCTGTCGCGCGGCGGCGACCTGTCCTGCGCGTCCTGTCACGACCTTGCCCGCGGCGGCGCCGATCCCCGCCCCAAGCCCATCGGCTGCGACGGCGAGCCCCTCGACTACAACCCGCCGACAGTGTTCAACGCGGGCGCCAACTTCCGTCTTAATTGGCGCGGCAACTTCCGTACCTTCGAGGAGCAAAACGAGGCGGTGCTGCTCGACCCGCGGCTGATGGGAATGACCTGGCCGGAGCTGCTCGCGCGGCTGCTCGCCGACGCCGGCTATCAGGCCGCGTTCCAGGCCGCCTACCGAAGCCCACCGGAACGGGCGCACGTCCTCGACAGCCTGGCGGCGTTCCAGCGCTCGCTCGTCACTCCGGATGCGCGCTTCGACCGCTACCTGCGCGGCGAGCGCGACGCCATCACGCCCGAGGAGCAGCGCGGCTACCGCCTGTTCAAGGAGTACGGCTGCGCGGCCTGCCATCAGGGCGTCAACGTCGGCGGCAACCTGTTCCAGCAGTTCGGTGTCTTCCATAATCCATTCGCCGAGCGCGCGAACATCGCCGAGGCCGACCTCGGCCGGCTCACGCTCACTGGCAAGCTGAGCGACCGCCACGTCTTCCGTGTGCCGAGCCTGCGCAACGTCGCGGTGACGGCGCCCTACTTCCACGACGGCAGCGCCGCCACGCTGAGCGAGGCGGTCGAGATCATGGGGCGCAGTCAGCTCGGGCGCGAGCTTTTCCAAGAGGACATCGGCCACATCGTCGCGTTCCTCGAAACGCTGACGGGCACCTACCAGGGTCGGGCTCTTGACGGCCGCGCCGACGGGAAGTCGCAATGAAGGCTTGGCGGCTCCTCCTGCCGGCGCTCGTCGCCCTCATGTTGGTGCTCACCTATCTCCTGGTGCAGGCCACCACGCCCGATGCCGCGCTGCACGAGCGCACGCTGGCCGCCCATCGCAGCCTGACGCTCGCCGACGCCGTCGCCCTGG
>Ga0114129_10016809_pt1 | contig 10414 bp, 10 predicted proteins | sample RhiMetdeltSRZDD1_FD_80071 | JGI IMG/M metagenome (GOLD analysis project Ga0114129, IMG submission 80071) | Populus rhizosphere microbial communities from Tennessee, USA - Rhizosphere MetaG P. deltoides SRZDD1 (version 2) (version 2) | ecosystem: Host-associated > Plants > Roots > Rhizosphere >... | reverse complement strand
TTCCGCGCAGGGTACAACCCTGTTTGCTATGGCCCGCAGGGAGGTTGGCTCATACTGCTCCGGTCCGACGTGTCCGGGATGAGTGTCCTTTCCGGGCTGCGTGCTTCCGTCGAGTCCTTCCCCCTGTAGTGGGCTTTCCCCACCGCTGCATACTCTGCTCGATACGACTCCCCAAGCGCATACGGCGGGCGTTCCCGTTGCCAGTACTTCTCCGCCTGCCTCAGGCCATGGTCTACAGCGTCGCCCAGGTTCCAGCCTTGTTCCGTGTCCGGGTTTCCCCTTCCGTGCCTCAGGAGCTGTATACCATACGCCGTCGCTTCTCATGGGGAGGAACGTTTGGGGCCTCCCAAGTTCTTCGACCTCTCTCTTCCTGCATGCCACGGCCTGAGGACTCCGGCGGACCTTTCCATCCTCGCCCCAACGGATGGTCTTGGGTTGCCTTCGGTGTGCGTTAAAACCCTCGGCGTCCGCCACAATCGCCTTTTCGAAGCTGTACCAGCACTTCAGGGGACACGGCTCCCCCTGCGGCCTCCAGGATACTCTGTCTACGCTTCGCCCATCTTGTTCACGGTGTCTCCACGGCTCCGCCATGGACGCAAGACTCGATACGGGTGGGTGGCGAGCCCTTACCCGACAGGGACTTTCACACGACTTGGAAGGTTATCCGCGAAATTTGGGGTGCCCAAAAAGTGTTGTTCTTTGATATCAACAGGTTGTGGAAACGACCTTGAAAAACACCCCCACGAATTTCTCTCATAAATTCAAAGCGTTGCAACTAACCTTCCAAGTCGTGACTTTCACCCTGCAAGAGATGCCAAGCTTTTCTTGGCGCGATAACGCTGGCGCTGAGCTGCGGGCAAAACGCCCGGCGTTTTGGCCGTCAGCTCCAGTGCCGGGTGAGGTGCGGTCACGCGTGGCGACCGACCAGTATCGGCGTCAGTCGTTGCTCGATGAGCTGACGCGCCCCCTCGACCAAGTCGCGGACAATCGTGGCCGCGGGCGTGATCTCGTGCACCAGCCCAACGCTCTGGCCCGCCAGGAGATCCATGGCCTCGATATCTCCCGTGGCCACCGCGTTCGGTGGGAACCCCATGAACCGCAGCACCGGGATCGTCTGACCCGCAATCTGGGTCTGGCCCACCACCGGTTCATCGGGCCGTGACGCATTCCCCCGGGCTTCCTGCCCCAGCCACGCCTCCACAAAGGGGGTCCGCAAGGTCCGATGCGGGGCATCCGGCCAGCCATGCCCAAAGAGCGTGGTGCGCACCGTCTCGGCCTCGGTGGCCGTCACGAGCTTGCGCTTGTAGAGCGGATGGGCATTGGCTTCCGGGGTGGCGACGAAGCGTGTCCCGAGGACGACCGCCTCTGCGCCCAACGCTAACGCCGCGACGAGCCCGCGGGCATCGGCGATGCCGCCCGCCGCGACGACCGGGGTGGGGGCAACCGTGTCCACGACCCGTGGCACCAGCGCCATGGTCGTGACGTCTCCGGCCACGTGGCCGCCCGCCTCGACGCCTTGGGCAATAATTACGTCCACGCCAGCCCGGGCGGCCTCTTGGGCGGCGGCGACAGAGCCGACCTGATGGCATACCTTGCCCCCGACCGCGCGCACCTGGGCAATGTAGGAGGCCGGGTTGCCCCAGAAGAACGACACCACCGGCACCCGTTCTTCGACACAGACGGTCACGCCCTCGTCGCACGGAAACTGCAGGAGGAAGTTCACCCCAAACGGCTTGTCGGTCAGCTGTCGCACGCGGCGGATGGCCTGACGCAGCAACGGCGGCGGGTGCAACTGCGCCTGCATGAGCCCCAGGCCGCCCCCGTGACTGACGGCGGCCACCAGTTCCGGGCCACTCACGTCGGGACCCATCGGGGCACTCAGGATAGGGAATTCGATACCCAAGAGATCACAAAGTCGGGTGTGTAGCATAGTTACGCTCCTTGATTTGTCCTGACTCATTCTCTTCCATGGGGTAGCACCTAACGATAGAGTTGACCGGGCGCGAGCGCAGATCGAGAGTATTGATGAAACAGGACGGTTTCATGAGATGCCCGCTGTCCATGCTCCGGTCGCACCTTTGGTTCGGCGCGCTTTACCCCCACAAGTTGCTATACAAACTGCTGCAAGCACTCGAGGATTGCCGCTGGCTCCAACCGTCGGGTGTAGTCGGCATCGACATAGGCGAGCTGCACCGTACGCTCACGCCCAATCACGAACGTCCCCGGCATCGGAAGCTCCCACGATTCATCCCCGTTATAGACCCTCAAATCAATGCCCCCGACGTCCGTGTAAAGCTGCCTCAGTCTTGCTGCCAGGGGGAAGACGAGGCCGAACTGCCGCGCCACGCGATTGCCTTCATCGCTCAGCACCTCGAACTCCAGCGCGTTCTTCTCCGCCATCGACAGCGATTGGTCAGGCCGCTGCGGCGAGATGGCGACGAGCTGGGCGCCAAGCGCGCGAATCTCCGGCAGTCTTTGCTGATAGGCCCGCAACTGCAGGTTGCAATACGGTCACCAGACGCCGCGGTAGAAGGCAACCACCACCGGACCGCGAGTGAGGAGGTCCGACAGCACGACCGGCTCCCCTCTCACATTCGGCAAGGCAAAATCTGGAACTTTCGCTCCCTTTTGGAGAGCCTGCTCCGCGAGGCCCAACCGGACTAATTCCCCGGTGGTCTCCAAGATGACAGCTAGGGCTTCTGGTGGAACGGTGGCAACGAACTGTTTCTTAAACTCGTCGAGTTGCCCCTGCAAACTGGCATGGAGTGTATTTGCCTCTCCGGTCATATACGGATCCCTCCTACAGAGTAAATTACCCCTACCTGGGCAATCGCTCGTCGCGTCTCTACGGTAGGAATGCCGGTTACCCGGCACCCCCCGTGCAGACCCGGACGTGCAGTTTTCCCGCCTCCGGTTCCTCGGTTGTACTCGCGTCCGCGGTGCAAAGCCCAGCCTGCAAGCAAACACTCTCCGGTGTGGAACCTCCGTGATACAAGGACGCGCTATCGTGACGCGGTCGAGGACGTGGGTGAACTGCTCCCACGTATAACTGCTCTGCTTGCCTCCCCGCCGGTTGAGCCATTTGTACGTACAGTCCATGGCCCAATGGAAAAAGCGGTTGAGCGAGCGAGCATTCCCGCGCACGCCATAGTAGTTGTAGTGGCCTCGTAGTCGCGCATGCAGACGCTGGAAGAACTCCTGCCCCGGCAAGTGTCGGTGTTGCTTGATCCATTCCGTGAGCCGTTGGCAGGCGGCTTGGAGCTTCTTGCGCGCAGTGCGCCGCATGACGCGGGGGACACCGTACCGATCTGACATCCCGTAGAACTCGCATCCCAGAAAGGTGAAGCGCCGCTTCGTGCTTGGGTGAAAACGGCTGAACCGGCGCAGATGCGTCTTTGCCGGTGCCACTTGGAGGTGGAATGTGCCCAGCCTTTTGGGCAGCACCCGAAAAAACCGTTCCGCGTCCTCCTGCAAGCGGAAGGCACACACCCAGTCATCAGCATATCGGCACCGCAGTGCTTCCCCCCGACAGTGTGGTGTCCCCACTTTCTCAAACCATATGTCCAGGGTATAGTGCAGAGTCCCACCCAACAGGGCGCCACAAGGGGAGCAGGCCCATGGAAGCGCAGGCCGAGCTGGGCCTGCGCACCGTGCTTTGTCGCCCCCCGTACGAGGAGATCCTCATACTGCGGCGGCTGGGCCACCGCCTGCGCCAGCCGCCGATGGGCCGCAGCACGAGCGGCATCGTCGACGGCCAGGCGCTCAGAGTACGGCCCCAGCTGTCGAGAGTGCTCCCCAATCTGGAACGCGCTTCGCCCCGTCATCGCCCGATCCCGAGAGGTCGCCGCCCAGCGTGCGGGCCTCCGCTGCCTTGGCGTGCGCGGTGGCGGCGGCTCGGTCATAGGAGGACGCCGTCGTCCAAAGATGCGCTCCATGACAATGTGGCTTGGATCGTTCATCATGTTGTGCCCTTCACTCTGCAAGGGGAGCGTTGCTGGCGCACCCTCGACACGGCGTTCGTCTACCGCTGGTGCCTTCCACCATGACCAGGGCGAGGAGCGTCTGCACTCCTGCAAAACTTGTCACCAGTTCCCTCCCCTCCACCGCAAGACAGGAGCCCTCAGTCTCGCGCGTAGGGAGAGGCTGGGGATGATGCCGTCGCAGGCCTCTCCTCAACCTCGATAGCCCTGTCTGCATACCAACGCTTGCAGACGGCACCCCACTCCCCGTCGCGCGTCTGCACTCCGAGCAAGCGGGTGCGGCCCTAGGCCAGCAGCGCGGCGCTGCCCGCAAAGGCCGGCATCACCTCCTCGGCAAACAGGTGCAGCGAGCGCAGGGTCTGCTCGTGCGAGAAAGTGCCCCAGGCGAACGCACAGATGACGTAATTGCAGCCGCTCACCTCCAACAGCTCTGCCATCTGCTCGCGCACGCGCGTCGGTGAGCCAAAGAGGATGGTCTCGTGCTGGGTGGACGGCTCCCAGGCGAAGAGACGATCGGGGGTGTGGTCGTCATGGTCGTGCCACAGCTTGGTGAGCGAGCGGTACCAGTCCCCGTGGGCAGTGCGCGTGGCGACCAGTGCCTCAGCGTCGGTGTCGGCCACGAACACCTGACGGACGACCCCCACCTTGGGTGTGGTGACGTGGCCATTGAGGCGGTCAGGCGCCTGGCGATGTGCCTCCCAGGTCTGCCAGTAGACCTCCACCAGCTGGCGCACGCCCGCCGCCGGGCCGAGGCTGACGAAATGGCAGCCATGCCTGGCTGCATATATGACGCTCTCCGGGTGCTGCGTCGGATACCACAGCGGCGGGTATGGCTGCTGCAGGGGCTGCAGCTCCATGGGGACCTCGTGATACTGGTAGTGCTCGCCCTCGAAGGTCAACCGTGGGTGCGTCAGCCCGGCCATGAGGACGGCCAGCGTCTCTTGGAAGCGGGCGCGCGACTGCGCGGCATCGACCCCAAAGTAGCCCAGCTCATAGGGCGAGACCCCGCGCCCGATGCCGAGATCCAGGCGTCCGCCCGAGAGGTGGTCCAGCATACAGACTTCCTCGATGAGCCGCAGGGGGTGGTAGAGGGGCAGCAGGTAGACGAGCGGTCCCAGGCGAATGCGCCGGGTGCGCTGCGCCGCCGCGGTGAGAAACAGCGCCGGGGAGGGGGCCATGCCGAGGGGCGTGGCGTGGTGCTCGGCGAGGTGATAGCCCACGAAGCCCGCGGCGTCCGCGGCCTCCAGGAGCTGCAGCCGCTCCTCGTAGAGCTGAGACAGGGGCGCCGTGCCGCGGTCAATCCAATCGAATAGGCCAAACGTTACCTGATCCATCTTTGTCTCCTCTGCATGTTCTTGGTCTGCTGTCATGCCTGTGTGCAGCAACGGTCACACGAGACTCTATATGATGGTCGTGCCCGCCATGGCATGCGTGTGCTCGACCACCCTCTCCAAGCGTGGTTGCTCGGCAACGGGTGGCGAAGCCACCATGGGCAGCGAGCATGACGTGGATATCACGCCCGACGTTTGTCTGTGTTGGTCATCGCCCGACGGATGCGCTCGTGCATCGGTTGCGTGGGGTTGAGCACTTGCGCCGCGATTTCGCCGCCGCGCACGGGCAGCGTGCGATCGAGGAGGCCGACCAGGACGAGCACCGACGCCTGGTCCCAGTCGATGTGCTCGTGTGCGACCTTGTCGCCTTCACATTGCACGATGGCGACCAGCGGGACCTCCACGCGGGTGCCGGTCGGTGCGAGGCCGGGCAGCAGCCAGTCCATGCGGATCGCGTGCGTGAAACGCATACTCAGCTCATCGACGACCCGGCCCTGCCCGATGGTCCGCGAGACGGGCACCGTCTCCATGTCCGGCTGGATGTGGGATAGGAAATGGTGCGCGTAGCAGTCGCGCACCTCGTCGCGCCCGCGGGCGCCGATCATCAAGGCGACCACGTTGACGTAGGGCGCCGCCGTCATCGTCGCGAGGGCGTGCTCCGGGCTCTGCGCGGCGAACTCCGCCGCCAGGTGCTGATCCCAGGCGCTCGACAGTGTGGCTTCGGTACTCATGGCATCGACTCCTTGCAAGGTGCATAACAAAGGAGGCTGCCCAATCCCCGGCACCTCCCGCGCAGCAGGCAGGTGAGCGATCTGAGCCAGCCCCGAGCACGACACGTTCCCGGCCAACCAGAGCGCTGGGCGACCCGGTCCCCGCCGGTGGGCGCCGGGCGGTCCGACCGCGCATGGCTCCCAGCACAGCGCAGGCGACGCGCGCCCCGATCCTGAGGGAATGGTACCGGATGCGCGCGCGGGGTTCTTGGCGTGGCTTGCGGTCTTTTAGGGGATTCTTGCGGCCAGGCGGAATTGGCGCGGCGTGACCCCGACGAGGCGCTTGAAGTGATGCGTGAATTGGCTTTGATCCGCGAAGCCGACGCGCACCGCGATCTCGGCCAGGGCGAGGTCCCAGTCGGGGTGCAGGAGCTGCTGCGCCCGCGCCACGCGGCGCGCGATGACGTACTGGTGCGGCGGCATCCCGGTAGCCGCTTTGAACTGGCGCGCGAAGTGGTAGGCGCTGAGGTGGGCAGCCGCGGCCAGCTGCTCGAGGGTCAGGACGGCGTCGAGGTGCTCCTCGATGTACTCAACGACGGTGCGGAGCTTCCCCTGCGGCAGGGCGCCGTCCCGCCCGCGTGCCACCCGGCGAGGTGCCAGAACCTGGCGGAGCAGCTGGACGGCCAGGACGGTGGCCAGGGACTCCGCGGCCAACCGACTGCCGGCGCCGCCGGTGGTCAGCTCGGCATGCACCGCCCCCATTACGGCCCGCAGAGGTGGCAGGTCCAGGCCGTCGAGCGGGGGGACCGCCACACGTGCGGGGTCGAGGTCGAAGGCCTCGGCGGCGACCCGCGTGATCAGCCCCGGCTCCAGGAAGATGAACAGCTGGTCTTTGCACCCGGTCGTGCGCGCCCAGGCCGGACTGCCGGCCGGCACCAGCGAGATCGAGCCAGGGGGAGGCGGGACGTGCCGCTGTACCCCGTCATACCGCAGGTCCAGGGCGTCAGGCGGCCGGGCAAACAGGATGAGCATGTGGTGGGTGAGGGCGGGCTGCGTGAGTTCCGAGTTGGGCGCCGCCACGAAGTGCGCCGCCTCCAGGCCCACCCACCCCAGCCGGTCGCTCGCCGCCGCTGGCGCGAACGGGACGATCCTGCACCAATCCAGGGGCCCGATTGGGTCGCTATGCTCCAACGCTTCCTCTCGTATCATCGGTGTCTCCTTGACGCGTCCGGCCGCTGGTACCGACGCATCGTCTGGAGTTCATCTGCAACCGCCGCCGGCCGTGGCTCCTCTGGGCCGCGTGCGTGCCTGTCCCCGCCATGGGAGGACGCCGCGGTCTCGGACCGCAACCCCGGCGAGGCCATGCACGGGGCTCCGTGCGTGGAGACGCGGAGGGGGGCGTGTGATCTCCACGGCATGCGCGCTGGCCATGGCGTCTTCGCCACGCATGGCACATGAACGCTGTGTATAGGGGGGTTGCGCGCCAAAGCCTGCCAGGGGGTGTCCAACCCGTGAGAGCGTTTGGCGGCGTTCCCACCATGGCGTTGCGCAAGGGCTATGCCAGGGAGCAGCAAGGGGGAGTAGAAGAAAGAGGGCGTGACAGTGCGTGCCTGCGAGTGCAGGAGAGGCAGGGCTCGTGAGAGGCCGATGGTGTGCTGAGGTGTTGGCGTTATCACCAGGAGAAGATCACCGTGACAAGAGGAGCAAGACAACATGGGCTGAAGGTGACAAACAGCGGATGCCGGGGTTCCCGAAGCAGGCGAACAATCATAAAATGACTATCATTATTGCTCCAACACTGCGGAAACCCCGTCTGGTACTGCTGGGTCCCGTGGCGCCTGGTGCAGGGGAGGATGGGAAGACCCTCCTGAGCACGTGTCTCGTGGCCCTCCAGCTGGAAGACCCGGTCCGACGCCGCCACGCGACCACCCAGGAGGCCTACGACAACGGGTATGGTCAGGGGGCATCGCGGGGAGCATTGACCGCAGCGATGCTCTCACCATCGCACCGGCGTACCGCTCTTGTCTCCTGCCTGGCAGCCTCTTCCCGCGCCAGGCCATCCGGGTGGTCCATCGGTACCTCCAGGCACATCCCGAACGGCGCCATCGCCCTCACAAGGACTTGGTCATCGAGGCCCTGCAGGACGCCTTCCCGTGCGCGCCCGCCAGTGCACGGCCGCCGGGGTCACGCGCCCTGCCTCGGACACCACGCTCGCGTGTGGGGCACGAGGGCGTGGCGGGCGCTCTCCCTGCCCCCCAGTAGACATGCCCCGCCTCGTATGCTACCACCCTGGCATGCTCCCCTGCCCCTCCCGCGATCCCCGGTGTCAGCACACGCTGCACCCCAAAGCGGCCTGGTGCGCCGGCGTTCCCCGCTCTGGCCTGGAGCTGACCCAGGGGACCTGGCAGCTCGTGCCGGCCACGGAGCGTGCCACGCATGGCCGCGTCTGCGGGGAGGTCGAGGTGCGACCTCGGCAGGCGCCACTCGCAGCCTTTCGGGTGCAGAGGCCGCGGCCAGCCTGAGGCACGGGGCGCCCAGACGCCAGGCCGTCTGTCCCGCCCCCGTGCCCCTGCGGCATCTGTGCCTCTGGCGGATGGGTCCCACAAAGGGGGGAGCCGCCCGCACCTCGGCGATGCTGTCTTACGCCGAGGCGCCCTCTGGGCGAAGAATATGGGGCGCACTATCGTCGTGCGGCGGCAGGGCGTTGGCTGCGGGTCGCGCCTCGGCAACGGCTTCGGCCACGAGCTGGTTCACTGCCTCCCCCGCCGTCGTGACGAGGGTCGCTGCTGCGTCATAGGCCGCCATACCGCCCTGGAGCGCTAGCCGCACCACGGGCCGGACGATCGCGCCGACCACGGGCACGAGCACGGGCGCCGCCACGACGAGGCCCAGGCCAATGAGCGCGCTGGAGGTCACAGAACCGAGGGTGAGATCCTCAAACAGTGCCATCATGCACCTCTCTCTCGCGTAAGATAACCATCGCTGCTGGGGCATCGTGCTTCGCCTCAGCTACAGGCAAGGCGCCTCGGACAACAGTACCGCAGACGGTCCAAGCCCTGCAAGGAGGCCACCCCTCCCTTGTGGGACCTTCGGCTCCCTCGCCCACTCATACGAAAAGGGGGGGAAATCGCTTCCCCCGATAGCAGGTAGTGCCGTGCGTAGGCCGCGTTTGAGCGATACGGCTTCCTGCAATTTCCCAGCATGCTCACGATGGGTTGCGCTGGCATCGCACGTTTGTTTGGCTTCTCGATAGTAACGGCACAATAGTATAATATGTCCTATAGAATAGATGTCATTATTGCTCGCCTGCTCCGGGAACCCCATCATTGTGGACCACCATCCTTATATCTCCAGCAGCGCCCGTTCGTCCTGGTCTGTCCAGTCGCTTCCGATATCTGCTCAACTGGACACCCAGAAGCTCGCAGACGTGCGCAGATAGGCCATATTCTCCCGCTCGTTGGTGGCACAATAGACACACACGTCGCCCCGACTGTCGTTGTGATGCCCTGCGCATCCAGGATGCGCACAGGGCACATCGAGGAGAATGTCACACCTCACGCATTTCTTCTCCATAAGCGTCTCCCCCTAGGAACACTGGCAGCAACAGGCGACCAGTATTGATCCCTTGTGCAAAGCAACTATGAAGAGCAGGACACGGTACCCGATGGCGCGACTGTCACGGTGAGGAGAGACGCGCCATGGCAGGGTGTGAGGTCGGAGGCGACGGCGTACACCTCGACAACCGGGGGAGCAGGTGGGGCGAAAAGCGACCGCACAACGTGTGTCACAACCCACGTGAAGACCTGGCGCACGATCATGGCGATGAGGTGGTACACCCTCGCGTCCTCCTCCGCTGGGGAGCCTCGCGAAGCCCCGATGTGCGGGAGCAACGCATCAGGGCTTCTGGGGCACCTGCCTATGGCGCTGCTTCCATGGGCCGCACAAGTGTAAAAGTTACAAATGAATTCTTGAATAAACCAGATTTCATGGATCATAAAGGCATGTTTTTATTCCCTTTTCGCTCGATCTATTGTTGCGACACGAGGTCGCAAGGGTGATGGTCTGGCGGTGGCCCCGTGGTGTCCCGGCGCGGGCAGGGAAGAGGTCTGGGGGGCTCAGCGGGACAGATCTGCGGACTGCTGCCCCATCGGAGAGGCAGTCAGGGCTTGTGGGAGGCGGGATGGCGTGGGGGTGCCGCAGCACAAACTCCATAGCGCGTCGGAGTACTCCATGTCAGGCCGCATCCGTACGCGGTTCGTCCAACCAAGTGCTTAAAAGGTGCACGAGATCTTTGTCGAAGCCTCGATCTTATGAAGAAACAATGCGTTGTAGGTTCGACCCAGCTCTAGAACCGATGCCTGCTGAGGCAACGCATCTTGCACCTCCCTGCTGC
>Ga0114129_10016807_pt1 | contig 10414 bp, 13 predicted proteins | sample RhiMetdeltSRZDD1_FD_80071 | JGI IMG/M metagenome (GOLD analysis project Ga0114129, IMG submission 80071) | Populus rhizosphere microbial communities from Tennessee, USA - Rhizosphere MetaG P. deltoides SRZDD1 (version 2) (version 2) | ecosystem: Host-associated > Plants > Roots > Rhizosphere >... | reverse complement strand
GCCCCCAACGAGGAGGACACGCGATGCCAATCCCGACTCGTACCACCACATCACCCACCGGCTTGCAGGTTAAGACCCATGTAAAAGTTGGGGGTTGGGGGGGCAGCACAACGAGACGCTGGTGCGGTCCCCCCGCCCGGCCACAGGCCTTAAGGTCAAGACGCACGTCAAGGCGGGATTTCCGCCCGGTCACTGTCCTGCTCACGATTCTCTTTCTGAGCGACACGTACGGCGGCCGCGTCCATGACAAGCGCATTGCCGAGGCCACCCCGTACCCCCCTTCCTGCTGGGAGTGGGCTCTTGCAGGATCTGGGCTTTCTGGCCTTTACCCTGCTCCAGGTGGCGATCCTCATGCCGACCAAGAAGCCACGCGGCGAGGAGCTCACGCTGGCGCAGCACAGGGTGAACCAGCGTCGGCTGCGGATCGAGCATGTCAACAGTCGTGTCAAACGCTGCCGCATCGTGCAAGAGCGGCTCCGCCTGTGGAAAGAAGGCATCCGCGATCTGGTGATGGAACTCTGCTGTGCCCTCCACAACTTCCGGGTGCGCCTGACTCCGTGGCAGCCAATGATTTAATCGGGATAAACTCAGTTACTTCGATAGACCAGTGCCGTTCGTTATTGTGATATCTTCATATTTTCCTGCCTTCAGGTGTGTTTTGACCGTCAGGCCCCGTGTGGCCACCGCATCCCGCAGCGTCAGGGTCCCTCGGTCCCTCGCGGATTGTTTCACGCTCTCAGGCACATCCATGGCTTTCTTGCTGACTCGTTGCTCTGTCATTGGTCTCTCCTCCTCCTGCGGTCTGGGCGCTCGCTGATGCGAGGCACGCTGTCATGACCTGTTGGTGGAAATCTGTGGCACCATATCGCGGCGTATCGTCTGAAACCCCGCGCCGCTGGCTACTCACGCTCCCGTTCCCAGCCTGGCGCCAGCTTTGCCAGGACGCTTCACGTGTCTGCGTTCACCTCCTTTGCACACGTGTGGCTGGGGCCCCGATGCATCGCTCCTTCGTGAGACCGTTGGGCACCGGGGACTAAGAGGCGAAAGTCCACCAGATGCCTGAGCAGTGCGTCATCAAGGCTCTGACCCTCCTGGTCCAGGATGGCTTGCCGTACCTCCTCGGTGGGCCGTCCATCGCAGTAGGGGAGCAATGTCCTGCTCGTCAAGGCCCTCCTCACGATCCTCTTTCTGAGTGCGACCCACGGCGGCCGCGTCCAAGAGAAGCAGATTGCTGAGGCCACGCCCTATCAGAGGCGTTTACCCGTGGGGAGTCCCGACGCCGCATCTCGTCCGGCCTTGACGTGGGTCTTGACCTTGAGGCTCGGAGCCGGGCGGGGAACCCGCACCAGCGTCTCGTTGGGGTTGGCGGCGATGGCTCCGGCCTTAACGCGAGTCTCGACTTGCATACACTTCCCTCCTGCCTGTCTGGTGATCGTTGCGAGAGAGGTCCTCTGCCTCCCCCACGGGCGGGGGAAGGCACCTCGGCATTGGCACTGTCCAGTGCTTGCGCAATATCCATGCCAGATTGGGCCGACGCGCCGTGGGAAACGGCTGGGCGCCGCCTGGCGGGGGGCCGCGGGGCGCAGCGCGTCTGAGGGGGGGCGCACGCACCGCGGGCGGGGGCCGGCCGAGTGCCAGTGGGCGCCCGGCTCGTGGCCCCTGGGGCCTGTATCCTTTCGGATACAAGGGGTATCCAAGTGGGATTAGCGGAGGCCGAGGGGGTTACGCACGCGGTGGAAAGAGGTGCGTTGCAGCCCCAGGACCTGGGCGGCCACCATCTGATTGCCCTGGGCCTGGGCCAGCGCCCGGCGCAGCAGCTCACGTTGGAAGACCTCCGTGGCGGCGTGATACGCTGGGTGGGGGCGGGGGCCGCGAGGAGCGGCGGGGCCCGGAGGGACGGCGGCAGATCCTGGAGGGTAATCTGGGGATCCTCGCCGAGGATGACGGCTAGCGCGATATGTCAAGAGGGTTGAGCGAGGTGTTGAAAACATGTTTGGCGTGCTGGAGGCGGCGGAAATTACCCGCAGGCTAGAGGTATAGGACCTGGCAGGCCTCTGGCCACGTTTCACCCCAGACTGATAGTCTGGCGTATCTTCTTTACCAAGAGTGCCAGGAGTCGCTCCTGGCCCGTCACAATCTCCGCCTGACCGGCCATCCCGAGCTTGACACGGCCGCGGAATTCTCCACGCCCCAGCTCTTCCTCTTCGAGTTGGATTTTCACGAGATACGTCACGGCGTGTTGCCCTTCCGGCACGCCAGAGTCCGGAGAAATGAACACCACTGTCCCCGCCACCGTGCCATAGCGCTGGTAATCGTAGGCATCGAGCTTGATCCGCGCCGACATCCCTACCCGCAGGTGACTCATCTCCTCACTCGGGACCGCCGCCTCAAAGCGGAAGCCCTGCTGCACTGCGATCTCCACCACCGACTTGCCGCGTTCGAGGAGGTCGCCGACCTTCACGTCTCCTGTCGTCACAATCCCATCTATGGGCGCATGAATGATCGCCTGCTTGCGTTCCAACTCCAAGTTGGCGAGTTCTATCCGGATGGCCTCCACGTCCCCCTGTTTCATCCCTTGTTTCGTCTGCAGCTCCTGCCGCCGCACGGCGTACTCGCGCTCCGCCAGCGCCAGGGCGCGACGCAGCACCTCAATCCGTCCTTGCTCTACCGGCAGTCGGGCCTTGTCCAACTTCTCTTTCGCCTTGTGGACCCGCGCCGTGGCTTTGCGGAGATTGTCCAGGGGCCCGAACCCGCGCTCTGCTAATTTCCGCGACTGGGCCTCTTCATACGCTGCGTTCTTGAGCTCCAGCGCTGCTAAACGCCCATCCGCAGCTTGCTGGTTCTTCGCGTGCTGGACTTCGCCCCACACCTGTACCAGCTCTGCTTCACCCTTGGCCTTGGTAGACGCGAACTGCTGCACTAATAACGTCTCCAGGTGATGCAGTTGCGCGAGTTCTTCTTCGCCCGCTTGCAGCGCGCGTCGCCGTTTGGCGATCTCGTTATCGAGCCGCTCAGTGTCGAGCCGGATCAGCTCATCGCCTTGGCGCACCGCCTCCCCTTCACGAAAGTGCACCGCGATGACGCGCCCACCAATGCTGGCGCTGAACACTTCTCCGCTGCCACCATTGACCACGCGCATGGGAGACGTCACCGGTCGTACGCGGCCGGCCGCGCGGACGATAAGGTCCGCTTGCGTCGCTGCTAACCACACCAGCGCTGTGCCCACGAGCGTGGCCAGTACGAGCAGCGTCCCATGGACAATCCTCGGCGGGCGCGCCTGTAAGGTCAGACGAAACTCCGTGGCGTCAGCCAGATCCTGTATCAGGTCAGTCCGCATAGCACCCTCCTTGTAAAGTCGCGACACCGCTGCGATGCTTCCCGTTGGCGGACACAACGGTTTGCGAGGGTGACAGAGCGCCGTATCCCTCGTCCGTCTGGGCCCGCCATAAGGTGCGATACAAGCCTTCCTGCTCCAGCAACTGGCGGTGTGTCCCGGCCTGGGCGATCTGACCGCGGTGGAGCACATAGATAAGGTCGGCCTCCCGGATCGTGCTCAGCCGATGGGCGACCAACACGACTGTCTTGCCCGCTAGGGCGGTTTTGAGGCTGACCTGGATAGCACGCTCCGTGGCCGTGTCCAGGTGACTGGTGGCTTCGTCAAAGATCAGGATCTCTGGCTCCCGTAACAACGCCCGGGCAATCGCCAGGCGTTGCCGCTGCCCCCCCGAGAGGTTGGCCCCCCGCTCGCCGATGACCGTGTCGTAGCGTTCGGGCAAACTCGCGATGAATTCCTCCAGCCCCGCTACCCGGGCCGCCTCGACTACTGCCTCGAATGGTGCGCCTGGCCGACCGAGCGCGATGTTCTCACGCAGGGTACCGTTAAAGATAAACGGCTCCTGTGAGACCAGTCCGATGCGGCTGCGCAACGACGCTAACGCAAAGTCCCGCATATCGACGCCGTCCAGCAGAATGCAGCCACTGGTGGGCTCGTAAAACCCCATGAGGAGCTTGAGCAGCGAAGATTTGCCCGAGCCGCTTTCGCCAACGATCGCCACGGTCGTGCCAGCGGGGATGGAGAGGCTGACGCGCTCCAGAACAAGCGGACGGCACCCATAGCGAAAGCTCACCTCCTGGAGCGCGATGGCGTCGCGCACCCCGTGGAACATGGCCTTCTGGTGGTCGGCACGTGCCTCGCCGGCCAGGTCCAGGATCTGGTAGAGCCGGTCCACGGCGATCAGGGCATCCTGCAGCTTGAGATTCACCGAGGCCAGGCGCTCCAACGGCCCCAGGAGATAGCCGAGGAGCGAGTGAAAGAACATCAACTGGCCGATCGTCAACGCGCCCTCCATGACGCGGTGCCCGCCGTACCAGAGGACCACGAGGCCAGCCAGGGCGGTCACGAATGTGCCCATGGCGTTCATGCTGAGGCCGAGTTTCTCAAGGGCAAAGATCGACTGGACCAGCTCTACGAGCCGCCCTTCGCCCTCCTCAGCCCGCATCCGCTCGCCACCAAAAGCTTTCACCGTCTCCACACCAGAGACATCTTCCACGAGGTGCGCCGAGAGCTGGGCGGCGTGCTCCATCGCCTCACGGGAGCGCCGCCGCGCCGCTGGGTGGTGCAGCACCACGCTCACGACCAGCAGCGGGACGAAGGCAGTCGCCACCAGCGCGAGCGGCACATCGTAGAGCCACAGCAGCACGGTCAGCAACACCACCAGCGTGCCGTCGACCACGGCGGTCAGCGTCGTGCCGCTAATGGCCTCCCGCACCTTGGCCGCGTCGTTGACCCGTGAGAGGATTTCGCCCACCCGCCGCATCTCGAAGAACTGTAAGGGCAATCCGAGGATATGGCGGGCATAGCCGGCCATCAGTGTGAGGTTTACCTTGCGGCCGACATGGGCTACCAGATACTGGCGGAGCATGCCGAAAAGAGTCCGAAAGAGGAGAATCAGGAGCATGCCAAGGCCGAGGGCGTTGAGCAACCGCTCCTCATGTCGAACCAGTACGGAGTCTACTAAATGTTGAATGAAATAGGAGGTGGCAACACCCAACACGCTCATGAGGAGGGCACAGACGAAGGCCTCGACCAGCACAGAGACGTGGGCGCTGAGCAGACCCAGAAACCGCCGCCATGGACTGACCGGTGCGCTGCCCGAAGCGACCGGGGCCCCTGGCTGCTCTGGCACGAGCAACAGCAGGTAGCCAGTCCAACGCTGGCAGAACGCGTCTCGGCACAGTGTCTGGATGCCGCGGGCTGGATCGGCCACCACGACAGCGTTCTTTTTCACGCGATAGAGCACCACGAAGTGGCCCAGGCCCTCCTCGGTCTTGACGTGTGCAATGGCGGGGAGGGGCACCTGCGACAGCGCGTCGTATGCCCCCTTGACGCCCTTGGCTGCGAAGCCGAGCCTTTCCGCCGCTTGCAACAGTCCCAGGAGGGTAGTACCGATCCGGTCAGTGCCCGCCAGATCGCGCAACTGCTGTAACCCAATGGGCCTGCGATAGTGGAGCGCGATTGTCGCCAGTGCGGCGGCGCCGCAGTCGCTTTGGTCGGTCTGCCGGATACACGCGTATCGGTGCAACATGTTCTACCTCCGCTGGCGCTCTAGCAGGCTGGGAGGGGAGCTGCGCAGACGCAGCCCAGGGGGTGCATTCCCGACGGTGCTGTGGCCAAAGAGTGTGTGACATTCCTAGACACTGCCAGGGCATACACGGTGCCTTCTAGAGAGCAAAACCTGTGCCAGCCGGCAGCGTTTTTTCTTCGGCCGTACAGGAGGGCCCATGCGATAAGACACCACCAGCCCTCTCGCGTTTCTCAACAAGCCCTGCAAGCCTCCCCCTGCGAGGCCAGGGACCCCAAGAAGGGCGGTCCTCAGGACGACAGCCCTGGTCCTGTTTCGCCGTGTTGGCGGTGCGCGACTCGATTGTCCCATGGGTGGTCGCGTCGAGCGCCCGGGGCAGCCTCTCGACACGGTAAGAGTGCGTGTTCCTCATGCCCCGTACGGCGCCGCGTGGCACGCACCCTCCCGTAGGGCTATCATACCGTCCCGGTGGCCTGCCAACGCGCGCTGCTGGGCCAAGCGCTGGCCCAGGGCAATCATCCGGCGGCCGCCCAAGCCCTGGGGCTGCAGCGCACCTCTTTCCAGCGGTTACTCCCCTCTCTCGGTCTCCGCTAAATCCACAAGGATACACCTGTATCGGAAAGGATACAGGTCCTGGCCCCTGGCGCGGGGACGGCCTGGCCGGTGCCAGGCGCTCCTGCATGCACGATGCCGCGCCGTATGGGGCGCGGGCACCGCTGCAGGGCTGTACACCCGGGCTGCCGTAGCTTTTGCCTTAGACCTATGAGCAGCAATGGATGCTGTTGCCGAATTGTCCAGAACGGCTGCTACCAAACTGCGTTTCATAAACTGATCTCCACTTGGAGCATCAGCTGTGGATAAGGACGAGCAACCGACATAAGAAAGTCAGTTCATGAGACGCATATTGGTATGAGACACTCTGCTTTATCGTCGCTCATCCCGACACGGGAATGCGGGCTGGCACAGGTTTTGCACGTTCTGGAGTGGAGCCCGCACGGCGGGCGGGGCGATGACCCGGCAGCACCCGGGCGACCACCTCTATTCTGAGTGGCCACAAGTGGCCGACGCGGTGTGCGCAGCCCGCGCAGGCTTCACGCCCGGCGTGAGGGAAAAGAGAGCCAGGGGGGAGGTGCCTCCCTCGGACACCCATGGTTGTTAATGCATTGCTGAAGGAGAGAGAAATGAAACAGCTACAAGTGGTGGCGGCAGATGCGGGAAGCACATCAACTGGGGAGCGAATCCAACCAGACCAGAGACCGACCCGGGTTCCCCTAGTATATACACTGTCACCCGAGGAACTGGACACAGTACATGGGGGGTTCGTTGGTATGTGGTCCGCGACAATAGGCCACTACGTACCTATCGAAAGCCAGCTTCAGGCAGGCGTAGATTTCGATGTGGTAGTGCTCTAGTAGGAAAATCCAAAGCTACTTTTTTGCCCCACCCCCTGGCCGCCCGCCCCTGCGGGCGGCCATTCTCGCCCGTGGCGCTTGCCGCGTCCGCCGCCGCCTCGGAGCGGCCCCCAACAAGGTACAGCGCGGTTATGTCTTAAAATCCCTGTAACAGTGCTAGGGCGGGAGGCCCTTCTCCGGTAGAGTCATCAGCGTGTGAGGCTAATGACCCTCCTGTGGACAAGGAGCACTCCCATATGGCAAAGAAGAGAGCGCCCAGTGCAGTCAAGGCACAAGAGCTGGCGGCCCTGCTGCAGGGCCACACCGAGGTGCATAGTGGGGTAGAGTGGCTGAACACCTTGGTACAGCTTGCGACGGAACGGGTCTTACAAGAGACCTGAGAGCGAGAGCAGGCGGAGGTATTGAGCCGTGGCCGCTCTGAGCGCCGTGAGGCAGCGCACGGCGATCGGCATGGCTATGAGGACGGGACCCGCAAGACCGCCGCAGGCGTCCTCCGGGTCACGGTGCCGCACGTGCGGGGACGGGAGACGCCGGATAGCTCGCAGGTGATGCCCATATTGCGGACACGCTGTCGAAGAGAGGCGCCGCAGTGCGATCACGATCCTGCACGAGATAGCGTGCGCTTCGTCCCACGGAAACGCCTCGACGACCTGCTGCGCCGTCCATTGAGCGGTGCACGATTGGACCCGGCACGGACGGTTTTCTGGGGCACAATAGGGACCAGGGACAGACGTCTGGCTCAGCAGCGAGACGTCACGGGGCCTTGCTCCTGATGGGTGTGTGGTGCGGCGCCCCCACGGCCGACACGACGCGAAGGAAAATTCGGAGCCCTGCAGCTGCCCTGGCGCTGGGTCGAAAACGCCATCGCCGCGTCGATCATCGTGTCGGCGCTCAATACTCTCTATCCGGTTGCGTAGCGCCAGCGCTGGTCTCTGGCGCTCATCTTCGGACGGATGCATGGCCTGGGCGGCGCCAACGTGCGCGTGGACCTCGGCTTGGCGGCCGGCGCGTGCTGGCCCTGCGCGGGGGCAATCTCGCTGTCGAGTGTGGACCGCTCGTGATCGTGAGCGCCTTCCCTTGGCGTTTAGGGCGCGCGCAACACGGGCCTTCCGCTAGCTTGGCCTCGGTCTCGAATCGTCGGCGATCGCCCGCCTTGGCTTCCTATGGTTCGTCGCGCGTGGATTCCCTCTGGACATTCTGGGGCGCTCGCTTCTGGGCCGACGCGTCGCTTCGCGCCTCCGCGCGCTCTTGTCGGACGCACCACGCAGCCACTCCGCCATCCGTTGGCGTGTCGCCTCGCTCGCCATTACTCTTGCCATCGGGATGCCTCCTGCTTGACAGAAAGCGTCGCCTGGGTTCGCCGCGGATCGGCGTCACCCAGGCCGGTCGCCACGGTTCCCTACATGGCTGATCCGGAGCGCGCTACCAGGCCCCGGACCGTTCGTTACGGGCATGCGCCGTTGACCAGGTGGTCCTGCGCGAACGGACTCGGCACCCCGCCTACGAAGGTGGCATTGAGCTCGGCGGTGAGGGGCGCAGCGTCGCCAATGGTGATCGGGGCAGATCCCCCACCGAGCAGGGTGTTCACGATCGCGAGGAAGCCGCGCACAGTCAGGTCGTTGACCGCCGGCAGCGATGCGAAGCCGCACAGCGTAAGGTCACCGAACGCCGTGGGCGAGGTCCCGCCGATGAGCCTTCATCGGCGAAATCGACGTTAAGCCGAAGCGCCACCACCTCGCCCCCGAAAAACCCCGACGCGCTCGACGGCGGGTCGAGCAGATCCGTATTCAGCGGGTTAGCGAGGCCAGCCGCCGGCAGATACATAAGCACGCTGGGCGCGCTCGTGAACGCCATTGAGAAGCCCGTCTTCCCAATAATACCTACTTCGAGGATCCCGAAGCTGGGCGCGTAGACCGCCGCAAAGTGGGTCGACAGCAACGCGGCCGCGTTGGTGCCGCTCGAAATGGTGCCCCAATCGGCCTGCCTGAACGTGACGAGGTCGCCATCGGACCAGCCGCATCCCGGGGCACCCGGCATGCACGCCGCCATGCTCAGCGCGCAGGCCAGGTACACGCCCCTTTGAAGTTCGCATAGAACGCGAGGAAGGAGCCGAGGGGCAGTGCGAACGGGGTGCCCGTCTCGCCGTCGAACGTCCGTACCTCGGGCTGAGCAACCGGTCCCCGACCCACGATGATATCGGTGCTGCCATCCTGGTTGAGGTCACAGGCCGCGACGCGGACGCCGCCGTGGAAACTCTGGTTGAAGGCTATGATGGCTGCCTAGAACAGGGCCAGATGGTGGTAGATGGCCAAGCGCAGCGCCGGTCGACTCTGCTGGATGACACCCTCCTGGGAGCTGCCTGCGGTCCGTCCCCGCACCTGCTCGTGGTGCGCATCCCACACAGGGCATCCAGCCGCTGGAGGCGCTCACACCGACACGCTGCACACCACAGGTGGTGCCGCTGGCGCCAGCCGAGGTGTCTCGTAGGAGGAGGCGTCCTGACAAGTGTTCCAACACTGGATACCCATGCCTGATACTGCGGGGACATGGTCCTTATAGTATACATAGTATCCTCTCGCTCCCGTGCTGATACTGTCTCCAAGTGCTTATTGATAAAAGAGACATGGCTTGCCGTACACAATTTCGCCATGACGATCGCAAAGCCATAGACTGTTCTCATCGGTGTGCTCCTTTGCGTCGACGCTGTTCCCTTGCGTGGTGTCACCTGCCTGAGAGGAGGGCAAAAGTCATGCCAGCCAGGGTATACAGCCCGGCGGCAGTGCCCGAGCCCCAGACGGCGCGGCGTCGGGCGTGCAGGAGCGCCTGGCCCAGGCCAGGCCGTCCCCGCCCCCGGGGCCAGGCCCTGTATCCGTTCGGATACAGAGTGTATCTTAGCGAGTTTAGCGGAGGTCGAGGGCTCTGAGCAGGCGTTGGAAATAGGTGCGCTGCAGCCCCAGGGCCTGGGCCGCCGCCGTATGATTGCCCTCGGCCTGGGCCAGCGCCTGGCGCAGCAGCGCACGTTGGAAGGCCACTGTGGCGTCATGATATGACATGGTGGGAGGGGCGAGAGACGCGAGGAGCGGCGGGGCTCCCACGAGGGATGACGGGAGATCCTGCAGGGTGATCTGGGGCCCCGCGCCGAGGACGACGGCTCGCTCGATCACATTGGCCAGCTCGCGCACATTACCGGGCCAGGAATAGGCGAGGAAGCGGTCCTGCACGTCCGGCGCCAGGCCCGTGAAGGGTTTTTTGGTCTCGGCGGCAAACCGCTGGACGTAAAAGTGCGCCAGCGCCAGGATATCGTCCCGGCGCTGGCGTAAGGGCGGCAGCGTGATAGCTACGACATTGAGGCGGTAATACAAATCCTCGCGAAAGTGGCCAGCGCGCATGGCCTGGACCAGGTCGCGGTTGGTCGCGGCG
>Ga0114129_10016806_pt1 | contig 10415 bp, 4 predicted proteins | sample RhiMetdeltSRZDD1_FD_80071 | JGI IMG/M metagenome (GOLD analysis project Ga0114129, IMG submission 80071) | Populus rhizosphere microbial communities from Tennessee, USA - Rhizosphere MetaG P. deltoides SRZDD1 (version 2) (version 2) | ecosystem: Host-associated > Plants > Roots > Rhizosphere >... | reverse complement strand
GTTCTCAAGTTCTCTTGGTTCGGGTTCTCTTGGTTCGGATTCTCTGGGTTCGGGTTCTCTGGGTTCTGGTCCTCCAGAACCAGGAACCTTCAGAACTCCAGAACCAGAACCTAGAACTCGAGAACCTCTAGAACCCGTGGAACCCCCTTTAGGACGATCGCGATAATCGTGAACGGCCATCAGCGTCCTCCCGGCCGCAGATACTGCTGCACCTTGGGTTGATTCGGATCGAGCTCCAGAGAACGACGGAAGCTCTCGCGCGCCGCGGCCTGGTTGCCCACACACAGCTCGGCCAGTCCTCTCGACGCGAACGCCGCGGCGTTGGTCTTCGCAAGCTCCGTGACGCGCCGGAAGTCGTTCAGCCCCGAGCGGCAATCCCCGGACTCCACGCGATAGCGCCCGCGAAAGAGCAACAGCTCGGGATCGTCCGGTCTTGCCGCGAGCGCCGAATTCAAGAGACGGATGCTCCGATCGATCTGGCCGTTGCGTTGGTAGCCGATCGCCCGCCCGATCAGGTACTTGGATCCTTCGGGCAGCCCGTGCGCGAAGGCGCGCACCAGCAGGTTGTCCGACTTATCCAGCGACTGATTCTGCGCGAACAGCAGGTCGCTCAGATTCCAGAGCGCGGAGGCGAGGTTCGGATCGACCGTGAGCGCACGATCGAATGCATCGATGGCCTCGGCGGTCCTGCCCTGCTGTTTGAGCAGCAGCCCCTCGTTGTTCAGCGAACCAGCCGTGCGCGTTCCCGACACCCGTCCAGTGGCTTCTTCGGCGCCGCCAATGTAGCCGAGCGCCTTCAGCTTCGCGACGGTGTCCGCGTCGACGCGCGTCGAAGGTGCGTCCGCGGTTACGGCCGGAGGCGCGGGCCTGGTGTAGAACCGCCGGTAATCGATCGGAGCTGAATTCGCCGCCGCAATCGGAGCGCCCTGCAGCGGCGGTCCGGCGATTCCGCTGCCGGGTGGCAATCCCAGAAGCGACATCAGCGTGCCGCACACCTGTTGGACGCTGCCGTGGGGCGCGTGTCCCGGCGATGCGGTCACACCGGAACCCCAGAGAAGGTAGATGCCGTTCTCTCGATGCCACCGCGCTGCGGTCGCATTAGCGACGCTGGACAGCTCCGTCGGGCGTCCCTCGCCCCACGCAAACCCGTGATCCGACGCGAGCATCAGGATGCTGCCCGTCGACTCGGCCAGCTTCCGGTATTCGTCGAGCAGACGATCGATGCGCTCGAAGTAACGCTCCGGCACTTGACTGTAGCGTTCGTAGTCCGCTTCCGGGATCGCTGGCTGACGCGGTGGGGCGTACGGAGCGAACACGTGACCGATGCTGTCCGTCCCCTGGATATAGACGAGCATCAGGTCCGGCTTCTCGCGCGCGAACCACTCGCGCCCGAGATCCGCATAGACGTTCGTTTCAATCAGGATCCGTCTCAACGCGCTGATCGGATGGGCGTAGGGATCCGTGATCGCGGCGGCCTTGCGATACTCTTCCTCGCCAAGCCACGGAAGCATCACCTTCAGTTGCTCGTAGCTCGCCTCCTGCTCGGCCTTGCGCAGGCCGTCCGACGCCCATCCCTCGAGCGTTCGCGGAAACACGACCCCCGCAGGCGGCGCCGACTCGCTGTAGAGAAATGTGAACAGCCGATCGGACACGATCAATCCGTTGACGGCCTCGGCTGGATACGTGGCCCAGAATCCCAGCGCGCCCACTTTCTTTCCGCCGGCCGTGGCCATGTTCCAGATCGCCGGCGCGGCGCGCTCGTCGCTCGTGATCGGCTCCCGCTGGTGCGTCGCAGGATTGACGCGCAGAAAATCGAGCACGCGGTGCTCCAGCGGGCTCACCCCTGTCATCATCGTCGTCCAGACGAGAGGGGAGAGTGGAGGGTGAAGCGTGGCGAGCGTGCCGGATGTGCCCTCGCGAACGAGCCTGGCCAGCGCCGGCATGATCCCGCGCGCCACGTAGCCGTCGAGGAGCGACCAGTCTGCTCCATCGAGCCCAACGAAAATGACCCGGTGTCCCGGCGTCGTGCGCGATGTGACCTCGGACGGGTGACGAGCTGGTCGGTTCCAGAGGCGCAGCGCAGCGAGCGCCGCGATGGCGAGCAGCGCGCAGCCGATCGCGAGCACCAGAGATCGCCGCATCCGGATCTAAATCTACCCTGAAAAAAAGGGCCTCACGCAACCGCGAGGCCCTTTCGAATGGAAGCCGAGGATCGCCCTCAGCGTCGACGAACGTCTAGAAGGTGAACCGTACGCCGAGCCGGATGCTGCGCTGGCCGGTGTAGCCGCGAACCTGACTGTCCGGACCCTTCTTCAGGTAATCCGGATTGGTCGCGGTTGCGCGAGGATTCGTGATCGCGCCGGCCGGAGTCAGGTTATTGCCGGTCGTGATCACTCCACCATCTCCGTTGCAGAGACTGTCTGGTATGCCGGCGCACGCTCCATCGGATCGCAGGTTATACCGCTCGTCGAACTGCGCGATCGCCTGACGATCGAACAGATTGAAGATGTCCGCAATCATGTCGAGGCGACGAGGCCCGCCGAAACGCAGCGGATACGACACGTGCAGATCGGCTTCCCAGTCGCTCGGCCCTCTGCCGACCGAGCCGCGCGGCACCAGGTAGTACTCCCAGTTGGCGTACGCGGTCGAAAAGCCGTACGCATTGAGCGGCGTGCCGGCGTACCAATGCGTCGCGATGCCGATGTTCAGCCCTGCGATCGGCCCTTGCGGCACCTCATAGGTGCCGAACAGCTTCACCTGCACCTTGCGGTCGTTGCTCAGGAGTCCATCCGCATTCACCAGGAAGTCGGCGTAGTCGAACGCCGAGTTGATGTTCGGATCGAGCTGTCCCGTCGACGCCTGGAACGTGCCGTCGTAGTTGCCGTCGAGCTTGCTGAAAACCGCGCTCGCGAGGAACTGCCAGTTGTGGCTGAACCGCTTCTGCGCCGTCAGCTCGAACGCGTTCTCGATGCGCTTCGGCTTGGGCGCGGGCGCGGTGTGCACGAAATCATAGAAGCCCATGTCGGATCCGATGCCTCGGCCCGGATTGGCGATGAAGTAGTCCCCTTCCGAGGGAATCAGGAAGTCCTCGATGACGCGGCCCAGGTTCCGATGCGTGTACTTGGCTCCGACGACGATGTCGTTCTTGAGCTGATATTCGAACCCGCCGACGTACTCGTCGATGTACTGTCCCTTGAGGTTCGGGTCCACCGCCTCGGTGCTGCCTCCCAGGAGACTCGATCGGCTCGGCACGCTCGGATCGGGAATCGTGTTCGATGCGCTCGGATCGAAGTTGTAGCAGAAGCACTGGATCTCGCCGCCGAATGCCCGGATGTTGATGTCCATCGGGATGCTTTCGAAGAAGCGGCCGAAGTTCGCGTAGACCTTGCTGCGATTGTTGCGCGTCACGTCCCACACGAACCCGGCCCGCGGCGCCCAGTTCTGATTGAGCTTGAACGCCGTCTGCTTGTCACGATTGCGGACGTTCTGCGCTTCCCAGCGCACACCGCCGTTGAGCGTGAAGTAGTTCCCGATCCGCCAGCTGTCCTGCGCGTAGAACGACGTGTTCCTCGAATCCGGCTCGGACGTCAGCGGGACCGCAATCTTCCACGTCGTCGGATCCGCCCGGACGAACCCGGGTGCCCGATCGTTCACGTAGAAGCGGTGGCGGTAGTAGACGATGCCCTGGCCGCCGGGAAGCGTGCTCAGCTTGTAGATGCGCTGCCCCGCGCCGCCGTTGTAGTTGCTGTTGATGGCGTTGACGTGCTCGTAGTCGCCGCCAAACTTGACATCGTGTCCTTTGAAGTACGACGTGAGGTCCGCCTTGTAGACGTCGCGGTGGAATTCCTGATCCTGAAAGAACCCGAATCCGCCGCTCGTCGCGGTCGGCACGACCGTTTGATCGATGAAGTTGGGGATGTCGCGTCCCCCGCCGGCGAACTTATCCGTTTCCGCATGACGTGCAATCAATCCCTGGATCAGAAATCGGCTGCCGAAGACGCCGTTGTACTTGCCGACCAGGTCCGTCCCGCCGATCTTCCGTTCACCGTCGAAGGTGCTCGGAGGCCCGGAAATCGTGAACACGTTGCCAGTCCGCTTCGACGGATCGCCGTTGACGTTGAAATTGAAGGTGTGGCCGGTGCCGGCTTTTCCGGTCAGCTTCACCGCGTAGAGATCGGTGTTCCTGGTCAGCGGAATCACCGATCCGATGGCCGGCGACCCGGGCGAAGAAATCGCTCTGATCACCGTGGTTTCGTCGCGCTCGTTCACGCGGTTGTACGCGCCGAAGTACCACAGGCGGTCCTTCACGACGAACCCGCCGAGGGATACGCCCGCGTCCGCCTGATGCGCGACGTTGACGACTTGCGTCGTTGTCGCGGGACGTTTGCTCGCGGTGCTGTTGTCGCTCTGGAGCCCTCCACCTTCGCCGAAGCCGAACACCGTGCCGCTGATCTGGTTGCCGCCGCTCTTCGTGAGCACATTCACGACGCCGCCCGTCATGCGGCCATACTCGGCCGGGAGGCCGCCCGTCTTCACTTCCACTTCCTGGATGAAGTCGTTGTTGAGCGTCTTGCCTTTGTCGCCCAGCTCGACGCCGGTCGTGTTCAAACCGTCGATGATGTACTGGTTCTCCGCGCTCGACGAGCCGTACACGATCGGACCTACCTGATCCTGCGTGACGCCAGGCGCGACGGTGGTGAGCGCGTAGAAATCACGACGAACCGGCAGGCGGTTGAAAAGCTCCGGCGTCACGTTGACGCCCGTCGTGTTGGATGCGGTATCGATCACGGGCGACGTGGCCTGGACGGTCACCGATTCGGTGACGCCCGCCAGCGCCATCTTCAACGTGGTCGTGACGGTTCGATCGAGGCCGACGTCGACGGTTTGTTCCAGCGGTTTGAAGCCGGACAATTCTGCCTTGATCGTGTAGCGACCGGGCGGGAGGCTGGGAAAGCGGAAGTTCCCCTCTGCGTCGGTGACTTGCGTTTGAGTTCCCTGCATCGCCGGGCTGGTGATCGTGACGGAGACGCCGGGCAGCGCCGCGCCTTGAGCGTCGAGGAGCTGTCCGAACAGGCGTCCCGTTGTCTGGGCGTGAAGTGCCGCGACCGGAATCGCGAGCAAGGCTGCCAGCAGCAGCGGCTTCGCAACCAGAGCGAAGCGTGGTCGTGAACGTTTTTTCAAGGTCTCCTCCTGGTGAGCCGATCCAGAAGACACCTGGGGACCGGACGAAAAGGCTGGAGAATCAGTCTTGGGTCGGCTGGCGGAGCGGTCCCCGCTGGGACGAACGACAAAGCACACCACGTGCCTGTCCCGCTCGGAGCGCAGATCAGCACGCTTTATCGCGTTTTCGACCCGCGGCCCCGCAGACTCATCCGTATGGATCTATTGTGTTGAACGCGGATCTTCGGTTTTTTGGGGCTACCGCTTCGTCCCTATCTTCTTTTTGATTTCGTCCTTCAGCCCCGGGTTGACCTTGAACCCGGTTCCCTCGGCCAGCTGGAGCTCGCGATCGGCCTGATCGAGACGGTCCGTCATCAGATAGAGCACCGCGAGGTTACTGTGCGTCTCGCCTGAATCCGGATTCGCCTCCAGAGCCGTCTTGTATTCACGCTCGGCATCGGCAAAACGGCCGCTTCGAAAGTACGCCGCACCCAGCGACATCGGGACGAAGTACGGAACGGACGCGCTGAGAGGAACATCGAGGTTCCTCTGCTTCGCTTGTTCCAAGCGGTCGATCTGCGTCTGCAGTTCGCGAATGTACAACTGTGTCGACTGCGCGGTCGACTTCAGCCCGGAGTTCTGCGCGGCGCTGATCGCGGTCCGGTACTCCAGAATCCGATCGTCGATGGCTCGAGCCGCCGCCATCTGATCCGAATAGCGCTCCCCTCCACTCTTGACGTACAGATCGCGGCACGTGCTGTAAGCGGCGATGGCTTTCGAAAAATCATGAAGACCCATGTACGCGCGTCCGAGCGCGTAGTAGGCCAGCGCGAATTTCGGATCGTTCTCGATGGCAACCTGGAATTCAGTGGCTGCCTGCTGCCACGACTCCGACCGCATGAGATCCCAACCCTTGCGGTAGTGCTGATTTGCGCGCTGCGCCTCGGGGCTGGCGCTCTTGTTGGCGACTTGCGCGGGGAGCGCAACCGAGAGCAGACACATCAGACCGAGCGTGACTGCGACTGTCGGCATGCGCGTCGTCCAACCTCCGTCAAACAAAAAAGGCCCCGCGAGCCGGAACCCGCGGGGCCTGATGGTAGATCCGATGGTTAGAAGCTGAACTTCACGCCAAACCGCGCAGCAATTGGGGCCTGATAGCCGTTGACCATCAGGAACTGCGGATTGAGCGTCATCCTCCCGGCGGCCACGGCCTTGGCGATCAGCTGATCGAAATCGAGCGTGCCCGCGTAGAATTCGGCCTCGGTGTAGTAGCCGGCTCCAAGCGGAATAGCGCCGCCGCGGCGGATCGTCGAGGACTTGTTGGTGCCGGTGCGCTGGTTGAGCAGATTCAGGACGTTGGCCTGGAGCTGAATCTCACGGCCGCCGCCAATCTTGAATCCGTGCTGCACGAACAGGTCGGTCTGCGTCAGGAACGGCGTGCGGCCCTCGCTGGCGCGGCCCCGATAACGGATCGGGTAGTTGTCCGGCGAAATGATTGGTACCTGCCGCGTGATCGGCGTGCCGCTCACCGCGATCTGATTCACGCCGAACGACGTACCCCACTTGGCGAAGTAGAGCGCCTGCGCCTTGATCTGATGCGTACGGTCGGTGTCGAACACGCCGTCGAGCACCTTGGCGTGCTGATCGAACACCATCGCGGGGTAGTCGTAGTCGCGCGAGTTGTTCGGGTTGTCGCGGCCGTTTTCGTCGGACGACGACAGGCCCGAGTAGTTGCCCGCGTCGCGGCTCCAGAGATAGCTGCCGACGAACATCCAGTTGTTCGAGAGCCGCTTCTCCAGTCTGCCTTCGACGCCGTTGTAGAGGCGCGTGGCCTTCGGCATGTTGATTGTCACCGGATTGGGCCCGAAGCCCTGCGGCCGGAACAAGCTGGTGCCCGTCGAAATGTCGAACACGTCGACGAGGCCCTCGCCCGGGTTCGCGATGATGTACGCCTCGTCGCCCGCACCGATCAGGTCGCCGATATCATCGATCGCGCGATCCAGATTCTTGCGGACGTAGCGCAGCGTCACCGCCGTCGTCGGGCTGAGCTGATGCTCGAAGCCGAAGGACAGTTCCTGCGTGCGCATCGGCTTGATGCCTCCCGGCGGCGCCACGTCCACGCCAGGCTGGACCGACGGCCGACGGAAGTCGACGCTGTTGAAGAACTTGCCCGGGCAGTTCGGCACGCAGCCCGCGTTAATCGCCTCGAAGTTCGGGTTGTCGAGCGAGAAGTAGTAGGAGATCCACTTCTCGCCACCGAACGAGCCGCGCGGCATGTTCAGCTTGAAGATGTCGTAGAAGATCCCCCACGAGCCGTAGACCTTGGACCTGCCGTCCCCCTTCAGATCGTACGCAAAGCCCAGGCGCGGCGCCGTTTTGTCCTTCCAATTGAACTTGATCGGATTGGGCGGAACATCGGACGCGTTCGCGTAGGCCGGAACGTTCTCGCTCTCGGTACGGACGCCAAGGTTCACGGTCAGACGATTGGTGAGGCTCCAGGTGTCCTGCACGAACACGCCGTAGACGTTGGACTGCACGTTCCCGCCAGTGATGAACCCGTTTGACGGCGAAACAGCGTTGGAGCGCACGTCGTAGCAGCCGTAGGCGCCGGCGCCGTAGGGGCATGCCGCGTCCGGGCCCCAATTGAGATTCACGAGGTTCTTCAGCTCACCGCTGATGACGTCGTTGGCCCGGCGATCTACCTGGAAGCCACCTTTGATCTGGTGCTGGCCGGCCGCCCGGCCGAACCAGGTTGCGTCGATCTGGCCGAAGTTGCGTGTCTGCGTGTCAAAGTCGACGCCATTGTTGTTCGGCACGTTGCACCAGCCGGAGTCGTGCACGAGATTCGAAGGCACCCCGGGAAGGCCGACGTTGGTCGTGCTGCCGAAGCAGAAGCGCACCACGTTGTTGACGTTGAAATCGTGCGTGTCCTGCAGGTACCGACCGAGCCGTCCCGAGATGACGAAGCTCGGCGTCACTGTGTAGTCCGCCGTCCCCGACACCGAATAATTCGGGAAACGTGTGCCCTTCCTATAAACAGTGCTCGCCGAATCCTGGCCGTTCAGACCCGCCAGCTGTCCTTCCGTCTTCCTCCAGCTGTTGTTGAACGCGACGCGCGTGCGCAGCTTGTTGCCCAACTGGTTCGTGACGTTGCCGGTCAGGTATTGCACCTGCTCCTTGTTCTTCGTGTCGGATGGATTCGACGGAGTGATGCCACTGGTCGACGAGTCGACGTGCCGTTTCGTGGTCGTGTACGCGGGCTGGTAGGCGCCGAAGTACCACATCCGGTTCGCCATGATCGGGCCGCCGATCGAAAGGCCGGGCTCGACGCGATCGACCGTGTCCTTCGGGTACCTGTGGTATTCAGCCTGATCCGCATGGCCGAACACGGCGCGCAGCGTCGGATTGTTGGCCGCCTGGAGCTTCGAGCCCTGATAGAAGGTCAGCACGCTGCCGTGGAGATTGTTCGTGCCGCTCTTGGTCAGCACGTTGATGACGCCGCCGGTGGATCCGCCGTACTCCGCCGGATAACCGGTCGACTTGACCTGTACTTCCTCGACGAAGTCCGCAAGAAGGTTCTGCCCGGACAGACCGCCGATGATGTTGGTCGTTTCGATGCCGTCGATGACGTAGCGGTTCTCAGCTGCGGCAGCGCCGTCGATCATGACGCCCGCCGACTTCGTCTCGCTGTTGACTCCCGGCGCCTGGGTCACGATCGTCGTAAAGTCGCGCCCATGAGGCAGCAGCATGACCTGCTCGGCCCGGAGGTTCGTCGACTTGCCGCTCTGTTTCACGTCGACGATGGGTGATTCGGCCGAGACGGTCACGCTCTCGGTGACGCTTGCCAATTGCAGCGCGAAGTCGATGCTTTTGATCGAACCGAGCTTGACAACGACGTCCGAGACCTTTGCCGGCTTGAAGCCGGACAGGCTCGCCGTGATTTCATACGTGCCAGGCAGCACCGACGGAAACCGGAAGTTGCCGTTGGCGTCGGTACTCGTCGACAGAACTCCGCTGCCGCCGCTCTTGGCTTCCACGCTGGCTCCCGGAAGCACGGCGCCGGACGAGTCCTTGACGATCCCCTCAATCGAGCCGCGTTGCTCCTGGGCGGCTGCTGGCATCGCCAGCAGCATCACCGCGAGCAGTGCGGCGAAAGTGCGTAAACGCATTGCTAACCATCCTCCTGAATGAACGACTGAACTGGAAAAAGACCGAAAGGGCCGACGTGAAGGGCTTTGGCCGACCGACGAGCGTTGCACTGCGCCCAACGGAGCCGGAACTCCCCCTGAAAGTCAGTTAGCACGCGATGTGCCTACTGCGGCCAACCGTTGATTAGTCCCTATTTCTGGTGTTTTCGTCAAGTCGTCACAGGGCTGGCCCCCGAAAATCTGGTTTTTTGGAGCCAGGCATCCGGCAATCGGGATGTCGACCCGGGAGTGGCGCGAGGCTGAAGTATGCTTGAAAGGTTATGCCGCGCCCCGAGGTCGTCATCGTGGGAGCCGCGCGGACGCCCATCGGGCGCTATGGCGGCGCGCTGAAAAACGTCCACCCGGCGGAACTCGGCGCAGTGGCGGCGCGGGCGGCGCTCGAGCGAGCCGGCGTCCGTCCCGATTCCGTCGACGAAGTGATCATCGGCCACGCCCGCCAGGCAGGCTCCGGTCCGAATCCCGCCAGGCAAGTTGGCAGGCGTGCTGGCCTGCCGGATACCGTGCCCGCGCAGACGATCAACAAAGCGTGCGCTTCCGGCATGCAGACGATTGCCGCGGGCGCGCAGGCGATCATGCTCGGCGAGGCGGAGACGGTACTCGCGGGGGGTATCGAGTCGATGAGCAGAATGCCGTATCTCGTCGATGCGGAAGACGCGCGGTGGGGCCACAAGATGGGCAACGTCACGTTCGTGGACGCGATGTATCGCGACGGCTTCACGTGCTCCATCTGCGGGATGGTGATGGGAGAGACCGCGGAAGTGCTCGCGCGGCAGTACGGGATCACCCGCGAGCAGTCGGACGCGTACGCGCTGGAGAGTCAGCGCCGCACTGAGCAGGCCATCGCGGCCGGACGATTCCGCGATGAGATTGTGCCCGTTCCATACACCGACGCAAAAGGACGTCCTCAGGCGCTCGACGCAGACGAACACCCGCGTTCAGGAGTGACACTGGAGAGTCTGGCGAAGCTGCCGCTGGCGTTCGGGAACGAGGATGGCGCGCCAGGCATCATCAGCGCAGGATCGTCTTCAGGCATCACCGACGGCGGTG
>Ga0114129_10016804_pt1 | contig 10416 bp, 10 predicted proteins | sample RhiMetdeltSRZDD1_FD_80071 | JGI IMG/M metagenome (GOLD analysis project Ga0114129, IMG submission 80071) | Populus rhizosphere microbial communities from Tennessee, USA - Rhizosphere MetaG P. deltoides SRZDD1 (version 2) (version 2) | ecosystem: Host-associated > Plants > Roots > Rhizosphere >... | reverse complement strand
CAGAGTCCCTTGCGGTTAACCCTTGGCTGTTTGCGCTTAAATGTCTCACTCGCGTATGTCGCGGTCAAGCGGAGCGAAGCGCAAAGAGCAAAGGGGCAAAGAGCGAAGGACAAAGAACAAAGGCCTCTTGGCGCTTTGGACATCGAACTTTGTCCTTTGCCACTTGCTCTTGCCTTCGCTCTTTGCAGAGTAAAAGCCGCCTACGATTTCTCGTAGGCGGCTTCGGTGAACTGTTGGGATTGGCCTGTGGTTTGACTGTGTGCAGCTTCCCTGAAAAGGAGGAGCACTAGGCAGTGAGACTACTGAACCAAAATCCTAACGAGTTAGCTGGTTCAGAGGTCAGGCCGCAGCCACCTCACTGTGATTAGAACTCATATATTTTTGAATCACCTCCTTTCCAGTGTTGCCACGATGATAGAGGACAAGCGAGTGAGCGTCAACCGTTTTTTAAAGGATGAAGGATGAAGGATGAGGGATGAAAAAAGAGCGAGATCTCCTTCATCCTTCATCCTTCATCCTTGTACGTCTTCTTCCGGCGGCAAACACTTGCCATGCATGCTCAACGCCAAAGAAGTATGCAAGCTCGCGATAGTCTTCACAGTCGTGAATCACAAAGTCAGCCACCTTTCCCGGCTCGAGTGAACCGATCTGATCGCCACGATTCAGACTATACGCTGCGTTGACCGTTGCTGCCGTGATTGATTCAGCTATTGTCATCTTCAGCTGAGTTGATGCGAGCGAGAGGATCATGAACATCGACGGCGTTGGTGAAGAGCCGGGGTTGAAGTCTGTCGCCAGCACTACTGCTAAACCTGCTTCAATCATTTTGCGCGCTGGAGGGTACCGTGAAGAACCGAGCGCATAAACCGATCCGGGCAACAGCACTGGTTGAACTCCTGCAGACTTCAACGCGGCTATTCCTGCTGCATCTGTGTGCTCCAGATGATCGGCCGTAACGGCTCCCAGTTCTGCGGCTAGTTTTGCGCCGCCCGAGAGTGACAGCTGATCCGCGTGAATTCGTAAGCCAAGTCCATGGCATCGCGCGGCTGACAAAATCTTCCACGCTTCATCTGTCGTAAACACGTTCTGCTCGCAAAAGACATCACAAAACTCAGCTAGTTTTTCCTCGGCCACGCGCGGAATCATTTCGTCAATCACCAATGACACATAGGCTTCGCGGCGAGAGCGATACTCGGGTGGAAAAGTGTGGGCGCCTAGAAAAGTTGGTACATACCGGAGCGGCGTCAGCTGGCCTAACGAGCAGATCGCGCGAAGTATCTTGAGCTCATCTTCCAACGAAAGACCATAACCGGACTTCGCTTCAATCGTCGTAGTACCTCCGCGAAGGAACCACCGCGCATAACGCTTGCCAATTGCGATTAATTCATCGAGCGAAGCCGCACGCGTACGATTTACTGTCGACTGGATCCCACCGCCGCGTGCCGTTATCTCTTCGTAGCTGACTCCGGTAGCTCGCAACTCGAATTCGTCAGCTCGATTGCCGGCAAAAACAGGATGAGTATGTGCATCTACAAAACCGGGTAATACAATGCGGCCGCCGGCGTCGATCACTTCCGCATTTCGATCAATTGTCTTTTCGACTTCGTTACGCGTCCCGACCTGCTCAATAATTCCGTCACGTACCGCGATCGCGCCGTTATCTACGATCGACAACTCACGCAGTTCGCCACCGACACGTGGACGCTTCGGACCGGCGAGTGTCACTAGCTGTTTGCAGTTTGTGATCAGGAGGTCGGCCATTGATCAGTCGGTAAGTTATCCTGCAATTCTGAAATCCTGCAATCCTGTTAAGCCTTTCGAAAGTGCTCTTAACAGAATTACAGGATTTCGGGATTGCAGGATAGTTTACAGCGCAGTTCTTCCCACCTGCGCAATTCAGTGTGCCGTTTTTGAAACTGTTCCCCGTAGGCGAATACGGTTTTTAGCTTTCCCTGTACAGCCACGCCCCAGCAATGGCGGCGACCACGTATTCGACTGCACCCCAAACAATTCCGATCATCAACATCTTCGCCGGTACCTGCAAAATCATGCCGTTGATGACACCGCTGTAAAGATACACGCCGAACCACATAAGCAAACCCGCGCAGATTGCAGTTTTGGGGCCTGGTCCAAGTCGCGGACGAATGGCGGCGTACAACCACACGATAACGATGCCGAGGATCAGCGTCAGGATCGTGGCGACCGCCAGAAAACTTCCGCCCGGCTCAGGCACGTTGAACCGCCGGAAGAACTCCTTCATCTGCGCTCCGAAAACCACATCGTTGAGCAGAAACTCCCCAATGTTGAGAATTACTCCCGCTACTACACCACCCAGTATCGCCCGACCAAGATTGATGTTGTTCATGGGGGACTCCTTTGTTGAATGATTAGTCTGCGTTAACAGGCTGCGGTGCTGTTGCAGCCTTCGTCCTACCTTTGCCGAGGGAGTAGATCGCTATGCCAACCAGGTTGGCCACTACAACTACCGAGATTATCTTCACTGCAAACCAAAGAGGACTGGTAACATCAATTATGGGCACGATCGTAAAGCAGATATAGATCAGTGAAACTAAGAAACCGGAGGCGCACGCGAGCTTCAACCACAGCGGGGGTTTAACTCCAAAATGCTTCATACCGAAAATAGGAATCGCAAATAAGACCAGATATGTCAAAGCATAAAAGACACCGCCCGCATTATCGAGCAATTGAAACGCTTCTTGTGCTCCTACTCCTGTCAAACTCAGCAATCCCAGAATAAGCGTGAATGCCCCGACGAAGAGTATCGAATTGACCGGTGTCTTGTAGTTAGGGTGCAATCGAGTGAACCAGCTGGGCAACAAACGATCCCAGCCGGCAACCAGAGGCAGTCGTGAGTTGCCGGAGAAATAAATACTCATCAGCGCTATCTGACGAACGACGACACCGAGAATCGCGATCGAAACCACTTTTCCAACCCAACCAAATGATCCAAATCCGAGCGAAAGCACTTGAGGAATCGGACCAATAAGATCCACATTGTTTGGTGATACGAACGCGAGCACCGAACTGGTTCCGAGTATGAACATCGCGGCGATGATGGGTGCAGCGATAATCACCGAGCGTCCGAAATTTCGAGCAGGGGCGCGCGTCTCGCCGGCCATGATCGCGATGTATTCAAATCCAGTAAGGGCACCAAGCGCCAGTTTGCTGCATACGTTGACGTTGTAAGCCGAAAGCGTGGGGAATTGAATGGCGAACGGATGATATTCGCCGATAGCGCCCTGCACGAGCCCAAACAAAGGCAGAAGAATCAGCGCGGCAAAAGTCAGCATCAACATCAACCCACCCGCATTGTGAACCCACTTACCGAGTCCGAGGCCCCGCGTGGCAGCGAGAATCATTCCAATCACCAGGAGTACGCTGACGAAAGTAATGAACCACTTATGTTCTCTCATCCACGCTGCCCGCGGCCCAATTGCGTAAGAGATGTTTGTGGTTACGACCAAACCGATACCGGCAAGAATTGAGATAGCAAACACCCACAGATTCCAGGCCACCATGAATGCAACGAAGTCGTTGAAGGCAAACTTGGCCCACTGGTAAAGACCGCCTTCGAGCGGCATCAAACGGTTCAGGAAAATGACTGCGGCAGCAAGCGGAAGATAGAAGGTGAGTATCGCAATTATCCAGAAGACATTCTGCTCGTTGCCGAGTTTGGCGGCCCAGCCCACCCAGATAGTGCCAACAACGAACACAACCTGAGTAAGAACAAGATCGAACAGACCTAGCTCCTTCTTGAAAACAGCACTGCGCTGCTCGACATCGCGCTCAAGCGCAGCGATCGTGGGGTTGTTGGTTTGTGAATCCATCGGCGGAACTCTCAACTGTCTGCGTCACCTTCTATTCGGATCGCGGACGTCTCGTCCGCAAGCGCGACGCAGTCGCGCAAACTGCATTCGCTTCGCTTATTGCGGACGAAACGTCCGCGATCCCGGTAAGACGTTACGCCGAGAGAAGAACTGTTGTTGCCGCGAGGTTCCTGCGCCTGCGTGCTGCTCCTGCTCCTGATCTACGACGTGTGGTCATGAACTATTCGCCAACCTTTGCTCGTGCGTTTGAAGATCAGCGTAAATCGCCCATGTGGTTCATCATTAGTGCGTTTCAATGACCAGCGACCGAGCACGGTTGCCGAATCTGAGCTGAGCAAAGTTATTTCAAGGTCAGAAAAGGTGAGCACTCCCATCTTCTCACGCGTGTCGTATGTCTTCTTGTAACGATCGAGCACGGTTTGCCAACCACGTGTGACTTTATCGCCGGAAACAAACACCGTCTTATCGGAACGGTCGTACCCGTCCATGTAACCTTCAATGTCGCCACGATTCCAGGCATCGCGTTGGGCATCAAGCACCGCGCGAATTGCGGCGGCTGTCTGGCTCGACTTACTGGATCGTTGAGCGAGTGGAACTAGCGGCAGACCGAGTATCAATAGACCAATCCACAAGAATTTCAGTATGTGAATCATGTGCGTTGCCAACCGATTTGAGAAGACTTATTGAGAAGCGTGGCACGTATATCACGTGACGCTCTTGATGCGCTAGGGTTGAAGCGTCCTAAGAGAGAAACACGTCCTTCCATCTAATTCAATGCAGAATGAATCATTCAAGATGCGGAGGATTTCAGGTTGGGAAGGGTGGCTTGCCCCCGCTTAACTCTAATCACACTCAACGTTGAATGGTAACGGAGCTGAAGCGGGGGCAAGCCACCCTTCCCAACTTGAAATCTTGCTGAGCTTGAACTGTCTACTCAATCTTGAATGGATCTAGATGTGAGCGGCGCAAGTTACCATTGCCAACCTGTAAACTTGCTCATCTTGAATTGTGGACTAACGGTTCACGCTGACTTGTGGGAACTAACTGTTGACGCTGTGTTTGTGCAACCACTCACGAATATCTTCGCGCATCTCCGGAACGATTTCATGCGCGGCATCATAAGATTTCAGCACAACGTTCGCGGCCCGCATTTTCAATTGAGTCTCATAAGGAGCTATTCGATCGGGCGAGTAAAATTCGTCGCGAGCGCCCGCCAGATGAAAGATCGCGGCTGACGTCGCTTTGTACTTTTCACTCGTTTCCCAATCGCCCGGAACACCGCCGCAAATTCCAACGACTCCACGTAAACGGTCAGGGTAAGTGAAAGCGAACCGGTAATTGAGAGCACAAGACTGAGAGAAGCCAAGCAGGAAGATGCGCGCAGCGTCAGCTACATTTTCACGAACTAAGACATTGATCAGATCAAGCAGAGCGCGATGATGAATCGCAACTGACTCCTCGGATTTGAAATTCGTAAGCCAACCAAAGCCAAAGCGCAGTGGGCCACCCGGCTCCTTTGGCTCTTTGAGGTGTTGGTGAAAGCCTTGCAGCGACGCGACGGCGAAGTTATTCGGCGCCATTTGTCGCGCTTCACGCATCATCTGCCGCTTGCTGGCTCCGTAGCCATGAAGCGCAATCAACAACGGCGCGGGTTTCTCGTTCGGAATATGGAGATCGTAGTAGAGATTGATCTCGGCGCGAATACGCCTCTCCGTCTTATCGTCGTAACTGTCAGTCATAGCCCCCAACCTAAAATCGGCAATCGCCAATCGGCAATATCGTAGTTTGCATTCATTTTTAATGAAAGCTACGATTCCTTTTCCAGTCGACTGAACACAATCCTCTTTTCGAAAGGCAATGCATATGAAATTCCCGGGCGGGTTCAATATTCAACAGATGATGAAGCAGGCGCAGGTCATGCAGGAGAAGATGCAGAAAGAGATGGAAGAGCTGCGCGTAGATGCTACGGCAGGTGGCGGGGTAGTCACCGTGCAGATGAAAGGTAACCATGAAATTACGGCGCTAAAGATCGATCCCGAAGCCGTAAAAGATGGCGACGTCGAGATGCTCCAGGACCTAATAGTCGCTGCTGCAAACGAAGCCAACCGAAAAGTTGATGAGGCGATGAAAGGGAAACTGGGAGGGATGCTGCCGCCGGGGTTGGGTGGTTTGCTGGGTTAGTAACTCTTTGCGAATTGCCGATTTCTGAATACAAACTCTCCCGGCCATGATCGTCATAAGGAGCAGATTTAATCGGCAAACGGCAATTGGCAATCGGCAATAATTTCAATCGGCAATCGGAAATCGACAATGTTAGAGTACGCCGAACCCGTAACAAAACTGATTGATGAATTGAGGCGGTTGCCGAGCATTGGACAGAAGTCGGCGCAGCGTTTGGCTTTTCACCTCATGCGCGTTCCCGACGCGGACCTTGAGCGGTTGATCGCAGCGCTGCGTGATGTAAAGCAGCGCATCGTGATGTGTTCCGTTTGCAATAACCTCACGGAAATTGACCCCTGCCGGTTCTGCGCCTCACCAACGAGAGACCATTCTGTTATCTGCGTCGTCGAGGAACCACATAGTCTCGTCGCCGTCGAAAAGACGCGCAGCTTCAAAGGCGTCTATCACGTTTTACACGGAAGCCTTTCGCCGATTCGTCACATTGGGCCGGACCAATTACACCTGGCGAACCTCTTGCCTCGGCTAAAACCTGAAAACAATGATGGAGTGAAAGTGACGGAAGTGATTCTCGCAACGAACCCGACGACTGAAGGCGAAGCGACAGCGAATTACATCAGCCGCTTACTGAAACCACTTGGCTTGAGAGTAACAAGAATTGCGATGGGTATGCCGGTCGGAAGCGATCTGGAGTATGTTGACGAAGTGACGATGGACAAAGCGCTCGCGAACAGGCACGAAATTTAACGCGCGCAAAACAAATCATTGGTCAATTATCATTTGATATTTATCAGTTGTAATTTTGTATTCGGATTCAAAGTCACACTCCCAAATGACAAATGAAAATTGGCAAATAACAATTGACCAATGATTTCTTTTCTTATTCCTCAAACTAAAACCGCACGTGCTCCTCAGGAATTCCTTCCTTACATTCCCTGCACTCCCCAGCCGTGTTGTAGATTCGCGCATCGAAGTCTACCAGTGACTTAATCGGAACTTCCTCGACTTCAGCCGGTGCGGAGGTGAAACGCACAATTGCGCCGCAGCCAATCATTCGCGAGCCGAGTTGTTTCACGAGATCAACTGTCTCTTCAATCGCCTTACCACTACGGATGAGGTCGTCGACGATAATGCACGCGTTTACCTCACCCTGATTCACGTACTGTCGAAACTGCCGTTCGCCCTTCTCCTGTTCCGCCCAGTAAATCTGTTCTGCATTCAGCGCGTCGCGCACACCGAAAGCTACCGGGATTCCGCCTGAGCTGGGACTGATTATCGCCACCTTCGGCAGCTGACTGGAGATATCTTTCTCCAGGCGAAACTTTCTACTCAACGCGACAGCCAGCACGCGGGCGGTATCGTAGTAGCGAAACGCCAGCGGCATCTGAAAGTAATGTGGCGAGTGTTTGCCGTTGGGATAAACGAAATGGCCCTCTCGAAACGCGCCGGTCCTTTGCAAAATCTGCATGACGGCGTCCTGTGACGGAATCAGTTCGACCATGACAATCTCCGATTGTAAGGTTGGTGTTTGGTACTTTGAACTCTGTGCTTTGTGTTTTGTTCTTTGTTTCGTGCGGATAGTCTTGCCCATCCGGAACGCCGCAACCGAACGAAGATCAAAGATCAAACTACAAAGATCATTTTTTTGCGGCGCACAGCATACATCAATCCGACCCTTTTGCTCCATCCTTTAGCGCCTGGTGGATCAGCTTCTTTTGATCCGAAGGCAAACCCTCCGGAAATGAGGACGGTGAAAACCACAGCGCCTGATCGACTTCGACACTGTTCAAATGAGGTTCACCCAACGCGCGCGCAACGAAGACTACTTCGATTTGATTCACTCGCCTGAAGGTGCGCACTCTGAAAAGCCGAATTTGATCTAGTTCGAGACTGATTTCTTCGCGCATCTCTCGTCTCAGTGCATCTTCAGCCTGCTCTCCAGCTTCGATAAAACCACCCGGGATTCCCCAACCAGACCCGGAACGAAAGCGGTGCTTCAGCAGCAGCACTTTTCCATCATCGTTGCGAACGATTCCGGCAGCCGTTACATTGAATGTCGTATTCGTAGCGCGAACAGTCCAGCGGCGTATGCCGCCGGGAACACGCTGCCAAACATTGGACAGAAGATTTCTTAGCATTAGTTAGACTCAATCATGTGTCGGTTGACGACGGTACGCCAACTTCTTTATTCATCGTTGACGTTCGTCCAAATCACTCTGTAAGATTTCAGCGCTAAGCAACAGTAACCTACAGGCCCCAATTTCTAACATGTCAGCCACTGATACTAACCCTGCTAATCAGGATACTCCTGCAGCCGCCACACCTGTCCCCAAGCGGATCACCAACGCGCAAACTGTCTGCAACGAGAAGAATGAAAAGAATAAACCGTGCTGGGGACACCTCAAGCAGCTAGACACAGCGGGTGAACCGGCAGAGGTCCATCTTCGCGGTGACGATGTTTTATTTAAATGCCAGACGTGCGGAACGCTGTACATGGGCCCCCCGCTCGGACACGTCCGCGATCCATATAAGCAGAGTCGTTTTGTTGAGGCTGAGTTGTCGGCACTGTTGCAAGCGGCCGGCGGAACGTTGCCCGTAATCAAGAAAGACGCTCGCGGAGTGTTTGTAATTGTCGAAGGCGGTGGCGAACACAGCCATGCGAAACCTGCCGCGCCAAAACCTGCTGCTGCGCCATCAAAGGCTGCTGTGTCTGAAGCAGCGAAGCCAGCCGCTGTTGCACCTCCGCCAGCCGCAGCTGCACCGAAACCCGCAGAGCACAAAGCGGGCGCGCAACCAAACCGGCAACTATTCAAGCGTTCTACTTATGCCGGAGTCACAGATACAGGCCCTGTTCCCGGCGAAACATTCGAACAAAAGGTTGCGAGATTGAAAGCGCTTGCAGCCGCGGCGAAGCAACGCGCTGAAGAAGGTGGTGGACCAACAGCTCCACCTGCTGTCGCACCGGCGGCAACCCCCGCGACAAAACCAGTTGCAGCAGCACCCGCTACTGCTGAACCCACGGCACCGGTTGCTGCGGCAACTCAGCCGGCCGCATCGGCCTCTGCAGCTCCTCCTGCTGCGACATCCGCGCATAAACCTACGGGCAAAGCGGATCGCACGCTAATGAAGCGGAGCACTTACTGTGGTGTGGTTGATACGGGACCGGTGCCGGGTGAGACTTTTGAACAGAAGGTCGCTCGACTTACCGCATTAGCTGCGGCAGCGAAACAGAGAGCCGACGGCGGATAAAACCGAAATCATTTGTCATATATCATTTGACATTTTTCATTTGTCATTTTGATCCGGATTCGAAGCCATGCTTTCCTAAATGACAAATGAAAAATGTCAAATGATATATGACAAATGATTAGTGCTCCTTAACCACCAACCCCTCGCGCGCAACCTTCCAATCCAACACTTCGACTCCTTCTTCTTCCGCAAGAGCCCGCTCGACATCTCGTTTTCTGCCAGGTGCGCACAGAAATGCTATGCAACCCCCGCCACCGGCACCGCACACCTTCGCTCCTACGGCTCCACTGGCGAACGCCTTGTCGACCAACAGATCCATCTGAGGCGTGGTAATCGTCGGCGCTAGCTTCTTTCGATTTGGGTAGGCTTTCTTCATCGACGCTGCGATGCGATCCCAATCGTCCGCTAGCAAAGCCTCGCGCATGCGACGTGCCGAATCCCGAATACCTTCGAACACTTCAAAGATTTCCGGATCTCCATCGATGTGCTTTTTAAAGACCTCCCAGTTGTTGATGCCTGAAAGACGCGGTTCGCCGGTATAGCAAATCGCAATTCGCCGTTCGAGTTCATCAAGGTTCACGTCGAGCGACTCACGTTCGATTCCTTCGGGTCGAAAGTGGATACAGGAAACGGAGCCATAGAGTGGCGGATAATAGTCCTGAATCCCCGCCGGCACTTTGATTACAGTTGTTTCGACATTGGCCGCGATAGTTACAAATTCATCTTCGTCGTATCGATTTCCAACTAAACGATTCAATGCGCCAATGCAAGCTATGGCCAACGCTGAGGAACCACCCAAACCGGCGCCAGCTGGGGCAGCACTCTCAGAGACGAGATGAAAACCGGTCGTGGGCTTGAAGAAGTGTACGAGCTTTGACAGTAGCTCCAATCGCTCTTCGTTCAAAAGATCTTCGAGGGCTGACAAATGAGTTTCGAAAGCTGTTTTGCGGTCGCGCGACTCCAAAATAATTCGGCCATCATCACGCGTTTCGATTCGGCAACGAGCGTAAAGCGTGCACGCAAAATTGACCGTGGTTGCCCCAGGGTGAAAAAGATAAAGCGGCCAGATGTCAATCGTGCCGCCGGCAAGGTCCACTCTTGGAGGAGCGCTGGATTCTATGATCATCAGGTCTTGGGTCTT
>Ga0114129_10016803_pt1 | contig 10416 bp, 5 predicted proteins | sample RhiMetdeltSRZDD1_FD_80071 | JGI IMG/M metagenome (GOLD analysis project Ga0114129, IMG submission 80071) | Populus rhizosphere microbial communities from Tennessee, USA - Rhizosphere MetaG P. deltoides SRZDD1 (version 2) (version 2) | ecosystem: Host-associated > Plants > Roots > Rhizosphere >... | reverse complement strand
ATCCCGGCCATGTCCACCAACCGCCGCACCCAGCAAGCACGACAGCGAGGGGCCCGCCAGCGGGCCGAGCGGCAGGCCCGCCGAGAACGGGCCGCTGACCTGTTTGCCCAGGGCCGCTCCCAGACCGAGGTCGCCCGGGAGTTGGACGTCTCGCGCCAGAGCGCCAGCCGCTGGCATGCCGGCTGGCAAGCCTCGGGAACCACCGGGCTGCAGAGCCGTGGGCCGACCGGCCGCCAGCCCAAGATCCCCGACAGTGCGCTTGGCGGGATCGAGCAGGCGCTGCTGGAGGGGGCGCTGGCCCACGGATTCGCCACCGACGTATGGACCCTGGACCGCATCGCGCTCCTCATCCAGGGCCTCACCGGCATACAGCTGTCGACCCCCTCAACCTGGCGGCTGCTCCGCGGGCGGCTGGGCTGGAGCGTGCAACGCCCCCAGCGGCAGGCCAAAGAGCGCGACGAGGAAGCCATCCAGCACTGGGTGGCCCATGAGTGGCCCAGGATCAAACAGGGGCAGCCGCAGAATCGGCCTGGATCGTCTTCTTCGACGAATCAGGCATCTCACTAATCCCACCGGTGCGCCGCACCTGGTCAGTGCGCGGACGCACGCCGGTGCTGGGTCACCGCATGGCGTGGAAGCGGGCCTCGATGGCCGCGGCGCTCGGCTACTGGCCGGACAGCACCAAGGCGCGGTTGTGCTTCCACCTGCAGCAAGACGCCTACGACACCGACAGCCTGATCGGCGTGCTGGAGCAGCTGGCCGGCTTCTATCGAGGCCAGCGGGTGGTGCTGTTGTGGGACGGGCTGAGCTCGCACTGGAGCCACAAGATGCGCGCCCACCTGGACACCCAGCGGGGCTGGCTGACCGTGGAGCGGCTGCCCGCTTATGCCCCCGAACTGAACCCGGTCGAGTTCCTGTGGGCGAACCTGAAGGGTGGCGAGCTGGCCAACTTTGGCGGCGACACTGTGGCCGAGGTCGCCGACCAGGTCCACCAGGGCATCCAGCGGGTCTGCGACAGCGACAGCCTGGCGGTCGGGTTCCCGGCCCATACCGGCCTGTCCCTCAATGATCAGTCGTCACCCTAAAATGAAAACATCAATAAGAGAGCTTTCCGAGCCGTCGCCTGACCTGCGGCCATCGGCAGGGAAGCGTTGTCTAGCTGGGCATTCGCTTACCGCTGTTGTCCGTGACTGACCGGACGTTTCCCATCGTTTGCGGGCCGGATGCGGGCCCAGGCCGGGGGAGTAGCCAGCGAACTGCTAACTCCTCCCCGCCGGTCCGGCGCCGTCCATTGCCATCCATCTCCACAGCTAGACGGCTCGGGCTCGGACGTCGCTGTCGCCATGGAGCGGCATGAGTCCGAGCGGTTGGCATTCAAGTTGGCGGTCAGCCGGAGATGATCCCGTTGCGTGCAGGGCGGTGCTCGGCCTCCGAGGCCGCCGGCCCGGGCAGAACCCCTGCTCAATATGCTCGAACGGCACCTGTCCGATCATATGGGCTACCAAGCGCTTTATGTACTCCTGGCCAACAAGCTGCTGCAGAGCATGGTGGAGGTTGTCGCGGAAGGTGGCCATCGTGGGTGGTTGGGCGGGGGTGGCTTGGCTGATCGCTGGGGCGGGCTGGTGGTGGGTGGGTGTGGGCGGCGGCCAGGTCGACCAGGGTCGGTGGAAGGGCGCCGAGGTTGTTGTGCCGAGTGGCCATCTCGGGGTGGTCGCACTGGAGGCGGTCGTGTGAATGTCCAGCTGCCGTGATGGCTGTGCTGTGCGAAAGCGAAGGCCCCGGACGTGAGCCGGGGGCCTTGCTGCTGGCCCCCCGGGGGGCCAGACAGACAGCATATTACTGTTGTTCCTCTAGGGGACAACAATCCGCAATTCTACCGAGGCACGATGCCGAGAGCCAGGGTTTACGAACCGCGATCGAGTTCGTCGAGCTGGTCGACAAGCGCAGCCGTACCGACCTGGAACGGGGCTTCGGGTGCTCGCGGAGATCGAGCCTCCCGCCAAGAGACGCAAATAGCTTGTCTGTGTCGAAAATCACAATCCAAGCGTGACTGACAGCACTGACGACCAGCGAAAACCAGCCGAACATTCAGGGTTGGGGAAGCTCTTGGCCTGAAACGAAGACGGGTCCTCGAGCGGGGGCCCCAGGGGGCGCAATCCAATGTTCCATACCCGAGGGCAGGCGACGACCCGGACGCCGACAACGGGAGCACTGGCCACCGGCCGGCCTCGACCAATCCTGCTCGTCCTCGCGCTGCTGGCGGCCCTCGGAGCACCCCTGGCCGGCGCCCTGCCGGCCGCCGCCCAGGCCGACCGGCTGGAGCTGACCCCCACCAGGGCGCTCACCGAGGTCAAGAAGCCGGTCCGCTACACCGCATACCTCGTCGACGCCAACCACCAACGGGTAGACGTCACCGACCGGACGACCTTTAACTTCGCCGGCCCCGCCCCGTGCCATCGGGACGGCATCGCTGGCCAGGTCAGCTGCGATGACAACGGCGCCTTCCGGGTCACCGGCGCCCTGGACGACCCAAAGCTCATCTCCGAGCCGGTCCAGCTTCGGGTGGTGAACCGCCGGGTACCGCCGATGTTCGGCTCACCCCCCACTCCCTCGCCTCCCAACCGGGAGGTGGCGGTGCGGGGCCACACCGGCTCCTGCAGCCAGGACGGGACGCTCAGCTCGACCGAGCTGCAGGTCGACCAGCCGGTCACCGGCAGTTTCACGGCGACCTTCAAGATCCCGTCCGGCACCTTCCCCGGGACCTACCCACTGTCGCTCGCCGTCACCTGCGACGGACAGCGCGAGGAGACCACGGTCGACATCACAGTCCGCAACCGACCCCCCGATGCGGTCGACGACCGCGCGACCACGACCCCAGGCGAGAGCGTGCCCATCGACGTCACCAAGAACGACAAAGACCCGGACGGCGACGACGGGTACGCGACCATACTGGAGGTCGACCCACCCACCGTGGGCACGGCCGAGGTGCAAGGTCAGGCCATCATCTATACCCCCGGCGTCGGGTTCGTCGACCGTGACCAGTTCACCTACCGGAACTGCGACGTCGTGGACGCCACCGGGAAGACGCGCAACTGCGACAGCGCCACCGTGACCGTGACCAAGCGGGACCCGGTACCCCAGGCCGATCAGGCGGTCACCAAGCAGGGCAAAGCGATCTCGATACTGGTCACCGAGAATGACACCAGCCCGGACCCGGCCAAGCTGCGAGTCCGGACCAACCCCAAGCACGGCACGGCCGTGGTCCAGCGGCCCCGGGACGGCCACATCAGCTACACCCCCGAGGACGGGTTCGCCGACACCGACACCTTCACCTACGACTATTGCGATGGCGTCGTCGTTGGCCCCAACGTGGCCGCCCCGGACGCCTGCCCGTTCGCCACCGTCACGGTGACCGTCGAGCCGGACCCGCCCGAGCCGGAGGCGGTCGACGACCCCAACGAACACACCGAGCGGGACAAGCAGGTCGACCTCGAGGTCATAAACAACGACCGCCACCCCGATGCCGCCCGGTTGCAGGTGCTGTCCGACCCGGCACCCCAGGGCACGGCCGTGGCGCAGCCGAACGGCACGATCCGGTACACGCCAAGGCAAGGAGCCACCGGCAAGGACAGCTTCCGGTACAACTACTGCAACCCTGTCATCAACCTGACCGCGAGCGCGGCCTGCGCTCCCGCAACCGTCACGGTGGTGATCAGGCCGCCGGTAGAGATTACGAGGATTGACCCCACTCCCACGCCGCCCAACAGGGACGTGGAGGTCACCGGGGCCACCGGCTTCTGCCAGGAGGGAACGCTCACGCTGCGCCTCCCGCCGGACAAGGACGTCCCAGTGGCGGTGACCGCGAACCAGGACGGCACGTTCACGGCGAGGCTCAAGGTCCCCGGGGGAACCTTCGTGGGACCCTACGGGCTGGTGCTTCGGGTCGATTGCGGCGGGCACGCCCGAGTGGCGCAGGGAAAGCTCGAGGTGGACAACCAGCCACCCGATGCGGTCGACGATTCGGCCAGCACGCCCAAGGACACCCCGGTCACCATCGATATCACCGGCAACGACACCGACCCCGACGGCGACGACGGCTACCAGACGTTCCTGGAGGCCGCCCAGCCAGCCAGCGGCACCACCGAGGTGCTGTCGGGCAACCGGGTCCACTACACCCCCGACAAGGGGTTCGCCGGCGTGGACCGGTTCACCTACCGCCTCTGCGACATCGTCGACGCCAACGGCAGGCGGGACTGCGACAGCGCCACCGTATCGGTGACCGTCACCGACGAGCCGCTGCCGGTCGACGACCCCGACGAGACCACCGTCCAGGACCAGTCGGTCTCGATCCTGGTCACCAGCAACGACCTCAACCCGGATCCGGCGCGGCTGCGGGTGCGGACCGACCCGAAGGAAGGCACGGCCGTGGTCCAGGACCAGCCCCGGGACGGCCACATCCTGTACACCCCGGGCAAGGGGTTCGCCGGCAACGACAGCTTCAAGTACGGCTACTGCCCACCGCCCGTCAACCTGACGTCGAGGCCAGACTGCCCATTAGCCACCGTCACGGTGGAGGTCAGGCCGCCGCCGGTGGCGCCGGTGATCAAGAGGGTCGCCGCCACTCCCACTCCGCCCAACAAGGAGGTGGTGGTCACCGGGACCACCGGCTCCTGCAGCCAGGCGGGGACGCTCATCCTCCACATCCCGGCGCCGGGGACCGAGGTCTCGGTGCCGGTCATCGGGGCCCAAGACGGCGCCTTCGAGCAGCGTCTCAAGGTCCCGAGAGGGACGTTCGTGGGCGCCTACCGACTGGAACTCCGGGTCGACTGCCAGGGGAAGCTCCAGGCGGACGAGGACACGCTCGTGGTGGCCAACCAGCCGCCTATTGCAATCGACGATCCCGCCAGCACACCCGAGCGCACCCCGGTCATCATCGATGTCACCGGCAACGACACCGACCCGGACGGCGACGACGGCTACGCGACCTCGCTGGAGGTCGCCCAGCCGGGCGACGGCACGACCGAGCGGCAGCCGGGCGACCGCGTCCGATACACCCCCACCGACGGGTTTACCGGTGTGGACCGGTTCACCTACACCCTCTGCGATGTCGTCGACGCCAAGGGCGGCAAGGACTGTGATAGCGCCACCGTGACCGTGACCGGTCGACGGCGGCCGCTGCCGGTGGACGATCCCGACAACACCACCCGGCGAGACCAGCCGGTCGTTATCGACGTCATGGCCACGAACGCGACCCCGACGCCAGCCTGTTACAGGTGAAGCCACCGGCACGGCCGGGCGCCAAGGCCGAGAAGCAGCCCGACGGCACCGTCCGGTACACCCCCGAGGCGGGCTTCGCCGGCACCGACACCTTCACCTACGACTACTGCCGCGGCAGCGTGGACGTCACGGCCGTGGGCAACTGCCCGTCGGCCACGGTCACCGTGAACGTCACCGACACACCGATCCTGCCGGTCATCTCGTCAATCCAGCCCGGCTCCACGCCGCCCGGGAGGCCCGTCAAGGTGAGCGGCAGCACCGGCTCCTGCAGCCGCGTCGGGACCCTCGCCCTCCAGGGCACCGGCGTGGCGGCGACGGTCACCGGCAACCAGGGCGGCGCCTTCACCACCAGCCTCACCGTCCCGGCGGCCACCTTCCCGGGGCCATACACTCTCGATCTCGGCGTCGACTGCAACGGCCAGCTGCAGCGGGCCGAGGCCCAACTCACCGTGACCAACCAGGCACCGATGGCGGTCGACGACGTCGCCAGCACCCCCCGCGACCAGGCCAAGGAGATCCGGGTCACCGCCAACGACCACGACCCCGACGACCCCGACGGCTACCGAACCTTGGTGCTGGTCACGGGACCGCCGGACCACGGGACCGCCGAGGCCCAGCCGGACCTGACCGTCGTCTACGCCCCGCAGCCCGGCTTCCTGGGCACCGACCGGTTCACCTACAGCCTCTGCGACGACGTCCTTAACACGGCCGGGCACGCGGACTGCGGCACCGCCACCGTCACCGTGACCGTGACAAAAACCAAGACTAAGACCAAGACCAACACACCAGTCATCTCGTTGGTCGCGCCCGGCTCCGCGTCCCCTGGAAAGCCGGTGGAGGTCGTCGGCAACACCGGTTCCTGCGGCCACGCCGGGACGCTGACCCTCTCCGGCGCGGCCGGCCTCCGCAGGAACGTGACCGGCGACCAGGACGGCCGGTTCGCGGTCACCATCACCGTCCCGGAGGGGACCTTCCCGAGGGCGTACACGCTGGAACTCGACGTCGACTGCAAGGGGCAGCTGCAGCGGGCCGAGGCCCAGCTCACGGTGACCAACCAGGCGCCGATGGCGGCCGACGACGAGGCCACCACCACCCCCGGCACCGCCACCACGATCGACGTCACCGGCAACGATCACGACCCCGACGACCCCGACACCTACCGCAGCATCGTGCTGGTGACCCGATCGCCCGACCACGGGACCGCCGAAGCCCAGCCGGACCAGTCGATCGTCTACACCCCCTCCCCGGGGTTCGTAGGCGCCGACCACTTCGAGTACGGCCTCTGCGACGACGTGGTCAACGCCGCAGGGCAGGCCGACTGCGGCATCGCCACGGTCACGATCAGAGTCGACCCGCTCCCCTGCCAGCCCTCAGAGCATGACCACCCGAGCCTGCGCGTGGAACCCAAACAGGGCTCGGACGGGACGAGGCTGCGCATCACCGCGTCGGTCGACCCCAGGCTGGCAACCTGCCAGCTCCGGCTCCTGCTGGGCGGAACCCCGCTGGCCCCCGACATCACCGTCGGAGACGACGGGAGCATCGCCGCCGAGCGAGGAGTGCCCCCCGGCCTCAAGCCCGGGCCCAACCTCATGCGGCTGGCCACCATGACCGCCCAGACCCTGGCCGAGACGCCGTTCGGAGTCGTCGGCCCGCCGCCACCGCCACCGCCACCGCCACCCTGGCTGGTCAGGCTCCTGCTGACCGGGGGAGCGCTGGTGGCTGGCTTCCTGGCCCGAGCCGCTTTCCGCAGGTGGGGAAAGCCCGGCAAGGACGAGGATACGGACCGGCCGGTCGAGCAGCCCGACGACATCCGGGCCGAGCCCCACAGCCGTCCGGTCGAGGTGACCGTCGAGCCCGTTCCAGACAACACCCGGACCCTGGCCGTGCGGCTGGAGCCCCATCCCGATCCCGGCATCCAGACCCTAGAGGAGGTGACCCCATGACCACCACCATCGACGCGGATCCCATGACCGCCTCGGTCTTCCTGTTCCAGCGCCAGGACACCGGCCAGGCCCTGGCCGAGGCCCTCGACCGCCACGGCGTGCTCCACTCCAACGACGACCTAGCGCAACGGCTGGTGACCCGGATCGCGCGTGAGGCAGCCAAAGACCAACTCGGCGTCGTCGCCGACGGACTGCTCAACCTGGACCTGGGCGACCTGGTGATCGCCGGCTGGCGCAAGCACGAGCGGCTCGCCACCGCGGCCCAGCACACCGCCGCCAACCCCGGCAGCTCAGAACGGATCCAGCTGGCCACTCACCGCATCAGCTCAGTCCACCGCCCCTCTGTCGAGCTGCTGCTCAACGATACGCACCTGACGAACGTGAACTTCGAGCTCGACATCGAGTTCGTCATCACGACGCTGGAGGTGACCGTGCGGCAAGGCCAAGTGGTCAGCCTCCACTCCGGCAACTGCGACATCTCGGCCACCCTGACCGCCGAGGGGGTCCAACTGGTCAGCCAGCAGAGAACCTACGAGCTGCCGCTGGTCGTCCGCTGGCCGGCGACGCTCCACCTCGGCGACGGTACCGACCCGCTACTTTACGGGGCCAAATCCCCCCCGGTGCCGGCGCCAACCCCGACCCAGCGAGGTCGCGGGCCGTTCGGCCAGTCCGATCACCGGCCGCACCGCATACGAGCGCTCGCGGGTAGGCCGGCCGATTAGTGGTCGGGATGCCAGGAGTCATGCTGACGGTGGCTGCCCGGAGCGTTGCTGCCAGCTCGTGCCAACGGCGGCGTCGAGCGATGTACCGGACAGCGCACGCCGCCTCTACACTCGGGTGATGGCCGAGTGCCTTCGCTGCGGCGCCTATGTGGCCGACTCGTCGCGCTTCTGCAGCGAGTGCGGCGCACCGGTCAATGCCTCGCTACGCTCCAGACAGGAGCGGCGCAAGATCGTGACCATCCTGTTCTGTGACGTCGTCGACTCAACGGTAATGGGAGAGCAGTCGGATCCGGAGACCGTGCGGCACGCGATGTCGCGCTACTCCGACGAGATGAGCAGGATTGTTGAGCGCCACGGCGGCGTGGTCGAGCACTTCCGCGGCGATGAGGTCATGGCCGTCTTTGGCGTCCCCACCGTGCACGAGGACGACGCGCTGCGGGCGGTGCGCACCGGAATGGCGATGCAGCGGCGCCTCGCCGTCCTGAATCAGGAGCTGCGGGCAACCTGGGGCGTCACACTAGCGTGCCGTATCGGCATTAACACCGGCGAGGTCGTGGCCGGGGATCCGGGCACGGGTCAGACATTCGTCACCGGCGACGCGGTGAACCTGGCCAAGCGCCTGGAGCAGGCCGCCGCACCGGGTCAGATCCTGATCGGCATGGCGACCTATCCGCTGGTCCGGGACGCGGTCACGGTCAGTCCGGGCGAGCAGTTCAGCATCAAGGGCAAGCGCGAGCCGGTGTCGGCGTTTCGCTTGCAGGACGTGGACGCCACTGCGGCGGGCGTCACGCGTCGGCTGGACGCCCCCCTGGTCGACCGCGAGGTCGAGCTCAGGCTGCTCCAGGCGGCGGCCGACGCGAGCGAGCGGGAGCCGCCCTGCCAACTGTTCACGATGGTCGGCCCGGCCGGCATCGGCAAGTCGCGGCTGGTCACCGAGCTGCTGGACCGGCTCGACGGACGGTTCCGCCCGCTCCGTGGCCGTTGCCTGCCCTACGGCGAGGCGATTACCTTCTGGCCGGTGCGTGGGATCGTCGCCGAAGCCGGAGGCGAGGAGGCGCTGGTCGCGCTGCTGGCCGACGTCGAGGAAGGGGTTCGAATCGCCGAGCTGATCCGTACCGCGGTGGGCCAAACAGCCGGAGCGGCGGCCGCGGAAGAGACTTTCTGGGCGATCCGCCGCATGCTGGAGGAGCTTGCGCGCGACCGTCCACTGGCGGTTTGCGTCGACGACGTGCACTGGGCCTCCCCGACGCTGCTCGACCTGATTGAGTACCTCGCTGGCTGGATGCGCGACGCACCTGTCCTGATCTTGGTGCTGGCGCGCCCAGAGTTGCTCGAGCCTCCCCTATATCTGACCTGCAACTGCTATTGGTGGGGGTCGCGACGCGTCGCCTCGTGATGCTTTCTTGGGGATAGGTGACTGTCAAGCGGAAACCGGACAAGAGAACCTGTTCCGAGTGCTAGGTTAGCCGATCATTAAAATTGGTGTTCGTACATGAGCGTTACCGCCAGGACGACTACGCCGATCAGGCCATGCCTAGAGGATTCTGCGGATCATGTCCGTACTCCCTTCTGTAGGTATGATTCACAAGACCGAAGTCCGGGGACTGAATATCTTAGTTATGGCTCCTCCTTCCATCCCCGTACAGTCCTGGCGATTGTGTTCACCACGCCGGCCCACCAAAGCCAGTACCGATTTCCACTGCCCTGGTGCCGTCGTAGTACCAGACCTTCAGTGTTGAAGACACAGTGGAGTTCGGGTCATCGGTGTAGAGGAGATTGCGGCCGCTGGGATCGAAATCAAGGCCAGTGAAGGTTCGGTCGACCCGCAACGGTCTTGCCACCGGCCGGCCGCCCGGTCGGTCGACATAGACGAGCTGGTTGCTGGCCGGGCACTTCTCGCTGATGGCCAGCAGGCCGGAGCCGGGCTGCCAGGCGAGATCGCGGACGTCGCAGCCCTCGTCCGGCGCCGGAACCGCCCTGCTAGCGGCGAGGGACATTCCTGGGCCGGCGGTGTCCAGCAACCATGCCCGGGTACGGAGTTCACCGATCCCATAAGACTCGACGAAGGCCAGGTGGCGGCCGTCGGGGCTCCAGACCATCGACCCCAGTACCTCTCCCCTTGAGGAGTAGGGCCACGTCCGCTTCTTGCCGGTTCGCAGGTCGAGGACAGCGACGGCGATCGACGGGCCGCTGCAGCCGAAGGGCCGGTAGGCGATTTTCGACCCATCCCGGCTAGCCTCGGCTTTTCGTGAGTGTCGAGCCGGCCATCGCTGGGTGACGCAGGTGCCCTCCTGAGCTGGGAGAATGCGACTGCTCAAGGTCGCATCAACCACTCGAGGAGGGCACCTTGCGGGTGCGGGCTATCAGCCCACGTCCGCGGTTTGAGGTCACCTGCGACGGCGATGGGATCGCCGGACACGCTGGGGCGGCGCTGGGGGTGGAGCTGGCCGACCGGCTCGGGCTGACCCCGGCGT
>Ga0114129_10016801_pt1 | contig 10417 bp, 7 predicted proteins | sample RhiMetdeltSRZDD1_FD_80071 | JGI IMG/M metagenome (GOLD analysis project Ga0114129, IMG submission 80071) | Populus rhizosphere microbial communities from Tennessee, USA - Rhizosphere MetaG P. deltoides SRZDD1 (version 2) (version 2) | ecosystem: Host-associated > Plants > Roots > Rhizosphere >... | reverse complement strand
GTATCTTAATGTTTACCGGGTGGCGGAAAAAGGCACCGCCTAGCCGGCGGGCGGGATGACCGCGACCTTGATCGAGTCGGGTGAGCGGTGCGCCTCGAAGGCGTCGTCGATGCGGTCGAGCGGGAACGTCCGGGACAGGAGCCGGTCGGTTCGCACCACGCCCGCCGCGAGGAGCCGCATCGCCTCCGGGAACTCGTCCCGGTAGATCATCGACCCGATGATCCGCAGCTCGCGGCGCACCACCCAGAAGAAGTTGAGCGAGGTCGCCTCGTGCGGCAGCCCGGTGAGCACCACGCGCCCGCCGGGGCGGCACAGGTTGACCGCCTGCTCGACGGCCAGGGCGGTGCCCGCGGTCTCGATCACCAGGTCGACACCCTCGCGCCCGGAGAAGGCGCGCGCCGCCGCGGTATCGTCGTCCGCTCCCGAGAGCGCGATCGCCTCCGCGCCCAACGCGAGCGCTAGATCAAGCCGTTTGGTGGTCCGCGCCACCGCGAGCACCCGGCAGCCGCGCGCGCGGAGGACCTGCACCGCGAGCAGCCCGAGCGAGCCTACCCCGAGCACCGCCGCGGTCTCTCCGGCCTCGGGCGCCGCGCGGCCAACCGCGCGGACCACCACCGCGAGCGGCTCGGCCATCAGCAGGCGCTCGGTGCCGAGGCCGGCGGGTGCCGGCCAGCAGCAGCGGGCGGGCACGGACGCCTCCTGGGCGAATCCGCCGTCCACGTCGATACCGACCGCCACGCGCGAGAGGCACAGGTTGCGGTTGCCCTCGCGGCAGAGCGCGCACACCCCGCAGGAGTAGTTGGGCTCCACCGCCACCGACTGGCCGACCGCGATGTTCCGGACCGCGCTCCCGATCGCCGCCACCGTGCCCACGAACTCGTGTCCCATCACCAGCGGGTAGCGCACCGGCCGCTCCCCCGTCCAGATGCGGTAGTCGGTCCCGCAGAGCCCGGCCGCGGTCACCCGGATGACCGCGTCGTTCGGACCGGGCGTGGACGACGGGACGGTCGTGATGACGAGCGAGCGGGGACCACGAAGGACGGCGGCGATCATGCGGAGATGATAGCATCGGGCCATGGCGACAGCGGCGTCCCCAGGCTTCGCGCGCGACCAGCGGCCCGCTCCCGTCCCCATCTGGCGGGAGGGTCTGGCCGGCCTCGACTGGCTCGCGCTCCGTGCCTCGCCCGTCTTCTACGGCCTGGGCGTGCCCCGCGGCGACCGCTCGGCGGCGGTGCTCGTGCCCGGCTTCCTCGGCACCGACTGGTACCTGCTCGAGCTCTATGGCTGGCTGGCCCGGATCGGCTACCGGCCCTATCTCTCGCGCATCGGGCGGAACGCGGAGTGCCTCGATGTGCTCTCGCGACGGCTGCTCGAGACGGTCGAGACGGCGCGGGCCGCCACCGACCGCCCGGTGCACCTGATCGGTCACAGCCTGGGCGGCATGCTCGCGCGATCGCTGGCCGCGCGCCGGCCCGAGCTGGTCGCCTCCGTCGTGACGCTCGGCTCGCCCTTCCGCGGCGTCCGCTCGCATCCGCTCGTGCTGCTCGCCTCCGAGCGCGTGCGTGAGCAGGTGCGTCGCGAGGACCGGCCGGATTGCTATACGGGCTTCTGCCGCTGCGAGGCGGTGACCGGCCTCGAGGCCGCCATGCCCGCCTCGGTGCCGCAGCTCGCGGTGTACACGAAGACCGACGGCATCGTGGACTGGCGGGTCTGCGTGAACGACGATCCCGCGACCGACGTCGAGGTGACGGGCACGCACGTGGCGCTCGTCGCCAATCCCGGCGCCTACCGGGCCATCGCGCGCCACCTCGCACGCGCGCACCGGCCGACCTCCGCGTAGCGCCCCACCCGGAGCGAGCACGTGCTACACCGTCGCCTCACGACGATCGACGCCACGTTCCTCTACGCCGAGAAGCCCGCCCAGCCCATGCACGTGGGCGGCGCCATGGTCTACGAGGGCCGGCTCTCGCTCGCGACGCTCGTGCGGGCGCTCGAGGATCGCCTGCACCTCCTGCCGCGGTACCGGCAGAAGGTCGTGTTCCCGCTCTTCGCGATGGCGCATCCGACGTGGGAGGACGACCCGGCGTTCGACATCCGGCATCACGTGGCCGAGGTGACGCTGCCGTCGCCGGGCGACGATCGGGTGCTCTCGGAGATCGGGGGCCGCGCCTTCGCGGGCATGCTCGACCGCGAGCATCCGCTCTGGAAGCTCATCGTCGTCCAGGGCCGCGCCGACGGCAACACCGCGGTGATCTGGAAGGTGCACCACGCGATGATCGACGGTGTGTCGGGCGTGGATCTCACCATGGTGCTCCACGACCTCAAGCCGGACGCGCCGCCGCCCGCGCCGCCGTCGGCGCCCTGGCAGCCTCGTGCCATCCCGGACCCGCTCACGCTCCTGCAGGACGCGGTCAAGGACCGGCTCACCGAGGTGACCCAGGCGCTCACCGATGACGCCTTCCGCCTGCTCCGGCCGACCGAGCTGGAAGCACGGCTCCGCCAGCTCGCGGGCGCGGTCGGCACCTCCGCGCCCAACCTGCTGCGCCCGGCGCCGCGCGTGCCGTTCAACGGGCCGATCTCCACCGAGCGGCGATTCGGCTGGGCGGAGTTCCCGTTCGGCGAGTTCCGGCGCGTGAAGTCCGTCCTGGGCGGCACCGTGAACGACGTGGTGCTGACCGTGATCGCGGGCGGGATGGGCCGTTACCTGCGCGCGCTCGGCGTGCCCACCGACGGCGTCGAGATCCGCGCGATGTGCCCGGTGAGCATGCGGCGCCCCGACGAGCGCGGCGCTCTCGGCAACCTCGTGTCCATGATCTTCGCGCCGCTCCACGTGGGCGTGCTCGATCCGGTGGCGCGCCTCGCCGCCGAGCGGGAGGCGATGACGCGGCTCAAGGATCAGGACCAGGCGGGCGGGCTCTACGAGATGACGCACCTGATGGACCGCGTGCCTCCCGCGGTCCAGGCGGTCGCCGGGCAGCTCACGGTGCCCAACACCTTGCTCAACACGGTCTCGACCAACGTGCCGGGCCCGCAGATCCCCCTCTACCTCTCGGGGCACAAGCTGATCGGCTGGTGCCCGCTCATCCCGCTCGCCAACGAGGTCGGCCTGGTGAACGCGATCATGACCTACGACCAGCGGCTGACCATCGGGGTCACGGTGGATCCCGAGCGCGTGCCCGACGTCTGGCTATACGTGGAATGCCTGAAGGCGTCGTTCGCCGAGCTGCTGGACGCGACCGACGCCGCCGCGACGGCGGGGACCGGCGCGCCGATCCCCGCCGCCGCGTCAACGTAGCCCATCCCCTTCCGAGCGCCGGCTTCGTCGGCACAGCCGGTTCTGGGGGTTCGGAGGGGGGCCTTTTCGGGGCCCCCTCCGATGATCTCAGCGGGAGTAGAGGTCCTTCATGCGGCTCATGTAGCCGCTGGCCGCCTGCTCGATCTCCTTGGCCGCGCGGCCGGTCGACTCCTGGAGCCGCTCGACGTTCTTGGCGACGATCTGGGTATTGGTCTCGACCAGCTTGGCCGTCGCCTGGAAGCCCTTGCGGTAGAACGCGAACGGATCCTGGCGCAGCTCCTCGATGGTCTGGCCGGCCGCGGGCACCGGGATGGCGCGGACCGTCTCCATCGCCGCCGCCTGCAGCTCGGAAAGCGTGCGCAGGCTCTCGCGCGCCGCCTGCGAGGAGAGCTCGATCAGCTCGCCCACCACCCGCTGGTTGGCCTGGGTGAACGCCGCCACCGCCTCGATCACCTTGCCCTGCACGTCCGTGAGGGACTCACAATTGGTCGCCATCGTCCTGCTCCTTCCTTCGTCTTGAGGTTGCCCACTGGAACTGTTGTTGACGCAGTGAGACTAACACACTGCGTTATCATGTCAAGCGGAATTTGACGCCGGGCGTTAAGAGGCTAGGTTGGCCGGAAGGTCCATAGTAGGCTGCGCCCGTGGACGGCCGCGGCGCTCCCGGATCCCGGCGTCGGCCGCACCAGCGGCGGCTCGCCATGATCGTGCTGCTGGCGGCGGTGGCCCTGGCCGTGGCCGCGTATCCCCTGCGCTCCCGGTGGTGGGGCGGCCTCGTCCTGGCCATCGCGGAGGCCGGCATCGTGGGCGGCCTCGCCGACTGGTTCGCGGTCACCGCACTGTTCCGGCATCCGCTCGGCCTGCCAATCCCCCACACCGCCATCATCCCCGCCAACTGGGAGCTGATGGCCCGCCGGGTGGGAACCATGGTGGGCGATCGGGTGCTCACGAAGGACTACGTCACCCACGAGATCTCGCGGTTCGATATCGCGGATCTCCTGGCCCGCGGCGCCGAGCGCATCAAGCCGGCCGATCTGAGGGCCGCGGTCCACGCGGTGGCACGCTGGGCGGCCGAGCAGCTCACGCCGTCGGCGACCGGGGACGCCGCGCTCTGGCTGACCCGGCTGGCCCGCGCCAACCCCATCGCGCCCCTGCTGGCCACCGGCATCGAGATCGCGCGCAAGCAGGGCTGGGACCAGCGGCTCATCGAGGCGGTGGCGGCGGCGCTGATCGACGCGCTCGACCGCCCGGACTTCCGCGCCACGGTCGGCGACGTGGTGGACGAGGTGCTGGCCGGCTATCGCGCCCGGATGGGCGTCTACCCGCGCATCCTCATGGGCCTGGCGAACACGTTCGGGCTCATCGACCGCGAGCGGATCGTCACCGCGCTCCACGAGGCCCTCAAGAAGATCGGCGACGACCCCGACGATCCGCTGCGCCGCCGGCTCACCGAGACCCTCGCCGCGCTACCCGAGCGCCTCCGCGCCGACCCGGAGCTCGCCGCGCGCGTCGAGGCGGCCAAGGAGGAGCTGCTGGCGAGCCCCGCGGTGGCGCGACTGCTGGAGGACGCGGCGGTCGGGCTTCACAAGCTCGTGATCGCGGACCTGGCCGCCCAGCCCTCCGAGCTGGTGGGCTGGATCACCGCGCGGCTCGACCGCGCCCGGCGCACGCTGGCAGAGGACACCGCGCTCCGGCGGTCGCTGGATCGCTGGCTCAAGGAGCGGCTCGGCGAGGCGGTGGACCGCTACCACGATCGGATCGCGCACTTCATCGAGCGGGGCGTCCACGCGCTCGGTCCGGAGGGCGCGGTGCGGCTCATCGAGGAGCACGCGGGCGACGATCTCCAGTACATCCGCGTGAACGGCACGGTGGTGGGCGGCCTGGCCGGCGGCGGCCTCTACGCCATCCACCTGCTGCTGGCGCTGTTCTGAGAGGCCGGGCTCAGCTCGCGGCCCAGACGTCCACCAGGTAGCGGTTCTCGGCGGTGAGCCGATCGAGCCACGCGTCCGCGGCGCGCTCGTCGCCGCTCGTCTCCTGCCGGTGGATCGCCGCGAACGCGCGGCGTACGTCCGGGGCCATCCGGCTCGCGTCGCCGCAGACGTAGACCACCGCCCCCGCCTGCAGGAGCTTCCAGACCTCCGCGCGCTCGCGCAGAACCTGGTCCTGCACGTAGGTCTTCTGCTCGTCGGCCAGCCGGGAGAAGCACGCGAAGAGGCGCGCCACGCCGTGCTCGGCGAAGCCGCGCAGCTCGTCCTCGTAGATGAAGTCCTGACGTGGGTGGCGGCAGCCGAAGAAGAGCAGCGCGAGGCCCACGGTCCGTCCCGCCGCCCGCAGCGCGGCGCGCTCCTGGAGGAAGCCGCGGAACGGGGCGAGCCCGGTGCCGGGCCCGATCATGATGATCGGCGTCGCGGGATCGGCCGGGAGCCGGAAGGCGGACTTCGTGTCCTTCACGAAGGCGTGGATCTGCCCGCCCTCGGGCTGGCGGAGCAGGTAGCTCGAGCAGACGCCCTGGAAGCTGCCGCGGCCCGAGCGGGCGGGGCCGTCCACCACCGCCACCGTGATGCTGCAGCGCCGCGCGTTCTCGAGCGGCGACGACGAGATCGAGTAGTAGCGCGGGCGTAGCGGCGGCAGCATCTCCAGATAGCGATTGAGCGGGAGCTGGCAGGCCGGGAACTCCTCGAGGAGGTCGATCACCGACTTGCGGCGCCCCAGCACCTCCTCCCGGTAGCGCCCTTCGTCCTCCGCGAGGGCCAGCAGCCGCGGCCGGGTCCACGGGCACTCGGTGTGCGTGGCCATCTCCTGGATCTGCCGGCGGGTGGCGGGATCCTGCAGCTCGACGTAGTCGCCGAGCAGCCGCGCCACGCGGATCGGCTGGTCCACCGGCAGGAAGCTCTTCCGGCTCGGCCCGAGGCGCAGCCGCACCGAGGCGGCGGGATCGAGGCCGAAGCGGGCGGCCACGCGCTGGACCGTCGCGTCGCTGTTGTGCGGGACCACGCCCAGATGATCGCCCGCGCGGTAGGCCACGCCCTCCGGCAGCTCGAGCTCGAGATGACGCGTCGAGCGGGGGGAGGCATCGGGCCCGCTCTTGGTATGCAGCTCGCGGTTCACCGCGAGCCGCATCGCGCGCGCGCCGAGCGAATCCACGAAGGGGCTCGCGTCGACGCCCTCCACCGTCTCGACCGTGAGATGCGAGGCCTCCGCCGCTTCAAAGGCCGCGAGCTCGACGCCCAGGGCTTTGGCGAGCGTGCCGCCGAGCGGCTCGTGCCAGGCCTGGAACTGCCCGTCGAAGTCCTCGCGCGCGTCACCCTCGCCGCGGGCATAGAGCCGCTCGGCGCCGAGCGCGGCGAGCCGCCCGTCGATCAGCCGGGGGATCGCCTGGAAGGTGGCCGCCCAGTCGCGGTTGCCGCAGCCGAACACGGTGTAACGCACTCCCGCGAGCGACGTGGTCGCCGGGTCGGCGCCGCGCAGCCACTCGCAGAAGCGCGCCGCGTTGTCGGGGGGCGTGCCGTTGTAGGAGGCCGACGCGATGACCACCGCGCCCGCGGTCGGCAGGCGATCCGTGTACTCGTCGAGCGCTGCCACCGTGACCGCGAAGCCACCCGCCTCGCCCGACTCCGCCACCCGGCGGGCTACCTCCTCGGCGGTGCCGAGGTTCGACCCGAAGAGTACGAGGAGCGGCGTGCCGTGCCGCGGGCCGGCCGCGACGCCCGGCGCGGCCACGACCGGCGCCGCGATCGAGCGCGCGCTGATCCGTGCCGCCGGTCGCGCGCGGTCCCGATCGGTCCGGTGCCGCACCTTGATCCGGAAGCCGTCCGGCTTGACGGTGAGCGTTTCCTTGAGCTTGAGCCGATAGCGGGTGTGGTCGATCAGCTTGAAGCGCTGGAGGACCATGCCGAGCACCAGCGCCGCCTCCTGCAGAGCGAACTGCCGGCCGATGCAGGCGCGCTGGCCGTTGCCGAAGGGCTTGTAGGCGTTTGCCGGACGCCCGCGCTCGGCCTCGCGCGAGAAGTGGTCGGGGTCGAAAACCTCGGCCCGCTCGCCCCAGACCGCGGGGTCGCGATGCAGCATGGGGGTGAGCACCACGATCTGGTACGGCTTCTTCATCCGGTACAGCCCGCCGATCATCGTCTCCTTGTGGGGCGAGAGCGCGAAGACGGGCGCGGTCGGCCAGAGCCGGAGCGACTCCTTGAGCACCTGGTCGAGATAGGTGAGCTGGTTGACCTGGGCATAGGTCGGCGACACGGACGGATCCGGGCCGAGCACGCGGTCGACCTCCTCGTAGGCGCGGGCCAGCACCTCCGGGTTCTGGAGCAGGAAGTAGACCGCGAACGACAGAAGCCCGCTGGTCGTCTCGTGCCCCGCGATCAGGAACGTGATGACCTGGTAGCGGATGTTGAGATCGTCGAGCCGCTCCCCGCTCTTCCGGTCCACCCCGGAGAGCATGCAGCTCAGCAGATCGGGCCGGTCCGCCACCTCGTCACCCGGCCGCCGCTCCTGCCCTTCCCCTCTCTCTTGCCATTCTCGTCGTTCTTTAATGATGCGGTCCACCATCTCGTTCATGTAGCGGATGTCGGCGCGGAGCTGCCGCTCGCGGTCCTTCTTGATGAAGCTCTCGAGCGGGAGTCCCCGCGTCTCCATCGAGGCGCCAAGGGCCCCGACCATCGCGCCGACGAACGGGTGGTTGGTGTCGCGGTAGAACGAGTTGAAGCGGTAGCCGAAGCCGCAGAGCCCGATGGTGTCGAGCGTGAGCGAGGTCATGTCGTGGGTGACGTCCACCTCGTCGTCCGCGTTCAGGCGCTCCCACTTGAGGACGAGCTGCTCCGCGATGTCGACCATCATCGGGTGATAGCCCTGCATCGCCCGCTGGCCGAAGTTGGGCAGCAGGATATTGTGGGCCCGCGACCAGTTCGGCTCCTGGGTGTACGCGGTGAAGAGGCCGTCGCCCGCGAAGGCCCGAAGCCGGCGCAGAGCGCCCTTCACGCTCTTGTCGAAGCGCGTCTCGTCGCACAGCTCGTCCACCAGGGAGAACCCGGAGACCACGATCACCGGCTTGCCCATCATGTCGAGCCAGTAGATCGGCCCGTACTCGCGGGCGAGGCGCATCATGTCCTGGATGGGGGCCGTCGTGCCGAGCTCGAGGAGGTTGCCGAGGAGCATCGTCCGCGGCGGCTGCGGGATCGGATCGAGCCGGTTCTTGGCGGGCACGGCGGCTAGTCCACGTGCTCGGTGAGGCCCGTCACGTCGAAGGCCATGACCACGAGGTCGCGCGTGCGCCCCGAGTGATCCACCACGAAGTCCTGCAGCAGAGCCTCGGGCCGGAACCCGAGCCGCTCGAAGGTGGCCATCGCCCCTTTCTGGTCGGGCGTCATCTGGGCCACGATCTTGCGCAGGCCACGCCCGCGGGCGAGCGAGAAGATCTCCCCGGCGAGGGCCCGCCCGAGGCCCTGGGACCGGAAAGGAAGCGCTACCTGGGCGCGAATCTCGCCCAGGTGCCGCTGCCAGCCCACGCGATTCTGGACCAGCGCCGCGTAGCCCGCGATCGCGCCGCCCGTCTCCGCGATCACGGTCGTGGTCAGGCCGGCCTCGAGATTCCGCATCCAGTGGGCCACCGCCTCCGGGTCCGTGATGTCCATCCGCAGGAACAGGAGGTCGTCCTCGGGCAGGCTCCGGGCGAAGGAGGCGATGGCCCTGGCGTCGGCCGGCGTCATCAGGCGCAGGGTCATCTGCGTGCCATCCTTGAGGCGGATGGCGCGGGGGTACTCGCGACCGCTCGACAACCCGTCCGGGCTCATGAGGAACGTTAGTATAGAGGTCATGGATGTCCTGGTCGAGACCCGCCGCGGCCCCGTGCGGGGCGTCGCCGAAGGAGGCCTCGCGGTGTTCCGCGGCCTCCCGTTCGCGCGCCCGCCGGTCGGCCCGCTCCGCTTCCGGCCGCCCGAGCCGCCCGAGCCCTGGTCCGGCGTCCGCGACGCGGCCCGGTTCGGGCCGTCGGCAGCGCAGAACGGTGCGCTGGTCGGCCCGCTGATGAGCCTGGGGATCAGCCGCACCGGTGAGGACTGCCTCTACCTGAACGTCTGGACGCCCGGCGCGGACCGCGGCCGCCGGCCGGTTCTCGTCTGGATCCACGGCGGCGCCTTCGTCCTGGGCTCCGGCTCCCAGATGCTCTACGACGGCGCCACCCTGGCCCGGCGCGGCGACGTGGTCGTCGTCACCGTCAACTATCGCCTGGGCGCGCTGGGCTTCCTGCGCCTGCGCGATCGCTTCGGCGAGCGCTTGCCTGCATCCGGCAACGAGGGACTCCTCGATCAGGTGGCGGCGCTCCAATGGGTGCGCGACGAGATCGCGGCGTTCGGGGGCGATCCAGGCAACGTGACGATCTTCGGCGAGTCGGCGGGCGCGATGAGCTGCGCGACCCTGCTCGGCATGCCGCGCGCCCGCCGCCTCTTCCACCGCGCAATTTTACAATCCGGCGCCGCGAACTACCTCTGGCCCCGCGCCACCGCCTCGCGCATCGCCGATCAGGTGCTCACGGACCTCGCGGTGGCGTCACCCGAGGATCTCCGCGCGGCCGCCCCCGCGCGCCTGCTCGCCGCCCAGCGCCGGCTCTTCATGGACCTGATGCTGGGCGAGCACCACGTCCTCGGCACGCTCTCGCCGGCCGGGCAGCGGGTGGCCGGCGCGGTGTTCCTCGGTCTCACGCTGGCCCGCCGCCGCTTCGGTGGCGTCACAGCCCCGGTGGCGCGCGGGCTGCTGGACCTGCTCCGCCGCCGCGGGCGCCGGCGGCGCGCGCCGGCCGCGCCGGAAATGGCCGCGCTCAGGGCGTTGCGCACCCAGGGCCTGCCGTTCCAGCCCGTGATCGACGGCGATGTGATCCCCCGCCATCCCCTCGCCGCGATCCGCGACGGGGAGGCCCACGCCATCCCGCTGCTGATCGGCACCAACCTGGACGAGGCCCGCCTCTTCGCCCCGCTGGATCCGGAGGCTTCGACGCTCGACGAGGCCGAGCTCCTGGCCCGGTGCCGGGAGACGATTCCCGGGGGGACGGACGCGGCGCGGCGGGCGATCGCGGTCTATCGCGACGCGCGGGCGGCCCGCGGCGAGCGCGTCGAGCCGGGCGACCTG
>Ga0114129_10016800_pt1 | contig 10417 bp, 6 predicted proteins | sample RhiMetdeltSRZDD1_FD_80071 | JGI IMG/M metagenome (GOLD analysis project Ga0114129, IMG submission 80071) | Populus rhizosphere microbial communities from Tennessee, USA - Rhizosphere MetaG P. deltoides SRZDD1 (version 2) (version 2) | ecosystem: Host-associated > Plants > Roots > Rhizosphere >... | reverse complement strand
CTCATCTTCGAACAAATCGAATTCGCCCGCGAGAAGAAATCGTTCGAGCTCATACTTGATTTGGCTGAGATCGAAAATGATGGCGGGACGCATCGTGCGCGGGTTTTAGCAGCTTGCGGAGAGTCAGGTCAAGGCGGCAAACTGCCGAGTAGGATTTCAGATTTCGGCAGAGCAGTTGCTGCGTGATTCGCATCATTGAGAATGCTGGTGATGAGAATGCTGGTGATCGGTAAGCATGCTTGTGGTCGGGAAGGTGGGTTTACCCCCGCTCTCTCTTGGTCTTGAAGCCGGCAAGTCAGCGGGGGTAAACCGCCCTTCCTGACCACAAGCATTTCAACTGGGTTCACGTTCTCGGCGTTCGGTGAAGCAAGAGTCTGCTATTGCTTGAGGAATGGAGAGCAACTATGTCTGAAGACGCGCAGGGAGTGATTCCGATGATCTCTTACGAAGACGGAGTGGCCGCGCTGGAGTGGCTGGCTCGCGCGTTTGGTTTTCGTGAGGTCACTCGTATGCTCGGCGAGAACGGCAGGCTCGCTCACGGCGAGATGCAGACGGACGGTGGCCTGATAATGCTCGCGGCGCCGACGCCCGATTACGAGGGGCCGAAGCGGCATCGTGAACATTGTGAACGAGCGAGCAAGTGGTCAACTGTGCCGTGGGTAATAGATGGTGTTCTGGTGTACGTCGACGACATTGACGCACACTATCAACGCGCGAAGGACGCGGGCGCCAACATCCTCTCCAAACCCGAGGATGGATACCCTGGCCGGCGATATCGAGTCGAAGATCTTGAAGGCCACCGCTGGATGTTCATGCGGCGCGCGCGTGACTAACTCTGACCGCTTCCGCGACCGTGCTTTCCCAGGATTGGACAATCGCCCGTCGTGATCGCTGCGCATTCGCCCGTCTAATCCGAGCAAATCACACATTTGAGCCAAGCTCATTTGCCTGGCACGCTAGTTGGCTAAGATACCTGGTTTCACTTCTAGAAGAGGTTCCCAATGAAAAACAAAGCTTGCGTGCTCCTGTCAGCGGTCTTGGCATTTGCGCCACTGTCTCAAGGAATATTCGCCGAACGCCGGGCCGACGAGGCAGCGACGTTCTCGATTTCCCGGGCCGATGACGATCGCATCGCGCATCTCGAACAGCTCCTCGACGCTCTTCGCCAGGAACTCAAAATCCCAGCGATGTCGTGCGCGATTGTGAAGGACCAGAAGGTGGTCTGGGCGAAAGGTTTCGGTTACGCCGATCTCGAGAACAAGATCCCGGCGACCGAACACACCTCGTATCATCTGGCTTCGCTGACCAAGACGTTCGCTTCGACGATTCTGATGAAGCTGATGCAAGACGGCAAGGTAAAACTCGACGATCCGGTTTCGAAGTACGGCATCCATCTCGAAAGCGAAGGCGTGATCCGAGTCAAGCACTTGTTCTCGCACACTTCGGAAGGCAATCCGGGTGAGCGATACAGCTACAACGGGAACCGGTTCGCCGAGCTGGACAAGGTCGTCCAAAGAGCTTCGGGCAAATCTTATGCGGAACTCCTGATCGCCGATATACTCGAGCCGCTCGGCATGAGCGAGTCGGCTCCGAACGTGCCTCCGCGAACGCGAACCAGATCGACAAACGAAGTTGACGCGAAGTCCGAGGATGAGGTGAAGGCGGTCTTCAGGAGCTTGATTGACGCGTACAACTCTGCCAACGCGGATCAGATCGAGACGCTCCTGGCCCCTCAGCAGACCGGGTTCCGGGGCGACGCCGGATTTCTCACTCTGGCAATTGATCCGGCCGATGTTCGCGATCAAATACGCGCCGGAGTCAGGGTGAACATTGTGGTCAACGATCTGGACGCCGCAGTCTACGGCAACGCGGCCGTGACGACATCCGTCCTTTCGGGACAAGTGACGCTGCCGGGCGGAGCGACGCGCCCGTACGGTCCGTATCGCAACTCGTTTGTGTGGGACAAGCGGGACGGCGCGTGGAAGCTTGCGCACTCACATCAATCGCCGCTGGAACGAGCGATCATAACCGAGAAACAACGCCAGCGATTCGAAGCCGTCTCGAAGAACCTGGCTCAGCCTTATCAGCTCGACAACAAGTTCAATGTCGTGAAGGGCCGCTATCCAACCGGTTTCAGCGTATCCGCCGGACTGACCGCGTCGGTACTGGATATGGCGAAGTACGACGTCGCGATCGATCAAACCCGTTTCCTCACGAAAGAGACCCAGCAGCTCGCTTTCACACCGATGGTTTCCACAAAGGGCGAGACGCTTCCGTATGGCCTCGGCTGGTTCACGCAAAACTACAACGGCACCCGGCTCATCTGGCACTATGGTTACTGGACGTGTAACTCCTCGCTTATCCTCAAAGTTCCCGATCGTAACATTACATTCATCGCGATGGCTAATACCGACAACCTGAGCAGACCAACCGACCTTGGAGCCGGAGATGTTACAAGCTCACCCGTGGGGCTTGCCTTCCTGAAGACCTTCATCTTTCCGGAGATATTCAAAGGGCCGCTTCCGGAGATCAACTGGCAAGCGACCACCGAAGAGCTGAAGGAGGTGTTCAGGCGAAGCGCGAATAAACCGTACGCCGATCTGATCAGGAAAGAGCTGCTCATGCACTCTCGAATCAACGCGAGCATCGGAAGGGCCGCCGACTCAACGCGCATGTTCAAAGCTTACAGCGAGCTCTACTCGAAGGGACTTCCCGATGATCTCGCTTCGAAGAAGGCGATCGCCGAAATCGTCCGGATTGGTGACAACGCAGATCGATCAGTCGAGTTCACTTTGCCGCAAGAGCAGACCGTTCGCGTGTTCGCGATCGGAGAGGGCCAAGGCGGCGAGATGTTCGATTACGGCTGGATCGAAGATGGCGCGAGCGGAAAGCACGTTTGGGAGATGAAACAGAAAGAGACAACGCACGCCGGTGGTGCGCCGAAGAATCGCATCGCTGATGCTGCCGTGACGCTTCCCCCCGGTAGATACAAACTGCGGTACAAATCAGACGACTCGCACGCTTTCGACGCTTGGAATGCGCTCCCGCCGGACATCAACTTCTGGGGGATCGCGCTCTACGCGAAATAACCTGGGAGCCGCAGGTGTCTCGACTGCTTCGGGGAAATCGCGCGCAGGCTTCATTCCAGCAGGCGAGACGTCTGCGCTCCCAGGTGTCAGGAGGTGAACGATGGACAGCTTAGTGCAAGACCTCAGGTATTCAGTCCGCACATTGGTCAAAAGCCCGGGCTTCACAACCGTCGCCATTCTGTCGCTCGCTCTCGGCATCGGCGCTAACACCTCGATCTTCAGCGTCGTCAACTCGCTGCTGCTGAAGCCGCTGCCTTACAATCAGCCCGACCGGCTTGCGCAGTTGTTCCGCGAATACGAACACCCGCGCAAAGGAATACAAACTTCAGAAGTCTGGTCTTATCCGAAGTTCGCGGCCGTGCGCGATAACAATGAAGTCTTCGAGCAAATCGCAGCGGTCAGCGATCAGAACTTTCCAGTCACCGATTCGGACAACCCGGAAAGGCTCAGCGCTGAGATGGTCTCGGCAAGCTACTTCCCATTGCTCAGGATTGAAGCCAGAATCGGCCGGACGTTCACCGCGGACGAAGATCAAACGCCCGGCGCCCGCGCCGTGGCGCTCATCGGATACGGCTTGTGGCAGCGGCGGTTTGGTTCCGATGAGAACGTGATCGGAAAGACGATTAGCTTGAACACGGTGCCGCTCACCATCGTCGGAGTGCTGCCGGAGGGGTTCAAGGGTCAGAAGGGCACGGCCGAGGTTTGGGTGCCGATGATGATGGCTCCTCAACTGACGTTTGCGCGCCGGCTCATCTCGCCGTTCGCTCATTGGACCGAAGTGATCGCTCGACTCAGATCCGGTGTGAGCCTGGATCGCGCTCAAAGCGAAATGGAAATCGTCGCGACAAAGGCCAGAGAAGCGATTCCGGTTCCGGCTCAACAAGCCGCGGGCATGCCGCCCGAATCCATCAAGCTGACTTCTCTGAAAGAGGCGAAGCTTGATCCCGCGATCGGCAGGTCTTTTCTCGTCCTTTTTGGAGCCGTCGGCTTTGTGCTGTTGATCGCATGCGTCAACATCGCGAACCTGTTGCTTGGGCGCAGCGTGTCGAGGCGAAGGGAGATGGCGATAAGAATGGCTCTGGGAGCCAGTCGTGGCCGGCTCGTTCGTCAGCTATTGACGGAAAGCGTGCTCTTGGCATTAGCGGGCGGGCTCGTAGGATTGCTCGTGGCTCTGTGGGGCGTCGAATTTTTGTCCGCCTTCAAGCCGGCGGTGCGACCGCAACTTGGAAGCTATCTGAGCGTGCTCGACTTCAGCAAGGCGGATATCAACGGCCAGGTGCTCGCGTTCAACGTGGTCCTCTCAGTCGTCACCGGGCTGCTGTTCGGGCTCTTGCCCGCGATTCAAGCTTCGCGACCCGGCGCGGGCGAGGCTTTGAAGGAAGGCGCCGCCGGATTTGGCGAAGCGTCCCGCACCTTCTTCGGGCTCAGCGCGCGCAACATGCTGGTGGTGACCGAAATCGCTATGGCGCTGGTGCTGCTGATTGGCGCGGGGCTGATGATACGAAGCTTTGGCAGGCTGCAGGCGTTGGAGATTGGCTTTTCGCCCGATCACGTGATGACCATGCGAGTCGAGCTTCCGAAGTACAAGCCGCAAGCCGAGGTTGCTTTCGACGAACAGCTCCTCAGCCGTCTCAGCGCGCTGCCCGGAGTCGAGGCGGCGACTGTAGCATCGGCCACGCCACTGTCGAGCAACTCGGCTGGCACGAACTTGCGAATCAAAGGACAGCCCGACGATGAAAGAAGCGTTGGGCTTCAGAGCGTTGGGCCTGACTATTTCAAGACCCTCCGCGTGCCGCTGTTGAAAGGGCGAACCTTCAATGAACAAGATCGCAGCGGCGCGAAGCTGGTTGCGATCGTCAATGAAACTGCCGCTCGACAGTTCTGGCCCGATGAGGACCCAATCGGCAAAGAGATCTGGGTTGGCGTCGGCTGGGAGCAGAACGAATACGGAGAGATTGTCGGAATAGTAGGCGACGTGAAATACGAAAGGGTAGAAGAGTCATTCAAGTCTCAGGTCTATCTTCCCTATCTGCAGCCAACCGAGCCCGCCTCGTTCGTCCTGGTGCGCACTGCAAACAAGCCAGCACAAATAGTTTCGGCTGTGCGAAGAGAGATTCTCACGTTGGACAAGAATGTGCCGATCTATGACGTGAGGACGATGGAGGACCGCAGCGCCGACGCGACTTCCAGAACCAGATTCACCGCCTTGCTGCTCGGCATCTTCTCGAGCCTCGCGCTTGTGCTTGCGGCAGTAGGAATCTACGGCGTGATGTCTTACGCTGTGTCGGGACGAACTCACGAGATAGGCGTGAGAATGGCTCTGGGAGCCCAACCCAGGAATGTGCTCGCGCTGATGATGCGCGACGGAATCATCCTGACGGCGGCCGGTGTGGCGCTGGGGATCGCCGGGGCCTTTGCGGCGACGCGCGTCCTTGGCAGTCAGCTCTACGGTGTGGGTACGACCGACGCGATGACATTCGCGGGAGTCTCATTGTTGCTGGCCGTGGTCGCTCTCGCGGCGAGCTACATCCCTGCCCGACGAGCGACGAAGGTTGATCCGATGGTCGCGCTGAGATACGAATGAAAAACGGTTTCTGGTTTCTGGTTTCTGGTTTGTTGTTTCTTGTCCTGCAAACGAAAGCAGTGCGCGCAATCCGAGATCCCGAACCAGAAACCACAAACCAGAAACCAGAAACCCGGAGACAGTGATGGAAACCCTACTTCAAGATATCCGCTACGGCGTTCGTACTCTTTTCAAGAACCGCGGGTTTACTGCCGTCGCGGTGCTCGCGCTCGCGTTAGGCATCGGCGCCAACACTGCGATCTTCAGCGTGGTCAACGCCGTGCTTCTTCGCCCGCTTGCATTCGAGCAGTCCGATCGACTCGTTATGGTTTGGGAGAAACGCCTGCAGTTGGGCCGAGTGCGCAACGTCGTCTCGCCGCCGGACTTCAACGACTGGCGAGCGCAGAATCAAGTCTTCGAAGATATGGCGGCCTTTTCGGGTCAAGGCTTCAACCTGGGCGCCAGCACCGAGCCCGAGCGGATTCAAGGCGCGGGTGTCTCGCCGAGCATCTTCTCGATACTCCGCGCTCGGCCGAACATGGGACGCGTCTTCGAAGCAGACGAAGACAAGCCCGGCAGCAACCCGGTCGCAATCATCGGCAGCGCGCTGTGGAGCCGAAGCTTTGCCTCAGATCCAGAAATCGTCGGCAAGACGATCAAGCTGAGCGAGAAGCCTTACACCGTCGTCGGAGTGATGCCGGCCGACTTTGTTTTTCCTAATCGAAGATCGGAGATATGGGTTCCGCTGATCCTCTCGCCTGATGACGCCGCCAATCGTGGCGGGCACAATCTGACGGTCATAGCTCGCTTAAAGGATGGCGTCACCTTGGAGCAGGCGCGAACCGAAATGGATTCAATCGCCGCTCAGCTCGAACAGCAATATCAGGTCAACACCGGCCATGGCGTGAACGTGCTCTCGCTTTACGAAGAAGTCGTAGCAGGCGCGCGGCCCGCGCTGCTGGTGTTGCTTGGAGCGGTCGCGTTTGTATTGCTGATCGCCTGTGCGAACGTCGCTAACTTACTGTTCGCGAGATCGACCGCGCGGCAAAAAGAAATCGCGATTCGAACCGCGCTCGGTGCGAAGCGGTCGCGCATCGTTCGTCAGTTGTTGACGGAGAGCGTACTGCTCGCGATCGGCGGAGGGATCATCGGAGTGCTGCTCGCCTTGTGGGGGCTCGACCTTCTGCTTGCAATTGGAGAGAGCAGCATTCCTCGAGTGAAGGAGATCAAGCTCGATGGTTGGGTGCTCGCCTTCAGCCTGCTGATCTCGATCGCCACCGGACTGATCTTTGGACTCGTGCCCGCGCTTCAAGCTTCCAAACCCGACTTGAACGAAGCGTTGAAAGAAGGAAGCCGCGGCGCAAGCAGCAGCGTACGCCACAATCGGACTCGCAGTTTGTTCGTGATCGCGGAAGTCGCGATCTGTCTCGTGCTGTTGATCGGCGCGGGGTTGATGATCAAGAGCTTCGCGAAGCTGCTCGACGTGAGCCCGGGGTTCAATCCCGAGAATCTGCTGTCGATGAACGTCGCGCTCTCCGGTTCGCGGTACCAGGAACCTCAGCAGGTAGCCAGCTTCTACCAGCGAAGCCTGGAGCGACTGTCGTCGTTGCCCGGCGTGCAGTCGGCGGGAGCAACTACCGGATTACCTATGGCTGGCGGATTCGGCTCGCGCTACTTCGGAATCGAAGGCCGTCCGCCACAACCAGCCGGGCAGGGCTTTAACGCTAACGTGAACCTTGCCACTCCAGGGTACTTTCGGACTATGAACATTCCGTTCATCGACGGACGCGACTTCGACGACCGCGACGTGTTGAAAGCGCCGGAGGCCGTGATCATCAACCAGGACATGGCCCGGCGATACTGGCCCGATGAGAACCCGATCGGCAAACGCCTCGCAGTAGGCGGCGGTCCGTGGCGCACCGTGGTTGGAATCGTTGGAGACGTCAAGCAGGCGGGGTTGGACATCGAGACTCGGCCGGAGATGTTTTGGCCTTACTACCAACTGCCTGTTGGGTTCACAACGTTTGTGGTTCGCACTAGCGGTGATCCCGGAGCGATGACCTCGGCGGTGCGCTCGGCGATGCAAGAGATCGACAGAGACCTTCCGCTCTACGGCATCAAGACAGTGAACGACGTGATATCCGAATCGGTGGCGCCGCGCCGCTTGAACATGCTGCTGCTAGGCATCTTCGCGGGCCTCGCGCTGGTGCTTGCAGCAGTCGGCCTCTACGGCGTGATCAGCTACGCGGTGTCGCAGCGCACACGCGAGATTGGCATAAGAATGGCTCTGGGAGCCAGTCACAACAGCGTGCTCCGGCTGGTGGTCGGTCAAGGAATGGTGTTGGCGTTGATCGGCGTTGCGATCGGAGTTGTCGCTTCATTCTTTCTGACGAAATTCATGTCGACTCTGCTATTCGGAGTGAGCGCGACAGACCCGATGACATTTGCAGCGATCTCGCTGTTGTTGATCGGGGTCTCGACAGTGGCGAGCGTCGTCCCCGCTCGCCGAGCAATGAAAGTTGACCCGATGGTCGCGTTGAGATACGAGTAGGTTCAGAGTTCGGAGTTCAGGGTTCAGGGTTCGAGAGAAGCCAGCGATTAGCTTGCCTAACCGACTCACGAGGATCTGCGGTTGAACCTCTGGGCGCCTTGCGCAACGCCGGGTTTGACCTCTTCAAAGCGCTTGCCCACGACAGCCTACCCCGCCTATTCTGAAAGAGGTGAAAGTTCGATTCTCCTCGACGAATTGACGGATCTTCCCCACATCTACAATCACGGAGTTAACGAGGAAGAAGTCGAAGACGTTCTGACGAACCCCGGTGAGGATCGCCCAGGACGTGAGGGCTCTCGAGTGGCGATCGGCCAAACTTCGGCAGGCCGATACTTGCGAGCGATTTACGTTCGCGACCCTGAACCCGATAGCCTGTTGTCATTGCGGCATATGAAGTCAGCGGGAAGGCGCTTCTGGCATTTCGCCGACGGCAGAGGAAGAAACACAGATGAAACAAAACAAATATCCATCGGGCTGGAACGAGCGGAAAGTTCGCAAGGTCCTGCGTCACTACGAGTCGCAAACCGATGACGAAGCGATTGCAGAAGATGAGGCTGCGTTTGAGTTGAAAGACCAAACGGTGATGGTCGTTCCGAGGAAGCTCGTGCCTGAGATCACCAAGCTGATAGCAAAGCGTCGGCCAGCATCAGGCCGCGCATCAAGGGCTGGAAAAGGACCAGCGTAGCGATTGTCGGATTGTGACGATCCATAACGCCGGGAAGCTTATGAAGGCTAGTTGGCGCGAATCTCGATTCGATGCAGCTTCCCTAACGCGCCCGCCGAGCGATGAAGTCGGACCCCATGGTCGCATTGCGTTACGAGTGAGCTGATGTCACAAGTTTGACGTTACAAACCCGACTCCAGGCTTTACAATCCGCCTGGAGGATACCCATGACAAGACACCGCGCTATGCTCGCACTATGCATTCTGGTCCTGATGGCCAGCACGTTTCACGACAAAGCTGCGTTTAGCCAGCCCGTCAGTGAAGCCTCTCTGGCAGACCCGAACGTCTCGCAAACCGCACAGTCCGAGTGGCGAGTGTTCTCGTCAAGAGCAGGAGGTTTCTCCGTGCTTATGCCCGGCACGCCGAAGGAGGAGACCGAAGTCAAAGAGCTTCCCGAGATCGGAAGGGGCGAGACCCACTTGTTTGTTCTCGCAGGTGAATCTGGGGTTTATGTCGCTGCCTACTTAGACCTTCCCGGACTTGCTCGGCAGACTCAGGCGTTTTGTGACGGCTTTGGGAAGGGTTTTCTGAAGAGCATAGGAGAAGCAACTGCCAAGGGGGCTGGGGGCAAGGTCGTAAAAGACACAGACATTTCGTTTGGAAAGGATCCGGGCAAAGAAATCCTCATCGAGGTTCCGGCAGGCCTTGCGACGGCCAGAGCATACTTCATAAAACGGCGCGGATACCAATTGATAGCCGCGCCAACCGCAGGCAGCGATCCAGGCAACGTGAAGAAATTTCTCGATTCGTTTACGTTGATCGCTCAATAGCGATTCAGATCCGATGTCGTCTACCTTCTAAGAGGACCGAAGATAGGAATTCTTCTTCAAGACATTCGTTACGGCGTTCGCGCTTTGATCAAGACTCCCGGCTTCACGGTGGTTGCCGTCGTCGTGCTCGCTCTGGGCATCGGAGCCAACACAGCGATCTTCACCGTGGTCAACGCCGTGTTGCTTCGGCCGCTTCCCTACCCCGGCTCAGATCAACTCGTGATGCTGTGGGAAACCAATCCTCGGTTTCAAATTGGAGTCGATACGTTGCCAGTCACCCACGGCAACTTCATGGATTGGCGCGAGCAGAACAGCGTCTTTGAATATGTCTCTGCGCTGGGCGTCGGGCGGCTCAATCTGACGGGCTCAAGCGAGCCGGAACGAATGAGCGGCGCCAGCGTCTCTCCGAACTTCTTCAGGCTGATGGGAACCGACCCAAGGCTCGGCCGCGCGTTTCATGATGATGAGGACAAGCCGGGCGCGAGCAAGGTCGTCATCATAAGCCACGCGCTTTGGCAGCGGAGATTCGGCGGCGAGCTCGGCGTTGTCGGAGAGACAATCACCCTCGATGGTGAGACCTACACAGTCATCGGCGTCGCGCCCGAGGGCTTTCAGTTTCCGCGAGCCAAAGAGTTGCCTTACTTCCTGGGAGTGGCGACGCAGACCGATCTGTGGCGGCCGGTGATTCTTGGCGACGACTTCGTCAACAAAAAGCGCGCT
>Ga0114129_10016799_pt1 | contig 10417 bp, 10 predicted proteins | sample RhiMetdeltSRZDD1_FD_80071 | JGI IMG/M metagenome (GOLD analysis project Ga0114129, IMG submission 80071) | Populus rhizosphere microbial communities from Tennessee, USA - Rhizosphere MetaG P. deltoides SRZDD1 (version 2) (version 2) | ecosystem: Host-associated > Plants > Roots > Rhizosphere >... | reverse complement strand
GACCTGAGCGCCGTCTACAACGACATCTCGAAGGATCGGCTGTATACCTTCGCGGCGCGGTCGCGCGGCCGGCGCTCCGCGCAGACGGCGATGTACACGATGGCGGACGGGCTGACGCGGCTCCTCGCGCCGATTGTGCCGGTGACGGCGGATGAGCTGTGGCGCGGGCTCCCGGGCCCGCGCGAGGAATCGGTCCACATCGGCGTCTTCCCCGCGGCCGCCGACGTCCAGGCCCTGATCGATCGCGGCGTGCTCGATCGCTGGTCGACGCTCATGGACGTGCGGGAGCAGGTGCTCGCGCAGATCGAGCCGCTCCGCAAGAGCAAGGAGATCGGCAGCTCGCTGCAGGCGCGCGTGGTGCTGGACGTGCCGCCGGCCGATCTCCCGCTCCTCGAGCGATACACGCGCGATCTGCCGATGCTGTTCATCGTATCGGAGGTCGTCGTTCGTCGAAGCGACGCGGCCGGCGACGGCGGCCGGCTGCAGATCCGCATCGAGCGGGCGCCCGGCGTGCGATGCGAGCGGTGCTGGCGATACGTGCCGTCGGTCTCGAAGGACCCGACATGGTCGGGCTTGTGCGAACGGTGCCAGGACGCGCTGGCCGAGGCCGCTCATGCTTGAGGACGCCGTCACGCCGGCGGATGCGACCGCGCCTCGGGCGCTCCCGCCCCGCCGGCTCGAGATCTGGCTGCCGATCGTCATCGTCGCGGTCGACCAGCTGACGAAGGCGATCGTCCGCGCGATGCTGCCGCTCCATGCGAGCCGCGAGATCGTGCCCGGGCTGCTCGACATCACGCACGTCCGCAACACGGGCGCCGCGTTCGGCATCCTCAACACGGTCGACTTCCCGTTCAAGACCGTGGTGATCGCGGTGATTGCGACGGCGGCGCTCATCGGCGTGGGGTTGTACGCCGCCAGCCTCGCGCACCATCAGCTGGTCGCGCGGCTCGGCCTGGCGCTGATCATCGGCGGCGCGACCGGCAACCTGCTCGATCGCGTCGTCGCCGGTTCGGTGGTGGACTTCGTGGACGTGTACTGGCGCACGTATCATTTCTGGGCGTTCAACGTCGCCGACTCGGCCATCACGATCGGCGTCACGATCATGATTCTCGATATGCTGGACCTGGGGACAAATGTTTCCAAGGCTGTTTGAGCTCGGCCCGATCACGGTCTACACCTACGGCGTCCTTCTGGCCGCCGCGTACCTGCTCGGCCTGAAGTTCGCGATGGTCCGCGCGAAGCAGCGCGGCCTCGATTCGGCGCGCGTCCTCGACCTCGGGATCTACATCATCATCAGCGCGCTCGTCGGCGCGAAGCTGCTCCTGCTCGTCACCGACTTCCAGACGTTCAGGAACGACCCGCGCGAGCTCCTGACGCTGGCGCGGTCGGGCGGCGTCTTCTACGGCGGGCTGATCCTCGCGGTCGCCGTCGCGCTCTGGTACATCCGCCGCGTCGGTCTCCCGCTCTGGACGACGTGCGACGTCTTCGCGCCGGGAATTGCCCTCGGCCACGTGGTGGGGCGATTCGGCTGCCTGTTCGCCGGCTGCTGCTACGGCCGCCCGACGACGAAGCCGTGGGGGATCACTTTTACCGATCCGTTCGCGCAGGCGAACGTCGGCACGCCGCTCGGCGTACCCCTGCATCCGACGCAGCTGTACGAGGCGGGCGCCGAGGCGCTGATCCTGATCGTCCTGCTGGCGACCGAGCGCAGAGGCCGCCCGTTCGCCGGCCGGACCTTCTGGCTCTACATGATGCTCTACGCGATCTCGCGCTTCATCATCGAGTTCTATCGAGGCGACGACCGCGGCACGGTGTTCATGTTCTCCACCTCGCAGTTCATCTCGATCCTGCTCGCGCCGCTCGCGATCGTGATGCTCGTCTACCTCTCGCGCCGCGAGACGCCCATCCCCGAAGAAAAGAAGCGGCGTCCGAGAAAAGCCGCGTAGGTCCCATGTCCAGCGTGACGCTCACGGCCACCGCGGATGGCGACGGCGTCCGTCTCGATCGCTTCCTGGTGTCGATGCTGGGCGACCTGTCGCGGTCGCAGATTCAGCGTCTCATCAACGACGGCCGTGTGCTGGTCGCCGGGCGGCCCGCCAGGTCGAACCAGCCGGTGAGAACGGGACAGCTGATCTCGGTCGACATCCCCGCGCCGGTCGACGCCGCGCCGGCGGCCGAGGCGCTGCCGCTGCCGATCGTCTATCAGGATCGCGACGTGATCGTCGTCGACAAGCCGGCGGGGATGGTCGTGCATCCGGCGGCCGGCCACGCGAGCGGCACGCTCGTGAACGCGCTGCTCCATCACGTGACCGATCTGAGCGGCATCGGCGGCGAGAAGCGGCCTGGGATCGTCCACCGTCTCGATCGGGGCACCTCGGGCCTGATGGTCGTGGCGAAGCACGACGCCGCGCACGAGGAGCTGGCACGCCAGTTCCGCGAGCGCGAAGTGGAAAAGGAGTACGTCGCGCTCGTCTGGGGCGACGTCCATGCCGGCCGCCGCATCGACGCGCCGATCGGACGCGACCCCGTGAATCGCAAGAAGATGTCGGCCGTCGCCGCCCGCGAGGCGCTCAGCAAGCGGGCGCAACGCGCGCGCTCGGCGGTGACGCGCATCGTGCGGGCGCAGCCGATCAAGGTGCTGACGCTCGTGCACGTCGCAATTCACACCGGGCGGACGCACCAGATCCGCGTGCACTTGAGCGCGATCGGCCACCCGATCGTCGGCGATCCGCTGTACGGCGGCATCCGGCGCCGCGTGCCCGGCGATCTGCGCGCCCTGACGCACCTCACGCGCCCGTTCCTCCACGCCGCGCGCCTCGTCTTCACACACCCGGCCGACGGCCGGCGCATGGAGTTCACGAGCGCGCTTCCCGACGACCTGCAGCAAGTGCTGGACGAGTTGAGAGAAGAGAGCCTTAAGTCTCAAGTCTTAAGTCTCAAGTCTTGAGGCAGGTCACACTCGAGACTTGAGATGTTCAACGTACGATCATCGCAATGACCACAATCTACACAGGACGCGTCTTCTCGGTCGAGGTCGAACCGGTCAAGCTGCCGGACGGCCGCCCCTTCGAGCTCGCCGTCGTCCGTCATCCCCCCTCGGTGGTCCTGCTGCCGGTGCCCGACGACCGACACGTGATCCTCATTCGCCAGCATCGCTACGCGATCGTTCAGGATTTGTGGGAGCTGCCCGCGGGCAGCGTCGATCCGGGCGAGTCGGCCGAGGCGGCAGCCGCGCGCGAATGCGAGGAAGAGATCGCGCTCGTCCCGTCGACGATCGAGAAGCTTCGCGCGCTCTATCCGACGCCAGGCTACTGCGACGAGCTGATGATCTTCTTCCGCGTCTCGGGCCTGCGCGCGCCAGCGCCCGACTCGCCGCACAAGCCCGACGAGGATGAGGACATCCACGCGCGTGTCTTCACGATTGCGGAGGCGAAGGCGATGGTCGAGCGCGGCGAGATCGTCGACATGAAAACGGTCGTCGGCCTGACGATGCTGTGAGCCGGGACTGTCCCCACAGTTCCGTGGACCGGGTGCCCCGTCCTGGCACACTCGCGCGCATCGTCTCTTCAATCCGACGGCGTTTCAAGGCCATTCCTCTGGCATGCCGCTTGACTCCTTGCCGCAGCGGCGACGAGGGAGAGGCCCATGGTCACACCGAACCTCACCGTCGTATGCGCGTGGTGTCACCAGATCGTCCGGCAGGGAGCAACGAGCACGGAGGTGACGCATACCATCTGTCCGCAGTGCGCCGAGTGGATTCTGTCGCCAGCGGCTCGCGAGTGCGTCGTGGAGCCAGCGGCCAACCGCGGCGATCTGGTCCCGCCTCCCGGCTACTTTGGCGACTATATCTGACGGCGGATCAAGAACGACGTTGATGTCCGATCGACGTCCGGAGCACACTTCAGGACGTGCGGACAGCGAGAGCGACCCGGCGCCGCCGATCGACCGTCGAGCGATCCCTCGTCGCGCGGCGACGACTCGCGAACGGGCACGCACACCCTGATCGTCAAGCTCGCGTCAGCCGCCGACGAGTTCTACAAGGCCATCGTCCTTCCGGCCCGGCCGCATGACGATCGCCGTGACTGAGCTGGTTTCGTCGCGGCGAACCGCAAGGCTCGAAGTCGCGCCGCGCCAGGTTGCCGCGTTCCGTCTCGCGCGACACCACCTGGCGCACCGCGAGGCGCCGATCGAGCAGATCTGCCGCGACGTGTGCGCGGTGCAGGCGCAACTGATGTCGGCCGCGGAGCTCGCGCTCTGGACGCGGCGGCCTGCGCTCGCGCGCGACGACATCCGGGCGGCGCTGTGGGAGCGACGCACGATCGTCAGGACGGCGCTCATGCGGCTGACGCTCCACCTCGTGACCGCCGCCGACTTCCCGCTCTACGTGACGGCGCTTCGCAAGAGCCGACGAGTCCAGGTGGATCGCATCCTCGCGCGCTACCGGATCTCGGCGGACCAGATCGCCCTCGCGACGCGACTGGCGCTCGAGGCGCTCGCGGGCGGCCCCTTGACGGCGCGCGAGCTGATCGCGCGCGTGGCGCCGAACGTCGACCGGTCGATGCGGGGCTGGATCGAGCACGCGTGGGTCGGTTTCCGGCCCGCGATCGTCGAAGGCGTCCTCTGCTACGGTCCGCCGCGCGGCGCGCAGGTGACGCTGGTACGCACCGACCAATGGCTGCCGCGCACGACCGCAATCGACGAGAGCGCCGCCATCCGCGAGCTCCTGCGGCGCTTCCTCCACGCGTACGGGCCCGCGACACCGCGCGACTTCTCCAAGTGGTCGGGCATCCCGGCGGCCGAGGCGGCGGCGGTCTGGACGCGGACCGAGCGCGATCGCGAACGGGTCGACGTCGACGGCGCCGCCATGGGAATCGGACGCGAGGACGTGGAGGCGCTGAGGACGAGCGAGATCGACGAGAGCGCGATCCGTCTGCTGCCGGCGTTCGATCCGCTGCTGCTCGCGCACGCGTCGAAGGACCATCTCGTCGATCCGCGGTTCTACAAGCGGGTCTACCGCAATCAGGGCTGGCTCTCGCCTGTGGTGCTCGCGGGCGGACGCCTCGTCGCGTGCTGGTTCCTGAAATCGAGCGGCCGCTCGGCCGATGTCGACGTCCAGCCGTTCACGCGGCTTTCGCCGGCGATTCGCCGCGGGATCGAAGCCGAGGTCGACGGGCTGAGCCGGTTCGTCGGGATGCCGTGCGCGGTTCGGTTCGCCCGCGCGGGTTAACAGCCGCGGGGTGGGCGGCGTCCTTCCCGGCAGGAGGTACTCCTGTGAAGAACATCCGTCTGATCTCGGCTGTGCTCCTCGTCCTCGCCGCAGGGGCCGTCATCTCGGCCAGCGATCCGTTCGCCGTCTACGCACGCGTCGATCGCGTCGTCTTCGAGCCGACCGACAGCGCGCCCGATGCGGTCCAGGTGTGGGGTGTCTTCGCGATCGCGGTGGCGGACAACCCCAACGACTACCAGCCGCCCGCGAAGGGCTACATGTACTTCAAGGCGCCGCCCCACAAGGAGACCGCGCGCAAGGAGTGGGCGGATCTCAAGGCGGTCGCCGGCACGGGTGAGATCGTGTCGTTCGGCAGCCGCTGGAACCTGCACGCGCGCGTCCGAAAGGCCGACGAGAAGCCGGCGTCGCCCGACACGTATACGCTGAACATCGGGCTGCAGCGGGCGCGATCGAACACACAGTACGCGCCGATTCGGTCGATTCTCGACTTCAAGCAATGATCGCGAAGTTCTGAGTTGTGAGTTGTGAGTTGACGCATGGTCCTCCTGGCCCTGCTGCACGGCGCGGTGCTCGCCGCCGCGCCGAGCGCGCCGCTCGTCGCGCTGGGGATGTGGTGGAACGCGAACACCATCGCGCATCAGTCCATCCACCGGCCGTTCTTCCGCGCGCGGGCCGCGAATCGTCTGTTCTCGGCCTATCTGAGCGCGGTGCTCGGGATCCCGCAGACGCTCTGGCGCGACCGACATCTGGCGCATCACACGGGACACGACGCGGCGGTCCGCTGGTCGCCCGCGCTGGCGCTGGACACGATCGTCGTGATCGCGGTGTGGGCGGCCATCGCGGCCAGCGACGCGCGCTTCTTCGCGACGGTGTACCTGCCGGGATACGCCGCCGGCCTGCTGCTCTGCTGGATGCACGGCCACTACGAGCACGTCCGCGGCGTGACGAGCCATTACGGAGTCGTGTACAACGTGCTGTTCTTCAACGACGGCTACCACGTCGAGCACCACGCGCATCCGGGCCGCCACTGGTCGGAGCTGCCGCGGTACCGCGACGCCGGCGCCGACACGAGCCGATGGCCGGCCGCGCTGCGCTGGATGGAAGGCGTCAGCCTGCAGGGCCTCGAGCGGCTCGTGCTCCGATCGCCGCTGCTCGAGCGGTTCGTTGTCGCCGTTCACGCGCGGGCCATTCGCACGCTGCTGGCCGCGACGCGCGACGTGCGCCGCATCACGATCGTCGGCGGCGGGCTGTTTCCACGGACGGCGATGATCCTGCGGCGGCTGCTGCCCGAAGCAGCGATCACCATCGTGGACGCGAACGCCGCGCATCTGGAGATCGCGCGGCGGCGGTTGAACGGCGCGAACGTTCGGTTCGTGCACGAGCGTTGGGTGAGCACCGGTTCCATCGCGGCGGAAACAGATCTTGTCGTCTTCCCGCTCTCGTTCGACGGCGACCGGCACGCGATCTACGCGCGTCCGCCTGCGCGGTGGGTGCTCGTCCATGACTGGATCTGGCGCAGACGCGGCGCGAGCCGCGTGGTCTCGCCGCTCCTCCTCAAGCGCGTGAACCTCGTGCGGTCCGACTGACTGATGACGACCTGCCTGCTGCTCGTGCTCGTCCTGGCCAAGGCATTCGCGCTTGCGGGGCATCAGGTCGCGGCGTCGTGGTGGTCGCCGTTCGTCTACATCTGGCAGGACGCGCTCGTGGCCGCGTTGTTCGGGATCGCGGAGCGATGGCTCGCCGGACGCCGCGTTGTCCTGTGGACGCTGTACGCCGTGGCAGTCGCGTATGTCGCGGTGAACGTGACAGTCAGCCGCGTGCTGGCGACGCCGCTCACCTGGGCGATGCTGCACGCGGCGCGCGGCGCTCTCGCCGATTCGATCGCGCGCTACCTCACGTGGAGCCATCTGACGCCGCTCGTCCTCGTGCTGGCGGCCGGCGCCGCAGCGCCGCTGGTCGTGCGGCGTGTGCCGTCGCGCGCGACGATCGCGGTGCTCGCGGCCTGGACGATCGTCGGCTGGATCGGCCGCGGGTGCGTGGAAACGACCGGCCTCGAGCGCAATGCGTGGCTGACGCTGCTCACGACGGCGATGCCGCGCGTCTCCGGCGTCGCCCCGGACGTTCACGCCGCGGCCGCGCCGTCCGGATCGGGGCGCGACGATCAGCTCGAACGATGGAGAGGGGCCGCCCGCGGCTACAACATCGTCCTGATCAGCCTCGAGTCGACGGCGTCGCAGTACCTCGGGCTGTACGGCGCCGTCCCCGATCCCATGCCGAACCTGTCGGCGCTCGCGCGACACGGCATCGTGTACGACGCGGCGTACGCGGCGTATCCGGAAAGCATCAAGGGACTCTTCTCGATCCTGTGCTCGACGTTCCCCGCGCTGGACGTGGACGCCGACGCGTACGCCACGGTGCCGTGCACGTCGATCGCCGCCGCGCTGGCGGCAGCCGGCTATCGCACCGGACTGTTTCACTCCGGCCGCTTCGATTATCTCGGGATGAATGCCGTCATCCGCGGCCGCGGCTTCGGGACGCTCGAAGACGCGGGCGACATCGGCGGCCGTCGCTACTCGAGCTTCGGCGTCGACGAGCCGTCCGCCGTCGCGCGAATGGTCGACTGGATCGATGGAGGCCGGGCGGGGCATCCGTTTTTCATCACGTACCTGCCGATTGCCGGTCATCATCCGTACGAATCGCCCGGTGGACCGTTTCCAGACGACGATGACTTCGGGCGGTATCGAAACGCGCTGCGGTACGGCGACGAATCGCTCGGAGCCCTGATGCGCGCGATTCGCGATCGCGGTCTCGAGGAGCGGACGCTGTGGATCGTGCTCGGCGATCACGGCGAGGCGTTCAATCAGCACGACGGCAACGTCGGCCACACGTTCCAGCTCTACGAGGAGAACGTCCGCGTGCCGTTCGTGATTGCCGCGCCCGGCCTGATTCCGGCGCCTATTCGCCGCTCCGGCGTGATCAGCCTCGTCGACACGTCGCCGACGGTTCTCGACCTCGTCGGCCTTGCCGCGCCGACCGCCTATCAGGGGCGATCGGCGCTGGCCGGCGGATCGCCGCGGGCGCGGTTCTTCACGGATTACTCGCTGCCCCTCGTCGGCCTGCGCCAGGACCGCTGGAAATTCGTTGCCGATCTCGACACGGGGCGTGCGCGCCTGTTCGACCTCCTCGCGGATCCCGGAGAGCGCGTGAACGTTGCGGATCGCCATCCGCAGGAGGCGCGCCGGTTCGCCGACGACCTCCGGCAGTGGGCCGCCGCGCAGAAGGATCGAATCGCGCGCGCCGCGCACTGACGGCGACGCCTATCCGGCCGCCGCGATGGCTTCTTCGATCGTCGCGACGTGGATCGCGACCGTGTCTTCGACCTTGCGCGCGTAGCCGCCGGCCAGCGTGACGACGAGCGGCACGCCGGCCGCGCGGACCGCATCGATCACCAAGCGATCGCGCCGCCGCAGGCCGTCCCTGGTCAGCCGCAGCCCGCCGAGCTGATCGTCCTCGTACGGATCGGCGCCGGCGAGGTAGAAGACGCACTGCGGCCGGTGCGCCATGACCGTCGGCAGCGCGCGCTCGAGCTCGCGCAGATACGTCGCGTCGTGCACGCCGTCGGCCAGCCCGATGTCGAGCGAGCTGCGCGGCTTCCACATCGGGTAGTTGTGCTGCTGGTGCATCGAGAACGTGAACACACGGGGCTCGGACTCGAAAATGAATCCACTTCCGTTGCCGTGATGCACGTCGAGATCGACGATGGCGGCGCGATCGATGCCGCGCCGCTGCAGGACGCGCACCGCGACCGCGACGTCGTTGAACGGGCAGAAGCCTTCGCCGTGGTTCGCGAACGCGTGATGCAGCCCGCCGCCGATGTGCACGGCGATCGAGCCGGGATTCGGGCTTCGGGATTTGGGATTCGCGGGATACGTTCGCTCCAGGCCGCACACGATCAGAGCGGCCTCCACCGTGCCGCCCACCATCGTCCGGAAGCCCGCGACCATCTCCGGCGACCACGGCAGCTCGAGCAGCGCGGCTTCGGCCGCCGACAGATCGCCCGCCCGAATTTTTTCCAGGTAGTCGCCCGTATGGACCAGCGCGAGCTCGTCCCACGACGCGGGCTCCGCTTCGATGACATCCTCCGCGCGCGCGATCCCGGCGGCGATCAGCCGCTCGCGGACCAGCCGGTATTTTGTCGTGGGAAAGACGTGCGGCCCGATATCCATGTGATATCGGGCCGAGTAGATCAGCGGAATCGCCGCGGCGGACACGCGGGTCCGCCGGTTAGGGCCGCGCGGCGACGGAACCCGACGGCCGCGGCTCCTTCGGCTCGCGCTTCGCCGCCGCCGGTCGAACGTCGGAGGACACCGGCCGTAGCGCGAGCGCCAGCACCTCGTCTATCGCCGTGACGAAGTGGACGGTCATTTCCCTGCGCAGCTCGTCGCTCAGATCCTCCTTGACGTTCTTCTCGTTCTGCTTCGGCAGGATCACCTCGCGGATGCCGACGCGGCGCGCGGCGAGCACCTTCTCCTTGATGCCGCCCACCGGCAGCACGCGCCCCGACAGCGTGATCTCGCCGGTCATCGCGACATCGCCGCGCACCGGACGTCCCGTCAGCTCCGACGTCATCGCGGTGACCATCGTGACGCCGGCCGATGGGCCGTCCTTCGGAATCGCGCCCGACGGCACGTGGATGTGCAGCTCGGCGTTCTTGAAGAAATCGGGATCGATCCCGTACTCGCGCGCGTGCGTCCGCAGCCACGACAGCGCGGCGCGCGCCGACTCCTTCATCACGTCGCCGAGCTGGCCGGTCAGCGTCAGCGATCCGGTCCCGGCCATCCGCGACGCCTCGATGAAGAGGACCTCGCCGCCGGTCGGCGTCCACGCGAGCCCGATGGCGACGCCGGGATCCTTCGTCCGCTCTTCCATCTCCTCGTCGAGGAACTTCGGCGCCCCCAGCATCTCGACGACGACGTCGGGCGTGATCTCGAGGGGCGTCTCGTTGCCTTCCGCCCGTCGGCGCGCCACCTTGCGGCAGAGCGATCCGATCTCGCGCTCCAGATTGCGCACGCCCGCCTCGCGCGTGTAGCCGCGGATCACCTGCTGCAGCGCCGTCGGTCGGAAGCGGATGTAGTCCGGCGTCAGGCCGTGGTTCTTCACCTGCTTGTCGACGAGGTGATCGACCGCGAT
>Ga0114129_10016798_pt1 | contig 10417 bp, 9 predicted proteins | sample RhiMetdeltSRZDD1_FD_80071 | JGI IMG/M metagenome (GOLD analysis project Ga0114129, IMG submission 80071) | Populus rhizosphere microbial communities from Tennessee, USA - Rhizosphere MetaG P. deltoides SRZDD1 (version 2) (version 2) | ecosystem: Host-associated > Plants > Roots > Rhizosphere >... | reverse complement strand
GCAGCGCCGGACCCCGGCGCGCCTGCCCGAGGTGAGCGAGCCCGAGGTGGTGCGCCACTTCACGCGCCTCTCCGTGCTCAACCACCATCTCGATCGCGGCTTCTATCCGCTCGGCTCGTGCACCATGAAGCACAACCCGAGGATCAACGACGAGATGGCGGCCCTGCCGGGCTTCGCCGAGCTGCACCCGCTGGCCCCCGAGGAGGCGGCGCAGGGAGCGCTCGCGCTCGCGCATACGGTATCGCGCCTCCTGTGCGAGATCACCGGCTTCGCCGGGGCGACGATGCAGCCCGCCGCCGGTGCCCAGGGCGAGATGACGGGCATGCTCATGGTGCGTGCCCGCCTTCGCGAGAAGGGACAGGGAGACCGGCGCCGCGTCGTCATCGTGCCCGATTCGGCCCACGGCACGAACCCGGCGACGGCCCATGCCGTGGGCTGGTCGGTGCGCACGATCAAGTCGAGCCGCGGGCTCATCGACGTGGAAGCGCTGGCGCAAGCGCTCTCGGACGAGACCGCGGCGGTGATGGTGACGCTGCCCAACACGCTCGGGCTGTTCGAGCCCGAGATCCGCACCATCGCCGACAAGGTGCACGAGGCCGGCGCCTATCTCTATCTGGACGGCGCCAACTTCAACGCCCTGGTCGGGATCGTGAAGCCGCGCGAGGTGGGCTTCGACCTCGGTCACCTGAACCTGCACAAGACGTTCTCCCAGCCGCACGGTGGAGGCGGGCCGGGCGCGGGTCCGGTGCTGGTGAGCGAGGAGCTCGTGCCCTACCTGCCGGTGCCGGTGGTGGTCGAGCGCGACGGCCGGTTCGCCTTCGACTTCGACCGGCCCAAGTCGGTCGGGCGGGTGCACGGCTTCTACGGCAACTTCGGCGTCCTCGTCCGCACGTACACGTACCTGTTGAGCCTGGGGCCCGAGGGCCTGGCCGAGGTGAGCCGCGAGGCCATCCTGAACGCCAACTACCTGAAGGAGAAGATGCGCGGCCTGTTCGAGCTGCCGTTCGACCGGCCGTGCATGCACGAGTTCGTGATGTCGGGCCGCAACCTGCGCAAGCACGGCGTGCGCACGCTCGACGTGGCCAAGCGCCTGCTCGACTTCGGCGTCCACGCGCCCACCGTCTACTTCCCGCTGATCGTGGAAGAAGCGCTCATGATCGAGCCGACGGAGACCGAGACCCTCGCCAACCTCGACCACTTCGCGGGCGCCATGACGCGCATCGCCCGCGAGGCGGCCGAGGAGCCGGAGACGCTCAAGGCGGCGCCGCACACCACGCCGGTGTCGCGCCTCGACGAGGGACGCGCGGCGCGCGAGCTCCGCCTGACGTGGGAGTGGCCGGAGGGCTCGTAGCCCGCGAGCCCGTCGAGTGGCGGTCGCGTCCGTGGCGCGGAGCGGGCCCGGCGATCGGCCTCGTCGGCGTACTCTTCGCCGGGCTCGCGTGGTACGCGGGGAGGGTGGCGCACGACGGCGTGTGGGCGGCGATCACGGTGGTGGCGGGGCTCTACGTGCTCTCCCCATTGACGGTGCCCGTACGCTATCGATTGGACGGCGACGGCCTCGTGCGGCGCTCGTGGATCGGGGAGCGGCGCTTCCCATGGAAGCGCTTCTCGGCCTGGCGACGGACGCCCAACGGGCGCGTCGCCGTGCTGCGCTTCGCCGGCCGCGGGCCGGCGCGCTGGTCTGGAGGGCTCTCGCTCTTCCTTCCCGAAGACGACCGCCGCGACCGCGCGCTCGAAACACTGGTCGAGGCCCTCGGGCCGGAGAGCCAGGGACGATGACCGAGCTCGCGCCCGAGGACGAGAAGCTGCTCGCCGCCGTGGCCCAGCGCGTCGTGCGCCTGCGCATGGAAACCCCGGCGGTGCTGTTCCTCGAGAGCGTGCGCCCGCTGAGCTTCGTCGGCTCGCAGGCGCTCGTCTTCTTCGAGCCGTTCGCCCAGGCCATCTTCCACTGGGAGCAGTACGAGCGCTTCACCCGTCTGGTGGGCGACCGGGACAACCTGGAGCGCCTGACACGCCTGATCGAAGACGAAGCCGACGCCCGCGAGGCCCGCGAGAAACAGGCCCGCAAGGACGCCAGCGAGAAGGGACGATGATCCAGAAGACGCCCGAGGTCGAGACCAAGCTCGATCGCCCGATCCGCTCCATCTTGGCCACCGACTGCGGCTCGACCACGACCAAGGCCATCCTCATCGAGAAGAAGGGCGAGCACTACCGCCTCATCGTGCGCGGCGAGGCGCCGACCACGGTCGAAGCACCGTTCGAGGACGTGACGCGCGGCGTGCTCAACGCGGTCAAGGAGGTCGAGGAGCTGTGCGGGCGCGCGATCCTCGACGGCGACCGCATCGTCACCCCGCAGGAGGGCGAGCGCGGCGTCGACCTCTATCTCTCGACCTCGAGCGCCGGCGGCGGCCTGCAGATGATGGTCACCGGCGTGGTCAAGTCGATGACCGGCGAGAGCGCGCAGCGCGCCGCCCTGGGCGCCGGCGCCATCGTCATGGACGTCATCGCCGCCAACGACGGCCGCAAGCCGTACGAGAAGATCAAGCGCATCCGGAGCCTGCGGCCCGACATGATCCTGCTCTCGGGCGGCGTCGACGGCGGCACCGTGTCGCACGTGGTCGAGCTGGCCGAGCTGCTCGTGGCCGCCGACCCCAAGGCGCGGCTGGGGAGCCAGTTCTCGCTGCCCGTGGTCTATGCCGGCAACAAGGACGCGCGCCCCATCATCGAGGACCGCCTGGGGCCACGCGTCGCGCTCTCGGTCACCGACAACCTGCGCCCGACGCTCGAGCAGGAGAACCTGGGCCCGGCGCGCCACGAGATCCACGAGCTCTTCATGGAGCACGTGATGCAGCACGCGCCCGGCTACCCCAAGCTCCTGTCGTGGACGGCGGTGCCGGTCATGCCCACGCCGGGGGCCGTGGGCCTCATCATCGAGAAGATCGCCAAGCGCGAGGGCATCTCGGTCATCGGTGTGGACATCGGCGGCGCCACCACCGACGTGTTCTCGGTGTTCCAGGACGTGTTCAACCGCACGGTGAGCGCCAACCTGGGGATGTCGTACTCGATCTCGAACGTCATGGCCGAAGCCGGGCTCGCCAACATCCTGCGCTGGGTGCCGTTCGACGTCGACGAGCGCGACCTGCGCAACCGGATCAAGAACAAGATGATCCGCCCGACGACGATCCCGCAGACCCTGGAGGAGCTGGCGATCGAGCAGGCGATCGCGCGCGAGGCGCTGCGGCTCGCCTTCGAGCAGCACAAGTCGCTGGCCGTGGGCCTCAAGGGCGTGCAGCAGGAGCGCACGATCTCCGACACCTTCGCCCAGACCCACTCGGGGGCCACGCTCGTGAACCTCGGTGCCCTCGATCTGCTCGTCGGCTCGGGCGGCGTTCTGTCGCACGCGCCGCGGCGGGCCCAGTCGGCGCTCATGATGGTGGACGCGTTCCTGCCCGAGGGCTTCACCGAGCTGGCCGTCGACTCCATCTTCATGATGCCGCAGCTCGGCGTGCTCTCGACCGTGCACGAGCAGGCGGCGGCCGAGGTGTTCGACCGCGACTGCCTGATCCGTCTGGGCACGGTGATCGCCCCGGTGGGGCGCGGCAAGGAAGGACAGGGCTGCGTGCGCGTGAAGGTCGAGTCCCCCGGCGCGCCCACCCAAGAGGTCGAGGTCAAGTTCGGCGACCTGGCACTCCTGCCGCTTCCCGAGGACGGCGAAGCGCGCGTCAAGGTGACGGCCGATCCCGATCGCGGCTTCGACGTCGGCGCCGGCAAGGGCAAGGCGGTGACGCGCGAGGTGCGCGGCGGCGTGGTCGGCCTGTTGGTCGACGCGCGCGGCCGCCAGCCCTTCGAGCTGCCGGCCGATCCCCAGAAGCGCATCGAGCGCCTGCGCGCCTGGAACAAGACCCTGAAACTCTATCCGCGGGAGCTGTAGCGAATGGCACACTCGTACACGCCCGGCCTGCGCGTCACCGAGAACGCGATCATCCGCCGCGAGCGCCGTCTGCCGCTCAAGGGAGACGTGCTCGTCGAGCGCGGCGCCCGCGTCCGCGCCACCGACGCCGTGGCCCGCACGCTCATTCCCGGCAACGTGCAGACCGTGAACGTGGCCAACGCCCTGGGCTGCGAGCCCATCGACGTGCCCAAGTCGCTGGCCAAGGTCGTCGGCGATCCGTGCGCCAAGGGCGATGTCCTCGCCCGCCGCAAGGGCATGTTCGGCCTCATGGAGTCGAAGGTGGCCTCGCCGGCCGCGGGCGTGCTCGAGAGCTGCTCGGAGATCACCGGGCAGGTGATCCTGCGCGAGCCGCCGGTGCCGGTCGAGGTCGACGCCTATATCGACGGCGTGGTCGCCGAGGTGCTGCCGGGCGAGGGTGTGATCGTGGAAGCGCCGGCGGCGTTCGTGCAGGGCATCTTCGGCGTCGGCGGCGAGACGCACGGCGAGCTGGCGCTCGCGGTGAGCCGCGCCGACGAGGAGATGACGGCCGACAAGCTCACGCCCGCGCTCGCCGGCAAGATCGTGATCGCCGGGCGCTACGTCTCCTTCGACGTCCTCAAGAAGGCCGTGGCCCTCGGCGTGCGCGCCGTGGTGGTGGGGGGCTTCGACGACCGCGACCTGCGCGAGATCATGGGCTACGACCTGGGGGTGGCCATCACCGGCCACGAAACCATCGGGCTCACGCTCATCCTCACCGAGGGCTTCGGCCACATGCCGATGGCCGACCGCACGTTCCGTCTGCTGTCGTCGCACGTCGGCCACCCGGCGTCGGTGAGCGGCGCCACCCAGATCCGGGCCGGCGTGCTGCGCCCCGAGATCGTGATCCCGATCCCGGCGGGGGCCGGGCCGGGAGAGGGCGACCGGCGCTCCCAGGGCCTCGAGATCGGGTCCCTGATCCGCGGCATCCGCGAGCCGTTCTTCGGCCGCATCGGCAAGGTGGCCGAGCTGCCGCCCGAGCTCACGCCGCTCGAGACCGAAGCGCACGTGCGGGTGCTCGCGGCCGAGTTCGACGGCAAGAAATCGATCCTGCCGCGGGCCAACGTGGAGCTCATCGAGAGCTGATCCGGGGTGCGATTCGCTTGACACCCCTAAAGCCGCTTGCTAGCGTGCATGGGCATTTCGATCCGGCCGCGCGCCTCCGGTCCCTACGGACTGGAGGCGCACCGGCATCCAACGCTCCCCCCAAGCAGGAGCCCTGGATGAGACCGAGGGCCTCGCGCCCTTCTCCACTCCGCTCCGGCACCACCGGCCTGCCGCACCCCGTCCCGCGGCTCCGGGCCACCTCGTTCGCGGTTCTCGGATTTCTGGCGCTCGTCGCCGGCGTCGCGCATGCCCAGACGCCGCCCGCTACCGCCCGAGCGACCACGACCTCGAGCTTGCCCGCGCTCTCGGCCGCCGCCGCGGACGTCCAGAACGACAACGGACAGGCGCTCCACGTCCAGTGGACCGCGCCCGCCGGCGTCGAGCAGGTGATCGTGGAGCGCGGGTCCACGCCCGCCGGTCCGTTCACCGTCCTCGACACCGTGTCGGCCGAGGGCGGCTCGTTCGACGACAACGACGTGCCGCGCGGCAAGCCCGTGTTCTACCGCCTCACGGGCCTCGGCGCCCACGGCCCCACGCCGCCCGCCGTCATTGGTCCCGTCGTCGCCGTCGCCCAGTGGTTCAACACCGGCCGCACCAACGTGGCGTTCTTCTCCGTCATCTTCTTCGCCTTCGTCCTCTTCTTCCTGTGGAGCTCGCGCGGCGGCCGCAAGCTGTTCGTGCGCCGCATCGCCGGCATCGACGCCATCGAGGAGGCGGTAGGCCGCGCCACCGAGATGGGTCGACCGGTGCTCTTCGTGCCCGGCGTGCAGGACATCGACGACATCCAGACCATGGCGGCGCTCGTCATCCTCGAGTCGGTGGCGCGCACGGCGGCGCAGTACGAGACCAAGATGATCGTGCCCACCAACTACCCGGTGCCGTTCACGCTGGCCCAGGAGATGGTGAAGAACGGCTTCCTCGAGGCCGGGCGGCCCGAGAGCTACGATCCCAACAGCGTGCGCTACATCACGAGCGAGCAGTTCGCCTACGTGGCCGCGATCAACGGCATCATCCTGCGCGACCGGCCGGCGGCGAACCTCTACCTCGGCGCCTTCTTCGCCGAGTCCCTGATCCTGGCCGAGACCGGCTTCTCGACCGGCGCCATCCAGGTCGCCGGCACCGCCAACGTGCACCAGCTGCCGTTCATGGTCGTGGCCTGCGACTACACGCTGATCGGCGAGGAGCTGTACGCGGCCAGCGCCTATCTGTCGCGCGAGCCGCGCCTGCTGTCCACGCTCAAGGGCTCCGACTACATGAAGGTCGTGATCATCCTGCTCCTGCTCATCGGCTCGGTGATCGAGACCTCGTTCGTGCTCAAGAATCCGCCGACGCAGAGCCTTGGACAGGTCTCGTCACCGTTCAAGAGCTGGTTCCGGACCGAGTAGGGAGGGAGCGAAGTGCAGCGACAGATTCCCCTGATCCTCACCGGCGTCATCGGCTTCGTGATGCTGCTCTATTTCTTCGTGCCGCATCCGTTCATCTCGGGGCCGGGGCACTTCTTCGAGGACGCGGTGATCATCGTGGTCGCGTTCGCCATCGTGCTCGGCGCGGCCAACCTGCTCACCTTCAACGGGGAGATCATCGCGCGGCGCGGCAAGGACTGGCCCTACAAGGTGGTCTTGCTCGTCTCCATGTTCGCCATGATCGCGATCGGCCTCGTCGAGGGCGAGCGCTACCTCGAGCCCGAGACCGTGTTCTCGTGGATGTACAACACGTTCTACGCCTCGATGCAGGCGACCATGTTCGCGCTGCTCGCCTTCTTCATCGCCTCGGCGGCGTTCCGCGCCTTCCGCATCCGCAACCTCGAGGCCGGCCTGCTGGCGGTGGCGGCACTGTTCGTCATGCTCGGCCGCGTGCCCATCGGCAACGTCATCTCGGCCCACTGGCCGAACGGCATCCAGCTACCACAGATCTCCGACTGGATCATGGAGAACCCGCAGAACTCGGCCAAGCGCGCCATCCTGATGGGGGCCGCGCTCGGCGTCATGTCCACCGGGCTCCGCATCATCATGGGCATCGAGGGGTCGTTCGCGCGTAGCGGCGGGAACAGCTGACATGACCTCCCTGCTCGTCTTCCTCGCCATCCTCGCCGCCGTCGCCCTGGTCGTCGCCTTCCTCATCCGCATCCCGTCGGTGGCCACGACGCTGGCCCGCATGCGCAGGCTCGACCGGCGCTGGATCTTCCTCGCCGTGTGGGTCCTGGTCATGGTCCCGCTGCTCTTCCCGCTCAAGCTCCCGGTCGCGCCCACGGCGCGCGCCATGCAGTACTACGAGCAGATCGACCGGCTCAAGGCGGGCGACATCGTGCTGCTCTCGGCCGACTTCGATCCCGCCGCCGGCCCCGAGCTCGTCCCCATGCTCAAGACCTCGATCATGCAGCTGTGCCGCAAGAAGGTGCGGATCGTCGGCGACTGCCTGTGGCCCGGTGGGCCGCCGCTGCTCGAGCAGGCGTTCAGCGAGGTCGCCCGCGACACGTTCCACTACCGCTACGGCGAGGACTACGTGAACCTCGGCTTCAAGGAGGGGCGCGAGGCGGTGATGCTGGCGATGGGGAACTCGATCCCGGGCACGTTCCCCTCGGACTTCCGCGGCACGCCGGTGTCCAAGCTGCCGCTCATGGGCAAGGTCACGAACCTGCGGAGCGTGAAGCTCCTGGTCAACGTGTCGGCGGGCTATCCCGGCACCAAGGAGTGGGTGCAGCAGACGCAGTCGCGCTTCAACCTCAAGATCATCTCCGGCTGCACCGCCGTCTCGGCACCCGAGTACTACGCCTATCTGCAATCCGGCCAGCTGCTCGGCCTCCTGGGCGGCATGGCGGGGGCGGCCGAGTACGAGAAGATGGCCGGCGTCACGGGAGCGGCCACCAAGGGCATGGACGCGCAGTCGAGCGTGCACCTGCTCGTCATGCTCTGCATCCTGCTCGGCAATCTGGCTCACTGGGCGGCGCGCCGCCTGGGCGAGCGCTAGGGGGACGCGTGCACCCGGCCAATCCGCTGACCTTCGAGGGACTGGGCGTGTGGATCGCGTCCTTGCTCACGCTCTTCATCTTCTCGTTCCTCTACAAGGACAACCCGTTCTACAAGCTGGCCGAGCACCTGTTCGTCGGCATCTCGGCGGGCTACTACGTGATGCAGGAGTTGTGGGCGGTCATCTACCCGCAGTGCGTGAAGCCGGTGGCGCACGGCGAGCACCTGCTCATGATCATCCCCGGCGTGCTCGGGCTCTTCCTGTTCAGCCGCTTCATTCCCAAGGCCGGGTGGCTGTCGCGCTGGTCGCTGGCCATCATCATCGGCGCTTACGCCGGCATCAAGACGACGGGCTTCGCCCAGGGCGACCTGGTGGCCCAGTTCCAGGCCTCGATCCTGCCGCTCTACGTGCCCGGCCATCTCGGGGCTTCGATCAACAACGTGCTGTTCCTGGCCGGCCTGCTCTCGACGCTCGTGTTCTTCTTCTTCTCCACCGAGCACAAGGGAGCGATCAAGGGCACGGCCCAGCTCGGCGTCTGGTTCCTCATGGTCTCCTTCGGCGCCGCTTACGGCTTCACCGTCATGGCCCGCGTGTCGCTGCTCATCGGCCGCTTCCAGTACCTGCTCGACCCATGGCTCGGAGTGACGCGCTTCTGATCGCACGCCGCACGGCGCCCGCGGCTTTCCACGTCGATCCCCTTCCCCTGGACGGCCGCTTGCTCATGGAGCGCGACCGCGCGCGCCTCCTGGCGCTCGAGGCTCACCCCGAGCGCGGGCCGTCGCTCGTTCTCTACCGCTGGCGCGAGCCGACCCTGTCCCTGGGCTACGTCCAGCGCGAGGAGCGCGTGCTCGACGCCGAGGCGGTGGCGCGGGCGCGCCTGCCCGTGGTGCGTCGGCCCACCGGCGGGCGCGCCATCCTGCACGTGAACGAGTGGACCTACGCGGCCGTGGTCCCGATCGACGACGCGGCGGTGGGGGGCGGGCTCGCGCGCTCGCTCGCCGCGCTCTCGGGCATCGTGGCCGAGGCCCTGGCCGCGATCGGCGTCGACGCCGTTCCGGTGCGCGAGCGCGCCACACGCCCGGCGCGCGCCGGCGCCGCCGACGCCGCGTGCTTCGCCCAGGCCGTGGGCTACGAGCTGACCGTGGACGGGCGCAAGCTCGCCGGCGCCGCCCAGCGCCGCCTGGCCCGCGCCCTGCTCCAGCAGGGGACGCTTCTCGCCGGGCCGGGCCACGAGCGCCTCGCCGACTTCCTGCGCGGCGATGAAAGGAAAAAGCAAAGCGCGGGCGAGCGCTTGCGCGCCGGGACGGTCACCGTGGAGGAGGTCCTGGGCCGCGAGCCCGATTTCGAGGCTTTCGCCCGCGCCCTCGAGCGCAGTTGGACACGCGCGCTCGCCTCCGCGTCGCCGGGCGTTTTCCTTGACACCCCCACGCACGCTACCTAGCATGTTGGAGCTATTCGTCTTAGCTCCTGTCGTCGTCGCGCGCCACCGAAGGGAGAATCGATGAGCTTCGCTCGCTTGCCCCGCCGGGCATCGTCGGCGTTTCTCGCCGCGATCGCCGTCCTGTCCCTCGCCGGCTGCACGGGCGGCCGCACCGACACGCGATTCGTCGATTCCAACCCGCTCCCCGACTCCGCGCTTCACGACATGGACGCCAACGGCCACCACGGCGGCCGGCTGGTCTACGCCACGATCGGCGACCCCAAGACGTTCAACGTCGCGCTCGCCAACGAGACCTCGTCGACCGACATCCTCGACGGCCCGGTGTTCGTCGGCCTGGTCGAGTACGACAACGGCAAGCAGGAGATCAAGCCCGGCATCGCCACGCGCTGGGAGCGCAGCCCGGACGGGCTCACGTGGACGTTCCACCTCCGCCAGGGGGTGCGCTGGTCCGACGGGCACCCGTTCAGCGCCGACGACGTCGTGTTCACCTCGCAGGTGGTCTACGACGAGAAGGTGGCGGCGGCGGTGCGCGAGCTGCTCAAGGTCAACGGCCAGGCGTGGAAGTGGGAGAAGGTCGACTCGCTCACCGTGAAGGTCACGCTGCCGGCGCCGTTCGGCCCGGTGCTCGAGGTGATCGGCTCCATGTACCTGGTGCCCAAGCACAAGCTCGAGGCGGCGTACCTGGCGGGCAAGTACGAGGAGACGTGGAGCATCAACACGCCGCCCGACTCGATCGTGTGCCTGGGCCCGTACCGCATCGTCGAGTACCGCCCGGCCGAGCGCTGCGTGCTGCGGCGCAACCCGCACTACTGGAAGGTCGACGCGAACGGCAAGCGCCTGCCCTACTTCGACGAGGTCGTGTTCCTCTCGGTGCCCGATTACAACGCCGCCTACCTCAAGTTCCAGGCGGGGGAGAGCGATCTGCAGGACCCGGT
>Ga0114129_10016797_pt1 | contig 10418 bp, 7 predicted proteins | sample RhiMetdeltSRZDD1_FD_80071 | JGI IMG/M metagenome (GOLD analysis project Ga0114129, IMG submission 80071) | Populus rhizosphere microbial communities from Tennessee, USA - Rhizosphere MetaG P. deltoides SRZDD1 (version 2) (version 2) | ecosystem: Host-associated > Plants > Roots > Rhizosphere >... | reverse complement strand
TCCCCCGTGCAGCCCCAGCCCCCGTCACCGCATCGGTCTCATTCCCAGTCCCCGTCCCAGTCCCCGTCCCACTCCCAGTCCCAGTCCCAGTCCCAGTCCCAGTCCCAGTCCCAGTCCCAGTTACCGTTACCGTTACCCGTTGCCGTTACCGATTCGATTGCCGCCGGTTGCCCGTGCGCGTGCGGTCGCTTGTTGCTGCTGCCGGCTGCGGCTACCGGTTGCCAGTCTCGAGCTCGCGCTTCTCGCCCACCTCCCACAGTCGCCCCACCCGGAGCGTGCCTCCCCCTGCCCCTCGCCGCCGACCTCGCCCGTCCACTTCATTGTAGCCAAGCGCCCCAACCCGTTTCGAAACGAGTAGACAGTTTCTACACTGTCACAACACTACATTGACTTGCGGTCAACACGGATCGACAGTAATGAATATGAATACTGTCGCTCGCGCCCTCAACGCGCTCTCCAACGAGCAGCTCATGACACGCCTCAAGAGCCTCGCCGCTCGCGAGCGCAGCGCTACCGCCGAGCTCGTGGCTCATCTGGCGGAGCTCGAGGGCCGCCGCCTCCACTTGGAGGCGGGCTACCCGTCGATGTACGCCTATTGCCGCGACGTGCTGCTTCTCACGGAGAACGAGGCCTACAACCGCATCGAGGCGGCCCGCGCCGCCCGCCGCTTCCCGCTCGTGCTGGACCTGCTGCTGCAGGGGGCGGTCACGCTCACCGCGGTACGGCTGCTGGCGCCGCACCTGACCGCCGACAACCACGTCGCGGTTCTCCAGTCGGCGCGCGGGCTCGCGCGGTCTCAGGTCGAGGAATTGGCGGCGCGGCTCGCCCCGAGGCCCGACGTGCCGGCGACGGTGAGAAAGCTGCCGTCTCCGAACCTCGCGCCCAGCGGAGCGCTGCCGCCGGTGAGCGCCGCGGCCGTCGACGCACCCCCGTGTGCGACGCCCCCGACATCGGCACCGGCTCCGCCCCCACGCCCCGCGGTCGTGAGCGCCTTGTCGCCGGATCGCTACAAGCTCCAGGTCACGATCGGAGGCGAAACGCTGCAGAAACTACGGCAGGCCCAGGACCTGCTGCGCCACGCGCTGCCCTCCGGCGATATTGCCGCCGTCGTCGACCGTGCGCTCACCGCGCTCGTGGCCGACCTCACCAAGAAGAAGTTCGCCACGTCGGCGCGGCCGCGCCCGTCACGAGGCGTGGCGCGCGACTCACGCCGGATCGCCGCCGACGTCAGACGCGCCGTCTCCCGGCGCGACGGCGGCCAGTGCGCCTATCTGAGCCCGAACGGCCATCGATGCCGTGAGCGCACGCTCCTCGAGTTCCACCACGTACGCCCCTTTGCACACGGCGGCCCGCCGACCGTCGAGAACATCGAGCTCCGCTGCCGACAGCACAACCGCTACGAGTGGGAGCGGGAGATGACGGCGATCCGGGCGTGGGAAACGGAGGCGCTGGCGGCCAGGGCGCGCGGCACGACGCGCGTCGACACCGCCAGTCTCGACCCGTGAGACACCGGCAGCACGGCCCGCACTCGTTTCGAAACGAGCTCAGACCACCGGCGGCGGCGCCGCGGCGGCTGCCGCGGGATGACTGTCGCTACTCGATGACCGTCTTCCAGCCGCGCCGCTCGAGGTCCCAGTACAGCAGCGAGGCGGCGACGGCGGCCACCGCGAGCAGGCCGAAGCCGAGGCCCGTCTGGCCAAAGAGGATCTTGCCCATGCCGAAGAGCGCCGAGTAGACCAGGATGCAGCCCAGGGCCCAGTCGAAGAGATTGGCCAGGCCGTCGTAGAGCGGGGTGACGTCGGTGGCCTCGCGGGCGATCGGGCCCCAGAGGGTGGCGTTGGGCCGCACGCGGCGGTAGAACGCCAACAGCACCGCCCGGTCCTCGGGCGGAGTGAGGAACGTCGTGGTCAGCCATACGACGGTCGACGTCACCACCGTGATGATGACGAGATGGGGGTCTTCCATCTTCATCCCCACTCCGAAGTGCAGCCCCAACGAGACCACGAAGGAGGTCGCCATCGCCGAGACTTCGCTCCAGGCGTTGATGCGCCACCAGAACCAACGGAGGATGAACACGCTGCCCGTGCCCGCGCCGAGAGCGATGAGGAAGTTCCACGCTCCAGAGATCGAATCCTGGTAGTAGGTGACGACACAGGAAGTCATCATGATCAGCACGGTCACGAACTGGGCCACGCGCACGTAGTGTTTGTCCGGCTGACCCTTCCTCAGGAAGCGCTTGTAGAAGTCGTTCACGAGGTACGACGCACCCCAGTTGAGCTGCGTGCCGATCGTCGACATGTAGGCGGCGGCGAACGCGGCCAGCATGATCCCGCGCAGGCCGAGCGGGAAGACGGCGGGGTCGACCACGGTCTTGATGAAGCCGGACTCCTTGTTGACGAGCGTCGGATACAAGACAAGCGAACAGAGCGCGGTCAGCACCCAGGGCCACGGCCGGATGGCGTAGTGGGCGATGTTGAACCAGAGCGTGGCAAGCAGCGAGTGGCGCTCGTCCTTCGCGCAGAAGATCCGCTGGGCGACGTAGCCGCCGCCGCCCGGCTCCGCGCCTGGGTACCAGGTCGCCCACCAGTTCACCGCGATCATCACGAAGAACGCCATCATGGGCATCCAGGGCGAGCCGACGTCGGGAATGAAGGACAGGATCGATCCCTGGCCGCCTCCGCTCGCCGCGGCCTTGGCCGCGTCCATCTCGTGGAGTTTCGCGATCAGCACGTCCATGCCGCCCACCGCCTTCACCGAGTAATAGGCGAGGACGATCACCATACCCATCTTCAAGGCGAACTGGAAGAGATCCATGACCAGCACTCCCCAGAGCCCCGACAGCGTCGAGACCATGACGGTCACCAGCATCATCCCGAGCACAATCACGAGCGCTTGCTTCTCTTCGAGAGCCGGGAAGACGATCGTGAGGATCGTGACCATGGCCTTGTTCACCCAGCCCATGATGATGCAGTTGACCGGGATGCCCAGATAGATCGCGCGGAAGCCGCGCAGGAACGCGGCGGCGGTACCGCTATAGCGGATCTCGGCGAACTCGACGTCGGTCAACACTCCCGCGCGGCGCCAGAGGCGCGCGAAGAAGAAGACGGTGAGCATGCCGCTCATCAGCATGCTCCACCAGATCCAGTTGCCGGCGATGCCGTTCCTGGCCACGAAGCCGGTGACGGCCAGCGGCGTGTCGGCGGCGAATGTCGTGGCCACCATCGACGTGCCCGCCAGCCACCAGCTCACGTTGCGGCCGCCGACGAAGAACTCCTCCGTCGACTCCGTCGCCTTCGAGCGGTAGTAGAGGCCGATGAGGATGTTGGCCAGGAAATAGACGGCGATCGCCGCCCAGTCCAGATGGCTCAGTTGCATATAGCGCGGGATTGTATCCCGTCAGGCGGTGGGAAGGGGCGCGAAAGGGGCGCGATCTATCGTGCGGGAAGGCGGTCGCTGACGGAACGATCGCTGGTGCGGATGCGATCGCTCAGCGGAGCCATCCGGGAGGGACGCCGGCCCGCCGTGCGTCCTCTTCGAGCTTCGACTCGCTCGCGCGGGCATTGTCCCGCTGCCTCTGGGCGTTGTCGCGCCGGTCGAGGTTCTGGCGGTTCTTGCGCGCATCCTCGCCGGTGAAGCCGGGGACGAACCGCTGCTGCCCGTTGCGGTCGGTGACGCGCCGCCCCGGCGTCCCCAAGGCGAGGGGCTTCGACGTCGCGTCGTCGTACTCCTTCTGCGCCCGGGCGCTTTGCTCACGGGTGGCCTTGGCGCGGTCCCGCCAGGCCGACTCGTCGGCTCCGAAGGAGCTCGATCGGCTGGGGCCGGATCCGCTGGGGCCGGAGCTCAGGCGACTGCCGCTGCCCGAGCTCAGATCGTTGAAGGTGCCCGAAGACGTCTTGCGCCCCTTGTCGTCGGTCGGCCCGACGTAGGTTCCGATCTCGCTCGGCTCGATCACACGAGCAGTAACGCCGGCCTCCTTGTTGCGGGCTCGGCGTTCCTTCTCGCGCTTGGCAGCCGCCCCGAGGGACTCGGCGACGAGCTCTCGCGAAACGAGGACGGCGGCAACGACGAATACCCAGCGGGAAATCGACGGCATCGACCGCATACAGGCCTCCCTTGCTCTCGGCCCAAAGGGCCGCGCAATGGTCGAATTGTAGTCGTCAGGCCGCCGTCAGTCCAGGCGGTCCCGGACGCTCGCGGCGGCCGGCTTCTCGCGGTACGACGCGTCGAAGAGCAGGCCGGCTCCGAAGCCGGGGAACGCCCCCGGAATCCAGGAATAGCGGTCGCTGACGCCCCACGTCTGGATCGCCGTACACCGCGGGAACTTCAGGCAGGCCGCGACCACGGTGTCGTAGATCTGCGCCTGCGCCTGCAGGTCGGCGGCGGAGGCGGCGCCGCTCGCGTCGACCGGCACCCGCACGTCCATCTCCGTGATGTGGACTTCGAGACCGAGGTCGGTCAGACGCCGGATGTTGGCCTCGAGCGAGGCCGCATCGATGGGCGTCAGCGTGCGATGCATCTGCAGCCCGACGCCGTGGATCGGCACCCCGCGCCGCTGGAAGTCCTGCACCATGGCGTAGACGGCGTTCGACTTCGAGTTCACGACTTCGGCGTTGAAGTCGTTATAGAAGAGGATGGCGCCGGGATCGGCCGCCGCCGCCCAACGAAACGCCTGCTCGACGTACGCGGTGCCGGTCCCGAGGCCGATGCCGGGCTGGTCGCGCCAGAGCGAGCTGCGCAGCGTGCCGTTGTCGGGGTTGAAGACCTCGTTCGCGACGTCCCACGCGAACACACGGCCGCGATAGCGCTGCGCGACTGTCGTGATGTGGTCGCGCAAGATGGCCTCGAGCTGCGCCGGGGAGCGCGTGGAGAGCCATGCCGGCAGCGACTGGTGCCACACGAAGGTATGGCCGCGGACCTTCATCTGTCGGCTCTCGGCGAAGGCCACCAGAGCGTCCGCCGCCGCCCACGAGAACGTGCCCTCCGCCGGCCGCAGGGGGCCGAGCTTCATCTCGTTCTCGGCCTCGAGCATGTTGAACTCGCGGGCCAGGGTATCGGTGTAGGTGGACTCGCCCAGGTGGCTGGCGTTCGCGGCCGCGCCCAGGAGCAGGCGCTTGGAGTCCGCCAGCTCCCGCAGCGTGCGGCGCGCGGGCGGTGCGTCGGAGGAGGTCGCGCCGCAGGCGACGATGCCCATCGCCGCCGCCAGCACGGCGGCGACCGCCGCCGCCGTCGCGGTGGTGCGCACGTCGTCCCGTCGGTTCCGGCCGTCCATGTCAAGATGATGAGGCATGAGCCTCGGCCTCGCCATCGGCACCGCCTTCCTGCTCGCCGCGCAAACACCCGCGACCAACACTGCCCTCGTCAGCCTCGACCCCGCCACCGCCGGCGACGCCGTCTCGCCGGACTTCATCGGCCTCAGTCTCGAGATGGAGAGGCTGCTGCCGGCCAAGGACGGCAAGCGCTACTTCAGCGACGCCAACAAACCGCTCGTCGCCACCTTCCGCGCCCTCGGCGTCAAGAGCCTGCGCGTGGGAGGCAACACCGCGGACAAGCCCGGCACGCCGCTGCCGTCGGAAGCCGACATCGACAGCCTCTTCGCCTTCGCACGCGCCGCCGGCGTGAAGGTGATCTACACCCTGCGCCTGCGCGAGGGCAGCCGCGACGATGCCGCCGCCGCCGCGAAGTACGTGATGGACCATCACGCCGCCGATCTCACCTGCTTCGCGATCGGCAACGAGCCCAACGTCTTCGCGAAGGAGTACCCGGCATATCTCGCGGAGTGGAAGCGCTACGTGGAGGCGATCACCGCTCCCGGCAAGGCGCCGGGCGCCCGCTTCTGCGGCCCGAGCGCCACCCCGGGGAAGGTCGCCTGGGCCGCCCTGTTCACGAAGGATGTCGCCGGCCAGGCACCGCTCGTGATGGTCACCCAGCACGACTACCCCGGCGAGAGCGCGCGCAGGGTCACGGACGTGGCCGCGGCGCGGGCCCTGATGCTGTCGACCACGTGGACCGAAGGGTACCAGCGCTTCCACGATGCGTTCGTGCCCACCGCGACGGCTCACAAGCTGCCGTACCGTCTCGAGGAGGCCAACAGCTACTTCCACGGCGGGGCCAAGGACGTGAGCGACACGATGACGTCGGCGCTGTGGGCGCTCGACTACATGTACTGGTGGGCGTGGCACGGTGCGGGCGGCATCAACTTCCATACCGGCGACGAGGTGGCGGCGGGTGACGCCCTGACGCCGTGCCGATACGCGTCGTTCTGGACTGCGGGCTCCGGGTACAACGTGCATCCCATCGGCTACGCGCTCAAGGCGTTCGATGTCGGCGGCCACGGGCGGCGCGTCGCGGCCACGGTCACGCCGGCGAACACCGCCCTGACGGCGTACGGCGTGGCCGGGGAGAACGGCGCTCTCTACCTCACCCTGATCCGCAAGGATCCCGATCCGAAAGCAGCGACGTTGACGGTGACGGTCGAGCCCGGGCGCGCGTTCAAGACCGGCGGAGTGATGGTACTCGCCGTGACCGACAACGACCTCGCCGCGACATCCGGCGTCACGCTGGGGGGCGCGGCGATCGACGACGACGGGACGTGGAAGGGATCATGGACGGCGCTCCCGGCGCCATCCGCCGGGCGATTCACGGTCTCGCTGCCCCCGGCCACGGCCGCCGTCTTGCGGCTGGAAGGGCGCTGAAGCGGAACGCGCGACGGGCTCCTAGACCGTGAGCGTGCGCTCGATGGCGGCGCGCAGGGCGCGGGCGATCGCCGACATCGCGGTCGGCTTGCGCAGCATCGCCGAGGGCCGGAGCGTGGCCCACTCCTGCTCGTTCAGCTCGCACTCGCCGCTCAGCAGCACGACCGGAAGCTCCGTACCGGCGGCACGCAGCTCACGGAGGAACTCGCGGCCCGACAGGCGCGGCATGCGGTCGTCGAGGAGGAGCACGTCGTAGGGCCCCGACGACGCGAGGTGCTCGCGCGCGGCGACACCGTCGGCGACGCAACACGCGTCGAAGCCGTCCAGCTCGAGGGCATCGCGCAAGACTTCACGAAGCTGCGGATCATCCTCCGCGGCGAGGACCCGATAACGTCTCCAGGGCACGAGCCATTGAAAATCGCGCGGGCCCCGCCGGTCAAGAGATTTTCGCGAAGACTCACCGCGGCGCACGCGCGGCGCGCCATCCACAGCGAAAGCCTTCGGAGTGCTGGAACTTCGACTCCGACGCCGCCCGCTTTTCCGCAGACGATCCGCAGGCGATCCGCAGAACATCCACAGGATTTCAACCGGTTTTGCACACCGGTATTTTTACCGACCCCAGAGGCTGACCTCAGTGACGCTGTTCCAGGTCGCTTTGGCCGGATCGCTGTTGCCGTGGCCCACGTACCGGACCCACCGCGCGGGCACATCGTCGAAGTCGAAGGCCTCCTCGAGGGTCGTCGTCCCCGTCGTCTCGACGTTCGTGAGGACGTTCATCCAGGCGCCGGCGGTGGTGGCCACCTGCAGGTCGAAGCGGCTACGCCGCGTGTCGCCGTTGAAGGTGGCGATCTTCACCAGGGCCAACGTGCGCGTGGTGCCGAGATCGAGCTGGAGCCAGTGGCCGTCGCCGTTGGCCGACCAGCGCGTGGCGAGGCTGTTGTCGACGGCGTTGCCCGGCACGTTGCCGTCGTTCGAGCTCGCGGTGGCCGCGGACATCCCCGGCGTGATCTCGATGTCCGGACCGCCGGTTGGAGTCGCCGTCGCCGTCGGTGTGGGCGACGGTGTCGAGGTCGGCGTCGGCGTGGGGCTCGGCGTCGGCGTGGACGTCGGCGTCGCGGTCGGTGTCACCACCGCCGGCGTGAACAGGCTCATCTCCGTCACGCTGTTGAAGGTGCCGGCGTTGCTCATGTGCCCGAAGTAGCGCACGTAGCGCGCGTCCACATCGGCGATCTCGTGGACCTCCTCGAGCGTCGTCGTCCCGCTGGTCGTCGCGCTCGTGAGCACGTTCGTCCAGCTCGTGCCGTCGTTCGAGACCTGGAGGTCGAACCGGTTCTGGCGCGTGTTGCCGTTGTAGACGGCGATCGACACGTGGCTCACCGTGCGTACGCTGCCGAGGTCGAAGCGGAGCCACTGCCCGTCGCCGTTCGCGGACCAGCGCGTGGCGAGGTTGTTGTCCACGGCGTTGCCCGGGACGTTCCCGTCGTTCGTGCTCGCGGTGACGCCGGAGGCACCGGGCGTGATCTCGACGAACGTGCAGCCGGGGCACGGCGTCGACGTCGGCGTGGGGGTCGCGGTCGGCGTGGGCGTCGGTGTCGGGACATCCGGTGTCGGCGTGGGTGTCGCCGTCGGAGTCGGCGTCGGACCGAGGTCCGCGTTCGGCCCCACCTCACTCGCCGCCAGGATATGACGCGTCGACGGCGCGGCAGACACCTCGTCGGCGCCGACGTCCTTCGCCCCCGAGCGCGCCTGTCCGTCCTGATCGTCCGGCAGCGAATACGAGCCGGCCGCGGTATCGATGGCGGGGCTCCCTGCGCCGAGCTGCAGGACGCCGTTGCTGTTGCGCACGAGTTGCGGGTTCACCCGCCGCGCGCCGGTGACGGTACCGGTCGCGGCGGCGCCCCACACGATGTTCCCTTCGTACGTCGGGCTGCCGTGGACGCTCACGAGGGTGCCGCTGTCGCCCTGGAAGATGTTGTTGGCGATGCGCAGCGTCCCGTCGGGCTCGCCGCCGGCGTCCCCGGAGAGCGGCCACACGAGGCTGTTCACGAGGGTGTTGAACGAGATCTCGGTGTTGACGACCCGCAGGTAGCCGCTCTTGGCGTCGCCGATGGGCATGTCGGCGTTCTCGAGATAGTTGTTCCGGATCTTGTGCCCGTCACCGTAGACGCGGAGGCCGACGCTGCCGAGGAAGAAGTTGCCCTCGATCGTGCAGCGGCGCGCGTAGCGCAGCGTCAACCGGCCGCGCACCTGGTTGCGGAAGGTGTTGTAGCGATAGATGCTGTCGGAAGCCTTGGACGAGATCGCCTCCGGATCGCCGTCGGCGTGATCGAACAGGTTGTACTCGGCGCGGGTGAATCCGCCCCAGGTCTGGATGCCCTCTCCCCCGCTGCCGTCGGGGTCGGTGATGTTCAGGAAGTAGTTGTGATGGATGTAGGCGCGCGAGGTGCCGCTGTGCGTCGTGTGGTTGGTGTCGAGGTTCTTGTCCAGGGTGATGACGGGGCCGCCCGCGCTCTTGTCGCGGAAGGTGTTGTAGTCGACCTCGTGGTCGAGGCCGTAGAGCCAGATGTTCTGGCCGGAAGCGCCGCCGCTCTGGAACAGGTTGCGTGAGATGCGGCAGTGATGACTGCCCAGCGCGGCCCGCAGCGTCGCCGGCCCGGTGAAGCGAAAACCGCGAACCGTCACGTAGGACGCCGTAGCACCGAAGCTGAAATTCCCGGAGCCCGAGATCGTCACGCCGCCGATCGACTGGGCGGCGATCGTGATCGGCGCGGAGGCGGTGCCCGCGCGGCCGATGGTGATCGCGGCGGAGGCCGAATACGAGCCGTTCGCCACCAGGATCGTGTCGCCGGGGTTCGCCGCGTTGATCGCGGTCTGGAGCTGCGAGATCGAGGTGACGGTGGTGGTGGCGGCACTGGCGGCGCCCGCCGTCGATGAAAGGACCGCCGCCGCGACGATACTCACCTGCAGAATGCGCATGAGCTCCCTCCTTCGGGAAACCACGATGGGACCGCGTGTCGTTCGATGCCTCGATGATCGGCAGTGGGCGGCGGTCCGGAAAGAGCGATTCACGAGATTCTCGGGCGATTCACAAAGTGCTACCATCGGCCAAGTTACTGGCCCATGGACGCTTCCTTGACGGACCCGCGATGGGCACTCGTCGACCGGGTCGTCGCCAGCCCATCCTTTCAATCGTCGCCGCGGCAGCAGGAGCTGTTCCGCTACCTCGCCCTGCGCGCGCTCCAGGATCCGCCGGCGGTCGTGAGCGAGTCCCAGGTGGGGGTGGCGGTGTTCCACCGGCCGCCCGACTACGACACCAGTGTGGACACCATCGTCCGCGTGCAGGTGTCGCAGCTCCGGAAGAAGCTGGAGCACTACTTCCTTTCCGAAGGCCGTGACGAACCGATGCAGATCGACCTGCCGCGGGGCTCGTACCTTCCTGTGTTCCACCCGCGCAGCCGCGTGGACGGAACGGCGCCATCGGGCCTCACCGCCGCGCCCGCCGCCGCCTCGACCGCCGTACCGCCGTCCCCGACGGCGGACCCGCGGGTTCGTGCCCTCACCGCGTTGCTGGTGGTCGTCGTGGCCGCCGGCGCCTGGCTCGGCTTCGACAACCTCCGCCTGCGGCAGCGTGCCGGCGCCGCCCGCGAGCGCCCGTACCTCGATCACTTCTGGGGGCAGTTCTTCGAGAACCACGTGCCGACGCAGATCGCGATGTCCGACGGCGGC
>Ga0114129_10016794_pt1 | contig 10419 bp, 8 predicted proteins | sample RhiMetdeltSRZDD1_FD_80071 | JGI IMG/M metagenome (GOLD analysis project Ga0114129, IMG submission 80071) | Populus rhizosphere microbial communities from Tennessee, USA - Rhizosphere MetaG P. deltoides SRZDD1 (version 2) (version 2) | ecosystem: Host-associated > Plants > Roots > Rhizosphere >... | reverse complement strand
CGACTCGTGGCACTCCGCGCATCGCAGCCGCTTCGAGAAGAAGAGCGTCATCCCGCGGAGCGAGGCCGGCGAGATCGCACTCTTGTCGTCGCGATACAAGTAGCGGTCGAGTGGTGAGTCGCCCGAGATCAGCGTCCGCTCGAACGCCGCAATTGCCCGAACGATGTGCTCGAGCGTCACGGGTGCGGGGTCGCCTGGAAACGCGCGCTCGAACAGTCTCCCATCTTTGGCAAAGCGCGACACGATCTCTTGCTCGCGTCCTTTGAGTCCAAGCTCGATCGGGTGCTCGTTGAACATCGGCACTGCCATCTGCTGCTCGAGCGTGGTCAACGACGGATCCGCCCAGCCGAACGATGCGTTGTACGCGACGTTGGTCAACGACATCGTGCTTCGCGCATGAAGCTGGTTGGTGGAGCCTATAGCGCGCGGACGGCCGTCCGTGAACGCGAGCGCCTGCTGGTGACACGTTGCGCAGGCGAACGTGCCGTTGCCGGACAGCCGCGTGTCGTAGAAGAGCCGCCGCCCAAGATCGACTTTGGCGGCGGTCATCGGATTGTGAGGTGGGACGCGCGGCGGCGGAATGCCGCGCGGCAGCTGCCACTCGAACGTCGCCGCCGCAGGCGGCGACGTGTCGACGGCGCTGGTGCAGCTCGCGGATAAGGCGCACGCGAACGCCGCGACCAGCAACCTGGTCATCGCAAGGGACCGATCAGTGCCAGGACGACAGCGCGTGCCCGCGATAGAGTCCCATCGGCCGTGTTGCGTCGGCGACGACGGCGCGTTCGGCGATCCATGCTTCAAACGCGGTGAGCGCCGCCGGATCGACACCCGTGGGATCGGTCTTCTTCTTGGCGACGTAGTCCTTCATGGCCTTCATCAGCACGTCAGCCTGCTTGCGGTCCATGGCAAACAGCTTGAGGTACTCGTCCTTCGCCGCGTCGATCATGTTCAGGCCGAGATACGCCTCGGCTCGATACTCGATCGCATCGAGAAAGCGCGGCGACAGCTCCAACGCTCGCTCGTAGAGATCGAGCGCGGTCTTGAAGTCGCCAAGCTTGCGATACGCGAACCCCGCGCCGTTGTACGCCTGTGGCAGCTTGGGGTTCAGGCTGATCGCCTGCTTGAAGCTCTTGAGCGCTTTCTCGTACTGCTCACGAGCCTTCTTCGTGTTCTTGACGCGATCCGACTCTTTCGTATCTTTCGCAGCCTTCGCTTCGGACTTCAACGCATCGTCACGCTGTCGAATGCCGGAGTTGTAGGCCGCAACGGCCTGCTCCTCTGGCGTCATCGACCGGACATCGCCGCCACCGCCGCTGCCGCCACCGGGCGGAATCGGTACTCCGTTTGCGGCAATCGCCGCCTGATACAAGCCGGCAAGAACAACCAGTGCCGCGAACGCCTTGAGCACGCGGTTCGAGTTCATGAATCAAACTCCTTATGGTGCAACGTACGCCGTCTTAACGATCGTATAGAACTCCCTCGCATAGGCGCCTTGCTCTCTCGGGCCGTAACTTGATTTCTTGCGACCGCCGAACGGCACATGATAATCGAGCCCGGCCGTCGGCAGATTGACCATCACCAGGCCACTCTGCGAGTGCCGCTTGAAATGGCTCGCGTGCTTGAGCGATGTGGTAACGATCCCGGCCGACAGACCATACGGCGTCTCGTTTGCCACCGCAAGCGCCTCGTCGTAGTTCTTCGTCCTGATCACGGAGGCGACCGGACCGAAGATCTCTTCGCGATTAATGCGCATGCCCGGCGTCGTCTCGGTGAAAATGGCCGGAGACATATAGTAGCCCTCTGTGTCGCGCTTCACTCGGTCGCCGCCATAGGCAAGCCGCGCACCTTCCTTCTGGCCGATCTCAACGTACTCGAGATTCTTGCCAAGCTGACGCTCGTCTACGACCGGGCCCACCTCCGTGCCCGGTTTCAGCGCATCGTCGACCACCAAGCGCTTCATGCGCTCGATTGTGGCGTCGATGAAGCGATCGTGGATGCCTTCGGTAACAATCAGCCGGCTCGACGCCGTGCAGCGCTGCCCTGTTTGGAAATACGCCCCATTCACGGCAACGTTGACCGCTGTCGGCAGGTCGGCATCGTCCAGCACGATGAGCGGATTCTTGCCACCCATCTCGAGCTGCAGTCGAACGCCGTTCTTGATGGCGGCGCTGGCAACACCGGCGCCGACGTCCTGCGACCCCGTGAAGCTGATCGCGTCGATGTCAGGCGACGACGTGAGGGTGGCGCCAAGCTTGGAGCCCTGGCCCATCACCAGATTCAGAACGCCGGGTGGGAGACCCGCGCGTCGCAGGATGTCAACGATCGTCCATGGGGACGCCGGCGCCAGTTCGGCAGGCTTGAACACGACGCAGTTGCCAAAGGCCAACGCGGGGGCAATCTTCCAGGACGGAATGGCGAGCGGGAAATTCCAGGGCGTGATGATCGCGACGACGCCCAAGGGCTCGCGGGTGACTTCGACCTCGACGCCCGGACGGACGGAATCCAACTTGTCGCCGCGGATCCGCACCGCCTCGCCCGCGAAATACTTGAAGATTGCGCCGGCGCGACCCGCCTCGCCGATCCCGTCGGCGAGCGGTTTTCCCATCTCGCGCGAAAGTTGCCGCCCGAGCTCCTCCTTGCGCGCCAGGATCTCGGTGCCGGCGCGATCGAGGATGTCGAATCGTTCCTGCGGCGTAGTCTGTGACCACTTGGTAAACGCCTGCCGCGCCGAGGCTATCGCGCGGTCCACGTCGGTTGGGGTCGCGCGCGCGAACTCACCAACGATGTCCTGGATGTTTGACGGATTGATGTCAGTCGTGCGGTCGGCGGAGTCAACCGACTGGCCGTCGATCAGATTCGAAAACGCGGTTGCCATCCCGGGATCTTATCCGAGTGGCAATTTGGAGGCGAGCGCGCTGACGCGCCCCCGGTTAAGCTATGCCATGCGTTGGATCGCCAGGGGCGACATCGATGGCTTTTTCGGCCTCGCACTCGATAATCTCGTTCAGCTCCTGCTGATCGACGCGCTGTGCCGCGGCGTGCTCGGCTTCCCCGCGGAACTTATCTACGGCCGGATCCTGCCAGCCGCAGCAATGTCGCTCCTGGTCGGCAACGTTGCCTACTCGATCCAGGCGCGCCGGCTGGCCGAGCGCACCGGACGGCATGACGTCTGCGCACTCCCCTACGGCATCAACACCGTTTCCCTGTTCGCGCATGTATTCCTGGTGATGTTGCCGGCGAAGACGCTGGCCGAACAAACCGGCATCGCCGATCCCGTCCGCGTGGCTTGGCAAGCGGGCTTACTGGCCACGCTCGCTTCGGCCGTCATCGAACTCGGTGGAGCGTTCGTCGCTGAACGGATCCGAAAGGCGACGCCTCGAGCTGCGCTCCTGTCGACCCTGGCCGGCATCGCCCTTGGATTCATCTCGCTCGGATTCTTGTTCCGGACGTTCGCGCACCCTGTGATCGGACTGATTACCCTCGCCGTGGTCATGCTCACGTACTTCGGACGCGTCAGGTTCAAGGGACACATTCCAGGAGGCATCGTCGCTGTCGGTCTCGGGACCGCGATTGCGTGGTTCGGCGGCCTCGCACCAGTGGGTCCACGCCCCGAGGCCGCGCACTTCTATCCACCTATCCCCGTTTTCGGAGATCTGTTCGCTGCACTCACCGGTGGCCACCTGGTGCCGTACATGTCCGTGATCGTCGCGATGGGCTTGTTCAACGTACTCGGATCGCTGCAAAACATCGAATCGGCCGAGGCCGCTGGCGATTCGTACGACACGCGATATTCGCTGACCATCAATGGTCTTGGCAGTCTTGCGGCAGCCGTCTTTGGATCCGCGTTTCCCACGACCATCTACATCGGGCATCCGGGTTGGAAAGCGCTGGGTGCGCGCGCGGGATACTCAGTACTGAACGGCGCCTTCATCACGATCATCTGCTTGACGGGGACCCTGGCGTGGATCGCGTGGGCCATTCCGATCGACGCGGGCATGGCGATTGTGTTGTGGATCGGAATCATGATCATCGCCCAGGCGTTTCAGGCCACGCCGTCTGCGCACGCACCTGCTGTTGTCGTCGGGCTGTTACCTGGCATCGGCGCGTGGGGCGCGCTCATGGCGAAGAACGGTCTTCGCGCCGCCGGCATTGGCGGGCCAGCGGGCCCGTTCAACGAATCATTGATTGGCGAATTTCAGAAGAGCGACACCTGGATCCATGGCGCCTTCGCGATCGAGCAGGGATTCCTCTTCACGGCCATGCTGCTCTCGGCTGCGGTCGTCAACGTGATCGAACGGCGATGGTTCGTGGCCGCGGCGTGGTGCTTGTGCGCTGCGTTCCTCTCGGCGAGCGGATTGATGCACTCGTACCAGTGGACGTTCGGCGACACCGCGCTTCGGTTGGCGCCAGCCTGGCCCTACGTTGCTGGTTACGCCGGCATGGCGCTGATCTTCTTCAGCGCTGCCTGGATCACTGAGGAAGGGGGAGACCACTAACCCGCCGAGCGACGGCGCTATTTTTCCATCTCTGCAATCGTCGTCGTCGACTTCGACTTGCTCGTCAGGTTCATTGCGGTTCCGTCGGGGGCTGTGCCTGACATCGCGTACGGCATGTCGAGGAGCAGCGACGACCGGACGATCCGTCCCTTCGGAACGTTGAACGTCAGCTCACCGGTACCGGCCGCGTCGCCCATCTTCAGGGTCATGCCCAATGCGTTCTGCGCCGAACCGGACTCTTGCTGCTTCATCGCCACCTTCATGTCCACTTTCGCGACCTGCGCGTCGCCGCTCCCGTCCACTGACTTGAGTGTGAAGATGGTCGACGTCACGAGCACGCCAATCGAGGGATTGGTGGTTTTGACTTCTCCGGTCCATGTTTCGCCGATGCGAACCGGCTTGGCCGGGAACTGCGCGAAACCCTGGCCGAGCAATCCGCGCATTGATTCGTCGCTGAGGCTGTTCTTCAAGGCATCCATGATTGGCGCGGATCCGGGGTTCTGCGGCATCTTCTTGAGCACTTTCTCCATCACCGCGGACATGCCTTCGACCTTTTCGATCCGTCCGGTCGGGGCCGCCACGACTGTGAAAGGCTCGCCGATCATGGCGCTGAATATGTCCTTCATTACGCCGGTCGGATCCTGCAACTCCGTTGGGTTGGTGCTGTCGAATCCCATCTTCCCCATCGGCGTCGCCATCTCCATTCGTACCGAATCGACGACTTGACGAAGCGTCGCCGTTCCGTCAGGAGCAATCGTCTCGGCGACGATGCGGAGCACTTGGGTGGTGGTTTGATCGAAGCTCACGTCGCCCATCCCGGGCAGGCCCGACATCGATGTGTTGACTTCCTGCGTCACGCGATACTTCAAGGTCTCGCCCTTGGGCCACTGATACGCGAGCTTGACCTCTTGCCGAAACGCGCTGACCGCCGTGAGGCTGAGCGAAAGAAGACCAATGATGGCAAAAGACAGCTTGAAGCGTCGATTCATGGCCGAGAGTGTACACCCTTGGTCCATCTGAGGAACAGCCGCGCAGGCCAGACCAGCAACAGCGTCCACGCGAGCAGAACCGGGGCAACACGCACGACGATCAGCAACGCTTCAAGGAGGCTCGAGGCGGCACTTCTGAACCCGTCGACGAGCGCATTGCGAAACCGCGACGACGCCGTGCCCGGTCCCATGTCGAGCGTCGCCTTACGCTGTTCGTCAACTTGCAGACTAATCGTGGCGTAGGACACGCGACGATCGAGGTTCTTGCGCTGCGCGTCGAGACGTTCGATCTCTTCTCGCACGCGCGCGACCTCTCGCTCGGCCGCCAACACGTCGGCCAGTTGGCCGGTCCGCTTCAGTAGAAGCTCGTTGAGCCGCTTCTCGGTATTGCGAAGGTTCGCCAAACGCGTGTCCACGTCCAGCACCTGCTCAGTGACGTCGTCAGCACCTTGCGACTCTGCGATCACTTCGCCGAGTGCCCTGACCAAGTTGAGCGCCTCCTCGAGCCTGACCGCTGGCACTCGAAGCGTGGCTCGCAGGAGCTTCGACTGATTGGAGCCGCGCTCGATGTCGACCTGGCCCATGAAGCCCGCGAGATCGCGCACGATTCGATCGATCGCCTGTCGCGACGCGTCGACATCTTTCGCGAGGAGATGCAGCCGCGCGGTCCGAGCAATCATTGGGCTGGTGGCGGATTGCAGGGTGACTTTCGCCTCCGTTTCAGGCTTCTCAGCGCTGCCGAGAAACGTAGTCATCGCGCCAGCAACCGGCCGAGGATTATGACGACTGCTCAGCACCACCATGATGGCAACCGCCGCTACGGCACTGACCGCGACGGTCCTTGCGGTGACAAACGACCACCAGGTGATGTTCGACGCGGAGAAGGTCCGCCGCTGTTCGGTTGGAGGAAGCGGAGCCGTCATCGCTGGCGGCGGGTCGAGGCGCCACGAGGAGAGGTCGCGCGACACACCCGACAGCTCGCTCGTGAGCCGCCGGCACGCGTCGCATGTCGCGATGTGTGATCGCACGACTGACGCGCGCTCGAACGGCAGCTCGCCGTCGAGCATTTCCATGATCTCTTCAGGAGTGTGCGGATGATCAACGGCGGTCATGGATCACCTTCAGTTCGCTGGCAGAGCACGACTCTAGCGCCACTTTGAGTGCGAGGCGAGCGCGAAAGAGGCGCGACTTGACCGTGTTCAGGGGCAACGATCTCAAGTGCGCGATCTCCTGGTAGCTCAATTGGTCGTATTCGCGAAGCATCAGAATCTCGCGATCGTCGGCGTCGAGTCGCATCAACGCTTTGCGGACCCACAGACCGTCATCGGGATCGCTGGCCGCCGACGCGATGTCGCCTTCGAGCGCCGATGTCTGTCGCGTTGACGCTTTCCGTCGATCGGCGAGCAGGATGTTGTAGGCGATGCCGAAGAGGTACGATCGGAAGAGCCCGGTGCCTTGATATCTGCTCGATCCCTGCAGGATGGCTAAGAACGTATCCTGGGTAAGCTCCTCCGCACGACTCGGGTCAGGTACTCGCCTGCGGAAAAACCGCCACAAGGCGACGCGATAGCGCTCGAACAAGGCCTCGAACGCCTCGCGCGAGCCGCGCCGCACCTGCAGCATCAGTTCTTCGTCGGTGGTCACAGGCACCTGTGACAGTAGTGTCGGATCTCGGGAAAAAGTTCCAGGCTTACCGACTGGCGTGCAGTCTGCGCAGGACGTTGTCCAGCAATTCGAACCGGTGTCCCTTCTTCTTCCAGAACGCCTTCAACGGGCCGCGCATCGCGGCGAGTTGCCTGGCTTGCCGGTCCTCGCTCGAAAAGCGCTTGTAGATGGAATAGCGGACGTTGCCCTCAGGGTCGATGACAACCGTGCACCCGCCGTTCATGTCGAAGAGCTCGCCGCCACGCGATACCGTGCAGGATTGCGTGACCTCCCCGACCAGGTCGAACAGAATTCGCCCGTCTGGCGCGGCACGACGGGTCACGCGAATGGACTGCACGAGAGGTGGCGACGCCTGCACAACGCCCCGCGGCGGTTTCTCCGCGGTCGAGACCAATTGGAAGCACTCCGCGTACTTCGGATTCGTCACGAATCGGCCCAGCACGCGCGCCTGGCGAATCAGCTCTTTCGCGTTGGCGGGCTGTCCAGGATCGCCGACGAACTTGAGCTGGCTGAATGCCAGGCCGCGGATCTTCAGATCAATCGACGGGGGCTGCCATCGAACCGCGTCCTCGGTCATGAACTGCACGTGATCCGGAAATATTTGCCGACGCCGGAACGAACGCATCAGCGCCTCGCGGAAGCCCCACTTGTCTGTCCGTTCGAGATCGCCGTCAGCCGTGATCAGCGCCCGCAGGTACTCGCCGAGCTCCATGTCGGCGGGCGGACAATAGTCGATCGCGCGGATGCAGATGTTCAGGAACTGTCCGGCAACGTCGCTCGCCTCCTGCGCAATCGCCTTGACCAGCGCGTCGTTCAACGATTCGCGACCGAGCGCCTCGCGATCGACGCCAGCAATTCGGTAGAGCCGGTCGGTTTTGCGGCGAACGATCGTCGCGAAGGCTTCAAAGACGGCCGAGACCAGCACCGAGCCAAGTTTGTGTGGCTCGAGCTTCGAATCGTACACTCGCGGTCCGCCGTCCTTCGACGGCAGCACATCGGAGTCGAACGGCGCCAGGCCTTTGACGTCCACTCCCGATCGCAGCGCTTCCGCTTCGCCACCTTTGGCCCTGGCGTAGCCGAACTCGCGCGCGATGTCAGTGAGCAGTGTCCCGTGCGTGAAGTTCCCACCTGCCTCACGAACCGCCTGCTCGACGACGTCGACGTAGGTGAAGTGCAGGAACAACGCGACGAGGTCGGAAAAGCCTTCGTGAAAGGCTGGCACGTCCACGTTGGTCGGATCGAGGAAAGCGGAGCGCAAACCGTCGAGCAGCGCGTGCGTGGTTTCGTGCGCGATGATGTCGTGGCTGAGCGCGGTGCAAATGAGGCCGTTCTGAAGCGTGAAGCCCGCAGGCTTTTTGCCGGCGGTGAAATAGCCAAACGACAAATCGCCTGCTTCGCGACTGTAGCCGGCGTTCTTCCCCTTGAAGCCGAACGGACGCACGACCAGCCGTAGCGGGCCGTTCGCGGGACCGGCGCTCGCCCAGGCGATGTCGCGCCCGAGGGCGCGCCTGAACGCCGCGTATGTCAGGCTGCAGACGGCATACGCCATCTGCAAATGAAAGCGGCCATTCGACGGCGAGGGCGTCAGCCCGCTCGACAGCAGCAAGTGCGGCTCGTCGAGATCCAGCGCGTCAGCCGTCAGCGGCTCCGGCGCACCCTGAAAGTTGACCGCGAACAGCGAGCCGACCGGGCCAGGCTCGAGCTTCTCGTACGGCACGTTCACTGTGGCTACGCCGCCGACGCGATCCGAGACCGACGGATCGAGCGTGTAGATGCGCAGCGGACGATAGAGCGGCGCGCGCGAGTCGCGCTTGAACGCTCGCACCGCTGCCTGCTGTGGCACACGCTCGCTCACCTCGAACGCAGGTGACGACGGCGCCGATTTTTTTGCCATCGATCGTACGGCTCCTACCGTTTCGCGGCGGGCTCAGGCCTGATCACCAGGCGGGTCGGCGACCAGTCGACGACCCGGAGCATCGGGCCACTCGCGCGCGCCCTGATCAGGAGCGTGTCGCCCTCGAGTTGCCATGCCGCCGGCTGTTCGACATATCGGTCGTCCGGCCCCTGGGTATAGATCTTCGCCCTCCCGTCAGGCTCGAGCACCAATCGCTCTCTCGGCCGCCGAGACAGCGGAATGTCGGCATTCTCCGGTCGATACACGGCCCCCTCCGCCGTGTCCTCCTCGAACACATGCACCCACGCCATCCCGAACAACCGAGAGAAAACAGTCACGACTGACAAGCGACTCCGACCAACGACTAGCGACTCCGACCAACGACTAACGACTCCGACCAACGACTAACGACTCCGACCAACGACTAACGACTCTGACCAACGACTAACGACTCTGACTAACGACTAACGACTCTGACTAACGACTACCGACTACCGACTACATGAGTCCGCTCCGAGCGGTTTCGAGCGCCGTCCGCATCCGTAGCACTTGCTGCGTCGTGAACATGAACATCGCGACATCGTCCACGTAGTCCATGTAGTTCATGAACATGTCGCCGTTCGGGCCGTTGTTGCAGGAAATCTTCGGCCAGGTCGGCCGGCCGAAGTTGGGGCCGGCGCTGTTTGGTGTATCAGCGACGTTGTCCGACCCGCCGCAATCGGGCGTGTCCGCCCAAATGTGCCGCAGGTTGAAATAGTGACCGACCTCGTGGGTCGTGGTGCGGCCCTTGTCGAACGGCGCCTGCGCCGTGCCCGTCGTGCCGAACGCGCGATAGTTGATGACGACGCCGTCGGTAGAGGACGGTCCACCGGGGAACTGCGCGTAGCCGAGGAGCCCGCCGCCGAGCGGGCACACCCAGATGTTCAGGTGAGTATTCGGACTGGTCGGCGCGACGCCCCCGCTGGACGCCCGCTTGACGCCATCGTCGTGCGAGAAGGCGGTGACGTTCGTTTTCTTCCGCACGACCTTGACGAGCGAGAACTTGACGCGCGTGTCGGTTACCAAGCCCTGCCATGGCGCCGGCGTCTGGCTCTTGTCGGCATTCGTGGCGCGAAAGTCCTTATTGAGCGCGCCAATCTGACTGTTGATTTGCTGCTGGGAAATATTCTGCTCGGGCGTGTTGTGGACAACGTTGACGACGGTCTTGATGGTCACGATCGTGGCCTGTCGGAGATTCGTCCGAGTCTCCCGTCGTCGATCCGTCGCTCCTTCCAGGCGCATCTGGGCCGCGCGAAACGCCGGAAATTTTTCGAGCAACAACATGTGTGCAGCCATGGCGCCGCACGATCGGCGAAGCGGAGCTTCCTTGGCTTTG
>Ga0114129_10016790_pt1 | contig 10421 bp, 5 predicted proteins | sample RhiMetdeltSRZDD1_FD_80071 | JGI IMG/M metagenome (GOLD analysis project Ga0114129, IMG submission 80071) | Populus rhizosphere microbial communities from Tennessee, USA - Rhizosphere MetaG P. deltoides SRZDD1 (version 2) (version 2) | ecosystem: Host-associated > Plants > Roots > Rhizosphere >... | reverse complement strand
GCAGACGGACCTCGTGCCCGGCTTCACGGCTTCCGACGCCGCGGGGCACGGGCCGACCATACGGCTGCACAGCGCGGCCGAACGGGTTAAAGGGCGTGCTGATCGCGTCATGGTCCGAATCATTCTGGAAGACCCGGCGGCGGAGCGCTTGATCGAACGCCTCAGAACAGCGTTCAGGGGCGCGCATCTGATGCATTGGGCGACCCCGATTGCGCGGTTTGGCGTGATCGATTGACCTTCGCGGCCGGCGTCGCCGAATGGGTCCTTGCCGGGGAAATCAGCGACACGGTCGACGATGAGAGCGACCGGCTGAGGTCTCCCGAGACGGCCGATGCGCCATTAAGTTGCAGAATACAACTAACAGTATACAATCCCAAATGAATCTGGCGTAGGTGTTAACTACGCCACATAGCGGCATTCGGAACTCGTTTAGAGCCGATGCGTGGCCCGCGTCGGCTCCACGGCGTCGGCCGTACAACTTCGGTGGGAAACGGGGCAGTCCGATGCTGAAATTCTGTGTGAGTTGCGGGCATTCGAATCCGATCGACGCAAATTTTTGCGGTGGGTGCGGTCACAGATTTCCCCATGCGCCCCCCGACGCCAAATCCAACGGCGCGGACAGTCCGCTTGGGGCGCTGCGGCACATCACTCTCAGTCCGAACCTGCAGAATCTGTCGGCAGAGGGGGAACGGCGGCAGGTCACCGTCCTGCGCTCGGACCTCTCCGGCTACAGCGCGCTGTTCGAGACGCACGATCCGGAACTGGTGCAGGAGATACTCGAGCCGATCAAGGAGATCGCGATCGAAGCTATCGCCGGCCGGCGGGGCTTGGTCACCCAGTTCCGGGGCGATGAAATCATCGCCCTGTTCGGGGCTGTGGTCAGCGAGAACGACGCCCGCGACGCGGTGCAGGCCGCGCTCGATCTGCACGAACGGGTGAAGGAATTCAGTCGCCGGCCCGCCGCCGAGATCAGCAGGGAACTGACGATGCACACCGGTATTTCCACCGGCCTGGTCGTCATCCAGCCCAGCAGCAATCGCGACGGTCTGTTCGCGATCTCCGGCGACGCGGTCAACACGGCGGCGAGGTTAGCCGGCATTGCGGCACCAAACGAGGTGCTCGTCGGCCCCGCGACGCTGCGTTGGATAGAACCGTTCTTTAATCTCGAACGGCTCGAGCCGGTCTTCGTCAAGGGCAAGGCCAACCCGATCACGCCGTATCGTGTCCTCGGCGCCTATTCCGAACGCTCCCCGTTCGAGGGGCGACTACTGCGCGGGCCGGCCGCATTTGTAGGGCGATCGCTGGAGCTTGCTCATCTCGGACAGTGCCTCGAGCGGGCGCGTGCGGGGCACGGACAGATCATCGCAATCTCCGCGCAGGCGGGCCTCGGCAAGAGCCGACTGGTGCACGAGTTTCTCCGCGGTGTTCCGCGCGACGAATTCACCGTGCTGGCCGGCCGCTGCACCCCGGTCAGCCTCAACACCCCGTACGGTCCGTGGATCGATCTGGCAAGGCAACTCGTCCAATTCGAACCGAGTGCGAGCACGGAGGAGCGGGTCGCCAAAATCTTCGCGACCTGCAAGGAGCTCGAGCTCGATACCCAACGGCATGCGCCGGCGCTGTGTCATCTTCTGGCGCCTTCCAATACCGAACACGCCTTGCCTGCAATTGCGCGCGGGCCGGCCCGTGCGCAGATTCTCTGGCAGGCTTTGTTCGCGCTGATCCGGCGAAGCGCCACCCGACGCCCCCTCATCCTGGAGCTGGAAGACTGGCATTGGGCGGACGAGGCATCCAACCAGTTCCTTCGCCACCATCTCGGGCACGTCGCTTCGCTCCCGATTCTCGTCACCGTAACATTCCGCGCCAACTCGCAGATGTCGTGGCCCGTCCACGAGCATCTCACGACACTCAGTCTGCGGCCGCTCGAGCGAGATGCAACTGCCGCGATGGTCGGCTCCATGTTCAACGTCGCCGCGGCGCCGGAGTGGTTCGCCACAATGCTGCACGAACGCACCGGCGGAAATCCGCTGTTCATCGAGGAAGTCGTCCGCTCGCTCAAGGACGAGGGCAGGATCGGAGTGCAGAACGGCGAGCTCTCGCTTGCGCAACCGATGCCTACCGTCGACATTCCCGACACGGTCCAGAGTGCCGTGCTGGGACGTCTCGACCGGCTTGAGCCTGCCTGGCGGGACATCCTGCGCCGCGCCGCCGTGATCGGGCGTGAGTTTTCGCTCTCGATCCTTTCCCGCCTCGTCGGTTCGGATATCGATCTAGATGCGATCATCTCGGAGCTGGAGGAACTCGGTTTCGTCGCGCCGGTCCGGGACGGGGCGCAGTCCGTCTTCGCGTTCAAACACGTCATCATCCAGAATGTTGCGTACGAGACCCTGCTGCTCAAGCAGCGCCGGGAGCTGCACGGACTGGTGGCGCAAGCGATCGAAGAGCTGGCGGGCGGGCGACCCGAGGACTATTGCGAGCCCCTGGCCTTTCACTACTCGCGCGACCACGATCTCGATCGGGCCGTGCGCTATCTCGAGCTCGCAGGGGACCGCGCAGTCCGTTCCTTCGCGCTCGAATCCGCCCGCAATCATTTCTCCGCCGCCATTCATCTACTCCCGGACAGCCAACAGCGCGGCCGGCGTATCGAAATCAGCCTCAAATGGGCGGCGGCTTCCCAGTTCGCGACGAGCGAAGAGCATATCGACGTGATGCGCCAGGCGCTCGCCGACGCGACCGCGCTTGCCGACAGCCGCTTGATCGCGAACTGTCACTATTGGCTGGGGCGAATGCACTATGGGCGCGGCGACCCGAGCAGCGCAGTCCCGGAGTTCGAGACGGTCCTCGCCAATGCGACGCATCTCAACGACGATCAGCTGCTGGGGCGCGCCTATTGCGTGCTCGGCCGGATCGCGCTGTTCACCGCAGAGCCGATGCGCGGCATCGGCTTTCTCGAGCGCGGAATCGGCATGTTGCGGCGGCTCGGTGACCCCGGCGAAATGGTATATTCGATCTCCAGCCACGCCTGCATCCAAGCGTTCATCGGTGAGTTCACGAAAGCCGAAGACCTCTTCGCCGAGGCCCTGTTCCTGGCGCGGCAGTACAAGGATCAGACCAACGAGGCCCTGGTGCTGCAGCAGCTCAGCTACGCGAGGTGTCTGCGCGGCGACTGGGGAGGGGCGATCGAGGCGGCGACCTATTGCCTCGATACCGCCAAGAAGTGCGGCTTGCCGGTTCTGGTCGCGTTCGCTGAAATCTTCCATGCCTATGCGCGCTGGATGCAGGGAGAACGCGAAGCCGCTCACAAGGACATGGTGCAGGCGATCCTGGGCTATCAGAACACCGGATATCGGCTTGCGGGGTCGCTCGTTCACGGATGGTGCGCGGAAATTTGCGCCTTGCAGGGCGATCTGGCGCGCGCCCAGAGCCATGCCGATCTTTCGATTGGAAAGGACAAGTCGGGTGATCGCTTCGGACAGATCCCGGCCTATCGCGCGCTCGCCCGGGTCGCGGCGCAGACGGGTCGGGCGAAGGAGGCCAGAGATCTGCTAGCGAAGGCGATCGAACTGGGCCATGCGCGCGGGGCCATGCCGGACCTCGGCATTACCCACCTTCATGCCGAGGAAATCCTGGCGCAGCTGCACGACCGCAATGCAGCCGCGCAGCACCGCAGCAAGGCGCAGCAGATTTTCAGTTCAGCGGAAATGCCGTGGTGGCAAGAGCATGGTCGTGCGCATGAAAAGACGACGCTGATACAATTCCCGCAGCCGCGGCTCTTGAACTGCGTCTGACATCAAACACGAGGGAGGTGGGACAATGGCGCAATCGGATTCGGACGACGATCGCGAGCAGATCGATATTGCCGTCGTTGGCGCGGGCGTCGCCGGCACCTATTGCTGCTGGCGTTTGCAGGCGGCGCAAAACGGGCGCAAGGCGGTGCTGTTCGAGATGAGCAAGCGCATCGGCGGGCGGTTGTGGTCGGTCCCGATTCCAAGCATTCCAGGCGTCATGGGCGAACTCGGCGGCATGCGCTTCTTGAGCCTGCAGCGGATGGTCGTCAGCCTCACAAAATATCTGGGGCTTCCCACGTCCGATTTCCCGATGGGAGGACCGCTGAATATCGCCACGCTGCGCGGCGTACGGTTGAGGAACGCGGCGTTCGAATATCCGCAGATCGTCCCCTACCGGCTGCTGCCCGGTGAGCAAGGCCACGGTCCCGGAGATCTCCTGGTCAAGGCGATCGAGACAGTCATCCCGAATGCGACGAAGCTGACACCGCAGCAGTGGGAGGACGTCAAGCAGACCACGCAGTGGAACGGCGACTATCTCTACAACTGGGGCTTATGGAACGTGCTGCTCTCGAAAAACAGCACCGCAGCGGGGAACCCGTCGGTGCTGTCGAGCGAGGCCTACGACATGCTCTTTGACGGCGGCGGCTACGAGTCGCTGGTGGACAACTGGAATTGCGCCGAGGCGTTCGAATATCTCCTCGTCGACTTTCCGCGCGAGGCGAAGTATCTCCAGCTGCCCAAAGGCTACCATACGCTGCCGCAGAAGCTTGCCGAGAAATTCACCGGTGACGGCGGCAAGATTTATATGGAGCACAGGCTCACCAGGTTCGTCACCCAGCCGGTCAATGGCGAAACGGTGATCGATCTCGATGTCGTGGACGAGCCGAACCAGCTGACGCGTCGCTTTCGCGCCAAGGCGCTCATCCTGGCTATGCCGCAACGATCGCTCGAGTTGCTGACGCCGGAGACGCCGCTGCTGAAACGTGCCGAGGTCCGCGAGTTGGTGAACTCGGTCATGCCGATGCCGGCCTACAAGACGATTGCCGTCTATGAAACGCCCTGGTGGAAAAAAGAGCTTGGGATCGACGCTGGCAGGTCGACGACCGATCTGCCGATACGGCAAGTCTATTACATGCATTCCGGGACTGACGAAAAGCCGAAATCGCTGATGTTGGCTACCTACGCGGACGGCCGCACCCAAAGCTTCTGGAACGCACTTTATCGGGGAGAGAAACGCTCGAACAAATTTCCGATCGACCGCGCCAAGGCTTTCCCCCGGGGTGCCCCGGAGGCGGCGGGCGAACTGATGGCCTTGGTGGCCCCCGCCCATTTTACCCTGACGCTGCAAGCGCTGCTCGCGGAGATGCATCAGCTTCCGCCGGCCAAGATCATACCGGAGCTGACCCTTCCGCTCGTCAAGGATTGGACCGAAGATCCCTTTGGCGCCGGATGGCATTTTTGGCGGCCCGGCGTGAAGGTCTGGGAGCGGCTGCCGCGCATGCGACAGCCTGTCGACGGAGTCCCCCTCCATATCTGCGGGGAGTCCTACGCCAACCAGCAGGGCTGGGTTGAGGGCGCACTCACCTCCGCCGAGCGCATGGTCCAGACGTATTTCAATCTGCAGACGCCGTCCTGGCTGCAGCCGCAGGATTACTTCCTGGGGCCATAAGGCGGACAGGCACCGGGAAACGAAAACCACCGGTGCCGAGTGCCTCCACGAAAGAGCTTCTCCCTGACGGGACGAACACCGCGCATGGAGCGTCTCCCGAGAGCCGGAGCGGCCGCCCCATGAATGACGATGAATGCCGACGCAACGCCGGGCGCCTGCCAGGCGAGCGTTCATTTCGCGTGCGCAGCGCCGTCAGCTTTCCGGCGGCACCGGACGCGGCCGGCGATCGGAGCCGACGGCGACGTAGGTGAAGATACCTTCGGTGACCGCGATGTGCTCCTCGCCGGTGCCCCGGCGCACCCAGCTCTCGACCTTCACCGTGATCGACGTGTTCCCCACCTTGATGATTTCCGCATAACAGGTCACCTCGTCGCCGACGAACACGGGGCGATGGAAGGTCATCGCGGTGATGGCCACGGTGGCGGTGCGGCCTTTCGCTCGCCGCGTGGCCGCCGTGCCGCCGGCGAGGTCCATCTGCGACAGCAGCCAGCCGCCGAAAATGTCGCCATGGGGATTGGCGTCAGCCGGCATGGCAATGGCGCGCAGTGTCGGCTCCGCCTGCGGCGGATGTTCGGAGGCCGCTCTGGTATTCATGGAGCGCTTTCTTCCAATTCTTGTCATGTTAGGGGCAATCAAGGCTATCGTAGCAGCGGGGAAACAATGACGAAAAGCACACCCGGGGATGGAATCGGCCAACCGGTCATCCGCAAGGAAGATGCCGCGCTGGTGACCGGGCAAGGTCGGTTCAGCGACGACCTCGACCTTGCCGGCCAGGTCTATGCGGTCATGGTGCGCTCGCCGCATGCGCACGCCCGCCTCCGCGCCATCGAGGCCGCCGCCGCCATGGCGCTGCCCGGCGTCGTCGCCGTGCTCACGGGCGCGGATGCGATCGCCGACGGTCTCAAGCCGATTCCGCACCGGCCGCTCATTGGCCCCCCCGATATCGCACTCGGCAAGCGCGACACGTCGGACAAGTTCCTCGCCCCCCATCGGGTGCTTCCCCATGACAAGGCTCGCTTTACCGGCGAGGCCGTCGCCATGGTGATCGCGGAAAGCATGAGCGTCGCGAAAGACGCCGCCGAGCGCGTGCGCGTCGACTTCGAGCCGCTTCCCGCGGTGACCGACACGGTCGCAGCGGCCGCCGCGGACGCCCCGCAGCTCTGGGACGAAGCTTCCTCGAACGTCTGCATCGATGCCGAGGTTGGCGACGCCGCCGCGACCGCGGCCGCGTTCGCGCACGCGGCACATGTGGTCAAGCTCGAGACCTGGATCCAACGCGTCACCGGCGTGCCGCTCGAGCCGCGCGCCGCCATCGGCAGCTATGACGCGGCGAGCGGCCGCACCACGCTCTACGCCGGCAGCGGCGGTGTCGTCCGGCAGAAGCACGAGCTCGCGGGTGTTCTCGACGTCCCGCCCGACCGCGTTCGGGTGGTGTCCGGCGACGTCGGCGGCAATTTCGGCACCCGCAATGCGTTCTATCCCGAGTTCGCGCTCGTCGCCTGGGCGTCGCGACGCATTGGCCGTCCGGTCAAGTGGACGTGCGAACGTCAGGAAGCCTTTCTCAGCGATTACCAGGGCCGCGATCTCTTCGTCAGCGCGGAGCTGGCGCTCGATGACGACGGCCGGTTTCTGGCGCTGCGGGGATCGCTCCTTGGCAATGTCGGCGCGCACACCGTGTCGTTCGTGCCGCTCATCAAGGGCGTGTCGGTGATCTCCGGCGTCTACCGCATTCCGGCGGCGTGCCTGCGCGCGCGCGCCGTCATGAGCAATACGCCGCCCACCAACCCCTATCGCAGCGCCGGCCGGCCCGAGGCCATGTTCGTGATCGAGCGATTGATCGACCTCGCGGCCGCTGCCCACGGCTTCGATCGGATCAAGCTGCGGCGGCGCAACCTGATTGGCGCCGACGCGACGCCCTACACCAACCCGCTCGGCCTGACCTACGACGGCGGCGAATATGAGCGAGTGATGGATTGCGCGCTTTCGCTCGGACACTGGGATGGCTTCGCGCAACGCCGGCGCGCCGCGGCCCGCCGCGGAAAACGCCGCGGCATCGCCGTCGCCAATTACATCGAGTTCACCACCGGGGCGCCGCGCGAGTGGACCAAAGTGACGGTGGCACCCGAGGGCCGCGTGGACGTGGCGATCGGAACGCTGTCGAGCGGACAAGGCCACCAGACCAGCTTCGCGCAACTCGTCACCGATTGGCTCGGCGTGCCGCTCGATTGCATCCGTTTGATCCAGGGCGATACCGATATCGTGCCGGTGGGCGGCGGATCCCATTCCGGCAGGTCGATGCGGCTCGCGGGCATCGTCATCGGCAAGGCGTCGGACACGTTGATCGCCAAGGGCAAGCGGATTGCCGCCCACGTGCTCGAAGCGGCCGAGCACGACATCGAATTCTCCGGCGGCCATTTCACCGTGCAAGGTACCGATCGTTCCATCGGCATATTCGAGGTCGCGCGTGAAGCGTGCCTGCGCAAAGATCTTCCCGACGACTTGGCGGGCCCGCTGGCGGCCGAATGCGATCATACTGTCGCGGTCGGCGGCTTTCCCTATGGCAGCCATGTCTGCGAAGTCGAGATCGACCTCGAACTGGGGACGACCGAGATCGTCGGCTACGCCGCCGTCGACGACGTCGGCCGCGCCGTCAATCCTCGCATATTGCATGGCCAGTCCCATGGCGGGATCGCACAAGGGATCGGGCAGGCGTTGCTCGAAAGCTGCGTATACGACCGGGAGAGCGGCCAGTTGCTGTCGGGCTCGTTCACGGACTACGCCATCCCGCGGGCCGACGATCTCCTCCCCTTCGCCACCGAGATCAGCGAGGTGCTTTCGCCCAACAATCCGCTCGGCGTGCGTGCCGGCGGCGAAGGCGGCACCACGCCCGCGCTCGCGGTGGTGGTCGGTGCGGTGGTCGACGCACTCAAGGAGTTCGGCGTCACGCACATGGAAATGCCAGTCACCCCCGAGCAGGTCTGGCGCGAGATAGCGGGGAAACGGGCGCCCGTTCCCACTTAGCAGCGCTCCCGCTGGAATCGGAGACCGCTCTAGGTTATTGAGTTGACGCGTTTGCCGCGGCGAACGTGCCTGTCTCCGGATTTAGTCCCATAGGCGCTAGTGCGGTGGATTTGAAGTTCCAATCATTATAGCCGCGCGCTTGTGTAGGAACTTCAAATCCAAAAACCGCACTAGAATCATAGATTGCTAGTCCCTTTGATTCCGAAGTTCGCAAGCGAGCGCGCCGCATAATGATGCGAACTTCGGAATCGGGACACTAGGTTAAAGTCGTCATCGCCGGGCGTGATCCGGCAATGCCCCTTCTTTGCTAAGATTCGTCTGCCAAGATGATGGATGCGCGGGTCAAACCGGCGCATGACGACCTGGACGAACCTTTAGCTTATGATCAAGCTAGGGGCAGGTTTTCGCGCAACAACGCTTGGAGGGACATGCATGGCCAACGAAATTGTCACCGCCCGCAAGGGACCGGTGCTCGAAATTACGCTCAATCGTCCGGAGATCGGAAACGCCGCCTCCGACGCCATGGCGGTGGAATTGACCAGGCTCCTGCTCGGCGCCGGAGACAGCTCCGAGATCGTGGTGTTGCGCGGCGCTGGCGACGATTTCTGCGTCGGCCGCGAGACCATGGGCAAACGCCCGCCCGGCGCGCCGCCGGAAGCGTTCGAGCTGCGCCGGCGTAACGACGTGGTGTTCAACTGCTACGGCGCCTTCCGGCGCTGCGAAATTCCCGTGATCGGCGTGGTGCGCGGGCGCGCCTTCGGCTTCGGCTGCGCCATCGCCGCCGTGTGCGACATCACGCTTGCGGCCGACAGCGCCAAGTTTCAGGTGCCGGAGATGGCGCACAACATCATGCCGACCATGGTGATGTCGGCGCTGGTCGACCGCGTGCCGCGCAAGGCCATGACCTATCTGGTCTGGTCCACCGCCGTGGTCAGCCCGGCGCGGGCGCGCGAGGCCGGGATCGTGAGCGAGATTTTCCCCGCCGCCGAGCTCGACTCCGCAGTCGATGCGCTGTGCGAGCAGATCATGAAGGCACCGCGACCGGCACGGGTGGGCTGCAAGGATTATGCCCGCGCGGCACTCGACATGGACGTCACGGGCGCGATCGAATACGCCCGCAGCATCCACGCCGTGATCAACTCCTCGAGCGAGATGCTTCCCAAGGGACACAAGTAGAGGCACGCAGACGATGTCGCCCCGCAACGTCGACCTCGACAAGTTCCGGCTGCGATCCTTCGTCGAGAAGCTGATCGCTATCGGTGAAATGGAGGTCCACGAGGAGGCGGTTTCGCTCGCCGATCTCAGTGCCGTCATCGAGGCCTCGTCGAAGGCAAAATATTTCAAGCGGGTCGGCGCCGAGCAGTACGAGATGGTGGCGGCAGTGTCTGGCAGCCGGCGACGCCTCGCCGCCGCCTTCGGCACCGACGAGCGCAACGTGATCCACGAATACATGCGGCGGATAAACGATCCGCAACCGATCGTCGAAGTGCCGTCGTCGGACGCGCCGGTGCATCAAGTGGTGCTCGAGGGCGACGATATCGACGTGGCCAAACTGCCGTTCCATCTCCAGCACGAGCTCGACGGCGCACCCTATATCTCGTCGGGCATCGACTACAGCGTAGACCCCGCCACCGGCCGGACCAATGTCGGCTGCCGCCGCTTGATGTTCCGCGACCGCCGCACCATGCGCGCGAACCTCTCGCAGCCGTCCGATCTCAAGAATTGCTACATCGCCTGCGTCGAGCGCGGGCAGACATTGCCGGTGAGCTTCGCCATCGGCTCGCATCCGCTGGACTATCTGGCCGCCGGGCTGCGCCTCCCGACCGACGAGTTCGCCCTGGTGGCGACCTTGCGCGGCGAACCGGTCCCGATGGTGCGCGGGCTCACCAACGGGGTGCTGGCGCCGGCTGACGCGGAGATGATCATCGAAGGCTATTTCGACG
>Ga0114129_10016789_pt1 | contig 10421 bp, 8 predicted proteins | sample RhiMetdeltSRZDD1_FD_80071 | JGI IMG/M metagenome (GOLD analysis project Ga0114129, IMG submission 80071) | Populus rhizosphere microbial communities from Tennessee, USA - Rhizosphere MetaG P. deltoides SRZDD1 (version 2) (version 2) | ecosystem: Host-associated > Plants > Roots > Rhizosphere >... | reverse complement strand
TAGCTTTACGGAGCTTCCGTCTTATGCAGGCCATGATACACAGATCATGGCGAGCATCACTCGCGCAGGGATGTTCTTCGTACCGTCGGTCGGAGGAGCCAGCCACAGTCCACGCGAGCTAACCCAGGATGAGGATTGCATCAACGCCGGGAACGTACTTTTGCATACTGTACTAAGATTAGCTTCGTCGGAGTAGGGCGGCTTCACGCATCGCCCGAACAGCATACCATTTCATCGTAGGGGCGGGTCTTATCGGCTGCGATCACAATTTGCACCAGTACAAACAATCTCCATCCCAGCCGTGACCCGCCCTCATTCTTTCTGTGTCCGTGACAGAATCACAAAGCCGCCGAAAGGCGGCTCGGTTGTGCCTATTGAAAGGTTGTTGTAATCCAGAGGTTTAGCGGCGCGGGCGGCGCACTTCCTCGTCAACGCGAACCGGGACGGGGACTTTGACCGGGGGTTGGATCATTTCGGAAATTTCGCGACGGAAGTAAAAGGTGAGACTCAGGAAGGCTGCTGCGGCTAAAACACTGACAATGGCGACGGTTGCTAACATGAACAAGTATCCTCTGGAAAGCTGAATTTGTTACTCTAATCAGCCAACACAACTTTCTTGTAGATTTCTAACGTAACTCCGAGCTAAAATCGGTGTTTTAGCTTAATTAACATCCACTCACAAGTGGATTGGTCTAAATTTATCCTAAAAATTTACGGCTGTCAATCAGCCTACAGGATATTCCTACCCTTCGAACTGCCGCTCCAAATAGCGGCAGTTTTGATTCTTCTTGATTGTCTATCTCGTATGCTTGTAGGATTGCATCCCATAGTTTACGTACAACTCATTACCCGAACGGGTGAAATTGGGGGATTGACAGCATTGAAAACCATCGTAAAATAGTTCTATACGCAACAATTCGGCACGCAATTATTCCACTGAGACATAAATCTGCGTAACGATATGTCGAGCGACACCAAAGACGCCACAAGCACTGTACAACAACAGTATCGGATGCTGCACGACATCTATGTGCTGCTCGATGATGGCGACCGCCGCGAGCTGAACAACTTCGGACTTACTACCTCACAATATGCAGTGCTCATGTTATTAGATCGAGATGACGGGCGGCGGCTCACAACCGTGAGCGATAAGCTTCTCCGCGCCCGCAGCACGATCACACGGATTGTCGATCAACTTGAAGAATTCAAACTTGTCCGCAGAGTTGGTGATCCTGAGGATCGCCGCGCGCAGCGTGTGATCCTTACCGAAGAAGGGGAGCGGCGCTGCAATCAAGCCCACGCCGCGCACCTTGATTCCTTACAGCGCCGCCTGACTCGGCTTAGTGTTGATGAATCTACGGCGCTCAACCTGTTGCTGGATAAGCTGCGGAGCGCTCTGCGCGACGACCTGAAAACTGATAATAGGCGCTAATCACTAAGTAGTTGACCACTTACTCAATTCTGTAGTTCTGCCATAGATCGGCAGAGTGATGTGCACACCATATTTGTAGGCAGGGAGGTGATGTCTCGAAAACCATAAAAACAATCTGACCAAACCAATTTGCTAGTATTTAACCGTGCGGCTGGGACACCACCAGATGCACCTCTCTATCGTGAGTTGCTGCATCGTGCCAGCCCAAACGACCGACCATTCCAGGAGGAAAAGAGAAGATGAACAAACGTTCCTTATGGCTCGCAGTTCTACTGATCGTTCTCACCGGGCTGCTGCTTGCAGCCTGCCAGCCTGCTGCCCCCGCAGCCACCCAGGCCGCGACCGAAGCGACAGGCGGTGGCGCAGTATCCGGCAAGATCACCATTTGGCATTCGTATCACGCAGGTGGTGCGGAAGAAGCGACGATCAGCAAGAATGTCGAGCTGGCGAAAGCAGAGTTCCCCGATCTGGAAATCGATGTTTTGGAAGTTCCCTTCGACCAGATTTTCAACAAATATAAGTCCGAAGTAGCAGCCGGTGGCGGCCCGGATATGTATGTTGCTCCCAACGATGATCTGGGCAACTGGGTGCGCAGCGATCTCGTCGCCAATCTCGATAGCCTCGTAACGGCTGATGATCTAAGTGGTGTGAGCCAAACCGGCGTGGACGGGATGAAGGTGGACGGAAAACTCTACGGCGTCCCCGAATCGGCGAAGGCTGTTGCACTGTACTATAACAAAGATAAGGTAGCAGAGCCGCCCAAGACAACCGACGAACTGCTGGAGATGGTGAAGGGCGGCAACACGCTCGCTCAGAACCTCAACGGCTATCACCTGTTCGGCTGGGCGCCTGCGTTCGGTGGCAAGCTGATGGACGACACCGGCAAGTGTGTCGCTGACCAGGGCGGTTATGTCGATGCGCTGCAATTCTTGCTCGACCTGAAGGACGCTGGCGGGGAGTACCAGACCGACGGTAATGCCGCAGATCAGGCTTTCCGCGATGGCAAGGTCGATATGATCATCAATGGCCCCTGGGTGCTTGGTGACTACAAAGAGTCGCTGGGCGATAAGCTGGGTGTGGCGCTGATGCCTGATGGTCCTAGCGGCCATGCGACGCCTCTGAACGGCATCGATGGCTTCTACATCAACCCGAATAGCAAGAATCAGGAAGCCGCCGTCAGACTGGCAGTATTCCTGACCTCAGGCCAGAGCGCGCAGAACTACACCGATACGGCAGGCCATGTACCGATCCGCGACAGCGTGACCGCAAGTGATCCGCTAGTGGCGGTCTTTGCTCAGGCTTCGTCGCAGGGTTTCCCACGTCCTCAGACGGTTGAGTTCGGTCAGTATTGGGGCCCCTTCGGTGACATGTACACGAAGGTTCTCGGTGAAGGCGCGACAGCCGATCCTGAAACCGCAGTCAAAGATGCCTGTGCAGCAATGAACACGGCTACAGGCAAGTAAGCATCACTGAATGACAAGGAGCGCCGGGTTTCCCCGGTGCTCCTCTTTAGTAGTTGGGGCCTTATACCCTTCTTGGCCGCAGTTGACAGTGCGGCTAATCATGCTATAGTCGAATCCCACCGTCTTAATCACAACAAATTTTCCCGTTCGGAGGGTGTAAGGAACATCGTTCAGAGCCTATAAGGAAGTTGGCTATGACAAACAGTGCTATCAGCGAAACCGCTTCTACTGCATTAGCCGGCCAGGTTAGCGAGGCAGAGTCATCCTGGTGGGCCAGAAGTCTCCGTACCAGGACCATCCTGCTGTATCTCCTGCCTGCATTTCTGGTGATGTCGTTCATCACCTTCTACCCACTGTTCTATCAATTGTGGATGTCTACCACTGACTTTGGCCTTGCCAATTTGCGAGGCACAGTTGCGCCGAACTCTGTTGGGTTGCAGAACTACATTGATATTCTCAACAATGGGTTGGCGGCCAAGCTTCCGAATTTTGATTTCGTATATCTGCTGGGCTTTAACCTGTGGTGGACGTTCTCCAACGTTATCATTCATGTCGCAATGGGCGTGCTGATTGCCGTGCTGCTCAATACGAAGGGGCTGTGGCTCAAGGGCATGTACCGGGCGATCTATGTGCTGCCGATCATCCTGCCAACTCTCGTCATTGCGACTGTTTGGCGAAACATGTTCGATCCAACCAATGGAGCAATCGCGCTGGGGCTGGGAGGGATTGGGCGTCTGTTTAACATCCCGCCGGAAACCTTCCAATTACACTGGCTGGATCAGCTTCAGCCGCCGATTCCGGGAATTCCACTTCCCTTATCGTACTTCGCCCTGCTGATCGTCAATATCTGGCTAGGGTGGCCGTTCATGACCATTGTGGCGACGGCTGCTCTGCAAAGCATTCCACCTGATCTGTATGAAGCCGCAGACATGGATGGCGCGACCCCCGCACAGCAGTTCTGGCAGATCACAGTGCCAATGATCCGACCCGCTATGGTTCCTGCGACAGTATACGGGATCGTCACGACCTTCAACTTGTTTAACCTCATCTACTTCATTTCAGCAGGCGGCCCTCTCCGTAAGACGGAAATCATGGTCACGACTGCCTACCGCTTGGTCAACGAGCAGAATCTTTACGGCATGGCCGCTGCCTTCTGCGTGTTGATATTCTTCATCTTGTTAGCGCTTACCCTACTTACGAATCGGATTACCCGTGCGACGGAGAGCTACGATGCGTGAAGAAAAAAGACTCCCACTCGGCAGGCAGGTGTTGTTGCAGATTCTCTGCATCGTGGTTGCACTTTATGTGCTCTATCCAATCCTATGGATTGTCGGCATGTCGCTGGATGCTACGAACACGCTGCGCCCCAGCACTCTGTTCCCGCCCGCATTGTCGCTTCAAGCGTACCAGCACGTTCTCGCGAAACCTACTGACAATCCGGTGACGTTTTTCACGTTGGCCCGAAATTCACTCTTTCTGGCTGTCGGCGTGGCATTCTTCTCTGTGTTAATCGGTGTAAGCGCGGCATATATTTTTTCCCGCTTCGATTTTCGGCTGCGCCGGGTGCTTATGATTGCTATTCTCGCCGTGCTAATGCTGCCCGGCATCGCGACCCTCGCACCCCTGTTCGTGCTGTTAAACCAGTTCAAATTCACGCTAGGCGATTCGACGTTTAATCTCCGGGCTTCGCTGCTGGGGGTTGGCCTTGCCATGACTTCCGGCGCGCTGCCCTTCGCCATCTGGAACCTGAAAGGCTACCTGGATACCATCCCCAAGGATTTAGCCGAAGCTGCCATGATCGACGGCGCGAGTTTTAATCAGGTGTTCTTTCGGATTATCCTGCCGCTTGCCCGCCCCGCGCTGGCAGTGACATTCTTCCTCGGCTTTCTGGGTGGCTGGACGGAGTTTGCTATTTCCTGGCAGTTCCTGACCGATCCACAGCAGTTTACGCTGGCAATGGCACTGTTTAACATGGTCGGCCAGTATGCCAGTGATACATCATGGTCGTGGTTTGCCGCGATGGCGCTCATGATTGCGCTCCCCGTCGCGCTGATATATCTGCTGTTCCAGAAGCAGCTTGTAAGCGGTCTGGCTGTGGGCGCGGTGAAGTAAGGGCGGATCGCACCCGCGAACTGCAAACCTGATCTTGTAACGCCCGGCTCGTAAACTATTGAAGAAACGAGCCGGGCGTTCCTATTCCCTTTGTACTTTAAGTACATTTGCCAAAGGTGGGCTGTGGAAGAATTCATTTTTGGTACGCTGGCGACCGACGAACTCAAGATGCTGTATCACCGCGCCGAGCAGCGCGGGCTGCACCATCGCTGCTGCATCTCCCCACACGATCCGCTTCCCGGCGAGGCCGTGACTCTTCAAGCCACAGTCGGCCCTGATCTCGATGCCGATCACGTTATATGCTATTACACCACCGATAACAGCACGCCGCGCGGATCATTTGGCGTCGCCCAGAACGGCTATATCCTGCCGATGCAGCAGGTTTGCACAGCCTGGGATACGCCGATGTGGAACTATACGCTGCTGTGGGAGTGTACCATTCCGCCGCAGCCGGAAGGTACGATTGTCCGCTATCACATAGGCGCATGGGCCGAGGGCGGCACTGAGATGTTTGCCGACTTCCCCGAAGTCAAGGCGACCAGCGAGAAAGCCGCCGAAGCGTTCTTCTTCGGGCGGCCCATCGAGGGCATTGATGTGGGCGATCCCGCACAAGGCATAATATTCAATTACCATGTCGATACCCTCACCGCTCCAGATTGGGCGCGGAACGCCATTATCTATCACATCTTTGTGGATCGTTTCTATCCCGGTCGAAATCATAGTTGGGTTCAAACCGACGATGTAGGTGCATTCTCTGGCGGCACGATCTGGGGTGTACTCGAAAAGCTGGACTACATCACCGACCTCGGCGCGACCTGTATCTGGCTGAGTCCGGTGTTCCCCAGCCCGACTTCGCATGGCTACGATGCCACCGATCTCACCTGTGTTGATCCCGTGCGCGGTGGCGATGAAGCCCTTCGTACCCTGATCGACGAGGCGCACCGCCGGGGCGTTCGTGTGATGCTCGATCTTGTATGCAATCACCTCTCGGCTGAACACCCAATCTTTATCGATGCGCTTAACAATCCCGCTAGCCCTTACCACGACTGGTTCACCTTTGACAATTCGGCGGCGGGCTATCGCACCTTTTTCGGCGTCCAGTCGATGCCCCAGATTAATCTCAATGCCGATGGCGCGCGCCGTTGGATGCTGGAGACCGCCCAGTTCTGGATCCGCGAGTTCAAGGCCGACGGTTTCCGCCTCGATCACGCGCTTGGCCCCGGTGCAGATTTCTGGGGAGACTTCCGCGCCGCGTGCAAACACGCCCGCCCTGATTCTTTTTCTTTCGGAGAGGTGGTCGATACCCCGGAGGTGCTTCGCCATTACATCGGGCGCTTGGATGGCTGCCTCGACTTCCACACCAGCGATATGCTCCGCTCGACGTATGGACGTAAGCTGTGCACCGAGGCCGACTTCCAGCGCTTCCTCACGCGCCACCAAGCCTTCTTCCCAACGGATTTCATCATGCCGACCTTCCTCGACAATCACGACATGGATCGGTTTCTGTTTGTGGCGAACGGGGATAAAGAGGCCCTCAAACATGCCGTCGAAGTGCAGATGCGTTTGCCCGGCCCGCCGATACTATACTATGGTACGGAAGTGGGCTTGAGTCAGGATGACAGCACACGCGGCGCGTTGGGTCTGCAAGCCAGCCGCAAAGTGATGCTGTGGGGCGAGGATCAAGACCGCGACCTGCTGGACTTCTTCAAAGAGCAAATTCGCGCTCGCAAAGAGCGCATGGCTGCATCTGCCGTTCTTTAGCCGACACTCTCACATCGGAGTTCCAATATGGCCGATCAAGCCGAATCAATATCTGTCGAACAGCACCCGCTCGGACTCTCAATTCTCCTCCATTTGTTACCCGGCATCCTGGCGACTCTGCTGTACGTTGTCCTATCGCAAATTCTGGTTCCGGCTGGTTTTCCAGGGATCGCCACCCTTCTGATTGCCGCCCTGCTGATCATTGCGCCCTTCGAGCTTGGCGTGCTGCTCTACGAAGCCCGCCGCAAGAATGGCTCATTCTCTTTGAAAGGTGTGGTGCTTTACCGCGAGCCGATCCCCTGGTGGCAGTATATTGTCTTCCCCCTGATTCTTTTATTCTGGGCCGCCTTAATATTTGGGGTTCTTTCGTTTACGTCACCGCTCATTAAGAATGGATTATTCGCATGGCTGCCTTCCTGGTATGACGTGGCGGGAATCGTCGCTAACACTGCTTCCTACTCGCGGGCCGGGTTGATCGCAACCCTTGTGCTAGGGATCGGGTTCAATGTGCTCGCGGGGCCAATCATCGAAGAATTGTACTTTCGTGGCTATCTGCTCCCCCGACTCTCGCGCTTCGGTTGGTGGGCCCCGGTGATTAACGTGGTGTTGTTCTCTCTATACCACCTGTGGACTCCATGGGAGAATCTGATGCGTATCGGGGCACTCATACCGATGGCCTCTGCCGTCCAATGGCGCAAGAATATCTATATCGGCATGATCACCCACGTGCTGCTCAATGCCATCAGCTTTATCTACATTATCGGACTAGTGACGCAGGCCCTGAAGTAAGGTCGTTGCCGCTTTCTTTCACTCTCGGAGCACATGATATGGACATCGCAATTCTTGGAGCAGGCAACGTTGGCGGCTGGTTAGGCCGCGCGCTGACAGCCAAGGGCCATAACGTCATCTTTGGTGTGCGCGATCCCAACAGCGAGAAATCGCGGGCAGCGATGCAAAACGCCCAGGGATCGGTGGGCACGGTCACGATGGTATCAACTGCTGAAGCGGTGAACGCTGCAAATATCGTTGCGCTGACGATTCCCTGGCCTGCCGCCGAAGAAGGGCTGACCAGTATCTCTGACTGGGAAGGCAAGATTCTCATCGACGCGACCAACCGATTCAACCCGACACCCAGCCCGACCGTTTCCGCAGCCTCCGACGTGGTGCTTCTGACGACATATGCACGAGTCGTCAAGGCGCTGAACACCATCGGTGCGGAGCAGTACGCCAATCCTGACTTTCACGGCACAGCCGCGAGTATGCTCATCGCTGGCGATGATGCGGAAGCCAAGAGCATCGTCAGCGATTTGCTGTCCGATCTCGGCTTCGATCCGGTCGATGCTGGCCCACTCGCTAACGCTTGGATGCTCGAATCTCTCGCGATCCTGTGGGTCTCCCTGGCGCGAAGTGCTGCGGGTCGGAACATCGCTTTCCGCCTGCTGCGACGTTGATGTACTGTTAGGAGGAGACTGTGAAATTACGCAAACTTCTATTGTCGCTAGGTGCTTTATTTCTATTAGTAGCCTGCCGAAGCGTCACCCCTGTACCCACTAATCGCCCCACGACAACCCAAACCGAAAGCGACCAGACTCCCGGCGCATCGACACAAGAGTCGCCTGCCTCCGATGACAACACGCTCTATGTGGCGATCATCTGGCATCAGCACCAACCTGTCTACTATAAAGACCCGGAAACAGGAATCTACGAGAAGCCCTGGGTGCGCGTGCATGGCACGAAAGATTACCTCGATATGGCGAAGACGGTTGCTGAGTACCCGAACGTCCACATGACATTCAATATCACGCCAAGCCTGATCCGCCAGATTGATGATTTCAACAACGGTGCAAGGGATTTGTACTGGATCAAAAGCGAAATCCCGGCGTCGGAACTCACCGATGACGATAAGCGCTTCATCCTTCAGCACTTCTTCGATGCCAACGAGAAGATCATTGCGCGCTTCCCCCGCTACAAAGAGCTAGCTGATAAGCGTGTAGGCAGTGGCGAAGATCAGATTACCGCCGCCCTCCAATCCTACACCGAGCAGGATTTCCGCGATCTCCAAGTCCTGTTCAATCTCGCTTGGATGGACCCCGACTGGCTGGCGGAAGACCCGCTCAAGCCGCTCATCGAGAAAGGCCGCGATTTCAGCGAAGACGATAAGAAAATTATCTTCCAAAAGACCGCCGACATCCTCAATCAGATACTTTACTATCACAAACAGCTTCAGGACGGCGGGCAGATCGAAGTGACGATGACTCCCTACGCGCACCCGATCCTTCCTCTGCTGACAAGCACTGATCTAGCCAAAGTTGCCATGCCGCAGGCCACCTTGCCGCCGAAATTCGCCTATCCGCAGGACGCACAGGGACAGTTACAGCGAGCCGTCGCAGTCTATGGCGAGCATTTCGGTCGAGCGCCGCGCGGCATGTGGCCCGCCGAAGGTTCAGTCGGGCAGGTGATTGTCGATATGGTGGCTGGTCAAGGTATTCAGTGGATGGCCTCAGACGAGGAAGTGCTGGGCCACAGCCTGCCAGCCTTTGACGGCTTCACCCGCGATAGCGCCGATACCGTCCACCAGGCGGATGAACTCTACCAGCCCTATACAGTCGAAGGGAACAATGGCAGTGTGGTGATGATCTTCCGCGATCATGTGATCTCGGATAAGGTCAGCTTCGAATATTCCGGCACACCCGGCGACGAAGCCGCCGCCGACTTGATGCAGCGCCTCGACAACATTCAGGCCGAACTCAAGCGGGAAGGCGCATCAGGGCCGCATCTGGTGACGATGCTCCTTGATGGCGAAAATGCCTGGGAGAACTATCCGAATGACGGCAAGGATTTCCTGCATGCACTGTATCAAGACCTTTCCGATTCGGATCACATCCGGGCAGTAACGCCCTCCGAATATCTGGCGGCATTGGGTGAGCCGCCGAAAAAGCTGCCGAATATCCTGTGGCCGGGGTCATGGATCAGCCACGATTTCAGCACATGGATCGGTGAGGAAGAAGAAAATACCGCCTGGGATTATTTGCGCCAAACCCGCGAAGCCCTGCAAGAAGCGATGGACTCAGGGCGGCTCGGCGATGCCCAGAAAGAGCAGGCCCTTGATACGATGTATCTTGCCGAAGGCTCTGATTGGTTCTGGTGGTATGGCTCGGATCAAAATTCAGGGGATGACTCCGCCTTCGATAAGCAGTTTCGCAGCTATCTGGCACAGGTTTACGACGAGATCGGTGTGCAGCAGGCCGATTTCGTTAATGTGCCCATCATCGCGCAGACCGCGCAGGAACCAGATGTACCTGCCTCTGGGATTGTTGAAGTCACCGTAGACGGGAAAGCTTCCCCCCGTGAATGGGATGCGGGCGGCAAGTATCATATGAACGACCCCCTGCCGTCCGATCTGTATTATGGCTTCGATGCGAAAACCCTCTACCTACGCGTCGATGCCGTATCCATCAAGAATCAGACGCTTGGCTTCTACATCAAATCGGCGGGAGGCGGCGCTAGCAATGGGCGCAGCCGCATCAGCAAATCTCTCCTTGGGTTTGGTGCAAACCATTTAGTTGAGGTCGCAACTGTCAACGGTCAGCCTGTAGGCACGATCTACACCGCCGATGAATCCGGCGGCTGGACAGAAACTGGCACAGTCGAGG
>Ga0114129_10016788_pt1 | contig 10422 bp, 9 predicted proteins | sample RhiMetdeltSRZDD1_FD_80071 | JGI IMG/M metagenome (GOLD analysis project Ga0114129, IMG submission 80071) | Populus rhizosphere microbial communities from Tennessee, USA - Rhizosphere MetaG P. deltoides SRZDD1 (version 2) (version 2) | ecosystem: Host-associated > Plants > Roots > Rhizosphere >... | reverse complement strand
TGCTGGCGGCGCGATGGCAGCTCGCGGCCGGCCGGATCGACCGACCCGACGTGCTGTTGCCGGGCGCGCGGCTGGCGTACCGGCGGTGCGAGCTGGACCTCGCGGAGCGGCTCGCGCGGTCCGTCGACAGTGGACGGTCGGACCTACTGCTCGCCAAGGTCCTCGAGCGGCGCGGGAACGGTACCGCTGCCGCCGAGGCCCTGCCGCCGCAACCGGACGACGGCGATCCCGAACTCGCCGACTGGGCGGTGACGAGGGCGACGATCGCGTACTGGGGTCAGGGTCAGGTGGGACACGCCGAGCAGGCGCTGGACCTGGCGGCCAACCACCCGATGGCCGAAGCCTGCCGTGCGGCCGTGCGCCTGTTCGACGGCCGTTGCGACGAGGCGTTGGCCCTGGCCTTAGGAGTTTCTTGGGTTGGATCTGCGCCGACCGAAGGTCCAGGCGCCTTGGCTAGCTCACGGTTCGATGTGGCTTCCGAGGTGGCCGCGGTCGCCGCCGGCCTGCTCGGTCGGCCGGAGGAGTTGCGGCGCGGCCGGGCCGGGTATGGCGCCTGCCTGGGGTTGCTTGCCGTGGCCGGACCCGACGAAGCGGGTCCGCTGGCGGAGGACGGGTACCGGTCAGCCGTCTCCGCGGAGCGCCCCGCGCCGGTCGTCGGCGGCTGGGCGGCTCTGCGCGGCCTGTGTGCCCTCGCCCGCGGCCGGGCAGTCGGCGCGGTCCGCTGCCTGACCGAAGCGGTGGCCCTGATGGCGGATCAGAACGCGTATCGCCTGGTCCGCCCGACGATGTCCGCGCTGGCCGGAGCCATGGCCCTGACCGGTGACGCCGACGAGGCGATCGCCTGGCTCGCGCGCGCCGAGGCGGCCCCGCCGGCCGGTCGGCTGCTCAGCGCCTGGGAGGAACTGGACCGGGCCTGGGTGCTCGCCGCGATCGGCGACCTCACCCGCGCCCGGGACCGCGCCCTGTCAGCCGCTGAGCAGGCCGCGGCCACTCGCCAGCCGGCATTCGAGGCCCGGGCGCTCTACGACGCCGCCCGGCTGGGCGCGGCCCGTGCCGTCCACGCCCGCCTGGCCGAGCTGGCGGCGTCGACGAGCGGCCCGGTCGTACCCCTCTACGCCCGGGCCGCCGGCGCTCTGATGACCGGGGACTCGACGGCGCTGGAGCGGGCCGCCACGGCGTTCCACGATCTCGGCTTCGCCCTCCACGCGGCCGAAGCCTGCGCGACCGCGGCTCGCGAGCAGGCGCGTCTGGGTCGACCGAACCGAGCCGCGCAGCTCGCCGAGCGCATGACGGCGTACCTCGGCGAGTGCGAGGTCACCGCTACTCCACTGCTGTCCGGTCGGCGAATCTCGACACTCACCTCGCGGGAACGGGAGGTAGCGATGCTCGCCCGCCAACACAGCAGCCGCGAGATCGCCAACCGGCTCGGCCTGGCCCTCAACACCGTGAACAACTACCTGGCCAGGGCGTACCTCAAGCTCGGCGTGACGAGCCGACGCGAGCTGGCGGCTGTCATCGAGATAGACGGACCGCGGGTAGTACGCCCCTTATCACCTAGTTAGGGTGATGAGCACCTTTCGTTCGGCCGGTTGGCTGTACGCATGCAAAACGGTCCAGTCCAGCTCATGGTTATCGGCTTCCCCCACGGCGAGTTCGCGGGCGAGATCCTGACCGAGCTGAAACGCCTGCGGGACAAGGAGATCCTCGGGCTCGTGGACGTACTGCTCGTGGCCAAGGACGAGGACGGCAACGTCGCCACAGTGGACAGTGCGCCAGCGGACAGCGGTACCGCCGTGGTTTCGTTGCTCGGCCTCGGTATCGCGGGCGACGAGGCATTGCGTACCAACGACGACCCGGACGAGGTCTGGTACGCCACCGAGGCCATCCCACCCGGTACCTCGGCCGCCATCACGCTCGTGGAGCACCGGTGGGCGATCCCGTTGCGGGACGCGATCGTGCGGGCCGGCGGCGTCACCGTCGCGGATGCGTGGGTGCATCCGGAGGATCTGCTCCTGATCGGCGATGCGGCCACCCGTCGTCTTGGTTAATCATCCTTTTGTCGGATATAGGGGTCACTCAAATGGTTCGATTTATAACTTGGTGGATGCGAAGCCGCAAATGGGTTGTGTAGCACTAGGTAGCCTCGCGATCAACAACACGGGGGAAAGAAAACTTCGCATGCCACACGAGCTGCACGCGCCCGGCGTAACGCCGAGCTTCGTCGACCGGCCCAGAATCAACGCGATTCTCGACAAGGGCATGGACGGTCTGGTCACGCTGGTATGCGCGCCGGCGGGCTGGGGCAAGACATCGGCGGTCGCGGCGTGGGCGGCGCTGCGCGATCCGGCCCAGGTGCGGTGGGTGACACTCGACGAGGCCGACAACGATCCGATCCGGTTGCGCAGGCTGGTCACCGCTCCGGTGCCGGCGGTACTCGTGCTCGACCGGGCCGAGGTCATCGTGGCGGAGGCGGCGATGCGGGTCCTCGCCTCGCTGATCCGCGAACGCCCGCCGCTACTGCGGATCGTCCTGTGCAGCCGGGTGGAGCCGCAGTTGCCATTGGCCCAGCTGCGCCGCACGGCCGAGCTCACCGAGATCGGAGCGGCCGACCTCGCGTTCACCGCCGGGGAAGCGGCCGGGCTGTTCGACAGCGGTACGCCGACCACAGAGGTGCGCGAACGGGTCGAGTGGACCGAGGGGTGGGCGGCCGGCCTGTGCCTGCAGTCGACCGACGAGTACCTCCGCCGCGAGGTGCTGGCCGGCCAACCACCGGAGCTGAAGGAGTTCCTGCTCGGTACGAGCATCGTCGACCGGCTCTGCGGCAGCTTGGCCCAGGCGCTGACCGGGTCCGCGGATGCCCCGCGACGGCTGCGCGAGCTGATCCGGCAGGGTCTGTTCGTCGACGACGACGGGGAACGACGCTGGGTACGCAGCCATCGCATGGTCCGGGACTTCCTGCGCCGCGAAGCGCTCGACCAGTTCTCCGACCAGCTGCCCGCGCTACATGTGCGAGCGGCGCGCTGGTGGTCGGAGCACGGCGAGCCGACGTTGGCGGTGCGCCATGCGGTCGCCGCCGACCGGTGGCGGTACGCCAGCCGCCTGGCACCGGAACCCATCGGTTCACCGGCCGCGCTGCCGACGCCATTCGTCGAGACGGTGACCCGGCTCGCGGACATCGGCACGATGCGCCTGCGGGACGAGCATGCCGACCTGGTACGCCGGGCCGGCGACCTGCTCGGCAGGCTAGCTACCGCTACCGCCACCGGCACCGGCGCACCCGCGACCGTCGAGCAGATCCGGGCCGTGGCCCACCTGCATGCCGGTGTCGGCCAGCTGTGGTGCGGCCTACTCGACGCGTCGGCCCGTTCACTCGACCAGAGCGTGGAGATCGCCACCCGGCATGGCCTGGACTCCGTGGTCGGTGACGCGCTCGGGCACCACGCGTTGCATTCGGCGGTACGCGGAAAGCTGCGCGACGCGTCCGATCGCGCGACCGCGGCACTGCGTGCGGCGGAGGTCGGTGGTTCGCCCGCGACGGCGGCCCGCATAGCGCTCGCGATCGTCTGTCTCGAGCGGACGGACGCCGAGGGCGCCGAACGCCACCTCGCCCGGGCGGCCGCCGACGATCGGGGTGGCGCCACCACCACCGTGGCCACCGAGATCCTGCGCGCCCGGATGTGGCAGTCGTCCGGTGAGCTGGCCCGGGCGCGAGCCGCGCTGGCGCTGGCCGGCCAGCAGTTCCGGAAGTCCGGCCCGCCGCCCATGCTGCGAGCATGGCTCAGCGTGGCAGCGGCCGAGCAGCATCTGCTGGAGGATCGGCCGGATGTCGCACTGGCCACTGTGGACGGCGTACTGCATCTGCGGCACCTCGACCCGGTCAGCGCGCCAGGTCGGATCACCGCGGCCCGTGCCCACCTGACTCGTGGGGCTCCGGCCCGGGCCCGCAGCCTGCTCGCACCGCTGCACGCTCCCGGTGCGTCGGTCGGTATCGGCGCCTGGATCGAGGCGTGGTTGGTCGACGCGCTCGCCGCCGCGCAGCTGGGCCTCCGCGGCGCGGTCTGCATCGCGCTCGGTCACGCGCTGGCGGCCGCCGAGCCCGAAGGCTTCCGGCGCCCGTTCCGGCTCGGCGGTGACTCGTTGAGCGATCTGCTCGTCCGGTACCGGGATGTCGTCGAGCCGTACCACCGGTTCGTCGACGGGCTGGACGCGAACGCTTCGGTAGAGCTGGTACGTCCGGGACGCGTCCTTCCCGAGACCATCACCGAGCGCGAAGCCGTGGTCCTGCGCTACCTGCCGACGCTGTTGACGGCGCACGAGATCGCCGGTGAGTTGTGCGTGTCTCGGAACACGGTGAAGACGCAACTCAAGAGCCTGTACCGGAAACTGGATGTCCGGACCCGCCGGGCGGCGGTCGATCGCGCCCGCCACTTGGGTCTACTCCCGCGCGGGTGACCTGCCCATCCCGGCCGCGGAGCAAAATGGCTGGCCCCACCCGGGGCCAGCCATTTTCGTGGTGCGCTTATATTCAGTTGAATTCGTCAGACTTCACCGCGGCGAGGAATTCGTACCACGCCCGACCGTCGATGACGATAACCGGCCCAGCGGGATCCTTGCTATCGCGGGTCGCAACGCGATCGCCGATCCACGCCACCTCGACGCAGTTCCCCTCCCCGTTACTGAGCGTCGACCTACGCCAGGAGACACTGCTCCTCTTCATTGCCTCTCGCCCCTTAGGATGTTGCGTCAACGAGCAGTGAAATTGTCTGACCAGAATCCAGGGCCAGCTCTGTCAACTGCTCGAAGACCATTGTAAACCGGGCGACCTGCGGCGGCTGCTCTACGTAGGAACCGTTCCCGAAATTTTCGACATAGACCACGTCGGGCTCGTCGTCGGGAAACGAGACGATGGAAAATGCGGTACCCGACGCCGGATATTCCCCCGCGCTGAAGGGGATGACCTGGAGCTTGACATTCGGCAGGTGGGCGGCCTCGATAAGGCGAGCGATCTGTTCTCGCATCACCTCGCGTCCGCCGACCTGACGGCGGATGACGCTCTCGTCGATGATCACATGCAATGACATCGGGTCGGTACCGTAGAGAATTGTCTGGCGCTCCATTCGCAGCTGAACCCGACGGTCGATCAGGTCGGGATCACGCGGATGGTTGGATTCGCATTCGATGATGGCCTTGGCATAGCCCGCGGTCTGCAACAGACCGGGCACGAGCTGACAGTCGACGGTGCGAATCCCCGATGCCTCGGTCTCGAATCCGAGGTACATCGAGAACCAGTCCGGTACGGCGTCGGTATAGGTAATCCACCAGCCGCGCTGACGCGCGGCACGAGCCTCTTCCAGGAACTTCTCGGTGTCGTCCGCCGGCACGTCGAAGTAGCGCAGTAGAACCTTTACATCGGAAACTTTCGGGCTAATCTGGGCGTTTTCAATCCTGGACAGGGATGATTTACTGATTTCCGTGTTCCGGGCGACATCGTCGATCGTCTGGCCGGCCTCGGTCCGCAGGCGTTGTAGCGCCCTGGCAAGCCGGCGTCTCGGCCCGACGGGACTCCTCGCCATGCCCCAGAGTGTGCCACCCCACAACGGGTCTCCCAAGACCCGCCACCTACGAAGGCAACTCCCGGATAGAAACTTGCACTTGTAGCCCGGCGTGGCGTAACCGAAGGGCTAACACAGTGTAGTCGAAAATCCGACGAGACACCCCATGTTCATGTCTCAGCAAGGTAGCGATTACGCTACTCATGTGATGCAGATCACACTGCCTATGAGGCGAAGCCGGGTGACAAACATGGGCATCCCAGATTGGATGTTTCAAGATATTCGTACCAGGTGAGGATCGGACGTTCGGCGCCAACGAGCATCGCCTACCGGGATTGGCGGGCTCGGCCGGCGGCGAACCCCTCGCGTGCCGTCTCCTCACCGGGTGAATTGCAATGGGAACCGCACCCCCTGTCCCCGGGTGCGGCGTCTCCTGACGGAGTACGAGCCAGGCGGGGGGACCGAATGGCCGGCAATAGATCGGTGGCTGGCGCATTTCCTGCGCCGCCAGCTGCCGGACGCCACTTCGTATGGGGTGGTGCGCGTCGTACTGGGCGCGCACCGGGGGACATTCCGCTGAGTCGTGAACAAGGACTCGACATACCGCAACGCCATCGTGGTCAGGGTGGGCCGAGCGCCGTGGCGGATATCGCTCGGTGAGGGGTGAAACTATGTTTGTTGGTCTTGTCATTCGCATCACGAAGGTGGTTGTTGTAGCGGTCGGCCGATGGCCGGCCCTCCTCGACGCATAGCTGCGCAGGCGCGGTCTGGCCTGACGAGATGGCTATATCTTCATCGAAGCGGCGCGCCAATGACGTCGCCGACTCCGGCCGCCTTCGCATCACCAAATTGGCGACCGGCAACACCGCAGGGATGATCGGAACCTCGCTCGAGCCGCCGTCCGTCAGCCATCTGTGCCGGGAGTGCCGGACGCTATTGCTGCGCACTCGCGAGTGGCGGCAGGGGGCGCTGTACGTGAGCTACGAGCACATTCACGGCGGTCACGGTCCCGAGAATGGACGGCGACACGATCCGGACCCGATCCCGCTGGCCGGGTACCTGAACTGACTGACAACGGGTTGCGCCAGGTTGGCGCAAGAGCGGAACGGAGCGCCGCGGCGTCTGGACCGAGGAGCGTAGCGACGAGGGAAGGCGGCGCATAGGCGCGCAGTGAAGCGAACGTCAGCGAAGGTCAGCAGAGGCAAAAGGAGGAACCGGCCGCGGCGAGCCCCCTGCGTCGCCACGACCGGTTCCCCTTTTGGAGGACCGCGTATCTACTTCCGGACGCGCTCTTTGTGATGCCGACCCCCGTTAGTTCGGGGCTCCGCCGCCCCCACGGGCATCAGCTCCCGCGTCTCGGTCACCGCGCTCACGCTCTCGTACACGCTCCCTTGCGGTACGGGTCGCGGTCTGGCGGCCCCCACCCCTGTGACGACTGCCCCTGCCATCACAAGGCGGATCTGCTCCAGTTGTTGTCTGAGCACCCGGCTCACTCCGTCGTGGTGCCCCTCGCGATAGCCGCTGCGGTAGTTGCCACCGGCGTGGAGCCGGCCGATGGCGTACGCGGCAGAGGCAAGGACGAGCACAGCGAGCACCCCGATGAGCGGGGAGATCCGATCAGGCTGTACCACATCGGCGGGTACATCGAGGGGTGTCACCGACACAGCCGATCCGGTCGGCCCCGGCACAGGTTCGAACCTCACTAGGCTCCTCCCGAATAGAAAGTACCTTTCTGGGAATCCCGATCTGGGACGACTCTATGGCCATATACATGCTCTGGCATCCCCCGTACGGATGAACGCCCTTGACCGAACGGTCCCCCAACCTTTAGGGCCGGCCCGGCGTTTTGGTTCGCGTGGATCGGTACGAGGGTTTCCGCGAGTTCGTGCTGGCCCGCGGGCCGGCACTGTCGCGGACCGCGTACCTCCTCACCGGCGACCACCAGCTGGCGGAAGATCTGCTGCAGCAGGCGCTGACCAGGACGGCCGTGCACTGGCCACGGGTGTTCGCGGGCGGGAATCCGGAGGGATACGTCCGCCGCGCGATGGTCAACGAGCGCACCTCCTGGTGGCGCCGCCGGCGCTATACCGAGGTGGGTGCGGGGGCGCTCGCCGCGCCGGGTGCGGCCGCCGTCGCCGATGCCGCGGATTCGGTGGTACGGCGGATCGCGCTCGCCCGAGCCCTGGCGCAGCTGCCGGTCCGGCAACGCGCGGTCCTGGTACTGCGGTTCTTCGAGGACCTGACCGAGGCGCAGACGGCCGAAGTGCTCGGCTGTTCAGTCGGCACGGTCAAGTCCCAGGCGCACGACGCGTTGGCCCGCCTCCGGGCGCTGGCCCCCGACATGTTGAGCGAGGAGGCCACAGCATGAGTCTTCGCGAACGGATGCACGAACTGGCCGACGGCGCCCGGTCGTACGCCGATCCCGACGCCGCGGTAGCCCGGGCTCGTCGTCGTCGGGTCACGTCGACCGCGGTACCCCTCGGGGTTGCCGGTCTGGTTCTGTCGGGGCTCGTGCTGAGCGGGCTGCCGTGGCTGCCGGCCGACGGACCGGCGGAGGTGGACCACCGTTATCCCGCGGCCGTCGCGTTCGAGACGGCACCACCCCTGCCGGCCAACCGCGCGGTCGGGACGGCGTCCTTTGTGTACGGTCGCTGCACCCCGACCAGATCCGCCTGCGAACCATTCCTCGTGCTGCCGGACGGCAAGCAGTACGCCTTGCCCGAGGCGCCGGGTTTCGGCACGATCCTGGTCACGCTCTCGCCCAACGGTCGGTGGCTCGGCTGGTCGAACGGTATCGAGTTCTACCTGCGGGACCTGCACGGTCAGCGGGAACGCATGTTCCGCGGCAAGAGCGGCTGGACCGGTGCCCGGTGGTCCCCGGACGGCCGGTGGCTCGTGCTCTCGTGGAACAACATGGGCGAGTTCACGATCATCGACATGAACACCGGCAAGGGTACGTTCCTGGACCGTGTGCCGGGTTGGCCTACCGTCGTGACCAACGAGGGCAACTGGATCGTGTGGGACACCCCGTTCGAGGGTGGCTACGACGTGCTCGATCCCCGGACCGGCCGGACCGAGCACCACAGGGTGACGCCGTCGGTCGGCCGAGCCGGCGAGTACGCGCTACCTCCGGTGCTCACCCCGTGCTCGTGTACCGCGATGGTCCCGCTCTTCCCGTCCGGGACCGTGGATCCGTACTTCGTCCATGGGCCGGTGGTCGCCATCGTCGAGGTCGACCTGGCCGACGGACACGTGATCACCCGGCTCGACCTGCCTCGGGACGACGGGTCCTGGCACCCGAAGGTGGCCCTGCCGGACGAAGGGATCCTGCTCCTGCACGTCGTGCCGGACGCTACCGAGATCGTTCAGCTGAACACCATCAGCGGACAGCGGCTCGTCGTGAGCCGGTTGCCGGCCGGAGTTGACGTGATACTGCGCGGTGCCGGTACCCCCACGTCGTAGTCACGGTCAGTAGTCGCAAGGTTGCAGTGACGCCGGCTAAGCGACGGTCCGGTGTGGACTTCCGGACATGCCGGGCTTACCGAGCTTGTCCACCTGTGGATAGGGACGTATCTGGCTGACCGATCAGTTAGGACAAAATGTGGCGCAGGCCACACATCAGCGTGTTCTCCTCAAAGGCGACGCCGCTTAGCCTCACCGAATGCGCTCTGCCGCCACCCCCAGCCAGACGCACTGGATTCAGCGATACCAGTACCGTCCGACCCATGCCGCTCCCCGCGGCGAGTCCCGCAGTGCTCAAAGGCGCGCGCTGCGGGACCCGCGGGGAGGTTTACCTTCCGGCCGTCATCGAGACCCGACTCGGACGGCGCCCGCCGGCCCGGCCCGGCTCGCCCTGGCCTGCGGCGTGCTGTGCTGCCTCGGGCTCGTCGCGACCATCGAGAGCCGCAACGCCATCGATCCGCCAACCGAGCGGCCCGCCGTCGCCGCCAGCCTGGTCGACGACGCGACCCGGCTGCGCGACGAGGCCGCTTCCCGGTCACGGGCACGGGTGTCGCCGTCGCCGTCGCCGACCAAGGCCGTCGCGAAGCCGTCACCGACGCCGTCGAAGTCCCCGGCGCCCGTGAAGACCACGACCACGCCGAAGGCGACCGCGAAGCCCACGCCGACCAAGCCGGCCGCGCCGGCGCTGCCGGTGCCGGTCGCCGACCTGACCCAGGCGCAGATGAACAACGCGGCCGCGATCGTCAAGGTCGGCAAGACGCTGGAGTTCTCCCGCTGGGGGATGATCATCGCCGTGGCCACCGCGATGCAGGAGAGCGACCTGTACAACCTCGCGAGCGACGTACTGCCCGAATCGCTGGACTACCCGCACGAGGGCGTCGGCTCGGACCACGACTCGGTGGGTCTCTTCCAGCAGCGGCCGAGCTCCGGCTGGGGAGCGGTGGCGGATCTGATGCGGCCGGCGTACGCCGCGGAGCAGTTCTACAACGCGCTGGCGAACGTATCGGGGTGGCCCGACATGGCACTGACCGAAGCGGCCCAGGCCGTTCAGGTCTCGGCCTACCCCGACGCGTACGCCAAGCACGAGGGGCGCGCCACGACCGTGGTCGACGCGCTCCTGGGCTAGCCTCGACGGAGGAGGGGAGCTAGTCCTCCTCGGACTTGCCGGTCTGCATGCCGGTGCGGATCAGGTCCATGACCGACGAGTCCTGCAGGGTGGTGACGTCCCCGAGGGACCGGTTCTCGGCCACGTCACGCAGCAACCGCCGCATGATCTTGCCGGACCGCGTTTTCGGCAGCTCCGGTACGAGCATGATCTGGCGGGGCTTGGCGATCGGGCCGAGCGTCTTCGCGACGTGGTCCCGCAGTACCTTGATGAGCTCCTCGCCGGCCTCGCCTTCGGTATTCA
>Ga0114129_10016787_pt1 | contig 10422 bp, 5 predicted proteins | sample RhiMetdeltSRZDD1_FD_80071 | JGI IMG/M metagenome (GOLD analysis project Ga0114129, IMG submission 80071) | Populus rhizosphere microbial communities from Tennessee, USA - Rhizosphere MetaG P. deltoides SRZDD1 (version 2) (version 2) | ecosystem: Host-associated > Plants > Roots > Rhizosphere >... | reverse complement strand
GGCGCCGGGCGGCAAATCGTCGACCGAGAGCTGAGAGGTCAGCGACATCGTCGCCTCGGTGCCGACCACGTAGACACCGATGGAGAAGGGAAAATGCTCGCCCGCGGGATGGTGAAGGACGTAGGTGACGATGGTGTCCACCGCTGCGTGGCCGGTGAGTCGCGTCACGCCGGAATCCTCGCCCAAGGACACGTCGAAGTCGCCGGTTCCGGTGGAAAAGTTCTTCGAGAACGTGACCTTGACGTGAAGGCTCGCGGTGATCGTGACCGGAGTGCCGGGAGGAAGCCCCGTGACCACGAAGTCGTCGGTGCAGCCGATGCCGCCGGCGCCGGAGAGGAGACTCCTGGTGGCGGATCCGAACCCGGTGAACTCGCCGGCGGGAAGGTCGTAGCTGGCCTTCCCCGTTCCCGCCGATGGCCCGGAGGCACAGGTGACCGAATAACGCGGAGCGCTCGTGTAGGTCGGCTGGAGGTCGCAGAAGAGAGTGCTCTGGGGACACTGCGCGGCGGCCGAGATCGGCGTCAGGGAGAGACCCAACAGCAAGAACATCGATCCGCTCCGCACGACTGCCTCCCTCTGCGCCGACGAGCAATGGAGTGTAGCCGCGGTCGTGGACCCGGACAATAGCGTCGCGATGTGTCTCGACACGGCCACACTCGCGCGGGCAGGAAATTCGCGGCCCTTTCTTCATTCGGGACGCGCCTCTCAACTCTCCCCGTCGCCGCGACTTGCGGGACCTCCTTCAGGACGATCCCCTGACCTCGGCTGGCACCCCAGTTGCATTACGGAAGGGCGGCAACCGGAGGCTCACCCGGACGAAGGAGGTCGAACTACATGCGAAGTCTCATCCTGAGCGCGATCGCCGGAGCTGCCCTGCTCGGCACCACGGCCATCGCTCCAAGCCAGGCCGCCGTGTCGGCGGACATCAACATCCATCTGGGCAGGCGCGCGCCGGCGGTGTACTTCGTGCGCGAGCCGCGAGTGCTGCTGATTCCGGAGACCGAGGTCTATTACGTCGACGACTACGACGACCTCGGCTACGACATGTATCGCTGCGACGACTGGTGGTACATCAACGACGGCGGCTACTGGTATCGCTCGCACTACTACCGCGGTCCGTGGGTCAACATCTCCATCTCCACGCTGCCGCGGCGCGTGCTGAACGTGCCGATCGCCTATCGCCACCAGCCGTACCGGTCGCCGTACTGGGACCGCGGATACGACGGCCGGTATTACTCGAGCCGGCGCTATGGCGACGGCCGCAGCTGGTCGGGTCAGCGCTCCTACGACGGCCGCAGCTGGTCGCGCAGCCGCGACGACAACCGCGGTGACGTGCGCTGGCGCAACGACCGCCGCAACGACCGCCGGGACGACCGCAACTGGAATGACGACCGCGGTCGCGGGCACGGCAAAGGCAACGGAAGGGGTCACAGCCGGGGTCGCAACCATGACGATGACGACGACTAGCCGGTAGTAAGAATCGGCTCGGTCACGGGAGGAGGCGGCGACGCCTCCTCCTCTTTTTCTAGGCGGCGGAGTCCTCGCGCCGGCCCTCGTACCAGAAGTCGAGGCCCCGGCGGTCGCGGAGCATCCCCGGGCGCAGGGCGAACCGGCACATCAGCACGAATGCGTACCACGACGAGTAGGACCGGAACTTGCGCCCCGAGGTGAGGACGAACGCGGGCAGGATGACGAAGCGCCCGCGGCGCGCGAGCGCGCGACTCAAAGCGATCTCCTCGGCGGCGAAGAGCCGGTCGTCGAAGCCGCCCACCGCCCAGAAGTCCTCGCGCCGCGCGTAGAGGAAGCATCCCCCGGCGATCCCGCAGGCGGCGAGCGCGCGCAGGATCACGGACGTGACCAGGCGCGCGAACCGCGGCATGCCGCCGTCGACGCGGATGCGGGCCCCGCCGCCCACCGCGCCTCCGCGCACGGCGGCGAGCGCGTCCCGGACGAGCCCGGCGTGCACGACGGTGTCGGCGTCGACGAAGACGAGGATCTCGCCGCGTGCCTCCCGCGCTCCGGCGTTTCTCGTGCGCGAGATCTGCCGGTGCGCGACGTGGACGACGCGTGCCCCGTGCGACTCGGCGATCTCGGCCGTGCGGTCGGTCGAGGCGTCGTTCACGACGATCACCTCGTAGGGCTCGCCGACGGCCCGCGCCGCGGCGTCGAGGGCCGCGAGCGTGACCCCGAGATGGCGCTCTTCGTTGTAGGCGGGAACGACGAAAGAGATCATGCCTGCATTATCGGCGCATCCTAATGCAGCGTAAAGCGCACGGGGACAGCGACCCAAACCGCGATCGGCTTCCCCTTTGCCTTGGCCGGTTTGAAGGTCCACTGCCGGACCGCCTCCTCGGCCGCCCGGTCGAGGCCAGGGACCGAACGGGTGACATAGGTGTTCTTCACCACTCCGTATTCGCCCACCAGCGCCTGCACGACGACCGTGCCCTGGATTCCTTTCTGTCTCGCCTCCTCGGGGTACGAGGGAGGAACCTTGGTGATCGCTTCCGGCAGCTCCTCGACGTACACGTAGTCTCCCGGCTTCGGATCCCCGGGATCCGATGGGCTCGACATCACGGGCGCCGGCTCTCGGACCCTCGGGGCTTCGGCTTTCGGCTCCGCGCCCGGCTCGGCACCCATCTCCGCTCGCATGCGCTGGAAGACGCTGTCGAAGAGCGCGGGATTCATGTCCATCCCGCTCTCCGAGGCGTACCGCTTGAGCCAGTCGATCGCCTCCCGGAGCGGAGCCTCCTGACCGCTGGCCGCGAACGCGGAGGCGTAGATCAAGCCCATGGACGCGATGTTGGACCTCAGGCTTCCTGTGCTCGCGTGATGGATCGGGCTCGTGTCGCTTTCGTCGGCCCATGAGCCGCGGAACGCGGCCACGGGAACGCGCTGGAGGTTGGCCCGGAGCCGGCTGGTGTCGGGAAACTCCTGTCCCCTCTCGCCGGGCAGGAAGTAGTAGTAGGGCCCGGCATAGCGAATGTGCTCCCAATCCTGGAAGCGCAGCCGGGGGTCGGGGGGTCGGAAGCTCAGCTCGACCGTGGTGGCGATGGCGAACGGCCGGCCGAGCTTCTTGGTCTCGACGTCGGAGATCCAGCGGCGGACCAGCCGCCACGCCGGCGTGAGCCCGGCCTCGGCGGTATCGGCGGGAGGTGTCTCGGTCATGTCGACGAACGGCAGGCCGAGGCGCTTGGCCATCACGCGCGCGTACCTCGGGTCCTCGAGCAGCGAGACGTTCACCACCCCCACGTCGGCGCGAAATCCCTCTTCCTCCTGCAGCACGCGCTCGGGATAGGTGTCCATGTCGCCGTTGGTGAGCAGGATCGCCTGGCGCGGGAGGTCCTGGAGCGTCCACCGCGCGTAGGCGAGGACCGCGGGGGTGAGGATGCCGCTCTTGCCCATCCAGCGCACGGCCGCCCGCTCGCTGCGCCGGTCGCCAGCCCGCGTCGCCAGCACGTAGACGTCGAACCACGTGTTGCCGTCCGCGGAATCGCAGGCGGCCGCCCGCGCCAGGTAGCGCTGCGTCTGGTCGAAGGACGTGTCCTCGACGGTTTCGAAGTGAGGATTGTGGAGGTCGGCCAGCACGTTGAGCGCGTGCGTGTCGCAGGAGTCGAGGCGCAGCGTGCGCTCGGCGTACTCGGAAGCCCGCTCGCTCTGACCCTGTCGGCGATACGTCTCCGCCAGATAGGCGAGCAGGCGTCGATCCCGGGGGTCGCGCTCGAGCGCTTCCTCCCAGGTGGCGCGAGCCTCGTCGAGGTGGGCGTGGCGGTAGAGAGCGAGCCCGTCCTGAAACGTGGCCGGGGCCGCCGGAGCGGCCGCAGCGAGCGACGCCGCGAGCGCGAACACGAGCTTCCGCCGCATGTGGCCCTCCCCCTTGCGAGCACGAGATCCTAGCACCGCGCGCCCGCCCCCGCTTGAAAAGTGTCCCCGGTCCCCCGCATCATTTGGCTGGAACCTCGCTCCGGTCGCCGCTCGTCACGCTCTTCGCCAGGTTGGTTCGCCCGTGCCTCTGTCCGGCTTTCATCCCACTCTCGCGCGCTGGTTCACCGGGCGCATCGGCGTCCCCTCGCCCCCGCAGGTCGAGGGCTGGCCGGCGATCCGCTCGCGCCGGCACACGCTGATCGCGGCCCCCACGGGCACGGGAAAGACGCTGGCCGCGTTCCTGTGGGCCATCGACGAGCTGCTGCGCGAAGGCGCCTCCCTGCCCGACGAGACGCGCGTGCTCTACATCTCGCCGCTCAAGGCCCTGGGCAACGACGTGCGCAAGAATCTCCAGGGCCCGCTCGAGGAGCTGGCGCGCCTCGATCCCTCGCTGCCCGAGGTGCGCGTGCTCGTGAGGAGCGGCGACACCCAGGCGCGCGAGCGCGCCTCGATGCGGCGCCGCCCGCCGCACATCCTGGTCACCACGCCGGAGTCGCTCTACATCCTGCTCACCTCCGATGGCGGGCGGTCGCTCCTGCGCACGATCCGCACCGTGATCGTGGACGAGATCCACGCCGTGGCGGGCGATAAGCGCGGCGCCCACCTCGCGCTCTCGCTCGAGCGCCTGGAAGCCCTCGCCGAAGCCCCGCTCCAGCGCATCGGCTTGTCGGCGACGCAGAAGCCGATCGAGGACACCGCGCGACTCCTGGTCGGCGTCGAACGCGAGTGCGCGCTCGTCGACGTCGGCCACGAGCGCCAGCTCGACCTCGCCATCGAGATCCCCGACTCGCCGCTCGAGACCGTGTGCTCGCACGACACCTGGAAGGAGGTCGTGGCGCGCATGGCCGAGCTGATCGGCGCCCACCGCACGACGCTCGTGTTCGTGAACACGCGCAAGCTGGCCGAGCGCGTGGCGGCGCGGCTCACCGAGGCCCTGGGCGAGGGCGCGGTGACCAGCCACCACGGGAGCCTGGCGCGCGAGCGCCGCCTCGAGGCCGAGGATCGCCTGAAGCGCGGAGAGCTGCGGGCGCTGGTGGCCACCTCGTCGCTCGAGCTGGGCATCGACGTGGGCGAGGTCGATCTCGTGCTGCAGGCGGGCATCACGCCGTCGATCGCCACGCTGCTCCAGCGCGTCGGACGCAGCGGCCACGCGCTCGGGCGCGTGCCCAAGGGGCGGCTCTTTCCGCTCACGCGCGACGAGCTCGTGTGCGCCGCCGGCCTGGTCGACGCCGTGCGCCGCGGCGAGCTCGATCGCACGCCGCAGCCGGGACGGCCGCTCGACATCCTGGCCCAGCAGATCGTCGCCGCCTGCGTCCCCGAGACCTGGGACGAGGCCGCGCTCTTCGACACGCTGCGCCGCGCCTGGCCCTATCGCGCGCTCGATCGCGCCACGTTCGACGCCGCGGTGCGCCTGCACACCGACGGGCGCCACGCGCTCCTCCACCGCGACGGCGTGAACGGGCGGCTGCGCGCCACCCGCCGCGCCCGCCTCACCGCCCTCACCTCGGGCGGCGCCATTCCCGACACCGGCCAGTACCGCGTGAGCCTCGAGCCCGAGGGCCTCACGGTGGGCACGCTCGACGAGGACTTCGCCATCGAGTCCAACATGGGCGACGTCTTCCAGCTCGGCAACACGTCGTGGCGCATCCTGAAGGTGGAGCCCGGCGTCGTGCGCGTGGCCGACGCGCACGGCCACCCGCCGACCGTGCCGTTCTGGTTCGGCGAGGCGCCGGCGCGCACGCAGGAGCTGTCGGCGGCCATCGCCCGCGTGCGCACGCACGGGCGCGACGCGCGCTGGCTCATCGAGTCGCTCGGCCTGGCCCCCGCCGCCGCCGAGCAGCTCGCCGACTATCTCGTCGAGGGAGAGCGCACCCTGGGTGCCATCCCCACGCCCGAGTGCGTCGTCGCCGAGCGCTTCTTCGACGAGTCGGGCGGCATGCAGCTCGTGCTGCACGCGCCGTTCGGCGGGCGCATCAACCGCGCCTGGGGCATCGCGCTCCGCAAGCGCTTCTGCCGCGGCTTCGGTTTCGAGCTGCAGGCCGCGGCCAACGAGGAGGCGATCGTCCTCTCGCTCGGGCCGCACCACAGCTTCCCGCTCGAGTCGGTGTTCGACTACCTCCATCCCAACTCGGTGCACGACCTCCTGGTGCAGGCGCTCGTCGATCAGCCGATGTTCGGCGCGCGCTGGCGCTGGAACGTGACGCGCTCGCTCCTGCTCTCGCGCACGCGCGGCGGGGAGCGCGTGCCGACGCCGCTGCTGCGCATGCGCGCCGAGGATCTCCTCATCCAGGCGTTCCCCCAGGTGCTGGCCTGCCCCGAGACGCTGCCGCCCGGCGACGTGCCGATTCCCTGGGAGCATCCCATCGTGCGCCAGACGATCGAGGACTGCCTGCACGAGGCCATGGACTTCGACGGCTTCCTCGACATGCTGACGCGCCTGCGCCGGGGCGAGATCCGCCGCGTGGCCGTCGACACGACGCAGCCGTCGGCGTTCGCGCGCGGCATCCTGAACGCCGCGCCCTACGCGTTCCTCGACGACACGCCGCTCGAGGAGCGGCGCACGCAGGCCGTGATCACGCGCCGCGTGCTCGATCCCGAGACCGCGGACACGCTGGGGGCGCTGTCGCCCGAGGCGGTGGCGCGCGTGCGCGAGGAGGCGTGGCCCGAGGCGCGCGACGCCGACGAGGTGCACGAGGCGCTGACCTGGATGGGCTACGTCACCGAGAGCGAGGCCTTCGCGTCGGGCTGGGACGAGTGGCTCGCCGAGCTGCGCGCTACCGGACGCGTCGGGCTCGAGTCGCGCCACGATCGCCTGGTGTGGGTGGCGCGCGACGCCGCCTGGGAGCCCGTGACCTCGCTCGCCGGGCGCCTCGAGGCTCTGGGGCCCGTGATCCTCGAGGGCGTCGAGGAGAGAGTCGACCTCGGGCCCGACGGCTGGGGCCGGATCCCCGTGCTCCCCGCCTCGTCGCAGGCCGCGATGCTCGAGCTCGAGGCGCGCGGCGCCGTGCTGCGCTGCCGGCTCGAGGGCCGCGAGGCGTGGTGCGAGCGGCGGCTCCTGGCGCGCATCCAGCGCGACACGCTCGACCGCTTGCGCCGCGAGATCGAGCCCGTGACCGCGGGCGAGTACCGCCGCTTCCTCGCCGCCTGGCAGCACGCCGAGGAGGGCACGCGGCTCGAGGGCCCGCGCGGCACGCTCGAGGTGGTGCGCCAGCTCGCGGGCTTCGAGGTCCCGGCCGCGCGCTGGGAGTCGTCCGTGCTGCCGGCGCGCGTGCGCGACTATCGCCCCGATTGGCTCGATCAGCTGACGATGGCCGGCGACGTCGCCTGGGCGCGCCTGTGGAGCGCCGGCGACTCGGCGATCCGCGCCACGCCCGTGTGCCTGGTGCCGCGCGAGGATCTCGACCGCTGGCTGGCGCTCGCGGCGCGCGGCACGGACGATCGGCCGCTCTCCACGTACGCTGCCAAGGTGCTCGAGGTTCTCGACGAGCGCGGCGCCAGCTTCACGCGCGAGCTCGAGCGCGCCTCGGGCCTCCTGCCGTCGCACTTCGAGATGGGCCTGACGCAGCTCATCGGCCGCGGGCTCGTGAGCTGTGACTCGTTCGGCGGGCTGCGCCGCCTGATCACGCCGCCGTCGAAGCGCCGTGGGGTTCTGGCGCGCACGCCGCTCGCCCCCGCCGGCCGCTGGTCGCGCCTGCGCGCGATCGAGGCGACGCCGGACGGGGCCGGCCTCGCCGAGTTCGCAGCCCGGCAGCTCCTCGCCCGCTACGGCGTCGTGGTGCGCCAGCTCCTGGAGCGGGAGCGCCTGGCGCTGCCGTGGCGAGATCTGGTGCGCGTGTACCGGCGGCTCGAGCTGCGCGGGGAGCTGCGCGGCGGGCGCTTCGTGCAGCGCTTCTCGGGCGAGCAGTACGCGCTGCCGGGAGCGGTGGAGCTCCTGCGCCGGCGGCGGCGCGCCGGCGATCCGCCGACGAGCCTGTGGGTCTCGGCTGCCGATCCGCTCAATCTCGACGGCATCCTCACGCCGGAAGCACGCGTGTCGCCGCAGGCGAGGAAGAGAGTGCTGGTGGCCTAGAAGTCCGGCCCCAGCCGCACGAAGACGCGGCGGTCGCCGGTGGTCGCGGCGGCGTAGCCGGCCTCGATCCGGCCGAGCGGTAGCCACCATAGAGTGGAGAGCGACGCGCCGCCGACCCAGTCCTCGTCGCCGCCGGCGAGGGGCTCCGCGGTCTTTCCCGCGCGCAGGCGCAGCACGGCCGTCGTGCGCATCGGAATCACCCGCGCCACGTCGGCGCCGAGCACGAGTCGCGCGCGGCCACGGCGCTCTCCCCACTCGAGCCCGGGCACCAGCCCCTCGTCGCCCAGCGCCGGATCGGAGTCGAGCGGCGCTCGCCGCGTGGCACCGCTCATCTCCGCCAGCGGGGCGAGAAACCAGAGGCCGCTCGCCATCGTCCTGGAGACGGAGGCACGCGCCCGACCGTAGTGCGCCGCCCCGGCGCGCCCTTCGATCTCGAGCCCGGTGGCGAGGCCCACGACCCGAACCAGCGGCGACACCGCGCCGAGCGCCAGGGTCGGGCCGAAGGACTCGCCCTCGACGCCGGCGTCGGAGCGGATGTTCTCGGCACGGAAGGTCAGCGATCCGAACACGTCGGGGTCGAAGCGGCGCGTCTCGATGCCCATCCATCCGCCGGCGCGCCGCACGTCGACATCGCCGGGCGCGAGGAAGCGAATGTCGGCGCTCGAGGCGTAGGCGCCGGCGCTGGCGCCGGACACGAGCCGGCTCATGCTGGGGACGAGGAGCGAGGCCGCGCCCCACTTCCGCACGCCGTCCCCCAAGCCCTCGATCGCCACCTGGATCGGCGCGCCGCCCAGGTGGCCGCGATGACGCAGCGAGCCCCAGATCCTGCCGCCGCGATCGTCGTCGAAACCGGCCGCGCCCTGGAGCGACAGCGCTCCCCATCCTTCCGCGTGCAGGAACAGACCCAGCGTCCCCGATTCGTGCGCGCCCGCGGCCGTGTCCTCCACCGAGGGCCACACGCCGGCCATGAAGCCGGTGGCGTAGGCGCGGTCCACGCGGTCCAGGATTCGTCGATCGTCGAAGCGGCCGGCGATCGCGGGCGCGAAGCCCTGGCGCAGAAAGCCTTCCACGTAGGGAGGAGCGTCGACGCGCAGGACCGATACCCGATCGACGGGCGGCGGCAGGGAGCGGCGGCGCCGGAGGCTCTTCGGCGCAGACGGCGGGAACCGCGCGGCCAGCGCCGCTTCGAGGCCGGCGCGCAGGAGAGGCGCGGGATTCTGCGGATAGACGATCGACGAGATCGCCGGGCTCAAGCGCGGATGGACGGTGACGTCGGCGGGAGGAGTGACGGGGTGGGCGTGGATGGTCAGGATGTCGATCGCGCGTCCCGCGACCGCGGAGGCCTCGGTCCTCGCCGGCTCCGCCAAGGGCTCGATCACGTCGCTCGCGACCGTGAACGTCGCCCCGATCTGGCGCGCGACATCGAGCGGGAGATAGTCCCGCACGCCGCCGTCGATCAGCTTCTGGCTTCCCCAGCGCGCCGGGGGAAGGAAGCCGGGGGCCGCCACGCTGGCGCGAACCGCGCGCGCCAGGTCACCGCGGGCGAGAATGACGATGTTCCCGGTCTCGAGATCGACGCTCACCGCCCGGAACCGGCGTGCCAACCGGTCGAAATCTCCGTGCGTCCGGGCGCTCGCCGCAAACAGCCATCGGACCAGCTCGCGATTGACGCGCCAGTCCGCGAGAAACCCGCGGATGCCCAGGCCGGCGCCGCGGCCGCTCTCGATCGTGAGAGCGGGATCGCGAACCGAGCGCTCGAAGCCGATGGGAATGGCGAGCGGCGAGAGCAGATCGCGCCAGCGCTCGCGCTCGACGATCTTCCAGACGGAGTCGGGCGCCATCCCCGACGCGTAGAGGGCGCCGATCACCGCTCCCATGCTCGAGCCCACGACGATGTCGGGATCGCGCTGCCGGCGCTCGAGCCCGACCAGGACGCCGGCGTGGGCGAGTCCGCGGGCGCTCCCGCTCGAGAGGACGACGGCCTCGTCGGCATGAGCCGTCGTGGCGGCGAGGACGCCGATCGCCAGGGCGACGCGGAAGGAGCGCAAGGGCTACTGCTTCTCCACGGGGACGTCCTTCGCTTCCGGCACGGCGCGCGGCGCGAACACCAGGATATCGGCCTGGAAGCCGCCCAGATTGTCGTCGTAGCGCGTGTCGTGGATGCGGAGCTTCAGGATGCCGCGCTCGGTGACCAGGAACGCGGCATTCGAGCCCACCTCGTACGGCGGCGCCGCCCCCACCTTCGACTCCAGGCGCCCGGCGCCGTTGTCGAGTCCCTCGGGACCGGTCTCGTCGCCCCACGAGCGCACGCGCGACTTGCCCTGGGCCAGGATCACCACCAGATCCTTGGGCTCGACCACGATGCCGGTGCGCGTCCAGTCGTCGTTGATGGCCGAGATCATGATCTTCTTGCGCAGGACGCCGCTGGCCGT
>Ga0114129_10016784_pt1 | contig 10423 bp, 10 predicted proteins | sample RhiMetdeltSRZDD1_FD_80071 | JGI IMG/M metagenome (GOLD analysis project Ga0114129, IMG submission 80071) | Populus rhizosphere microbial communities from Tennessee, USA - Rhizosphere MetaG P. deltoides SRZDD1 (version 2) (version 2) | ecosystem: Host-associated > Plants > Roots > Rhizosphere >... | reverse complement strand
CTGGTGCGCCGCGGCCGCAGCGCGCTGCCGCTGCTTCTTGCCGGGGTCGGACTGTCCTCGGTGGTTCTCGCCCTGCTGGTCGCGGGAATGCGTGCCGCGCCGCTCGCCACATGGTGCCTGTTCATGCTGGGCGCGACCGCCGGCGTGCTCGGCTACTCCATCCTCTCGGGCCGCTACCCGAGGGAGATGGCCGGGCGCGTCAACACCGCGCTCAACCTCGTCGCCTTCATCGGCATGTTCGCCGGCCAGTGGGCGGTCGGCCTGGTGCTGGATCTCTGGCCGCAGAGCGCGAGCGGCTACGCCCCCGAGGCCTACCCCTGGGCGCTCGGCATGCTGTGGGCGGTGCAGCTCGCCGGACTCGCCTGGCTCTGGTGCGGGCGACGCCTGTTCGCTAGCTAGGAAAAATGTCGCGATACCCCGTGTAGATCGACGCCACCAGCACCGGCCCGAGCACGAGCCAGCCGAGGAGGGCGGGGATCGAAGCGACGACGGCGAGGACGAGCAGGATCAGGCCGTAGATCAGGAAAGGCAGCACGTTCTGCAGGCAGGCGGCGAAGCTCTGCGTCAGCGCCTCGAGCACGCCGCGATTGTGCAGCACCACGAGCGGCGGGGCGAACCACAGCGCCATGAACAGCGGCAGCATCAGCGCCGTCGCCACCAGCACCGTGAGGAGAATCGCGAGCGCCGCGGCCTGGATCTGCCCGGAGTCCGGCTCGCTCATCAGCACGAACAGGTTGGCGCCGGTGACAAGGCCGGCGACGAACACGATGGCGACGGCGACGGCGATGGAGATGGCGCCGATCGCGGCGAGCGGGCCGAAGCCGGAGCGGAAGCAGGCGAAAAGATCCGCGACCTTCAGCGCGCCGCCTTCGTGCAGCCGCTTGCAGCCGAGCATGATGCCGCCGGTGAATACCGGGCCGAGCACCGAGGAGGCGACGGCGCCGATCACGCCGAGGAAGTTGAGCACCACGGAGATGACGACGAACACCACGGTGATCAGCAGCCAGGGAATCGGCGCGCGCACGAACAGCGTCCAGGCGTCCACGATCCAGGTCCAGCCGCTCGCAGCGGGTCTGCTAGTCGAAGTCATGCTTCACCTCGTTCTGGCGTTCAGGTCTTCGCATGGCGCACCCTGACGGTGGCGAGGGCCTTGGCGACGATGCCGCCGTCCTCGTTCTTCGCCTCGGCCTCGACGAAAGTCATGCTCTTGGTGTCCTTCAGCACGCGCGCATCGGCGAACAGCCGGGCGCCGCGCCCGCCGTCGATGAAGGTGGTAGCGAGGTCGATCGTCACCACGCCCATCGAGTCCGGATGCAGCGTGCGCGCCGCCGTGCACAGCGCGACGTCGAGCAGCGACATGATCACGCCGCCGTGCACCGTGCCGAGGCTGTTGGTGAGATGGGTCTCGATCGGCAGCGACAGGCGCGCCGTGCCGTCGCCGAGCGACTCGGTGAGGATCTTGAGGTGCGCGACGAACGGAATCTTCTTCTGGTAGTCGCGCGTGAACTGCAGGCGCTTGTCGCTCATACCGCGCTCGCGCCGCCATCGACGCCGATCGCCTGCCCGGTGATGTGCCGCGACGCTTCTGAGGCGAGCAGCACTGCGAGGCCCTTCAGGTCCTCGTCGCCGCCAAGCCTGCGGTTCGGGGTGAGATTTTTTATTTCAGAAGAGACCTTATCCAAGGTTGCGCGGGTCATTCTCGACGGGAAGAAGCCGGGGCAGATGGCGTTCACCGTGATACCGTGCACGCCCCATTCGGCGGCGAGTTGGCGCGTCAGCCCGACCAGGCCGTGCTTGGTCGCGGTGTAGGCCGCCGTCGGCGCGAAGCGCGGGTCCTGGCCGAGCACCCCGGCGATGGAAGCGACGTTGATGATGCGGCCCCATTTCGCCGGGATCATCGAACGCCTGGCGATGAGCTGCGTGAGGACGAAGGCGCCGCTCAGGTTGACGCTGACCAGCTTGTCCCACGCCTCGAGCGGGTGGTCCTCCGCCGGCGCGCCCCAGGTGGCGCCGGCGTTGTTCACCAGGATGTCGACCTTGCCGAACGCCTTCAGCACGTCGTCAACCAGCGGCCCGATCGCCTCGCGCTTGCCGATGTCGCAAACAAATGCTTTTGCCTGAGGTCCGAGGCGCGAAACCGCGGCATCCAGCTCGTCCTTCTTTCTCGCCGTAATCGCGACCTTCGCCCCCATCTCGACCAGCGCCTCGGCGATCTGCAAGCCGAGACCGCGCGATCCGCCGGTGACGAGCGCGATGCGGCCGGAGAGGTCGAGCAGCTGTTTGACGGTCACGCCCGAATCGTAAAGCTAGAATCGCGGCGTGGCTACGCTGGTCATGTATTCCGGGGGGCTCGACAGCACGGCGATGCTGGTCAAGCTGCTCGCCGAGTCGCGCGACGAGCTGCGCGTGCATCACATCCGCATGCAGAACCGCGAGGGACGCGCCGGCGCCGAGCAGGGCGCGGTGGAGAAGATCGTTGCCTGGTGCCGCGGCCGCTACCGGCCGTTCCGCTACTCCGAGTCCGGGCTCGAGTTCGGGCAGCTGGAGGCGATTCCGATCGATTATCTTTCCATCGCCTTCGTCGCCTGCCAGGTGGCGATCGACACGCCCGGCTGCACGCGCGTCGCCGTGGGCTCGCTCGCGCGCGACACCGATATCGTCAACCGCTCGGCGCGCCAGCGCGCGGTGTTCGACGCCATGTACGCCTGCTACCGCGCGCGCAAGCTCGGCGAGCCGCAGGTCGAGTGGATCACCCCGGTGTACGAGTGCTCGAAGCGCGAGATCGGCGCGCTGGTGCCGGCGGAGATCCGCGACCTGACATGGTCCTGTCGCCGGCCTGTCAGCGTCGCCCCCGGCCAATTCCGCCCCTGCGGCGCCTGCAAGGCCTGCCTTGCCCGGCGCGAGGTTTCGGACCACAATTCCGCCGTGAAATAGGGGGAGGGAGCGGTATGAAGGCCGGGCGCAAAGACGGTCGCATACTCATCTACAGCCACGACACGTTCGGCCTCGGCCACCTGCGCCGCTGCCGTGCCATCGCGCACGCGCTGGTCGAGCGCTACAAGCAGCTGTCGGTGCTGATCCTCTCCGGCTCGCCCATCATCGGCAGCTTCGATTTCCGCACGCGCGTCGACTTCGTGCGCGTGCCGGGCGTGATCAAGCTGCGCAACGGCGAATACACGCCGCTCAACCTGCACCTCGACATCGAGCAGACCCTCGCCCTGCGCGCCTCGATCATCCACCACACCGCAGAGATGTTCGATCCGGACCTGTTCATCGTCGACAAGGAGCCCGTCGGCCTGCGCGGCGAGGTGCTGGAGACGCTGAAGGTGCTCAAGCGCCGCGGCACGCGCCTGGTGCTGGGCTTGCGCGACGTGATGGACGAGCCGCGCCTGCTCGAGCCCGAGTGGCAGCGCAAGAAAGTGCTGCCGGCGCTGCGCGACCTGTATGACGAGATCTGGGTCTACGGCCTGCCGCAGATCTGCGACCCGCTGGAAGGCATCACGCTGCCGCAGCGCGTGATCCGCAAGATGGTCTACACCGGCTACCTGCACCGCGAGGTGCCGACGCACGGCGCGCCGGCGCGCGTGCCCGAGATCACCAACCGGCCCTACCTCCTGGTCACCACCGGCGGCGGCGGCGACGGCGAGTCGCTCATCGACTGGGTGCTGAAAGCCTACGAGCACGACCCGCTGCTGCCCTATCCGGCGTTGCTGGTGCTCGGGCCGTTCATGCAGGCCGACCGGCAGAAGGAGTTCATGGAGCGCGCAGCGCGTCTGCGGCGCGTCGACACCATCACCTTCCACGGCCAGCTCGAGACGCTGGTGTCGCGCGCCGCCGGCGTGGTGGCGATGGGCGGCTACAACACCTTCTGCGAAGTCCTCTCGCTCGACAAGCGCGCGCTGATCGTGCCGCGCACCGCGCCGCGCCTCGAGCAGCACATCCGCGCCTCGCGCGCCGCCGAGCTCGGCCTCGTCAGCATGCTCTCCGACGACGGCAGCTGCGACCCGACGGTGATGGCGGCGGCGCTGCGCGCGCTGCCGCGCCAGAACCGGCCCTCCGAGGTCATCGTGCCGGGGCTGCTCGAGGGCCTGCAGAACGTGTCGCGCCTGGTCGCGCCGTGGATCGAGCCGGCCGAGGACGAGGTGCCGCAGGCCAAGGCCAGCGTCTCGCGCATCGGCTAAGCTGCAGCGTTCTTGCGCGTCGCGTTCGTTCTCAAGGGGTATCCCCGGCTCTCCGAGGCTTTCATTGCCCAGGAGATCGCCGCGCTCGAGCGCCGCGGCCTCGACATCCTGATCGTCTCGCTGCGGCGCCCGACCGACGCGCGCCGCCATCCGGTGCACGACGAGATCCGCGCGGCGCTGCTCTACCTGCCCGAGTATCTGCTGCTCGAACCTCTGCGGGTTTTGCGTGCCTGGTTTCTTTTCCGAAAAAAAGCTTCTTATCAAAAAGCCAGAAACATCTGGCTGCGCGACCTGTGGCGTGACCCCACTCCCAACCGCATCCGCCGCTTTGGCCAGGCGCTGGTGCTGGCGGCCGAGCTGCCGCGCGATGTCGGCAGGCTGCACGCGCATTTCCTGCATACGCCCGCTTCGGTAACGCGCTACGCCGCGCTGCTCCTCGGCCTGCCGTGGAGCGCTTCCGCGCACGCCAAGGACATCTGGACCACGCCGGAGTGGGAGAAGCGCGAGAAGCTCGCCGACTGCGAGTGGCTGGTGACCTGCACCGCGGTCAACCGCGACCACCTCGCCGCGCTCGCGCCCGCCGGGCGCGTCGAGCTCGTCTACCATGGCGTCGACCTCGCGCGCTTTCCCCCGCCGCCGTCGCGCCTGGCGCGCGGCGGGCCGCTGCAGATCCTCTCGGTGTGCCGCCTGGTGGAGAAGAAGGGCGTCGACGTGCTGCTCGACGCCTTGGCGCAATTGCCCGCGGACCTGAATTGGAGGCTGGTGCAGGTCGGGGGAGGCCCGCTGCGCCGCGCCCTGGAGAAAAGATCCATTTCCCTGAAGATCGACAAGCGGATTGAATGGCGCGGCGCGCTGCCGCAGCCCGAGCTGCTCGACGAGTACCGCAAGGCCGATCTGTTCGTGCTGGCGAGCCGCATCGCGCCCGACGGCGACCGCGACGGCATTCCCAACGTGCTGGCCGAGGCGCAGAGCCAGGGGCTCGCCTGCATCGCCACGCGCGTCTCCGCCATCCCCGAGCTGGTGAAGGAGGGCACGGGCCTGCTGGTGGAGCCCGAGGATCCCGCGGCGCTCGCCGGCGCCATTGCGGCGCTGCTGCGCGATCCGGCGCGCCGCGCCGCCCTCGGCCGCGCCGCGCTGGGCGCTCTGGCGGGGGACTTTCAGCTCGCACCCAACCTCGACCGGCTCGCGGCGAAGTTCGGGCTCCCGCCCCATGCGGATCGCGTTCTACGCTCCGCTTAAGCCGCCGACCCACGGCACGCCATCGGGGGATCGCCGCGTCGCCGGGCTGCTGATCGACGCGCTGACGCACGCCGACCAGCGCGTCGAGCTGGTATCGACCTTTCGCAGCTTCGACGGCGATGGCGACGGCGAGCGCCAGGAGGCGCTGCGCGCGCAGGGCGAGGGGCTGGCGCAGCGCCTGGTCGACCAGTGGCTCGCGGCGCCGCCGGACGCGCGCCCGCAGGTCTGGTTTACCTACCACCTCTACTACAAGGCGCCGGACTGGCTCGGCCCCGCCGTCAGCGCCGCGCTCGGCATTCCCTACGTCGTCGCCGAACCCTCCTTCGCGCCGAAGCGCGCCGAAGGGCCGTGGGCGCTCGGCCATCGCGCCACTGAGGCAGCGATCCGCGCCGCGCGCCTGGTGTTCTGCCCGACGCGCGACGACGTCGCCTGCGTTGCGGGACTGGTGGCGAAGGAGCGCATCGTGCTGCTGCCGCCGTTCCTCGACGTCGAGCACTACCGCGCGGCGCAGGCGCGGCGCGCCGCGCACCGGGCAAAGCTCGCCGCCGAGCTGGGTCTCGATGCGGATGCGCCGTGGATCGTGGTCGCGGCGATGATGCGCGAGGGAGACAAGCTCGCTTCCTACCGCGCGCTCGCCGAGGCGCTCGCCCGCCTGCAGGACCTGCCCTGGCGCCTGGTCGTCGCCGGTGACGGCGCCGCGCGCGTGCAGGTGGAGGGCGCGCTCGAAAGCGCGGTCCCCGGGCGCGCCTGCTTCCTCGGCTCGCTCGCGCAGCGGCGCCTGGCGGAGGTGTACGCCGCCTGCGACCTGATGGCCTGGCCGGCGGTCAACGAGGCCTATGGCATGGCGCTGCTCGAAGCGCAGGCGGCCGGCGTACCGATCGCCTCCTGCGCGCTGCGCGGGGTGCCCGACGTCGTCGTCGACGGGCGCACGGGACTGCTTGCGCCCGCCGGCGACATGGCGGCGCTCGCCGCGCACATCCGTACCCTGCTCGTGCACGCCGAGCGCCGCCGCGCGCTCGGCGCCGCCGCCGCGCAATTTGTGCAGGCCGAGCGCAGCCTGGAGGCGGGCGCGCGCAAGCTCGGCGCCGCGCTCAACGCGCTCGGCGCGGGATGATTTCGCGGCGAGGGCCGATTCTTCTCGCACTCCTGCGGCACGCCGAAACGCAATGGAGCGCCGAGGGGCGCATCCAGGGCCGCGCCGACCCGCCCCTGCTCGCCGGCGCCTCCTGCCGCCTGCCGCAGGAGTGCCGCGACCTGCGCATCGTCACCAGCCCGCTGGCCCGCTGCGTGCAGACCGCGGCGCTGCTCGGCGCGCCGCAAGCCCCGCGCGAGCCGCGCCTCATCGAAATGCACTGGGGCGCCTGGCAAGGCCGGCGGCTGGAGGACCTGCGCCGGGAGCTTGGCGATGCGATGCGCGAGAACGAGGCGCGCGGCCTCGACTTCCGCCCCGAGGGCGGGGAGAGTCCAAGGGAGGTTGCAGAACGAGTAATGAAGTGGATAAAAGAGCTGAAAGAACCCACCCTGGGGATCACCCACCGCGGCGTCATCCGGGCGGTTCTCGCGCAGGCGACCGGCTGGGACATGACCGGCAAGCCACCCGCGAAGCTCGATTGGCAGGCCGTCCACCTGTTTCGCATCGACGGCGGGCGCCCCAGGGTTGATAAGCTCAACCTGAAGTGAAGGTTTTCTTCCATGTGCAGCACCTGCTCGGCATCGGGCACCTGAAGCGCGCCGCCGTGCTCGCGCGCGCGCTCGCCGCCGCGGGGTTCGACGTCACGCTGGCGAGCGGCGGCCTGCCGGTGGCGGGCGTGGTGCCGCCGCAGGTGAAGCTGGTGCAGCTGCCGCCGCTGGCTGCGGAGGACGCGAGCTTCAAGCACCTGGTCGACGCCAGCGGGCGGCGTGTGGACGAGGCGTGGAAGGAACGGAGGAGAGATTTTCTTTTACAGAATTATTCCTCTTTCAATCCTCAGGTTCTGCTGGTCGAGCTCTTTCCTTTCGGCCGGCGCCAGCTGCGCTTCGAGCTCGAGCCGCTGCTCGCGCAGGCGCGCGGACGCGCGCTGATCGTGTGCTCGGTGCGCGACCTGATCCAGGACAAGCCCGCGCGCCACGCCGAAATGCTCGCCGCGGCGGAGCGCGACTTCGACCAGGTGCTCGTGCATGGCGACGCGCGCCTCGCCGTGTTCCCGCTCGCTGCACAGCTCGGCGGCAAGCTCCACTACACCGGATACGTGGTGGACGAGCCGCCGGCCGCGGGCGAGGCGGGGAAGGGCGAAGTCCTGGTGTCCGCGGGGGGCGGCGCGGTGGGGCACAGGCTTCTCGAAACCGCGCTGCGCGCGCGCTCCCTGAGCGCGCTGCGCGAGCGCCCCTGGCGGGTCCTGACCGGGGTCAATGGACCGAAGCTGACGGCGATTGCCGAAAAGAATCTTTTCATCGAAACCGCGCGGCCCGACTTCACCACCTTGCTGCGAAATTGCGAGGTGTCGGTGAGCCAGGGCGGGTACAACACGGTGATGGAGACTCTGCAGGCACGTGCTCGCGCCGTGCTGGTGCCGTTTGCGGCGCAAGGCGAGTCCGAGCAGACCGAGCGGGCGCGCTTGCTCGCAAAACGGGGTCTGGCTCAGGTGCTCGAGGAAACGGAGCTTTCTCCGGCGAAGCTTGCCGCGGCCATCGAGCGCGCCATGGCGCAGCCCCGGCCCGCCGCCGGCGCCGTGGATCTGGACGGCGCGCGGCGCAGCGCCGAGCTGCTTAAGAGCTGGTTGCGTGCCTAGCCCCTGGGCCGGCTTCGAGGAGGACCTCGCCCGCCGCCGCGACGCCGGGCGCCCGGCGCTGTTCTGGTGGCGCGACGACGACGCCGCCGGCCCGACCCCGGAGATCAGCCGCCTGCTCGAGCTGTCGCGCTCGGCCGAGGTGCCCCTCGCGCTGGCGGTCGTACCGCAGGCGGCGCAGTCGGCGCTGTTTCGCCTGCTGCACGCGCGGGTCGCAGTGCTGCAGCACGGGGGCGATCACCACAATCGCGCCGGGCCGGGCGAGAAGAAGACCGAGTTCCCGGCCGCCGAGCGCGAGGAGGAAGCGCTGGCGCGCATCGCCGCGGGCCGCGAGCGGCTCGAGTCGCTCGCCGGCACCTGGCTGATGCCGGTGTTCGCGCCGCCGTGGAACCGGCTGCGCGGCGCGCTCGCCGCGCGCCTGCCGCAGCTCGGCCTGCGCGGGCTCTCCACCTTCGGTCCGCGGCCGCCGCAGCCGCCCGCGCCCGCGCTGGTGCAGGTCAACACCCACGTCGACATCGTCGCCTGGCACGCGGGGCGCGGCTTCATCGGCGAGGAGCAGGCGCTCGCAATCGCGCGCCGCCAGCTGGACGCGCTGTCGGGAGAACCGACAGGCTGGCTCACGCATCACGCCGTGCACGATGCGGCTTGCTGGGCTTTTCTCGAGCGCCTGTTCGAAGTCACGCGGCGCGCGGGCGGCAGCTGGGCGCATCCGCAGTCGGTATTTGTCCCTGCGGCGGGCTGAAAACTTCCCCGTATACTTGGGTCTGAAAAAAATTTCAGGCTCGATCACCTTGAAGAGGGGGATGGACCGTGGCTGATCTGCTGACGGTCCGCGATCTGAAGGTCAGCATCGACGTCGACGCCGGGGTGATCAGGGCGGCCGACGGCGTTTCCTTCCGCATCCCGCAGGGCGGCACGGTGGCGCTGGTGGGCGAGTCGGGCTCGGGCAAGTCGGTGGTGGCGCAGTCGATCATGGGCATCCTGCCGCGCATCGCGCGCATCGACTCGGGCGAGATCATCCTGCGCGACCCGCGCCAGCCGGGGTCGGAAGTCGATCTCTCGCGCCTCGATCCCGCCGGCCGTGTCATGCGGGACATCCGCGGCGGGCGCATTTCGATCATCTTCCAGGAGCCGATGACGGCGCTCTCGCCCCTGCACACCATCGGCAACCAGATCGGCGAGGCGCTGCTGCTGCACCGCGAGGGTCTCGGCCGCGCGCAGCGGCGCGAAGCGGTGATCGAGATGCTGCGCCTCACCGGCTTCCCCGACCCGGTGAAGGCCGAGCAGACCTATCCGTTCGAGCTCTCCGGCGGCCTGCGCCAGCGCGCGATGATCGCCATGGCGCTCGTCTGCCGGCCGGCGCTGCTGATCGCCGACGAGCCCACCACCGCGCTCGACGTCACCATCCAGGCGCAGATCCTGCAGCTGATCCAGCAATTGCAGGGCGAGTTCGGCATGGCGGTGCTGCTCATCACGCACGACCTCGGCGTGGTCGCCAACATGGCGAGCGAGGTGGTGGTGATGTACCGCGGCCGCGTGGTCGAGTCGGGCGCGCTGCAGGACATCTACCGCGACCCGCGCCACCCCTACCTCAAAGCGCTGATGCGCGCCGTGCCGCGCTTCAACATGGCGCCGGGCGAGCGCCTGACGCCGATCCGCGAGGTGTCGGTGGAGGATTCGATCATCTCGAAGCGGCCGGTGGTGAAGGGCGCGGGCGGCGCGCCGCTGCTGGAGGTGAGGCACCTGAGCAAGCGCTTCGCCGTGCGCAAGCGCTCCTTCCTCGGTGGCGCCCAGGCCGGCGAGAAGCTCGCGGTGGACGACGTCAGCTTCGATCTCGGCGTTGGCGAGTGCCTCGGCCTGGTGGGCGAGTCTGGCTGCGGCAAGACGACGACGGCGAAGATGATCCTGCGGTCCCTCAGGCCCGATTCCGGAGGGGTGCTTTTTCAGAACCAGGATGTACTCGCGCTCAAGGGTGCGCAGCTCTTCAACTACCGGCGCAAGGTGCAGTTCGTGTTCCAGGACCCGTTCAGCTCGCTCAACCCGCGCATGACCGTGGGCGAGATCGTCAGCGAACCGCTGGTGATCCATCGCATCGGCAACGCGGAAGAGCGCTTCTCGCGGATCAAGGAGCTGATCTCGCTGGTCGGCCTCGACGTGCGCCACCTGCGGCGCTACCCGCACAGCTTCTCCGGCGGCCAGCGCCAGCGCATCGGCATCGCGCGCGCGCTCGCGCTCGGG
>Ga0114129_10016783_pt1 | contig 10423 bp, 7 predicted proteins | sample RhiMetdeltSRZDD1_FD_80071 | JGI IMG/M metagenome (GOLD analysis project Ga0114129, IMG submission 80071) | Populus rhizosphere microbial communities from Tennessee, USA - Rhizosphere MetaG P. deltoides SRZDD1 (version 2) (version 2) | ecosystem: Host-associated > Plants > Roots > Rhizosphere >... | reverse complement strand
CAGCGCGGAGGCAATGCTCACCAAGCCGGTGTTCACTATGTAGAACGCGCAGGTCGCTCCGAGGATGGCGCGCAGCGTCGTCTCGCCCATGATGGCGTCGGGATCTCCGCCGAGCCAGGCAAAAATGAACGCCGCCGTCACGCCGCCGATGACGTGGTCGCAGACGTTGAACATTCGTTTGTGCGGCGGCATCTTGTTCCGCCGGGCGAGCGAGAAGCTCAAGCTACTCGCGACCGCCGTGACCGCCGCGGCGCCCGGGCCGAGGTAGACACCGGAGGCCAGGACGAACGGAAAGCAGGTCGACAGCCGGCAGTTGTCGCCGAGATCGACCAGGTAAGGCGCGGCGGCGGCGCCGTACAGCGAGAAGAGCAGGAGGTAGGTCGTGAACTTCACCCCGCCGACGACGAGGCCGGCGGCGGCGACGGCGAGCCCCGTGAAGTAGACCGCCATGAGGTAGCGGTCGAGGGCCTGTTTTCCGGTGAAGAGCCACTGGGCGCTCAAGGGTTTCACGCTCCTTCCCACCGAATTCCGCTCAACGTCTCGGCGGCAAGTTGTTGCCGCCCCAGATCGCGCCGTTCGATCCCACGCCCAAGCTACCGACCGTTCCCTTGTTTCCCCAGATCGCGCCGTTCGCGGCAACGGCATCGGTGTTCCTCAGCGGATCGCCTCCCCAAATCAGGGTGCTGCTCCAGCTCAGGGGATCGCCGCAGAGAAGGTCGGTGCTCTGGATGACGATGCCGGTCGACGTCATGTAGGCTCGGGGCGACATCGACGGCGCCTTCGCGACGCCGCGCTCCTGGAGCGCGGCATAGAGGTTCGCGAACCCCGCGCCTTCCGAGAAGATGTCGTACTCCATGCGCTTCTCGGCCGATTTCATGAAGCGGGCTTTCACCGTGTCGGGGGTGATCAAAGGCTCGGCCTGGATCAGGATGGCCGCCATTCCGGAAACGACCGCGGTCGCCATGCTGCTGCCGCTGAGCTCGAGATAGGGAGAATCGAGATTCGCCTTGTTGGGATCGATGTTGAACGCCGAGTACTTCACTCTCAGCCCCGGATACGACGAATCGAGCGTCGAGCCCAAGGCCCGCAGCGAAACGGTGCGGTTTCCGGGGGCCACGAGGTCCGGCTTGACGAAGTGGTCGATCGCCGTCGGCCCGCGCGACGTGTAGGTCGTCAGGATGTCGTCGCCGCGTGACGGGCTGAGGTAGTTGTTGGAGGCTCCTACCGTGATGACGTAAGGGTCGTTCCCGGGGCTTCCGATCGTTCCGTAGCCCAGCTCTCCCATGTTGCCCGCGGAGACCACGACGACGATCCCGGCCTTCCAGGCCTTCTCCACGGCGATGCACAAGGGGTCCGTCGCGTAGGATTGCTCGATGGCCTGCCCCAGCGAAATGTTGAGGACCCTTATCTTGTAGTAGGTCCGGTATTTGATGACCCAGTCGATGCCGGCGATGACGTCGCTCACGTACCCGGTCCCGTCGCGCCCCAGGACTCGGACCGAGACGAGCTTGGCGTCGGGGGCGACGCCGTAGAAGCGGCGGAAGGACTTGCCATCGCTGCTCTGGTTGGCGTTCCCCGCGATAATCCCCGCTAGGTGCGTGCCGTGGCCGAAGTAGTCGGCGTAGCCCCTTTCCTGCCCGACGATCTCCACTTCCGTCAGCAGCCGGCTGCCGACGTCGGGATGATTGGCGATTCCCGAATCGAGGACCGCGACCACCACGTCATGGCCGTTGAGACCGAGGTTCTTCCGGGCGATGTCGGCGCCCAGGGTGACGTAGTTGATGTCGTTGGTGAGCCCGACCTTTTGATCCATCGACACGTGGGTGACGCTCGAGAGCGCGGCCAACTCGGCCAGCGAGTTCGGGGAGATGGAGACGGCGTAGCCGTTGACGTTTTCATAGCGCCGGAGCATCCGGCCGCCGAAGCTGGCGGCAGTCGACTCATCCAGGCTGGTGGCGGCATTCGCCGTGGTCACGACGACCCGAATGGGAGCGTTCGGATCGCCTTTGACGAACGCGTCGAAGACCATCGGGCTCAATTTGGACTTGGTCGCCCCGGCGAGCGCCGCCACGGCGCGCGTGGCGGCGTCGGCCGTCGATGGAGGCAGCGGGCCCGCGACTCCGGTCAGGATGAGCAATGAGGCAATTACCGCAAGCGCCTTTCGACCGTGGTTCCTCTTCATCGCTTCTCCTCACCCGGTCGCGAGACCGGCTCGTTTCGCAGCAGCTCGCCTTAAAACTTCGGCGCTGAAAGGTGCAAGCCCAATGCCTTTTCCAGGGCGGGCGGCGCGACACGAGGTGGATGACTCGGGCGGGAAAGGACTTTCGGGCGGAAGATCGACCCCGCGGACCGGTGGAGTTACAGAATTCGACAGTGGCGTCGTGTGCGGATTTCCCACACGCGATCGCACCCGGATGGAGCGGAAAGGGAGGGCAAGCATCGCAGGCGGGTCAGTTGTGGGCAGGATTTCCCGGTGAACAGCACGTGTTCAGGATCTGCTCATGGGATTAGCCTCCCGGAAGAAGCTCGCGCCGCTATTCCCGAAGCCGCGACGTCATTGCAACGTCGATTCGTTCGGGCGGCGCGCGCCAGATCGACGGTTTGACACTAGTTGGGGTTGACGCCGACGTACGATCCCGCCGCGTTCACGGCGTTCCAGAGCGACTCGGGATCGTTGGCGAACGACTGGGCGAACATCTCCTCCGCCTTGGCCCGATCCCCCTTCAGGTTGTACGCCGCTCCCAGCTCCGCGAAGAGGCGGCTCTCCTTGGGAGACTTCACGAGCGCCTTTTGCAGGGTGGCGATCGCCTTGTCGTAATCCTTCGCCTCGGTGTAGATGGCGGCGATCCGGCGCCAGTCGCTCTCGGCGGCTTTCTTCGCCACGGCCCGATTGAAGTAGGCCTCCCCCTTCTCCTTGCCGCCGGAGAGGTAATGGACGCGGCCGATCGCGATGAGCTCCCAGCTCCCTTCCTCCGACATCTTGTCCGCGAGCTGCAACAGCGATTCGGCGGCCTCTTTCGGGCTCTTTCCCTGATAGTTCGCGGGCGTCGCGCCGAGCTTGGCGCCCGCGAGCGCCAGAGCCGCGCCGAGGGTCATTCCGAGAGCGATCAGGGCTCCGCGCGAAAAGCACCGAGTCGTCATCGTCGGCCTCCTGGAGTGTGCGCATGAGTCGTGTTCGAAGGACAAGGCGCCGCCGGCCGAAACGCTATCAGAAAAACCGCTCAGGAGAAAGCGGTGCGGCCGGGCCGGTGAGAGGGGTGGCGATCGAGGCGCGCGGCGACTTCCGGGGCTGGGGCCTTCCTGGGACCGCGGCCTTTCAGTCGTCTTCGGCAGTCATCGTGATACGCAGCGTGGGCTTCGGTGTTCCATCGAGAATCTCGAGGGGAACCGTGAATTTCATGTGGGCTTCGGTGCTGTCCCCGCTGGCCTCGACCTCGAAAGGCTCCGGAGCAACCGTCTGGAGGATGGTCGGGCCTTGAGCAATCTCCAGGACCAGCCGGACCAGCTTGTCATGGTTTTCCTCCGGATTATGAATGGACATCCGGAGCTTGATCTGGGCCATGCCGGCGTTGAGCGGGCGAACCGCCATCTGCAGGCCCGGCTGCCAGCTTCCCTTGCGAGCATTGTAGGAGCTGCGAATCGACAGACCGTCGCAAGTGAACCGTCCCAGCCGATGGTAGTCGGGCGCGCTGAACCACTCGCCCTTCCCCCAGGAGGATCGATCGGTCGCCGCCAGCACCGTGTCCACGACCATGGGTGAGTGGAAGCTATTGCTTGCCAGAGCCTCGGTGCCGCCCTGTTTTGCGGTCTGGGCAGAGATCACGCATGGGAGAGCGATCAAGCCGAGGATGACGGTCGATGCCTGCAGGATGCGCTTCATTCTCATGCCTTCGCCGGGGCCGGAATCTTCCACGCCTCCCACAGCGTGATGGCGAGAAAGAGGACGCTCATGAAGTCGAAGTTCAGGGCGACCACCTCGAGCATCGTCGCGGGATTCGGGAGGAGGGTGAGGGCCATCTCCTTGCCTTCCTTCTCCAGCGCCTGCTGGATGAAGCTGCGGTTCACCAGGAAGCTGGCGTAGAAGAACGCGGAGCCGGCCACGATCAAGGAGAGGATCTGGAGCCCCCGGGAGCGCTTGTTCCCGGCCAGCATCGTCGACCCTTTGCCGACGGCGATGCCGATCAGAATCGCGACGAGGCCGAACGCGATATTCGTCCAGACGGTGATCCACCACCAGGCGAGGACGCCGGCGGTGCCGCCGAGCAGCGCGCCGATCAGCGCCATCGGGTAGTTGACGTCCTGACTTTGCTCTTGAAGGATCCGGTTCCGATCGGCCTGGAGATTGTTCGCGCAGGGGCGGCACATGATTCCTTCCGTCGTTTGCACGCGATCCTGCGTGGCACCGAGCTCGATGTTGCACCGGTTGCAGGTCGTCGCAGAGGGAGCCTGAGCGGTCGCGGCATTGGGTTGCATGACACCTCCTGTTGAACCCCAACTCCAGAAGATATGCCGCGCATCCTCGCTGTCAATCCCGGAAGAGAGCCGGTGACGCCGCGATGGACGCCGGCGACCACGCGGGACGACAAAAGGATGACATTCACTCCGGCGCCCGCCCCCGGCAGCCTGAAATCCGACGATTCTCGCGTCGCCACGCCGCCGGGTCGCTTGCAACGGCCCGGCGCGCCCCTATATTCGATCGAGGAGCACAGCCTCCGGCAGGCTCCGAAGACTTGGCAAGATGCAACGCGAACTTTCCCACCTCCCTTCGGAAGGGCTCATCGCGGCGACCGCGTCTCCCACGACCTATTTCCTGGGAGCCGGGGCCACCCGAGCCGACTATCCGGCAATTCCCCTCATGGACGAGCTGCTCCACGAGATCATCCAGAGCGGTTTCGCCGGGGATCTCCTGGTCACGTTCTTCGCGGACATTTTCGGGGAAGAATGCGTCCGGATTGGGGCCGAAGCCACGGAGAGACCCCGTATCGACGACGTCTTCACGCTCATCGACGCCTCGCTCTCCGGTCGCGCGCCCTCCCCGGCGGGGAGATCCCGCGAGCACTTGATCGAGGTCCGGAGGCACCTGATCGCCTCGATCGGGAGGGTCATCGCCAAGGCAATCGGCGAAGGCCAGGGAAGAATAGCGAGACGATTCGCCAGGGCGCTTCCGGAAGCCGGGACCACGCTCCTGTCGACCAACTATGACATCGTGATGGACAACGCCCTGCTGGGACGAGCTTCGAAGAACGTCAACTACGGGCTCCCGGTCCGGGAGGCGGTCCAGCGCCGCGGCGACCTGCACGCCGGCCGGTTCGACGAGATGCACCATTATCGGGCCATCCCCGACAGTCAGGAGATCGTCCGGAGGGGAAGGATCCCGCTTCTGAAGCTCAACGGCTCGCTCAACTGGCTCTATTGCCCGCGCTGCGACGAGCTCGACATCACGCTTCTCGAGGGAAAGGGCGCGCTGACGCTCCTGGACGATCCGGCGCTGGGCCGGTGCTGCATGGAGCGCTGCACGTCGCCTTACGAGGCGGTCCTCGTGGGGCCGAGCCTCGATCAGCGTTACGAGCACCGGGTCCTGCGGGACACCTGGACGAGGGCGGAGCGGGCGCTGCAGAGCTCGAGCCGCCTGGTGATCATCGGCTACTCGCTGCCCGACGCCGACTACCTCATCCGATCGATGCTGGCGCGGACCTTCGGCCACCGCAGCCGCGCGGTGATGGTCGTCGGCATGCCGGCCACCTCGATGGAGCAGCACCTGCTGGAGCGCCGTTACCGCCGGCTCTTCTCGCGCTGCTCGTTCGCCTTCGAGGGCTTCGCCGCTTTCCTGGGGAGATTGGTTTCCGCATGACGGCTCCGGTCACCGCCAATTCAGCAGAGTGAAGAGGTTGCTGTAGGAGTCGGTCCAGACGACCCGGCGCTCCGGCACGCGCGCCGCCGCGATGGCTTCGCGGACTTCTTTCCGGTTCAGGAATTCCTGGTTGTCGGTCAGGAGCACCCAGGTCGCCGCGGAGACCCTTCCCTGCCAGTCTCCCGGCGAATCGACCATGAGAGGGCGATACCCGAGAGCCTCCCCGACACCCCAGACCACCGGCTCAAGATCGACGTGCAGGTTCGAGATGTTGGCCGCAATCAAGCCGCCCTTCGCCAGATGGCGCCGGTAGACCTCGAGCGCTTCCCGGGTCAGCAGGTGCATCGGGATCGAATCGCCGTTGAAGGCGTCCAGGACGAGAACGTCGTAGCCCTGCGGCCGCTCCCTTTCCAGCGACAGGCGGGCATCGCCCGGGACGATCTCGTAGGCCGCGCTGCTGTCGGCCAGATAGGCGAACTGTGCCTTCGCGAGCAGCCCGACGTTGGGATTGATTTCGTAGAAACGATAGCAATCCCCTTCCCGCCCATGCGCGGACACGGTGCCGATCCCGAGTCCGACGACCCCCACGCGCAGCGGTTTGTCGTGCGGAAAATATCGCAGGGCGAGGCCGACGCCGCTGCTCTCGCCGTAATAGGCCGTGGGCAGCCGCCGCAGCGCCTCGTCGGTGAATTGCCATCCGTGGCTGATGCGGCCGTGGAACAGGCTGAAGCGATGCCGCAAAGGAACGCCCGGATCGTGCTCTTCCACCCGGAGCACCCCATAGAAATTGCGCAAGGCGACGTTGTACCCGACCAGCTCGGCCAGAGCCTGAAGGGTGAGCACGGCGTTCAGCACGACGACGCCCAGCACGGCCATCGTGACGAAGGCGATCGACCGCGCCCGGCCGGACTTCGGCGCGGACGCCGAGGAGCTGTAAAAATAAGCCACCAGAGCCACCACGAACGTCGTCCATATCCCCAGGTTCAGCTCCAGATAGAAACGGAAGATTCGGGGCGCGATCAGCGACACGAAGACCGCTCCCAGCGCTCCGCCCGAGGCGATCATCAAGTAGAAGGAGGTCAGGTGGTCGGCCGCAGGCCGCAGCCGCACCAGCTCTCCATGGCTCACCATGCAGCCCGCGAACAGGCCCAGCGACAGGATCAGCACCTGCGTCAGGACGTCGGCGACGGGGCCGCGCGCCAGCGCCCACACCATGGCGCCCGCCGCGACGACCTCGAGCCTCCAGAACACCTTCCGCGAGTACCAGCGATCCCTTTCGAAGCAGATGACGAACGAGACCAGGTAGAGCGTGAGGGGCAGCACCCAAAGAAAGGGAACGGAGGCGATGTCCTGGCACATCTGGTTGGTCACGGCGAGGAGCATCAGCGAGCCGTTGGCCGCCAGCAGGAGCCAGAGGATCTTCGCGGCAAGGCGCGGCGCGGCCGCGTCGCGCTCCGCGGGGCTCCGGCGGGTTTCCCGCGACTGGCGCGCCGCCGACGCGCTTTTCCAGATCGAGGCCCCGCACAACGCGCAGGCGACGCAGAACAGGACGAAGCCGGCCGACCAGGCGAACGATTGGGCGCGCAGCGACAGCACCGGCTCGACGGCGACCGGGTAGGTCAGCAGGGCGAGCAGCGAGCCGACGTTCGACAGCGCGTAGAGCCGATAGGGTGAAGCGCCCGGCATCGCCAGCGACCGCCACCGCTGGAGCAGCGGTCCGGTCGTGGAGAGCATGAAATAAGGCAGGCCGATCGTCGCTCCGAGAAGGGTGAGAATCCGCAGCGTCGGTCGCCCGGGATCGGCCGGCTTCCATCCCGGGCCGGGCAGGATCGGCATCAGAAGGATAGCCACGGCCAGGAGAGCCAGGTGCAGGACGACCTGGGAGCGGGGTCGCAGGCGGCTGCTCGACCAGTGCGCGTACGCGTAGCCTCCGAGCAGCGCCACCTGGAAGAAGAGAAGGCAGGTCGTCCAGACCGACGTCCCGCCCCCGAACCAGGGGAGGATGACCTTGGTGATCAGCGGCTGGATCTGGAAGAGCAGGAAGGCGCTGAAGAATATCGTGACGGCATAGCGGCGCAAAAGGACCTCGATGGGTCGGTGGGCCCTAGATACGCCGCGCCGCCCCATTTGTCAATCGAGGCCCGAGGCGCTGCCCGCGCCCCTTTGCGGGGAAAGCCTCCCCCGTTTCTGGAACTCGGGGCCGTTGTCGGCTACTCTATTGGACCCATCTCTCTCGAAGACCAAGCCCCGGCGAGACTCCGCCCCTGCGTCGGGTCGATTTGGAGGAATGCGTGACCGGGAAGCGATCGAAGGTCGTCCCCTTGCCCGCCGGCGGCGATCCCGCGAACGTGAAGCCGCTGCAGGCGCGCCTGCAGGCGGAGTCGGATCGGACCGGTCTCGATCCGCGAGTCGTCGAGCGCGACTACGTCATGTCGTGGGTCCTGGCGGGCATCGCGAGCGTGCGCTCCCTGAAGGAGACGCTGGTCCTCAACGACGGATCGGCGTTGCGGAAATCGTATTTCCGCGGCTACCGGTTCACGGAGGAAATGGATTTCACCGCGGTCGGCGCGGTTCCGACCGGCCCCGCGCTCGACGAGGCGATCATGGACGCCACGTCGAACGTCGTCCGGATGCTCGCTCCCTACACTCCCGCTCAAATCCATTGCGCGCCCAGCGCCCGCCGGGCTTCCCGCGAAGAGAAGAAGGCGTTCGAGATCACGACGCGATTTCCATGGCAGAAGGAGGCCCCGCCCGTGGTCGCCCGAATCACCATGGACGAAGTCTTGCTGACGCCTTGCGCCTCCCGTCTCGTCCAGCACGATTACGGCGAGACGATCAAGTCGCAGGTCCTCGTCTGCTCTCTGGACGAGATCGTCGCGGAGAAGCTGCGGGCGATTCTCGAGCACGGCGCGTCCGGAAAGAGCGAGGCGGTCGATCGCCGGATTCTGGACTACTACGATCTATGGAGAGTCCTGGAAGCGTTCGGAGGGCGGCTGGACGTGCCCGACTTCCCCGCTCTGCTGCGTGAGAAGTGCCGGAGCAGGAGCCTGTCCTTCCAGGGCCCGGAGAGCTTCTTCCCCGAGCCGCTCCTGGCGCAGGTCCAGACCGGCTGGGAAAAGGCCCTCGAATCGCTGATGACCGAGGTGCCGCTGTACCAGACCATCGTCACGCAGCTCAGCGCGCACGTCTCCGCGCTGCTCGCGTCTCCACGCATCCAGAAAGTCTCCGCGGCGGAGTCCCCTTCCGGCGAGTCCCCCACTCCGTAATAAAGGTCAATGCGAAAATCGGGGCCCCGGCCTGTTGCATGACCGGGACCCCCCGACTCTCTTGGCAATCGATAAGGCGCGGGACCTCAGCGCCAATTACTTTGCGTGGCTGCGGAGCCATTCCGCCAGCGCCTGGACGGCCGGATTCGCCGAGGGCAGCGCCGCGACGCGCGACACCCCCGCGCTGACGAAGACGATCCTTCCGCCGGCGCCGCCGCCCGTCCATGCCTCGGGGCGCGCCGCGGCGAGAAGGGCCCTGAGCTCCGCCATCTCCCGGGCCGCGAGGCTGGCGACCAGCGTCCTGCTCCTGGCACGCGTTCGCCAGAGCTCCCCGTCGCTTTCCACTCGCAGCTCCGTCCCGTCGGGAAGCACGACGCTGACGCTTTCAAACGACAGCGACGAATCGCCTTCCTCGCGATCCAAGCTCTCCGCTCCGGCGCTGGCTTTCGAGCTTGCATTTCCGGACCCGTCCTTGCGCTTGCTCCCGAGCTTGTCGAGATACGGCTCCGCCTTCGCGTTCTCACGAAGCGAGGAGGAAGGGACCCCCGAGGCCACTCCGCCCGTGGCCGTCGACGCCGGAGGCGCCTGCGCCTTGGCGTCCGAATAGCCCTGCACCATCAACGATTGACGCGCCACGCTCCCTATCGCATTTCCGGCCACGCCGAAGTTTCCTTCATAGGAGACGTCCTGCGGCATCTCCACGGGAACGCTGACCTGCGTCGAGGATCCCGTGTAATTCGACACCTCGCTGTCGACCGCGACGAGCGAAGTGTAGGCCGTCATCAGGTGATGGCGCAGGCCGAGCTTGGTGATCGCCTCGACCACTTCCGGCTGGGCTCCGTCGTGCAGCTCCCGCTCCAGCCGATGGATCCGCGCCCGCGCCCAGAGGCGCCCGAGCGCCTCGTGATCCTCCGCCTGCGCCGGCAGGATGACGACCCGGCGAAGCACCCGGCGCCGCCCGCGCGAGCTCCCTTCCAGACGAAGCAGGCCGGTGCCGGGGCGGAGGTAATGGCCGTGGACGACGAGAGGCGAACCGGCGAAGAGATCGGGGATGACCCGCGGCTCCTGATCCTCCACCTCCAGATCCTCCCAGGTCATCCGGATGTCTGTGAGGACGGGCGTTTCGATCCTCTCCACGAAACGCTCCACCATCTGATCGGGAGTCTCGCGCGGAGCGAGGAACGCCGCCTCGTCGTGACAGTTCGGACACCAGCTCCCGGCGAGCACCACGATGACGACCTTGCCGCGGAAGCGCTCGTCATCCAGCGATACAGGATTCCCCCGAAGATCCGGAAACGAGAACGTG
>Ga0114129_10016782_pt1 | contig 10424 bp, 9 predicted proteins | sample RhiMetdeltSRZDD1_FD_80071 | JGI IMG/M metagenome (GOLD analysis project Ga0114129, IMG submission 80071) | Populus rhizosphere microbial communities from Tennessee, USA - Rhizosphere MetaG P. deltoides SRZDD1 (version 2) (version 2) | ecosystem: Host-associated > Plants > Roots > Rhizosphere >... | reverse complement strand
GCATCATCACGTCGCTCGTGATCTGCACGATCCTCTACATCGCGGTGTCCGCGATCCTGACCGGGATGGTGCCCTACAAGGAGATCAACATCGAGACGCCGGTCTCGGACGCCTTCCGCCGCGCGGGCCTGCCGTGGGCGCGCTTCCTCATCAGCCTGGGGGCGATGACCGGGATCACCTCGGTGCTGCTCGTCATGATGCTGAGCCAGCCGCGCGTGTGGCTGGCCATGGCCCGCGACGGCCTCTTCCCCGAATCGTTCTTCGGCGCGGTGCACCCGAAGTACCGGACGCCCTGGAAGGCCACGATCCTGACCGGCGTCGCCGTCGCCCTGGGCGCGGCCTTCCTCCCGCTGCGCGTCCTGGCCGACCTCACCAACATCGGGACGCTCTTCGCCTTCGTGGTCGTCTGCGCCGCGGTGCTGATCATGCGCGTCAAGCACCCGGAGGCGGAGCGGCCCTTCCGGGCGCCGCTCTATCCGATCGTGCCCATCCTCGGGATCGTGACCTGCATGATCCTGATGTTCTCGCTGGCCAAGGAGAACTGGTACCGCCTCTTCGTCTGGCTCGCCATCGGCTTCGTGATCTACTTCGCCTACGGCCGCAAGCACAGCGTGATGGCGCGTCTGGCCGCGGGAAAGGCGGTAGCGGTGCCGGCGGGCGCGCAGCCCAGCCGCACCTCCTGAGCCCTTGGAGCTGATCCAGGAGCTCTTCCGGCGGCTCTACAACGTCCCCGAGCTGATCCGGATGGGAGGCCTCGTCGGCCTCGTGGCCGTGGTCTTCGCGGAGACCGGCCTCATGGTCGGGTTCTTCCTGCCCGGGGACTCGCTCCTCGTCACCGCCGGGCTGTTCGCGGCCAAGGGGGACCTCGACATCGTCTGGCTGAACCTGGCCCTCATGGCCGCGGCCATCGCGGGCGACGCGACCGGCTACTGGATCGGGCGGCGGGCCGGCCAGGCGCTCTACCGCCGGGAGAACTCGTTCTTCTTCCGGAAGCAGCACCTCATCAAGACCCACGAGTTCTACGAGAAGCACGGCGGCAAGACGATCGTCATCGCCCGCTTCGTCCCCATCATCCGCACGTTCGCCCCGGTGGTGGCGGGCGCGGGAGAGATGACCTACCGCCGCTTCGCGATCTACAACGTCGCGGGGGGGATCGGGTGGGTGGCGAGCATGACCCTGACCGGCTACTTCCTGGGCCGGGCCGTCCCGGACATCGACAAGCACATCCACATCGTCGTCGCGGGGGTGATCTTCCTGTCCCTCCTGCCGGGGATCATCTCGATCCTGCGCGAGAAAATGAAGTCCCGTTCGGCCCCCGCTTAGAGCTAAGATCCGGGTCAACGGCTCAAATCAGGGGAGGGTCGTCATGAACGAGACCACCCGGCGCGATTTCCTGAAGCGGGCGGCGGCGGGGGCCACGCTGGCCGCGCTCGCCGAGGACGTGCTCGCGCAGACGAGCGCGGCCTCGGCCACCGGCCTCCCGACCCGCGTGCTCGGCCGCACCGGCCAGCGCGTGTCGATCCTCGCCCTCGGCGGCTGGCACATCGGCGCGATCAAGGACGACGCGGAGTCGATCCGGCTGATGCAGGCCGCCCTCGACGAGGGCATCACGTTCTTCGACAACGCCTGGGACTACCACGACGGGCGCTCGGAGGACCTGATGGGGCGGGCGCTGGCCGAGGGCGGCCGCCGCGAGAAGGTCTTCCTCATGACCAAGGACTGCGAGCGGGACTACCAGGGCTCGCAGCGCTGCCTGGAGGACAGCCTGCGGCGCCTGCGCACCGACCACCTGGACCTCTGGCAGTTCCACGAGATGGTGTACGACAACGACCCGGACTGGGTGTTCGAGAAGGGCGGGATCAAGGCCGCCATCGACGCGCGCCAGGCCGGCAAGGTGCGCTACATCGGCTTCACCGGGCACAAGCACCCGAACATCCACCTCAAGATGCTCGGCAAGCCGTTCGACTGGGACAGCGCCCAGATGCCGATCAACGTCATGGACGCCCACTACCGCAGCTTCCAGAGCCAGGTCGTGCCGGTGTGCCTGGAAAAGAAGGTCGGCGTCATAGGCATGAAGGGGTATGGCGGCAGCCATCCCGAAGGGATCATGGCAAAGTCGGGGCTCACCGTGGCCGAGGCCTACCGCTATGCCCTCAGCCAGCCGGTGTCGGCGCAGGTGGTGGGCCTGACGTCGCTCGACCAGTTGAAGCAGGCCGTGGCGCTGGCCCGCTCGTTCACGCCGATGACCGCGGCCGAGCAGTCGGCGCTGCGCGACCGCGTTCGCGACGTGGCCGGCGACGGCCGGTACGAGCTGTTCAAGTCGACGGTCGTGTTCGACGGCCCGCACCACCGGAAGCAGCACGGCTTCGCGGTGTAACTAGACCCTCACCCCTTCCCCTCTCCCTTTCAGGGAGAGGGGTCGGCCAGAGCGGGTTGCCCGGGCGCCGGCGGCGGCTGGAGCAGCTCGTACCCCTCGGCCCGCGCGACGTAGGTGGCCGCGGTCAGGTCCCCCACGACGTTGAGCGTCGTCCGGCACATGTCCAGGATGCGGTCCACGCCGAGGACGATCGCGATGAGCCCGGGGTTGACGTGCACCGTGGCGAGCACCGCGATGATGAACGGGATCGAGCCCGAGGGCACGCCGGCGGTGCCGATGCCCCCCAGGATCGCGAGGTAGACGACCATGAGCTGCTGGGGCAGGCTGAGGCCGACCTGGGCGAGCTGGGCGAGGAAGAGCACCGTCACGCCCTCGTAGAGCGCGGTCCCGTTCTGGTTCGCGGTCGCGCCCACCGTGAGGACGAAGCTGTTGATCTCGCGCGGCACGCCCAGGTTCTCCTCGGAGACCCGCAGGGCGGTGGGCAGGGTCGCGTTCGAGGACGAGGTGGAGAACGCGGTGAGCATCACCGTCTTCACCCGCCGGAAGAACTCGAGCGGCGAGATCCGGGAGAGGAAGTACACGGACAGCGAGTACACGCCGAACATGTGGAGGGCGAGGCCGAGGAGCACCGTCACCATGAACCACGAGAGCGCGGCCAGCAGGTCGAGGCCGAAGCGGGCCATGTTGTTGAACAGCAGGCAGGCCACCGCGTACGGCGCGAACTTCATCATGATGTCGACGATCTTGGCCGAGACGGCGTAGACCCCCTCCAGGACGCGGATGAGCGCCGCGGTCACCTCGGCGGGCAGCAGCGTGACGGCGATGCCCAGCACGAGGGAGAAGAACATGAGCTGGAGCATGTTCGGGAAGTCGCCGCTCAGCGCCTGCACCGGGTTGGACGGCACGATCGACTTCACGACCTGCATCAGGGGTGACTCCCGCGGGCCCTGCCTCTCCCTCTCCAGCGCCTCGACCTGCCGAGACGCGGCGGTGCCGTAGCGCTCCTTCAGGCGCTCGGCGGTCTGGGGCTGGATGCGGTCGCCGGGACGGATCGTGTTCGCCAGCGTCAGGCCGATGACGACGGAGATGGCCGAGACGACGAGGCAGTAGGCGAACGAGCGCAGGCCGACGCGCCCCAGCCGCCGTATGTCCCCGATCCCGGCCACGCCCACGATCAGCGACGAGCCGATGAGGGGGATGACGATCATGAGCAGGCCGCGGAGGAACAGCGTGCCCACCGGCTCGGTGAGGTTGGCCACCACCCATTCCACGCCCGGGTGGCCGCTGCCCCACACGGCGTTGGCGGCGAGGCCGGCGGCCACCCCCACCACGAGGCCGACGAGGATCCGGGTGTGCAGCAGCATCCCGCGGGGGCGGTCGGGGGTGGTGTCCTTCAGGTCGGTGGACAGCTCCTGCTCGAAGCGGCTCGGCCCGGACGGGAGGGGTTCGTCGGGTTTCTGGCTCAACCGTGGCTCCTGCGGACCGGGGGAGTGTACAGTCAATTTGACCTTCCCGGGGTTGCCGGACTAACCTGCGGCCTTTGCAATCTGGCCGTCTCTTCACCCAAGCGGAGGCTCAATGGGCGTCGAAGCCGTTCTGGCGGTGGTGCTCGCCATCAGCCTGCTGTCCCTGGCCGTCGCATTTTTTCTGGCCCGGCAGGTCCTCGCGGCCGACCGGGGCAAGCCGGAGATGGAGGCGATCGCGGCGGCCATCCGCGAGGGCGCCGAGGCCTTCCTCTCCCGGCAGTACCGGACGATCGCGGGGCTTTCGGTGGTGGCGGCGGCGCTGATCTTCGGCTTCTACTACTTCAACCGCAACGTGCCCAACATCGCCGAGATGGGCCAGGGCACCGCGGCCAAGGTGACGCTCTCGTTCATCACGGGCGCTTTGTGCTCGGCGATCGCCGGCTACGTGGGGATGTTCGTGTCGATTCGCGCCAACCTGCGCACGGCGGCCGCGGCCATGTCCAGCCTCAACCGGGCGCTGCAGATCGCGATCCGGGGAGGGGCGGTGAGCGGGCTGACCGTGGTCTCGATGAGCCTGCTCGGGGTGGGGGGCCTGTTCTACCTCTTCGGCGGCACGCACGACTACGAGCACGTGCCCCTCCAGATCGTCGGCTTCGGCTTCGGGGCCAGCTTCGTGGCCCTGTTCGCCCAGCTCGGGGGCGGGATCTACACCAAGGCCGCCGACGTGGGGGCCGACCTCGTGGGCAAGGTCGAGGCCGGCATCCCCGAGGACGATCCCCGCAACCCGGCGGTGATCGCCGACCTCGTGGGCGACAACGTGGGCGACTGCGCCGGCCGCGGGGCCGACCTGTTCGAGTCCACCGCCGCCGAGAACGTGGGGGCCATGATCCTCGGCATCGCCCTGTACCCCGTCTTCGGCATGGGCGGCATCGTGTTCCCCCTCCTCGCCCGCGCCTTCGGCCTCGTCGCCACCATCGTGGGCGTCTTCACCGTGCGCTGCCGCGAGGACGAGGACCCCATGAACGCGCTGAACCGGGGCTATCTCGTCACCACCGTCATCGCGATGGCCGGCTTCGCCGCCGCGGTGTTCCTGCTCCTGCGGGCGGCGCCGGGGGCGGGCGTGGAGGTGCACCGCGGCTACCTGCTCGGCGCGGGCATCATCGGGATCCTGACCGCCTACGCGTTCGTGTGGATCACGCAGTACTACACCGAGTACCGCTACCGCCCGGTGCGCTCGATCGCGGAGGCGTCGAAGACCGGGCCCGCGACCAACATCATCAGCGGCATCGCGGTCGGGTTCGAGTGCACGGGCCTGCCCGTGCTCGTGATCTCGGCGGCCCTCATGGCCGCCTACTGGTGCGGGAAGCAGGCCCTCGGCGACATGGTCGGCGCGGGCCTCTACGGCACCGCCATCGCCACGATGGGCATGCTCGCCCCCTGCGCGTACATCCTGGCCATGGACACCTTCGGCCCCATCACCGACAACGCGGGCGGCATCATCGAGATGTCAAAGCAGCCCGAGGAGATCCGGCGCAAGACCGACCGGCTCGACTCGGTGGGCAACACGACCAAGGCCCTCACCAAGGGATACGCGATCGGCTCCGCGGCGCTGGCCGCCTTCCTTCTGTTCAGCGCCTATCTCGGCGAGGTCCGCAAGATCACCGGCCTGCACATGGCCGTCGACCTCACGCGCGTTCCCGTGTTCGTGGGCGGCCTGCTCGGGGCGACGCTGGTGTTCGTGTTCAGCGCGCTCGCGATCAAGGCGGTGGGCAAGGCGGCCCAGGTCGTGATCGCCGAGGTCCGGCGGCAGTTCCGCGAGAACGCGGGGATCATGCAGGGAACCGCCAAGCCCGACTACGCGCGGTGCGTGGACATCGTGACCGCGGGCGCGCTCAAGGAGATGGTGGCCCCGGGGCTGCTGGCGGTGCTGACCCCGATCGCGGTCGGCTACGGCTTCCGCTTCCTGTCGCCCTACGGGCAGGTCGGGGCCGAGTCGGTGGCCGCCCTCCTCATGGTCGGGACCATCGCCGGCATCCTTCTCGCCACCGTCATGAACAACGGGGGCGGGGCGTGGGACAACGCCAAGAAGTACATCGAGTCGGGCCAGTTCAAGGTCGACGGCCAGGTGGTGGGCAAGCGCTCCGAGCCGCACAAGGCGGCGGTGGTGGGGGACACCGTCGGTGACCCGTTCAAGGACACCGCCGGCCCGTCGCTGCACGTGCTGATCAAGCTGCTCTCGACGATCACGCTCGTGCTCGCGCCGCTGTTCATTCGCTAATGCGGCGCGCTCCGCTCCGCGCGCCGAACGCTCGCGCCGGAAGAATCGCTCAATACTCCGCGTACGCCTCGTCGGGGTAGCAGTAGAGCCACCGCTCGCCCGGCTCGGCCTTGCTGGCATGCTTCTGCTGGCGCGAATGGAGGGGGGGAGCCTTCCGGCTCCCCCCTTGACAGGATCGTGAATCTAACGGTGGCCGAGGTGGAACTGCATCGCCTCGCGTCCCGTCATCACCTTACCGTTAGTTATCGTCATCATTGTCATCTTCGTCTTGTACCCGCTGCCGGATGGCAGTCCCCGCAACGAAGTTGCCTGGATTTGTCGGCTCGATGTCCGCCATGTTGAATATCGCGCCTTTTCGATCCACCTGGATGGTCAGTACCCACCCGCAGCCCACCCCGTTATTGCAGGTCAAGCTTGCCATGCCGCTACCATCGGGATTCAAAGAGTCGATCCTGAAGGTCTCGGTCGTCTTGCTTTCGCCGCATGCCCCATGGGTCCTCAGGGTAGCCTTGTGGTCGGCGCCGGTCCGATCAAGAGTGAAATTGACGACACCGGCCATCGGGCCACATCCGCTCCCCGACCAGACGAGGGCTGCCTGCCACGGCCCTTTCAAGCGAGCCACTCGATTTGGAGCGGCCCGAAGTGTTTGTGCATCGATACCAAATGCTATAGTGACTAGGGACAAAGCGATTAAAAAACCACGGTGCGGCGGTCGAAGATGACGTAGATATTTCATGGTCTCCCTCCCTTGAGTTTCTGCGAACTGGGGACATGATACATCGCTCTTGATTCGCGAGGCGCCGGGCCGGTCGCGGCGCGTGCTGATCAAGCCGCGTTGAGAAGCAACGCCCCGTCAGTACTCGGCGAGGGCCTCGTGCGGGTAGCAGTACAGCCAGCGGTCGCCCGGCTCGGCCGAGGCGATCACCGGGTGCTTGGTGGCGGCCGCGTGCTTGGTGGCGTGGCGGTTCGGCGAGGAGTCGCAGCACCGGGTGCCGCCGCAGGTCTGGCACGTGCGCAGCTGCACCCACGTGCTCCCGATCTTCACGCACTCCTCGCACTCGCGGCGCTTCGCGGGCTTGATCTCCTTGATGTCCTTGATGTGGGCACAGGCTCCGTTGGCGGCCATGGCGGCGACTCCTTCCGGGGCTACGCCGACGGGGACCGCTCGAGCGCCGGCCGGTCCCACCGCGCGAGGCTCGCCCCCGCCGCGTAGGTGGTCTCCAGGAACTCGAGCAGCGCCGCCCGGGGATCCGGCGCGGCGCGCATGTCGTCGTAGCGGTAGATGAACTCCTTCATGTCGGGGCTGTAGAAGGCGGGGGCGGGACCGATCGGCGCCGAGGGCAGGCCGGCCGGCTCCGGCACCGTGTAGGCGTAGAACGCGGGGCCGTCGATGGCGCCGCCGCCCGGCCACCAGCCCGCGCTGTTGCACTCGTGCGAGTACGCCTCGCGGGTCATGGCGTCGGCCCCGGGTCGGGGCGGAGCCGGGCGGCCCGAGAAGCGGGTGACCGCGAGGTCGAAGCCTCCCCAGAAGAAGTGCACGGGGCTGCACTTGCCGATGAAGCGGGCGCGGAACTCCTCGAGGACCGCGTCCACCGCGAAGAGGATCCGCCAGCAGCGGCGGGCGGCGTCGGGATCGTACTCGCCCGACGGGTCGCGATCGAAGCGGACGGGATCGGGCACCTCCACCGGCATCGGCCAGATCCGCGCCTCGATGCCGAGCGCGCGGAGCGCGGCCATGAAGCGCTCGTAGAACCGGGCCACGGGCTGGGGGGCGAGCGGGATCTCGCGGCGGTCGCCCCGGCTGACTTCGATGCGCAGGACCTGGTCGACGAAGTCGAACGCGACCGTGAACACGTCCGGCCCCACCGGGATGGGCATCGTGGCCAGACCGCGGGCGGTGACGTGCAGCGTCACGTTCCACCAGTGGTTGATCCGCGGCGTGAGCGCGAGCTGCACCTTGCCCGCCATCTGCGTCCACATGTGCAGGGTGCGATACGTGGCTCTCCACTCGGCCAGCGGCAGCGGCGGCCACGCGTCCCTCTCGGCGGCCGGGCTCATCCCCGCCATACTACGCCGTCGCCGACCGGGCCGGGGTTCGCGCCGGCGCCGCCTCCGCGCGTCGATAGGCGCCGGGCGCCACGCCGGTCCACCGCTTGAACGCCTTGCTGAAGGCGGCCTCCGCCTCGTAGCCCACGCGGGACGCCACCTCGCCGATGCTCGCGCGGCCGCCCCGCAGCAGCCGCGTCGCCTTCTGCATGCGCCAGCGCGTGAGGTAGGTGAGCGGGGGCTCGCCCACGAGCTGGGCGAAGCGCGCGGCGAAGGCGGAGCGGGACATGGCCACGCGCGCGGCCAGCGCCTCCACCGTCCAGGCCTCCTCCGGCTTCTCGTGCATGAGGCCGAGGGCGGCGCCGACCTGCGGATCGACGAGCGCGCGGAGCCAGCCGGTCGTCTCCGGCGCGCTCTGCGCCAGATGCGCGCGCACGGCCTGGACGAAGAGGATGTCGGCGAGGCGGCTCACGACCGTCTCTGCCCCCGGCTGGCCGGACGCCATCTCGGAGGCCACGAACTGCAGGCTCGCTTCGAGCCATTGCACGGCCCGTCCGCCGTCCCCCTTCACGTGGACGACGGGGGGCAGCGAGGCCACGAGCGGGTTCTGGGCGCCGTCCTCGAAGAGGAAGCAGCCCCCGACCATCGTCGTCAGCGCGCCGCCGCCCCCGTAACGGCGGATGCCACCGGGCTGGCAGCCCTGCGTGCTCTTCGGGCAGCGGGCGAAAACCTCGCTCGCGGGCGCCGCTCTCGTGCGCCGGCTGTCTCGCAGCACGTGCGCTTGCGCGTGCGGCAGCAGGACGAAGTCTCCGCTGGCGAGCTGGACCGGCTCGGCGACGCCCTCCACCTCGAGCCAGCAGTTCCCCCGCGTCACCACGTAGAACCCGCTGCGGCCGAAGGCGACGCGAAAGCCCCAGGGCGCCGACAGCTCGAGGCGCCCGTGGATCACGCTCTTCAAATGGATGGCCTCGAGGGCGTCGGTCAGCACGTCCATGGGCGCTCCTCCCGCCGGCCATGCTAACAATCCTCCAGTTTGAACGCCAATCTTTGGACGATCGGACATGAGAAGTGGACTTCCAGGCAGGAACACTCCAGACATCCCGGCGTAATTTCTTGCTGATGAATCGGGGGCGTTCAAGGAGTGTGATTCCCATGTCGCGATACCAAGTGCTTGCGCTCGCCGCACTGCTCGGGCTCGCCGCCGCGGGCCCGGCGGCGGCGCAGGAACGGAACCAGGACGAGGACCGTCAGGCCGTCGTGCTCTCCGTGCAGGGCGGGGGCTTCAGCCCGCTCACCCACCTCGACGAGCCCGGCAAGGTGGACTTCAAGACCGGGTACAACGTTGGTGGCGGGCTCGCTTATCAGTTCAACCGGTACGTCGCCCTCCGCGGCAACTTCACGTTCGCTCGTGCCGAGGGCCGGGACATCTCCGGCGGCATCACCAGCATCGGCGGCACGAAGTTCAACCGCTTCCTCTACGACGCCGACGTGCAGCTCCGCTACCCGTTCTCGGGGGGCGCGACGCCCTACCTGTTCGTGGGCGGCGGCGGCGTGACGATCAAGCCCGACGTGACCCCCAGCCAGGACAGCTTCACCAAGGGAGCGGGCAAGGTCGGCGTCGGCCTCAGCTACCAGATCCCGCGGTCGCACGTGGGACTCTACGTCGAGGGCACGGGCTGGCTCTACAAGTGGGACCGCTACGGCTTCGACAAGACCCAGTTCGACACCACGTGGAGCGGCGGAATCTCGTATCGCTTCGGTCTCTGACCGTGCATCCGGACGCGGGCCGCCGCGCCTCCCCGCGGGGCGCGGCGCCCGCGGGCCGGGGCCGGGCGATCAGTAGGTCAGGCCGAAGCCGAAGGGGAACTGGGGGCTGTACTTCGCGTCGCCGACGTTGACCGGGACCTGGCCCATCGACCGGGGCCACGAGAACGAGAGCTTGCCAGTCGGCCGGTAGTCGCCGAACAGCACGTCGGCCACCCCGGCGCCCTCCGTCCCCGGCAGCCACGCGGCGACGACCGCGTCGGCCGTGTCGAGGCCGTCGCCCAGGATCAGGGGCCGCCCCGAGACGATCACGACGACCACCGGGATGCCCGCCCTCTTGACGTTCGCGATCGCGTCGAGGTCTTCCTTGGCCAGGGCCAGGTCCTCGCGGTCGCCGAGCATCTCCGCGTACGGCGTCTCTCCGACGACCACCACCGCGGCGTCGGCGCCCGCGGCACCGCCGCCGTCCTTGGCGTAGGCGACCTCGGTCCCT
>Ga0114129_10016781_pt1 | contig 10426 bp, 5 predicted proteins | sample RhiMetdeltSRZDD1_FD_80071 | JGI IMG/M metagenome (GOLD analysis project Ga0114129, IMG submission 80071) | Populus rhizosphere microbial communities from Tennessee, USA - Rhizosphere MetaG P. deltoides SRZDD1 (version 2) (version 2) | ecosystem: Host-associated > Plants > Roots > Rhizosphere >... | reverse complement strand
GTGGGGGTGGAAAATGCCGCGTCCGGAGCGCCCGGTGGATCCGGGCATGGGGCCGGCGCAGCGGTTCGCCGTCGCGTTGCGGGAGTTGCGGCGCTCGGCGGGCAGTCCGACGTATCGGGTGTTGGCGAAGCGGGCGCACTACTCCGCCACGACGTTGGCGCAGGCCGCCGCCGGCGAACGGCTACCGACCCTTGCGGTGGCATTGGCGTACGCGTGCGCGTGCCACGGCGATGAGCAGGAGTGGACGGCCCGTTGGCGTGCTGCGGCAGCGGAGTTGGACGCCGCGGCGCCACAGGCGGCCGGAGCGCCCGATGCGGGCGGGAACCGGCCGCCGTACCCCGGCCTGGCGGCCTACGGACCGGAGGACGCCGACCGGTTCTGCGGCCGGGACCGCCTCGTCGGCGCTCTGACGGATCGGTTGGCGCGGCAACGTTTCGTGGCTGTGGTGGGCGCTTCGGGCTCGGGCAAGTCGTCGCTGGTGCGCGCTGGGTTGGTGCCGGCGGTGCAGGCTGAGGGGGATCGTTGGTCGACGGTGTTGATCAGCCCGGGCGCCCATCCGGTGCGGGAATGCGCCGTGCACCTTGCTGCCCGGTTGGGCCGCGACCCGGCCGCGCTGGCGACGCAACTCGGGGCGGACCCGCACAACCTCGGCCTCGCCCTGCGGCAACTGCTGGTCGACGGTCCGCGGGACGCCCAGTGTCTGTTGGTGGTTGACCAGTTCGAGGAGGTGTTCTCACTGTGCCAGGAGGCGTCCGAGCGGGAGACCTTCATCCGGGCGCTGCTCGCGGCCGCGCACGAGCCGGACAGCCGGACCCGGGTGGTGATCGGGCTGCGGGCCGACTTCTACGCGCACTGCGCGCGCCTGCCTGAACTGGTGGCGGCGCTGCAGGACGCCCAGCTCATCGTCGGCCCGATGGCGCCCGAGGAACTGTCCGTCGCCATCACCGAACCGGCGGCCCGGGCCGGGCTGATGGTGGAGAAGGCACTTGTCGCCACGATCATCGCCGAGGCGGCGGCCCGGCCGGCGGCGCTGCCGTTCGTCTCCCACGCGTTGTGGGAGACCTGGCGGCGGCGGCGCGGTACCGGCCTGTTCCTGTCCGCCTACCAGGCAGTCGGTGGCCTGGACGGCGCGGTCGCGCGGTCGGCGGAGCGAGTCTACGGTGAGTTGGACGAGCAGCACCGTCGGGCGGCCCGGCGAATCCTGCTGCGGCTGACCGCGCTGGGCGAGGGTACCGAAGACACCCGCCGGCGGGTCGCCCACACCGAACTCGGCGACGACGCCGTCACCGCCCGGGTACTGGAACGCCTCGCGGCTGCCCGGCTGGTGAGCATCGGCGAGCACACCGTGGAGATCACCCACGAGGCGCTCATCCGCGGCTGGCCGACCCTACGGGAATGGCTTGCCACCGACCGGGAGTCGTTGCGAGCCCACCGCCGCCTCACCGGCGCCGCCGCGGACTGGGCCACGCACGGCCATGACGACGCATTCCTCTACCGCAGCAGCCTGCTCGCGGGCTGGGCCGAGCGGGACACCGACGCACTCAACGAGACCGAACGCGACTTCCTCGCCACCAGTGTGGCGCGGGAAGCGCGCGAACACGCGCGCCGCCGGCGGCGGCTGCGGGCCACCATCGCCGGCCTGGCCGCGGGCCTGGTCACGGTGAGCCTGCTCGCCCTCCTGGCAGTGGTACAGACCCTCGAGGCGAACGCCCAACGCGACCTGGCCATCGCCGCCAGCCTGGCCGCACAGTCGCGCGCGGTCCTTTCTGCCCAGCCTGACCTGGCGAATCTGTTGGCGCTGGCCGGACTCGGCCATTCCGTGACCGCTCAGACCGTGGCCAGCGCGCAGGCTGCACTCTCGGCCCCGATGCACGTCGCCCGGCCGCTTGTCGGGCATTCCGGCGCGGTCACCGCCGTCGCGTTCAGCCCCGACGGTCAGCGTGTCGCCACGGGCGACGACGACGGCACCGTCCGTCTGTGGAACGCCACCACCGGCGGCCCGCTCGCCGCCGTCACGCATGGCGGTGGCGTGAACGCGGTCGCCTTCAACGGCGAGGGACGCACTCTGGCGACCGGCGGCGTCGATGGCACCGTGCGACTGTGGGACACCACCACCAACGGGCTCGTGGGTACGCTGACCGGTGACGCCTCGGTCAACACGGTGGCATTCAGCCATGACGGTACGATCATCGCGACCGGCAACGCCGACGGCACCGCCGGTATCTGGGACGCCAGCACTCACCGTTCCCGCGCCATGCTGGCCGCCCACGAAGGCCCGGTGCACGCGGTGGCCTTCAGCCCCAGCGGGCGGACCCTGGCCACCGGCGGAGACGACAACACAGCCAAGCTGTGGGACCCCGTCACTCAGCAGACGACGGCGACCCTCCCGGGTCACACGGGCGAGGTCTACGCGGTCGCGTTCAGCCCGGACGGCACGACGCTGGCCACCGGATCCGCCGACGGCACCGCCCGTATCTGGGACGCCAGCACGAACAAGACCATTGCCCCCCTGTCCGGCCACACCCGCGTCGTGCGGGCGGTGGCGTTCGCCGCCGACGGCCGCACCATCGTTACCGGAAGCTGGGATGGCACCGTTCGGCTCTGGAGCACCGCCACGCACCAGCCCCTGGCCACCCTCACCGGCCACACCGACGAAGTGCTCGCCGCGGCAATGAACCCCGACGGCACGTCCATCCTCACCGGCAGCAGGGACGGCACCGCCCGCCTCTGGGACACGAAGGCCAGCCGGTCCATCGCCACACTCCAAGGCCACACCGGCTACGTCGACGCGGTAGCGTTCAGCCCGGACGGGCGAACCGTCGCAACCGGCAGCAGAGACGGCACCGCGCGCCTTTGGGATACCGCCGATCGCAGCCTGACCGCCGTCCTGAACGCCAACGCCGGCTTCGTGTTCACGGTGGCGTTCAGCCCCGACGGCAACGTGCTAGCCACCGGTCACAAGGACGGCACGATCCGGCTGTGGGACACCAGCACCGGCCAGCAGATTGACAGTCTCACCGGTCATACCGGCGGCGTCGCCTCTGTCACCTTCAGCCCCGACGGGCAGATCCTGGCCAGCGCGTCCACCGATGGCACCGCCCGGCTCTGGAGCATGACCACGCGGCGCACGGTCGCGGTGCTCAACGGTCACACGGAGTGGGTCGACGCCGTGGCATTCAGCCGCGACGGCAACACCGTCGCGACAGCATCGACAGACGGCACAGCCCGCCGCTGGGACATTCGTACCGGCGACACCCTCACAACCCTGACCCCCGACAAAGGCCACCTCAACGCGCTCGCCTTCAGCCCCGACGGCACGATCCTCGCCGTTGCACCCGCCGACGGAACCGCCCTGCTGTGGGACATCGCCTCCAGTCGGATGGCCACCACCCTGTCCGGACACACCGCGGAAGTGACATCCATCGCCTTCAGCCCAGACGGGCGGTCCATCGCCACCAGCAGCCGGGACGGCACCACCCGCCTGTGGGATCTGAGCAGCCGCCAAACGATCCTCAGCCTCACCGGTCACATCGGGTGGGTCACCGCGGTGGCATTCAGCCCAGACGGCAAAGTCCTTGCCACCACCTCCTGGGACCACACCGCCCGCCTCACACCGACCCCCAACACCTGGCCCCACGAGCTCTGCCGCAGGGCGGGCCGAAACCTGACCAGCAAAGAATGGACCTTCTACGTCGGGCCAGAGCCATACCGGCGCCTCTGCCCCGAACTCCCGTCCGGCCACGGAGCCGACCCGACAGCACCCGCGCTCACATTTCCAGACCTGGGCGGATAGTTCCGGCTTGCCGCTGGTCGCGCTGGCCGCCGCCTCGCCGGCCGCCGCTCGCGCCGACGCCACGGCGGCAGGGCAGCCCCGGCCAGGCGGTGCTCTGCATCTGCACGTCGGTGCCGGTGGACACGTCGACTCTTCGCCGCGGCGGCAGTGTGACCGTCAGGCTGGTTTGCGCGGTGACGCTGTCGTACCCGGGCCCTGCCCAGGGTGTCCGCCATAGGGGTAGTGGCCGGGTCGGCGCGGGCGCCGGTCGACGTGTAGCAATTCTGCAGGATCGTCGGCCGGGAACCGAAGCGCTGGTGGTCTGGTACGAGCCTACGGCGGTGCCTGGGCTTGCGATGCGGTGTGGGGCCGCCAGCTTCCGGGTGCGGGGTCGGGGCATTCGGGGCCGATGCGGTCGAGGGTGGCGGCGAGGTCGGCGCGCAGCGCGGCCAGGCGGGTCATTTCAGCGTCGATGTCGGCGATGCGGCGGGCCAGCAGCGGGCCGGCGGGTTCGCAGGGGCAGGCGCCGGTGTCGCGCACGGAGAGCAGGTCGCGGATTTCGTCCAGGCGCAGCCCGAGTCGTTGGCAGCCTTGGATGAACTGCAGGCGGTCGATGGTGGTTTCCGGCCAGCGGCGGTGGTCGCCGCTGGTGCGCGCGGCGGCGGGCAGCAGGCCGATGCGTTCGTAGTAGCGGATGGTGTCCGGGCTGACGCCGACGCGGTCGGCGAGGGCGGAGACGGTCAACCTGACCGGCGTGGTGGTGGTCATCTACGCCTCCTTGTGGCGGCGCAGCGGCCGCAGCCCGTTGGCGATGATCAGCAGGGCTGTGCCTTCGTTGAGCAGGATTCCTTGGGTGAGGTTGAACGTGCCGGCCAGCGCAGCGGCGACGAGGACCGCGATGGTGACCAGCGACAGCGCGATGTTCTGGGTGATGGTGGTGCGGGCGCGGCGGGCGAGCCGGATGGCGGCGGGCAGCCGGGTGAGGTCGTCGGCCATCAGCGCGACGTCGGCGGTTTCCAGGGCGACGTCGGTGCTGGCGGCGCCCATGGCGATGGCGACGTCGGCGTGGGCCATGGCGGGGGCGTCGTTGACCCCGTCGCCGACCATCGCCACCGTGCCGCCGGCGCGCAGCGTACGAATGTGGCTGGTCTTGTCCTCGGGCAGCAGCCCGGCATGGACCTGGGTGACGCCGAGCTGTTCGGCGACGGCGCTGGCGACCCTCGGGTGGTCGCCGGTGAGTATCACGGTGCGGCGGATCCCGAGGCCGCGCAGCGCGGCGAGGGCTGGGGCGGCGTCGGGGCGCAGCTCGTCGGCGAGACCGAGCAGCGCGACCAGTTGGCCGTTGTCGGTCACTGCGACCGGGGTCAGGCCGGCGTGCTCGATGTGTTCCAGCATGGTGCGGGATGCGCCGCCGGTGACGGTCGCCCGTTCGATGCGGCCGACGGTGATGACATGTCCGTCCACTGTGGCCTGAGCGCCGATGCCGGGCAGTGTGCGTTGCCCAGACGACGCCTGCACGGTCAGGCCTCGTGCGGTGGCGGCTTGCACGATGGCGCGCGCGATCGGGTGGCTGGAGGTGGCTTCGACGGTGGCCGCGGCGGCGAGGGCCTCGTCGTCCTTGTACCCGTTCAGTGCGTGGACGGCGACCAGCGCGGGTCGGCCACGGGTCAGCGTGCCGGTTTTGTCGAACGCGACGGTGTCGACGCGGGCGAGTTGTTCGAGGTGGACGCCGCCCTTGATGAGGATGCCGTCGCGGGCGCCACGGGCGATGGCGGCGACGACCGCGACCGGGACGGAGATGACCAGCGCGCAGGAGCAGGACACGGTCAGGATCACCAGGGCCCGGTAGAGCGCGTCGGCGAACGACAGGCCCAGCGCCGGGCCGGCGATGGTGACGAGCAGGGCGAGGCCGAACATGACCGGGGTGTAGACGGCGCCGAAGCGTTCGGCGAACCGTTGCGCCCGGCCGCGGTTGGCTTGAGCCTCCTCGACCTGGCGGATGACGCGGGCCAGCACCGTGTCGGTGTAGGGCTTGGTCGCCTCGACGCGCAGGACGCCGTCGCCGTTGAGGGTGCCGCCGAACACGTCGGCGCCGCTGCTGATCTCGACCGGCATGGACTCGCCGGTGACGGCCGAGGCGTCCACCCAGGAGGCGCCGTCGACGACCCGCCCGTCGGTGGGGATGCGTTGGTGCGGGCGCACCAGCACCACGTCGCCGACGGCGAGGTCGGCGACGACCACCTGCTCGGTGCCGCCATCGGGGCGCAGCCGGTCGGCCACCGGCGGGGTCAATGCCATCAGCGCCCGGATCGAGCCACGCGCGCGGTCGGCGGCGTAAGACTCCAGCACCGCACCCAGGGAGAAGATGACCACCAGTTCGGCGGCCTCCTCGACCCGACCCAACGCCAACGCGCCGATGGTGGCGGCGACCAGCAGCACCCCGATCGTCAGCCGCCGCGAGCGCAGCACCGCGACCGCCTCGCGCAGCGGATAGATCCCGCCCACCGCGATCGCCGCGGTGAACAGCGCCACGGCGATCGCGTCGGCGCCGACGGCGTGCTCGGCGACCAGGCCGGCGAGTACCAGCGCGGCCGAGGACGCCAGCGCCATCATGGGCGGCCGCGCCCACCACGGTCGGCCCCGCCGGAGCCGAGGGGCTCGGGTGTTGGTTTCGGGTTCGAGGCTGATGCCAGCGGTTGCGGCGGCACGTAGTATCGCGTCGTCGTCCAGGTCCGCGCCCTCGACGACGACCATCCCCGTTGCCTGCAGCAGCCGCACCTGGCGGACCCCGGCCACCTGCCGCAGCACGGCGAGGTCGCCGCTGCAGCCCACGCAGCCGGTCAGCACCCGATAGCGGCGCGGCGTGCCGGCGCCGATGTCAGGCCGGGTGGGGCCGGCCGTGGTCATGGTTGTGCTCATCGCGGTCACCGCCTGGTCGCCGGATCTCGGTCTGCCTGCCACGGTAGAACTTGGAGTTGGCTCCAAGTTCAACCCTCGTGGAGGTCATCGTGACCGCCGTCACACCACGCGGGTGCGGGAGGGTGCGGTTTCGACGCACCCGATGAACCCGCCACTGCCACCGCCGCCGCCCCGGCCTGGCTGGATCGGGCCGGCCGGTCCCTGGCCGGGGATCAACCGGCGTTGCGTCGGGTGGCAGGATGGATCGATACTCGTTTCTGTTCGTGGAGCCGGACACGGTGGGGCGCCGGGCCGCCCTGGTTAATCCACCGCGCTGTTCCGGAGGAACCCACGTCATGAGACTTCGCCCTGTGGCGACCGCCGCGGTCGTCACTGTCGCCGCCGGCGCGTTCGCCGGCACCATCCAACCCCCTGCGCGGGCGGCCGGGACGCCGGTCGTGGTCACCGTCAACGTGCGCGCCGGGCTCGCCACGATGCCCGCGACCGGGCTCGGCGTCAACGACGCCGTCTGGGACGCTGAGCTGGGCACCAGCACCGTGTCCGACCTGCTGGGCGCAGCCGGCGTGGCCATGCGCCGGTACCCGGGCGGTTCGTACGGCGACATCTACCACTGGGAGACCCATACCGCCCCCGGCGGCTTCGTGGCGCCCGGCACCGAGTTCGACACGTTCGTGGCGGGCACCAAGCGGATCGGTGCCCAGCCGATGATGATCGCCAACTACGGCACCGGTAGTCCGGCCGAGGCGGCCGAGTGGGTGCGCTACGCCAACGTGACGAAGGGGTACGGCATCCAGCACTGGACGATCGGCAACGAGAACTACGGCAACGGCCACTACGGCGCCAGCTGGGAGGCCGACAACCACGCGGACAAGAGTCCGGCCGGGTACGCCGGCCTGGTGCGCGAATACGCCGACGCGATGCGCGCGGTCGACCCGACGATCAAAATCGGCGCGGTGCTCACCATGCCGGCGAACTGGCCGGACGCGGTGGTGGCGGGCGGCGACGCCGGCAGCTGGAACGAGGTCGTGCTCAGCGTCGCCGGCCCGGTCATCGACTTCGTCGACGTGCACTGGTACCCGGGTGGCGGCACGCCCGCCGAGGTGCTGACGAAGACGGAGCACCTGGATGACGCGATCTACCTGCTGCGGCGGCAGATCGCCCGGTTCGCCGGCCCGAACTCCTCCCGGATCGGCATCAGCCTCACCGAGACCAACGTCGGGTTGGACGGTGGGCTGGGCCACAACACCCAGCCCGGCGCGCTGTTCCTCGCCGACGCGTACGCCACGCTGCTCGCCGGTGGCGTGTTCACCGTGCAGTGGTGGAACGTTCACAACGGCATCGGCAGACTGTCCACGGTGGTGGGTCAGACCGACTACGGCGACTTCGGCCTGTTCTCCAGCGGCAACTGTACGGCCGACGGCTCGGTCTGCCAGCCGCCGCTGAACACCCCGTTCGCTCCGTACCACGGACTGTCCATGATGGACAAGTTCGTGAACCCCGGCGACCAGTTCGTCCGGGCCGGTACCGGCCACCCGCTGGTCACGGCGCACGCCGCGCGCCGGCCGAACGGTGACCTCACCGTGCTCCTCCTCAACAAGGACCAGGACAACGCGCACGAGGTGACCATCGGGTACGCGGGCTACGAACCGGCCGCGGGCGCGCCGATTCGGCACACCTACGGCAACGGCGACCTCGCGATCTCCACCGCCCGCGCCGGCACGCCCACGAGCCAGACGCTGGCGCCGTACTCGTTGACCGTACTGGAGCTGCACCCCGCGCGGACGGTGACCGCGCCGCCCACCGCGCCCGGCACACCCGCTGCGGACCAGGTGACCGACACCGCCGCGACCATCACCTGGCCCGCCGCCCGCGCCGGCACCCACCCCATTGCCAAGTACGAGGTGTACCGGCACAACGGCACGGTCAGCGAGCAGCTCGGCGAGACACCCGCCACGTCGTTCACGGTACGCAACCTGCGCCCCGGCAGCCGGTACACAGTCAACGTGCTGGCCCGCGACACCGCCGGCAACCTGTCCTGGGCCTCCCCGCCGGTGACCATCACCACCGGCACACCGGCGCAGAGCACCTGTACCGTCCGGTTCAGCTCCGTCACCGACTGGGGCAGCGGCTACGTGGCGAGCGTCGACATCACCAACACCGGTCCGAACCCGGTCGACGGCTGGACGTTCACGTTCGACTGGCCCACCCGCTGGCAGCGCAACGACGGCGGCTGGAACGGCACCTGGACACAGGACGGCACCGCAGTGCGGGTCACCAACGCCGACTTCAACCGCAGGCTCGCAGCCGGCGGCGGCACCACCAACATCGGTTTCGTCGGCGGCTACTCCGGCCCGAACATCGCCCCCAGCGTGTTCACCCTCAACGGCACCGTCTGCACCACCCTGTAGCTCGGCCCGGCACTCGCGCTGGCCGGGCGCGAGTGCCGCCCCGCCCGGGACAACGTCCGCAGTGGTCGCACCGCGGTCACGTCCCCGGCGGGCGGTACCGGATCTCCTGTACGCGCGCCATCGCGTCCATCGTCTCCTCTACCGTCAGTAGAGGCGTGGTCTCGAACCTGCTGAGCGCGCCGCCGCCGGAGATCGCCAGCGCAACGGCTGCCATCGACACGTTGTCCGACGCTTCCCACAGGTTGTAGCCGTCGTATTCGCCGAACGCGTACCAGAAGCCGTGCAGCTTGCCGCCCACCGCCTCGATGTACGCGCGGGCCGCCTCCCGTCGATCCTCCGGGTTCTGCGCCAACCTCGCCCAGGTTTCGGGCGTGTAGCTGAACCGGGTCAGGTACAGCGCCATCGTCGACCTCCGGCTCTACGTCGTAGCTCGCGCCCCCATCGACAGTAGACCCAAGGTGTAGCCGATGATCGCCACACGCCGAACTTGGCTCCTTCAAGTCGCCAAGTACCGCCGCGGCGTGCCGGCGGGAGCCTGCATCGTGGCCGCCGGGTCCTCCGCAGCAGCCCCGGAATCCCGGCGCGCGACTCATCCGGGCATGTGACGATGTCGGCATGGGCGAGGTGACCGACTACATCGCCGGCCTCGACGAGCCCGCGCGCTCGATGCTGGAGCGGTACCGGGCACGCGTGGTGGCGGTCGTGCCGGAGACCGACGAGGGAACGAGCTACGGCATGGCGGCACTGCGCTACCGTGGCCGGCCACTCATCAGCGTGGTGTCCACCAAACAGGGCTACTCGGCATTCCCGTTCAGCTCTGCGGTCGTCGCAAGCGTCATCGCTGAATACAGCGGGTTCGAGTCCACCAAGGGTGGCATCAGGTTCACCGACCAGCGTCCCCTTCCCATCGAGGCGTTCGACGCGCTTGTGGCGCGGCGACGCGACGAGATCGACGTCGCCCTCGCAAAACCTCGCCGCCGCTGAGGTGCTTCGATCCCCGGTCTGGGTGTCCGTGCTGCTTGGGCGCCCACTCCGGCCGCAGACGCCATGGCCGGCCCGCGGGCCGAGCAAGTACTTGCCGAGCGGGAAAGTAGATGCTACTTCCACGTAGGAAAGTACTGTCCGGCACGGACGGGAGTGAGCCATGGTCAACGAGGTACGCCCCGACGAGGCCGCCGGGGCGCTGACGGAGATCGCCCGACGCCGGGCACAAGTGGTCACCTTGACCATCATCCCCACCTGGTTCTGGTGGGCCACCGCGGTTCTCATGGTCGGCTTTTCGGTCGCCGTCGAGACTCGGCGACCAGTCGTGATCGGCATCGCAACG
>Ga0114129_10016780_pt1 | contig 10426 bp, 7 predicted proteins | sample RhiMetdeltSRZDD1_FD_80071 | JGI IMG/M metagenome (GOLD analysis project Ga0114129, IMG submission 80071) | Populus rhizosphere microbial communities from Tennessee, USA - Rhizosphere MetaG P. deltoides SRZDD1 (version 2) (version 2) | ecosystem: Host-associated > Plants > Roots > Rhizosphere >... | reverse complement strand
TTCGGCAGACCGCACTGGTGCAGGCGCAGCTCCGGACCGACGACGATCACCGACCGACCCGAGTAGTCGACCCGCTTGCCGAGCAGGTTCTGGCGGAACCGGCCTTGCTTGCCCTTCAGCATGTCGGACAGCGACTTCAACGGGCGGTTGCCCGGCCCGGTCACGGGCCGGCCACGCCGCCCGTTGTCGAACAGCGCGTCGACGGCCTCCTGGAGCATCCGCTTCTCGTTGTTCACGATGATCTCGGGCGCCTGGAGGTCGAGGAGCCGCTTCAGCCGGTTGTTCCGGTTGATCACCCGGCGGTACAGATCGTTCAGATCGGAGGTCGCGAAACGACCTCCGTCCAGCTGCACCATCGGGCGCAGGTCCGGCGGGATCACGGGGATCGCGTCGAGGACCATCCCCATCGGGTTGGAGCGCCCGTCCACGAAGTTGGACGCGACCTTCAGCCGCTTGATCGCCTTGAGGCGCTTCGTTCCCTTGCCGTTCTCGATCGTGTCCCGGAGCGCCTCACCCTCGATCGTCACGTCGTAATCCTGGAGGAGCCGCTTGATCGCCTCGGCGCCCATCCCGCCGTCGAAGTAGTCGGCGAACCGCTCGCGCAGCGAGCGGTAGACGGCGTCGTCGGCAACCAGCTGCTTGACCTTCAGGCTCTTGAACGCCGATACCACGTCGTCGAGGTGCTGCGTCTCGCGGGCCGCGGCTTCGTGGATCCGCTCCACGTCGCGCTGCGCCTCGCGCTTGGCCGCGGACAGCTGCGCCCCCTTGGCCCCCTCCGCCTCGAGCTCCTTCAGACGGTCCTCGAGCTCGGAGAGCCGACGCTTGACCTGGTCGTCCCGATCGGCCTCGATCTCTCGCTTCTCGGCCTCGATCTCCTCCTCGATCTGCGGGAGCTCCTTGTGGCGGCGCTCCTCGTCCACCCGGGTGACGACGTAGGCGGCGAAGTAGATGATCCGCTCGAGGTCCTTCGGCGCGATGTCCAGCAGGTAGCCCAGGCGGGATGGAACGCCCTTGAAGTACCAGATGTGGGTCACCGGGGCGGCGAGCTCGATGTGGCCCATCCGGTCCCGACGGACCTTGGACCGCGTGATCTCCACTCCGCAGCGCTCGCAGATGATGCCCTTGAACCGGACGCGCTTGTACTTGCCGCAGTGGCATTCCCAATCCCGCGTCGGTCCGAAGATCCGCTCGCAGAACAGGCCGTCCTTCTCCGGCTTGAGCGTCCGGTAGTTGATCGTCTCCGGCTTCTTGACCTCACCGTTCGACCACGCCCGGATCTGGTCGGCCGTCGCCAGCCCGATCCGCAGCTCGTCGAAGTAGTTCACGTCCAGCACTTAAGCCTCGCCTCCCGGAACCTCTGGAACCCGTCCCCGCATCTCGTACAACGCGCTCGTATTCCCACCTCGAGCGCCCGTCATCGGCGCCCTCAATCGAAGTCAGCCCCCGCGGGCTCCCGCCGGCTGAGGTCGATCCCCAGCTCCTCGGCGGCCCGGAATACGTCCTCGTCTGTCTCGCGCAGCTCGATCTCCTCGCCGGCCGCGGAGCGGACCTCCACGTTCAGCGAGAGCGACTGCATCTCCTTGATCAGCACCTTGAAGGACTCGGGGATCCCCGGCTCGGGGATGTTCTCCCCCTTCACGATGGCCTCGTAGACCTTCACCCGGCCCAGCACGTCGTCGGACTTGATCGTCAGGAGCTCCTGCAGGGCGTACGCGGCACCGTAGGCCTCGAGCGCCCAGACCTCCATCTCGCCGAACCGCTGCCCGCCGAACTGCGCCTTCCCGCCGAGCGGCTGCTGCGTGATCATCGAGTAGGGGCCGGTGGACCGCGCGTGGATCTTGTCGTCCACCAGGTGCAGCAGCTTCAGGATGTAGCCGACCCCCACCGTCACCGGCTCGGCGTACGGCTGCCCGTTGCGTCCGTCGAAGAGCCTCGCCTTCCCGATCTCGTTCACCAGTCGGTGTCCGTCGGAGCTCGCGTGGGAGCTCCCGATCGCGGCCAGGATCTCATCCTCCTTGGCGCCGTCGAAGACCGGCGTCGCCACGTGGACCGGTCCGGCGTGGTCGTCGCCGTCCTTGGCGAATCCGACCATCGCGGCGTACCCGAGGTGCGCCTCGAGGACCTGCCCGAGGTTCATCCGCGAAGGCACGCCGAGCGGGTTCAGGATGATGTCGACCGGCGTCCCGTCCTCGAGGAACGGCATGTCTTCCTCGGGCAGGATCGTCGAGATCACACCCTTGTTCCCGTGCCGCCCGGCCAGCTTGTCGCCGTCGGAGATCTTCCGCTTCTGGGCGACGTAGACCCGGACCAGCTGGTTCACGCCGGGCGGCAGCTCGTCGCCGTCGTCCCGGTTGAACACCCGGACACCGATCACCTTGCCGGACTCGCCGTGCGGCACCTTGAGCGAGGTGTCGCGGACCTCCCGAGCCTTCTCACCGAAGATCGCCCGCAAGAGCCGCTCCTCCGGCGTCAGCTCCGTCTCGCCCTTCGGGGTGACCTTGCCGACGAGGTAGTCGCCGGGGTTCACCTCGGCCCCGATCCGGACGATCCCTCGCTCGTCGAGGTCCTTCAGGATCTCCTCGGAGACGTTGGGGATGTCGCGGGTGATCTCCTCGGCGCCGAGCTTGGTGTCCCGGGCGTCGACCTCGTGCTCCTCGATGTGGATCGAGGTGAGGACGTCGTCCTTGACCAGGCGCTCGGAGATGATGATCGCGTCCTCGTAGTTGTGGCCCTCCCAGGGCATGTACGCCACGAGCAGGTTCTTGCCGAGGGCGATCTCGCCCGCGTCCGTCGAAGGCCCGTCGGCGATCACCTGGCCCTTCGCGACCTTGTCGCCGACGTCGACCACGGGCTTCTGGTTGAAGTTCGTTCCCTGGTTGGTGCGGCGGAACTTGATCAGGTCGTACGTCCGCTGCTTGCCGTTCCGCTCCCGGACGACGATCTCGTCGGCGGACACGTCCTCCACCGTCCCCGCGTCCTCCGCCAGCACCACGTCGCCCGCGTCCACGGCGGCGCGGAATTCCACGCCCGTCCCGACGAGCGGCGCCTCGGCCCGCAGGAGCGGAACCGCCTGGCGCTGCATGTTGGCGCCCATCAGAGCGCGGTTGGCGTCGTCGTGCTCCAGGAAGGGGATCAACGCGGCGGCGACGGAGACGAGCTGCTTGGGCGAGACGTCCATGTAATCGATCTCGTCGGGCGAGACCTGGTCGACCTCGCCGCCCTTGCGGCGCACCAGGACCTGGGTGTCGAGGAAGGTGCCGTCCGGCGCCAGGCGCGCGTTGGCCTGCGCGATCACGTGCTTGTCCTCCTCGTCGGCCGACAGGTAGTCGATCTTCGAGGTGACCTTGCCGCTCTCCACGCGCCGGTAGGGGGTCTCGATGAACCCGAACTCGTTGATCCGGCCGAAGCTGGACAGCGACCCCATCAGACCGATGTTCGGACCCTCCGGCGTCTCGATCGGGCACATCCGGCCGTAGTGGGACGGGTGCACGTCACGCACCTCGAAGCCCGCACGCTCCCGGGAGAGGCCGCCGGGACCCAGGGCCGACAGGCGGCGCTTGTGGGTCAGCCCGGCCAGCGTGTTGGTCTGGTCCATGAACTGCGACAGCTGCGAGGTCCCGAAGAACTCCTTGATCGAGGCCACCACCGGGCGGATGTTGATCAAGGTCTGCGGCGTGATCGCCTCGACGTCCTGCGTGGTCATCCGCTCCTTCACCACGCGCTCCATCCGCGACAGGCCGATCCGGATCTGGTTCTGGATCAGCTCACCCACCGAGCGGATCCGGCGGTTGCCGAAGTGGTCGATGTCGTCCGCGTCGTACCCGTCCTCGCCGGCGTGCAGCTTCACGAGGTAGCGGACGGTCTTGAGGATGTCCTCGAAGGTGAGGATCGCCTTGTACTTGGGCGCGCCGCCGCCGGCCGCCTCCTCCTTCTGCATCGCCGAGAACACCCGGTAGCGGATCTGCTCCCAGGCCTTCTTGTCGGGGTTGTCGAGCTCCGCCAGCTTCCGATGGTGGGCGCGCAGCTGCTTCAGCAGCTCGCCCTCCGCCGGGCCGAGCTTCTTGTCGACCTTGTGCCGCCCGACCTTGGCGACGTCGTAACGCTTCGGGTTGAAGAACAGGTTCTCGAGCAGCGTCTTCGCGCTCTCGGCGGTCGGCGGCTCACCGGGCCGGAGCTTGCGGTAGATGTCCTCGAGCGCCTCCTCCTGGGTCTCGACGTGATCCTTCTCCAGGGTGTTCTGGATCGAGGGGGCGCCGTCGAAGAGCTTGAGGATCTCGTCGGTGCTGAACCCGAGGGCCTTCAGGAAGACCGTGACGCTCTGCCGGCGCTTGCGGTCGATCCGGACTCCGACGGTGTCCTTCTTGTCGACGTCGAACTCCAGCCAGGCGCCGCGCGACGGGATGATCTTGGCGATGTAGATGTCGCGGTCGGACGTCTTGTCGGGCTCCTTGCTGAGGTAGACGCCCGGCGACCGCACCAGCTGCGAGACGACCACGCGCTCGGTCCCGTTGATGATGAAGGTGCCTCGATCGGTCATCATCGGGAAGTCCCCGAGGAAGACCTCCTGCTCCTTGATCTCGCCGGTGACCTTATTGACGAAGGTCGCCTCGACGAACAGCGGGGCCGAATAGGTGATGTCCTTGTCTCGGCACTCTTCCTCGGAGAACTTCATCTCGCGGAACTCGTGCGTGCCGAAGTACAGCTGGAACTGCTCGGTGAAGTCCTCGATCGGCGAGACCTCCTCGAGGACCTCCTTGAGACCTTCGTTCAGGAGCCGGTCGAAAGACTCCTTCTGGATCGCGACGAGGTCGGGGAGCTGGAGGACCTCATCGAGCTTGGCGAAGCTGACACGGTTCCGGACAGGAACGAGCTGGTCAGGCAAAAAAGACCCCTCCCGGGAGATGACACGGGCGCACAGCAGGGCGCGGTGGACGGCACGGCAAACGAGCAGTGTACGCGGGAAAACGGGCGCCGTCAATGGCGCCCCTGCCCACCCCCGGCGGGACCGCGTGACTTTACGCCTTCCCACCGACGGGGTCAACCCGGGGTCGGCCCGCGAACCCCGATGGTGCAGGCGTTCCAGCGAGGGTAGGGTGCGGCGGACATGGCCTCGGAACGCGCGGGGACCCGCAGCATGGGAGCCCGGAGCCGTCGGAAACGGATCGGTCTGGCCCTCGGCGCGGGGCTCGCGACCTTCGTCATCCTGCTGGTCCTCGACGGCATCTGGGCCGGCAGGGCCCTGCTCGGCAACCTGACGGCATCACGGGCCGAGCTCTCGATCGCGATCGAGTCCGTCGTCACCGGCGATGCCGAGGCGGCGGGCCCCCACTTCGAGGCGGCGCTCCTCGCCGCCGACCAGGCCAGGCGCGCCGTCGAGCATCCCTCGTTCGGATTGGCCGGCCTGCTCCCGGTGATCGGGGACAACGTCGACGCGGCGGCCGCCGTCGCCGGCGCTTCGCGCGACACCGCGATCGCCGGCAGGTCGATGGTCCGGGTCGCCCGCGATCTTCGGTGGACGGACGTGGCGATCCCGGCGACGGCGGCCGCCGGCAGGCTCGACCTCGACGCGCTCACCACGGCCGCATCGCCGATGGACGACGTCGTGGCGCGGCTGCGAGCCGCACTCGCTCGGCTCGAGGCCGCGGGAGGCGGGCAGCTGCTCGGACCGGTCTCGACGGGCTACCGGGACGCGATCGACGGACTCGCTCGGCGCGCCGACCTCGCCGCTCGGTTCCGCGACACGATCCGGTTGCTTCCGGTCATGTTCGGCGGCGAGGAGCCGAGGCGATATCTCCTCTGCGTGTCCTCGCTGGGGCTCCCCCGTCCCGGGGGCGGCACCCCCGCGGCCGTCACCGTGCTCACCTCGACGAACGGCGTGCTCACGATGGACCCGTTCACGCCCGCGCCCGACGCGCTGGCGCAGGCGCCGACATCTCCGGATTGGCCCACGACCGCGCGGTCGCTGCTCGCGACCGCGCGGTCCTCGGGACTCGGCCGGCTCGACGGCGTCATCATGCTGGACGCCGTCTCCCTCCAGGACCTGGTCTGGGTGGGCGGCGACGTGCCCGTCCGGGGCCGCCGTCTGGCGCTGTCGGATCGAACGACCGCGCAGGCGCTCGAGATCGACGCGTTCCTCGGCAATGACGCCGACCGGACCGCCGAGCGGTACGCGTCGTGGTCGACCGACATCCTCTATTCCTTCCTGAGCGTCCGCCCGTCGCTCGAATCGTTCGCCCTGGCCTCGACCGCCGACGCACGGGGCCGACACCTCGAGCTCTACCTCAGGCGACCCGCCGAGCAGCGGCTGGTCCGCTCGCTGGGCCTCGACGGGCGTGCCGGTCTGGGCGACCGGAACTCGCTGCCGGTGGCCACCACCTGGGCGTCCACTGGCACGTCCCACGTGGGTGCCCTCGTGGACACCACGGTCCGGTTCCAGGTTCGTGTCCGGGACGATGGTTCGGCGGCCGTGGAGGCGGAGATGGTCTTCGACGACCGAGCCGGGACGGACCCCCCCTCGATCCTCCTCGGACGGCCGTCATCGGGGTTCCCGGTCGGCACGTTCGCGGCCGACGTCACCCTCTACGTCCCGCCGGACGCGAAGCGGGTGGTCGCCGAGACGAGCCGGCCCAGCCCGATCCGGATCGGTGAGGAGCTGCGGCACACCACGGTGACCGGATCGATCGAGGTCGGTGGGCAGACCTCGACGACCTTCACCGTCTCCTACGTCGTCGACGACATCACCGAGACGGTCGAGGGATGGAACCAGCTCACGATCCGGTGCCTGCCGCAACCGACGATCGAGGGGACGACGTACCAGGTCCAGATCCGGCTCCCAGACGGCTCGCGGATCGGACCGACGTCGCGAGCGTTGCGATCGGGAGGAACGTCGGCGAGCTTCTCGGGCACCCTTTCGGGTCCCCTGGATCTCGAGCTCCGCTACCGCTGAGGGATCAGCCGAGCGAGCCGGCCGGCACCGAGGGATGACCGTCCAACGACGGCATCTCGACGGCCGGAAGGCCGGGATCCTCTTCCGCGGGCTCGGATTCGGCCAAGGCCGCCACCAGATCGGCGATCGCGCTGGCGATCCGGCCCGCTTGCTGGCTCGAGACGATCCGGACGCCGCGGTCGTGGAGGACGTTGAAGAAATCCTCCAGGATCGCACGCTGATCTCCGAGGAGCGCGGCCTCCGAGACGTTCAGCGCCCGCGCCAACCGGGCCAGGGTCTGGATCGAGGGCTCCACGTGGCCGTTCTCGTAGCGGGACAACCGCGCCTTCGGGATGCCGGAGATGTCCTCGAGCTCCGATTGACTGAGGCCGGCTGCGATCCGAGCCTCGCGGAGCCGCTGCCCGAAATGCTTGCCGTCGCTCTCCCGCATGTGACTGCCCCCTTCGATCCGCGAGTCGGGGCACGTTAGCACAGCCGTTGTTGCGAACGGAACCGGGCGCGTCCGGGACGGACGCGCCGGGTCCCGGATGTCGTGCGTTACTTGACCTCCACGGAGGCGCCGGCCGACTCGAGCTGTTCCTTGGCCTTGTCGGCGGCCTCCTTGTTGACCTTCTCGAGGACGGGCTTAGGAGCGCCGTCCACCAGGTCCTTGGCCTCCTTCAGGCCCAGGCTCGTGAGCGCGCGCACCTCCTTGATCACCTGGATCTTCTTGTCGCCCGCGCCCGTGAGGATCACGTCGAACTCAGACTGCTCCTCCTCGCCCCCGGCCTCGCCGGCGGCGGCGCCCGCCGGCGCACCGGCCATCATGACGGGCGCCGCGGCGGCCGCCTGCACGTCGAAGGCCTCCTCGAAGGCCTTGATGAACTCCGACAGCTCCAAGAGCGTCATGTCCTTGAACTGCTCCAGAAGATCCTCCGTCGCCAGCTTGGACTTCGTCGCCATCGTCACTCCTCTCCGTCCGACGCGGCTGCGTCCGCGTCGCTCGTCTCCTCGTCGGCCGATTCCTCGGCGGCCTCGGCCGCCGGCGCCTCGGCCGTGTCTTCGGGCGCCGGCGCTTCCTCGGTTGCCGGTTCCTCGGTTGCCTCGGGTTCCTCGCTCGCCTCTGGTTCCCCCTCGTCGCCGCCCGGCACCTTCGCCTTGAAGGCCTCGAGCAGCGAGAGGAACCTCGCCTGGGTCGCCTGGAAGGCCGCCGCGGCACGGGCGATCTCGGACTTCATCATCCCGGCGAGCTTCGACAGCATCACTTCGCGCGAGTCGAGATCCGCGAGCGCCTTCGTCTGATCGGCGTCGAGCACGCGACCTTCGACGAACCCGCCCTTCAGGACGAGGGTCGGGAACTTCTTCGCGGCCGCGGTCACGCTCTTGGCGGCCGCCACCGGGTCGGTGTCGACGAACGCGACCGCGCTGGGGCCCTCGAAGAGGCTCCCCAGGTCGGCGGCGTCAGTGCCCTCCAGGGCCCGCCGCATCAGCGTGTTCTTGATCACCGCGAACCGCGCGCCGCCCTCGCGGAGGGACCGGCGGAGCTCGGTGATCTCACCGACCGAGAGCCCGCGGTAGTCGGTGAGCAGCAGCGCCTCGGACGATTCGATCCGTTCCTTGAGCTCCGCGACCCGTTCGATCTTCTGCGTGTTGGGCATCGCGCCTCCTCGAAAAAGAACGCGTCCCCGCAGACAGCGGAGACGCGCGGACGGCGCGACGATCCCCTGCCGCCATCCGTGAACCGCCACGGATGGCGACCTCACCTCGGCAGGTACCCGATCGGATTACGCGCTCGTGCGCCCCTGCTGTCTGCGGCAGGGCTCAGGCTACCAGCTGATCGAGATCAGCCGGTCGCCGTTTCCTTCGGCCGGGTCGGGTCGATCCGCACGCTCGGACCCATCGTCGAGGACACGGCGAGCGTCTTGATGTAGCGACCCTTGGCCGACGACGGCTTCGCCCGGAGCACCTCGTCCACGACCGTCAGATAGTTCTCGAGCAGGTTCCGTTCCTCGAACGACTTCTTCCCGATGATCAGGTGGACGTTGCCGGTCCGGTCGGCGCGGTACTCGACCTTGCCGCCCTTGATGTCGGCGACGGCCTTGGCGATGTCGTTGGTGACGGTCCCTGTCTTCGGGTTGGGCATCAAGCCGCGGGGCCCGAGCACGCGACCGGCCTTCCCGACGGAGGCCATCAGGTCGGGGGTCGCCACGGCCGCGTCGAAGTCGATCACGCCCTTCTGGACCTCCTCGACCAACTCCTCGCCTCCGATCACGTCGGCGCCGGCCTCCTTGGCCTCACGCGCCTTCTCCCCGACCGCGAACACCGCGACGCGGACCGACTTGCCGGTCCCGTGGGGCAGCGCCACCGTGCCGCGGAGCGCCTGCTCGTTCTTGCGCGTGTCGATCCCCAATCGGAAGGCCACCTCGACGGTCTCGTCGAACTTCGCGTCGGGCAAGGACTTCAGGATCTGGATCGCCTCGGCGGGCAGGTACTCCCTCGTACGATCGAAGGAGTCCGCGGCCTGCTCGTAGCGCTTCCCGGGCTTGCCGCTCATCCGAACACCTCCACGCCCATGCTGCGCGCCGTGCCCTCGATGATCCGCATCGCGTTGTCGACGTCGTTCGCGTTCAGATCGACCATCTTCCGCTCGGCGATCTCGCGGACCTGATCCTTGGAGAGCCGCCCCACCTTCTCGCGGTTGGGCTCCCCCGATCCCTTCTCGATCCCCGCCGCCTTGCGGATCAGCTCGGCCGCCGGCGGCTGCTTGAGGACGAACGTGAACGACCGGTCCTCGTAGATCGTGAGCTCGACGGGGATGATCTGTCCCGCGTACTGCTGGGTCGCGTCGTTGTACTGCTTGCAGAACTCCATGATGTTGACGCCGTGCTGACCGAGGGCCGTGCCCACGGGCGGCGCCGGCGTCGCCTGGGCGGCCGTGATCTGCAGCTTCGCGACCGCGAGCACCTTCTTCTTTGGAGCCAATCCGCTTCACCTCCTGCGGTCCGAACGGCCTCTCGGCCTCCCGCTCTCTTCTGTCTTCCGTCGTACTCGCGCTGCCGCTTCGCTCCTTGAGCGATCGCCGGCTTGGCGAGCCGAGCGCGGCGTTAGACCTTCGACACCTGATCGAAGGACAGCTCGACCGGGGTCTCGCGGTCGAAGATGTTGACCAGGACCTTCAGCTTCGCCTGGTCGGGGTTGATCTCGTTGATCGTGCCGTTGAAGTCGGCGAACGGGCCCGAGGTGATCCGGACCACGTCTCCCTCCTCGAACCCGAGGCGAACCTGCGGCCGGACCTCCTCCTTCTTGACGGCGAGGATCTTCTCGACCTCGTGCTTGGAAAGCGGCGTGGGCTTGGTGCCCGTCCCGGCCGACACGAATCCGGTCACGCCCGGCGTGTTCCGCACCACGTACCAGGAGTCGTTGTCGTAGATCATCCGCACGAGCAGGTAGCCGGGGAACTGCTTCTTCTTGACGACCTGCTTCTTGCCGGACTTGATCTCC
>Ga0114129_10016776_pt1 | contig 10427 bp, 10 predicted proteins | sample RhiMetdeltSRZDD1_FD_80071 | JGI IMG/M metagenome (GOLD analysis project Ga0114129, IMG submission 80071) | Populus rhizosphere microbial communities from Tennessee, USA - Rhizosphere MetaG P. deltoides SRZDD1 (version 2) (version 2) | ecosystem: Host-associated > Plants > Roots > Rhizosphere >... | reverse complement strand
TGAGGTCGAACCTGCGCTCGAGCGGGAACGCCTTGCCGGTGCGAATGTCAGTCAGCCACACGACCGCGCCGGTGACGCGAGTGCCTGATAGCGTCACGTTCCTAGCGACAATATTGTTACCGCACACGTTTACATCGCTGGTGGGACGGATTATCTGCGGCGATGGTGCAGTCCCGTCGAAATCGACCGTACCCGCGATCGTTCCCCCGGCGGCAACGGCAACCACCTTGTAGGGCTGCGCGGGCGGCGCGATGACAGATGGCCGCGGGGGCACGCCATCACCATCCGTCGAGTTTTTGCGGGGATGAGCAGAAGCTGTGTCGTCGCGCGCGCAGGCGATCGCAGTGACGAGGATTATCGAAAAGCCGAGAAACCGGCGGAGCATTTGTGTCGAGCCGAGTGTGATTTCAGTCGCGTAGAGGGGCAAGCGATGTGCCGAGACTATTTCGCCTGATAAACCGCTTTTCCTCCGATCCAGGTGGAAATTACACGGGCGCCGAGGATTTCTGTGTCCGGCACTTGCATTATGTCGCGATCGAGCACCACGAAGTCGGCGTACTTGCCGGGCGTTAGTGAGCCGAGAAGCTTCTCCTGGAACCCGGCATAAGCTGCCCAGATTGTCATCGACTGAAGAGCTTCTTCGCGAGTCATCTTCTGCTCAGGGTACCATCCACCGGCGGGCCAGTTGGTTGGGTCCTGTCGCGTGACAGCAGCGTGAAAGGTGAGCAACGGATTTACTTCCTCGACAGGAAAGTCGGTCCCATTCGGAATCACCACGCCCGTCTTGAGCAGCGATCTCCACGCGTACGCGCCACGGATCCGTTCCGGACCTACCCTCGCTTCGGCCCAGCGCATGTCGCTCGTCTGATGGGTCGCCTGCATCGATGGAATTACACCGAGCCACGCGAATCGCGGAATGTCTTCCGGATTGATTACCTGGGCATGCTCGACACGAAAACGATGATCGGCAGTCGGATATTTGCCCAGCGCCGTCCGAAAGGCATCTAACACTATCCGCACGCCGCGGTCGCCAATTGCGTGAACGTTGATCTGGAAGCCGCGTCGCAGTCCGGTCTCTGCCCACGCTTCAATGTGTTCCGGGCGAGAAACCAGCAAACCGGAATTGGTTGGCTCATCGCTGTAGGGTGCAAGCAACGCCGCGCCGCGCGAGCCGAGCGCACCGTCAGCGTAGAGTTTCAAAGCGCGAATCCAGAGGTGGCCATCGTAAAGCGCACTCTGGGGGCCGCGCTGGATGTAGGGATTGCCGAGCACCGCGGCGGAGTTCGGCTCGCCGGGGTCGCTGATCATTACATAATTGCGGAGCGTATAATTGCCGGCTCTCGCCAGCTCTTCGTAGATCGAGATCGTCTCCGCGTTTTCGCCCGGGTCATGGACTCCGGTAAGACCCCAGCGATTTGCTTCGGCGATCGCCGCCAGAATCGCCGCTCTGGTCTCGGCGCGCGTCGCGGCGGGAATCGCGCGGGCGATGAGTTGTTGGGCATTGTCGACAAAAACTCCCGACGGCGCACCGGATTCATCGCGAATGATCCTGCCCCCGGCGGGATCGGGCGTCGTACGACTTACGCGCGCCAGCTCCATCGCTTTTGCGTTGGCCAGCAAAGCGTGCCCATCGATGCGCGTGAGCACGACCGGGTTATTCGGGAATGCACGCGTCAGACCGTCGTGGGTTGGAAACTCCTTCACCTGCCACCGATTTTGATCCCAGCCGCGTCCCTGAATCCACTGCCCCGGTTTGACGTCCCTTGCCCACGCCTTGACCCGGGCTATGACTTGTTCATAAGAAGTTGAGCCGGCGAGGTTGACACGACTTAGTGTCGTGCCCAGACCGAGGAGGTGGGCGTGCGCATCGGTGAATCCCGGATAGACGGCATACCCGCGAAGATCGATGACACGTGTGGTCCTGCCGGCCAGTGCGCGCGCCTCCACATCCGATCCTGCGAACATGACTCGTCCCCCTCGCACGGCAAGCGCGGTGACCATCGGACGGGTGTTGTCGACGGTGTGGATGCGGCCGTTGATCAGCACGAGGTCAGCTTGTGCACGGACGATACTGGGTGCGAGCAGGAACAGCGCGAAGTACGTTGAGATACGTTTCATGACCGCGGAGTTTAAACGACTGCGCTCACCTGTCCAGATGCTCGCGATCCGTGGAGTTCGATCAATCGGTTGTCTGTCTGTCGTTGTGGTCGCGGCGTGCGCAAACCTGCCGTCGCAACCACGGACACCACCTGCCTATTGGGGATTTACCGGGCCGTGGGATGCCCGCAGCAACGCGTCGGTGGAAGCGCGGGGCGCGTCGCTCGCCAGAGTCATCACCGGATGGATCGCGCTCGACACCACGAGCTTCCGGCCGGTAATCCTTTATCCGGACACGGTCGGAACTCAGCCGGCGATTGCCGATCGAAAGACGGCGCTCATCACATCTTACATCGGCAGCCGCTTTCATCCCGAAGTGATTCGCGGACTGGGTGACAACCCTCAGATCGCCGCGCTTACCGCGGGGAATATCGCGTCGCTGGTACAATCAGGTGGATACAGAGGCGTCGTGCTCGACTTCGAAGGGATGACGCCGCGCGATCTCAACCAGCTGGTGACGGTGACACGAGCTGTTGCTGATTCCGTCCGAGCGCACGGGGTCTCGACGGTAGTGATCGCGGTACCGGGCGGAGACACCGCCGCCTACCCCGCCGGACTTTTGCTTCAATCTGCCGATTACATCATGCCCGTGCTGTACGATCAGCACTGGACTGCCTCACCACCGGGACCGATCGCCGCACCGGATTGGGTCGCCCGGAATCTCGGCACGCGCGTAGCCGAAGTGGGCGCGGCACGCATCGTCGCAGCCTTCCCCGTCTACGGTTATCGCTGGCGCAGGAGTGCGGAGACGGAAGTAATCAGCTACGCCGATGCGCGACGACTTACCACGACGACCAACATTCCGCTCGCGCGCGACCACGCATCGTCGACACTGCACGCGATATCCCCCGAGGGCTGGGAGATCTGGGTCGCCGACGGTGTGCTACTGGCGACTCTCGTACGGGAGGCGCGACAGCTGGGTGTAACGACCTTCGCGTTGTGGCGGCTTGGGCTCGAGGATCCCGCGGTCTGGGATCTGATCGCATCTCAGACTATCAACAGCTCTTTCTGATAGTCCGTTGGCGTGACGAGCAGACTGTCGGCCCGAACCAGTGCGTTGACTTCGCTGCGCATGCCAACGTCGCCGGCGAGATAGACTCCCGGCTCGATCGAAAAGCCGATGCCCGGAATGAGTGCCCGCTCCTCTCGTGTCTCCAGATTGTCGATGTGCGGTCCCGACCCGTGGAGGTCGCGCGGATCGATGGAGTGACCGGTACGATGAACGAAGAAGTCACCGTAACCGCGGTTGACAATCACCGCGCGCGCCGTGTCGTCGACTTCACCGCCACTCACTGACTGGTGTGCGGATATTTTCTTTTGCAGCAGCGCGATCGCCGCATCACGCGCGTCGCGCACCGCCAGCCAGATCGCTTTATCGCGGTCATTGGGTTCGCCGAGCGAGCCCATCCAGGTCTGGTCGGCAAAGACTCCGTCTTTTTCCTTGGCCCACAAGTCAACCAACAGCACGTCGCCGCGCTTGATTGTGGCTGATTTCTCGGCGGTCGGCTCGTAGTGCGGGTTGGCGGCGTTGGGTCCGATTGCCACGATCGGCCCATGATCCGTTTCCAGGCCGCCAGCGGCGAATCGCTCTCTGATCCAGCTGGCCAGAGCGTATTCGGTCATTGGCGTCGCGCTGTCAGCGCGACTTCCAGCAAGGCGTATTGCTTCCTGGCCGATGGTGGCCACCGCTCGTGCGGCGCGTTCGTGCGATGCGCGCTGTTCGTCGTTCCAGACAGCGTAGAAGCGCGATACAAGATCCGCAGAGGTGAGCACAGTCGCACCTGCCTCCCGAACCATCTCGATCACACCCGCGGGGACTCGATCGAGATACGGGACGGCATCACCGGGTGAATACTCCATCGCGATCTTCTTCCCGGCAACCAGGCCGCGCACGAGCGATTCGAGATCACGCCAGCTGCTGTAACGCTCCTTTCCCCACTTGGCGGGCCAGCTATTCCACGGGCCCTGCTCGATGTTGTGCGTAATTGCCGTGGGATTTCCCTTCGCCGGGATGTAGACGAAGAACCGGCGAGTCGTCATGCCGTGCAGCTGGAGCATGCCGACGGCGATGGGATTCAAGCCGTGAAAGTCATAGAGCAGCCAGCCGTCGACGCCGGCGTCGGCAATCGCCGACTGGATGGATGCGAGTGATTTGTTGTCCAGCACGGTAATCTCTACGGCGCAGGTTTTACCGCGCGCCATTCCGCGCGCCATTCACAGATGTCCTCGCCACGCTCCCGGCAGTGGACGTGATCGATCATGCCGCCTGCGTTCACGAGCTTCTTCAGCATCTCGCGCAGCGCGGATTCATAATAGAGGCAGCCAATCGCCTTGGGTGCAGTGCCATAAGTGACCGATTCGGTCACGCCGAGCACGATCGATGCGCCGACACGCCTCACTTTGGCGCCGAGGTATTTCTCGCCGGCCCGCCGAACCTGCCGGTAGGCGAGGGGTCGCGCCAGAAAACCGGGCAGGAGGTGGATGATCTGACGCGTCGTCGCGGAAATCATCTCGTACATCCTGTTGGCGACAATGTTGCCAGCGCGCGTAAAGATGTGTTCGGCGTCCGGCCGCCGACCGATCAAGCGTGCGATACCGCTCGCCTCGTGAAGTGGAATCTGTTGATTGCGCTTTAACGCATCCTTGTAGCGACGGATCTGTGCGATGACCGTGTCGCTCAGCCCCAACCGTTTGTTACGATGCTCCTGCACATACTCGACCTCGTCGTCTCCTCCTTCGGGAATGTCGACCGAGCGAACGGCCTCAAGGAGACTGAGTGGGACTATGGCGTTTACGGTGCCGGGCATTTAGTTGGTAGGCGGAGAGCGCAAGCTAACCGCCGCTCGAAGCCCCTTCAAGCAGGAAACACCTACGCTACAGCGCCCAACCAAGCGGGAGTGATCGCAACTGGCTGATCTGCTCATGCGCGCCGCAGCTGGTGCGAGCGTGTCCATTCTGGTGAGCGTGCTGGCGCGGCGTGAACGCGCATTGTCCGGCAGTGGGAGTATCGCGGGCGCGGTAATGGGTACGATTGCTCTCACTGCCGGATGGAGCTGGGGTGTGCTGCTGCTGTCGCTGTTTGTCGCGGTGAGTCTGCTGTCCCGCGTTGGCGCCAGCCAGAAAGCGAAACGCCTCAACGGTCTCATCGAAAAAGGCGGTGAGAGAGACGCCGCGCAAATCATCGCCAACGGCGCCGTTTTTACAATTGCGGCGCTCGGCAGCTTGATCGCTCCGGGCACGGCATGGTTCGCAATCGGCGCCGGCGCACTGTCGTTCTCAGCGGCGGATACGTGGGCGACTGAGATCGGCACCCTCTCGAGGCGCGATCCGGTTTCGATAATCAACGGCCGTCGCGTGCCAACCGGAACTTCCGGCGGCATTTCGGTGCTCGGCACGGCCGGGGCACTTGCCGGGGCACTTTTCATCGGCCTTGAAGCAGTATTCGCCGCATGGCCGGTCTCACTCGCCGGCACGATCATTGGCGGCGTCGGGGCAGCCTTTGCAGACTCCCTGATCGGAGCGACGCTTCAGACAAGGCGCTGGTGCGATCGCTGCAATCAACAAACTGAGCGCAGAGTTCACGATTGTGGAACACCGACGAGAATCACCGGCGGCATCCGCTGGCTCGATAATGACGCAGTTAACGCACTCTGCTCCGCAATCGGCGCCCTGATAGCTTTAGTGTTACGGTGACCAGCGAACGCACTTCCTGACGATGACTGCGACAGTGCCGACAAAAACCGGCGCGCGGGTGCTGCTCGTGAGCACGAACCGCGAGCGGCAACCTTATCCGGTCGTGCCGAATGGTCTCGCGTGTGTTGCCTCCGCACTCGACTCAGCAGGACATCGCGTCGAATTCCTCGATCTCTGCTTCACCAAGGATCCTGTCGCGAGCGCACGCGAAGCCGCACGGAGCTTCACACCGGATATAGTCGGCGTCTCCGTTCGCAACATCGACAATAGCGATGCCATCGCGCTCAGGCACTACACACCTGAAGCGCGAGACGTCCTCCGTGAGCTGCGGATTTCTGCGCCACAGGCAAAGATCATTGCCGGCGGCGCCGCATTCGGTGTGGCACCGGAAGCGCTCTTTCGTGATCTCGAGGTGGATTATGCCGTCGCCGGGGACGGTGAGCGTGCGACCGTCGCGCTCATCGACGCGATCGTCTCTGGCGAGACACCTGGATCGATCCCCGGCGTTGTACGCACGCAGAAGGGGACTGTCGTGTTCACTCCCCCTGGTGAGGACGCGGATCTGGATTCGTTGCCCGGCCCGCAGCTGCATCGGTGGGTCGATCTCGCTCGGTACCAGCGTCACGGTGCGACCATCCCCATCCAGACCAAGCGTGGCTGCGTTTACAAGTGCATTTACTGCACATATCGCAATGTCGAAGGCTGGGGATACCGGACGCGCGATCCCGAGCTGGTGGCTGACGAAATAACAGAGCTGAAATCGAAGGCCAGAGTGCAACACTTCGACTTTGTCGATTCCACCTTCAATTCACCGCCCGGTCACGCCATCCAGGTCTGCGAAGCGATCAGCCGACGCAAACTTGGCGTTCAGCTCGATACCACCAACTTTACGCCGGCCACCGCCTCCACGGAGCTGCTGACGGCGATGAAAGCGGCTGGGTTCCGTACACTCGGCATCACCGCCGAAAGCGCCAGCGACCCGGTGCTCGAGCGCCTGGAGAAGGGCTTCACTGCCTCCAAAGCGCGAGAAGTCGCCGAGCGGGTCGAGCAGCACGGGATTCGAGCTCTCTGGATTTTTCTGGTGGGCGGGCCCGGTGAGACACCTGACACGCTCGAGGAAACACTAGGGTTTGCCGCCTGGCGGCTCCGTCGCGGTGATGCGGTGTATCTCACAGTCGGCCTGCGCATCTATCCGGGAACCACATTGCACCGCATTGCCATCAAAGAGGGAGTTGTCGCGTCAGGTAGCACTTTGCTCGATCCATGCTTTTATTTTTCAAGTCAGCTTCATTTCGACGAAACAGTTTCACGTCTCAAACTTTTCGCCGCCGACCATCCGCGCTTCATGTTTTCAGCCGACTCGAGGTCGGTTGTCCTCCCTTATCTCACCCGCGCGGCTTCGCTGTTGCATCTACCGCGACCTCATTGGCAATACATGGGTCTCTTTCAGCGGGTAGCCCGCACGATCGGATAGCGTGGGCGGACAACTAGACGCCGAAGTAATCGTAGTTGGTGGCGGTCCGGCAGGCGCTTCAACTGCGTGGGCGCTGGCGCGCGATGGCATCGACGTACTGGTGCTGGATCGCGCGCGGTTTCCGCGGGACAAGGTCTGTGCGGAGTATCTGAGTCCGGAGGGGTCGCGGATTCTTTCCGATATGGGCGTGCTCGACGAAATCGAGCGCACCAATCCTGCTCACCTCGCCGGGATGAGATTGCGCGCACCAAACGGACTGGTCGCCGACGGTGAGTTCGCCGCCAATCACGGCTTTCGCGGCTTCCGCGACAGAGGCCTCGCGATACGTCGCACAATCCTCGATGAAATAGTGCTGCGTGGCGCGCGCGCAGCGGGCGCGCGCGTCCAGGAAGAAATGCGCGTTACCGACGTCTACCGGAACGGATCGACGCGCGTCGAGGGAGTGACGGTTCTGGACGCAAACGGGAAACAAGGAACTCTCCGCGCTCGCTATGTCGTGGGCGCTGATGGTCTTCGCTCCGTGATTGCCCGCCGGCTCGGATTGGTGAAGACGAGCCGCCTGTGGCCGCGGCGAATCGCACTGGTCGCACATTATCAGAACGTGCAGGGTGTAGGGGACATGGGTGAGATGCACGTCGACTACGATGGATACTTCGGAGTCGTCGATGTCGGCGGCTTGATGAATGTCGCCGTCGTCGTGCCATTGTCTCGCGCCAACAAGATCGAGGACAAGACCGAGTTCTTCGAGAAATGGATTGCCGAGCGCCCGCACCTCGCCGAGCGTTTTCAGGGAGCCAGGCGGGTGACTCCGGTGCGAGCGACGGGCCCTTTCGCTACATCGGCGCGTCGCGCCTGGGCGGCCGGCGCAGCGCTCGTCGGAGACGCGGCAGATTTCTTCGACCCGTTCACCGGCGAAGGCATCTACGCCGCGCTTCGTGGTGGAGAGCTACTCGCGCCGTATGTCGCGGAAGCGCTGTTCTACCATTCCGACGCCGACGAATCGCGCATCCTCGCCGGGTATGATCGGGCCCGCAAGCGCGAGTTCGGCGGCAAGTGGAAGCTCGAGCGGATAGTTGGTATGGCGATCGCATATCCCTACCTGTTGAACAACGCCGCAAAGGTTCTGTCGCGGCGCAAAGACATGGCAGATTTGCTGGTCGGCGTTGCCGGCGATTTCATTCCCCCACGCCTCGTACTCAGCCCCCGCTTCCTTTTCACGCTGTTCGTCTCGCCGGCGTTCAGACATTGAGCGTTAGCGAAGACGAGTTCAGAGCAGTACTGGGTCGTTTTCCGTCCGGCGTCACTGTAGTGACAACGACGGACGACAGCGGATCCGATCAGGGAATGACGGTCAGCGCCTTCTGCTCGGTGAGCCTGCACCCGCCGCTTGTTCTCATCTGCATCGAGAAAAGCGCGTCCGCGCATCAGGCTCTGACCACCGCGCCCGGCTTCGTCGTGAACATCCTCTCCGCGCGGCAGGAACAGATCGCGAGACGGTTTTCGATCGTCGATATCGACCGGTTCGAGGGCGTGGGATTTACCCGCTCGTCGCGGGGCTACGCCGTGCTCGATGACGCGCTCGGTATCATCGAGTGCAGTCGCCACCAGATGTACGCCGGGGGCGATCACACCATCATTTTGGGGCAAGTGGAAGCAATGCGCGCCGACCAGGGGAGCCCGCTGCTGTATTATCGCGGCGGGTACGCGCAGCTCGAGCACTAGTGATGCGCAATCCGCTGACGCCGCGGCGCCGGCGCGGATTCGAGATACTCGACGCGCCCGATGTCGATCCGTACCTCGTCACGCGATCACTTGCAGACGTGGCAAAAGTGAACTCGCTGTTCGGCGGCATCAGCTCGCTGGTGAGCGAGCTGCAGGAATGTCTCGAGCATCTGCCGCGCGATGCGACGCTGCTCGACGTTGGAACCGGCCTTGGCGACATCCCTGCCCGCGCACGCGCCGTTGCCGCGAAACGACGAATCGTGCTCACCACGATCGGACTCGATTCGGCCTGCGAGCTGGTCGAGGCAAACCGCGAGTCGCTGGAGTGGTCGATTTGCGGCGACGCGCTGCGTCTCCCCTTCGCTGACAGAAGCGTCGACGTGGTAATGTGCTCGCAGTTGTTGCATCACTTTTCCGGTGACGACGCCCTGACGCTGCTGCGCGAGATGAATCGAGTCGCGCGCTGCCGCGTGATCGTCAGCGATCTGCGCCGCAGCTGGATTTCCGCGGCCGGCCTGTGGCTGGTCTCTTTTCCCCTGCGATTTCATGCCGTTAGCCGTCACGATGGAGTCGTTTCGGTGATGCGGGGGTTCACGACCAGTGAACTGGCCGATACAGTGCAGGCAGCGGTGATGCGGAGACCCGTCGCGCACCGGCGACGGGGCTTTCGTGTCACAACCAGCTGGGCGCCGGTGGACCAGTGACTCAGCAACTCGCGCGTCCGTTCGAGCTTGGCCCGATGCCGCTCGGGCGGCCGATGGAGCGTATCGACGAGCAGCTGGTGCGGTCTCCGCTCAACACAATCTTCGAGCTCGCAAAGAAGGTCGAGGCGTGGCCAGAACATCTCTCGCACTACCGATTCGTCCGCTTCAGAGAGCGGCGTTCAGATGGTGGCGGAATCGTCGAAATGTCGGCCAACCGCCCATTTCCGGTCCCGCTCACGCCGTTGCGGGTGAACTGGCCGACGTGGTGGTTGTCGGAGATGTCGGTGAACGAAGCGGCACCTGCAATCCGATTCCGGCATATCGCGGGTATTACCAGAGGAATGGACGTCGAGTGGACGTTCGCTACGACGCCGGGCGGAATTCACGTACGAATCCTGCACGTATGGGATGGACCGCCCATTCCGTTGATCGGAATCTGGGCCGCTACGTACGTAATCGGACCGATCTTCATTCACGGAATCGCGTCCCGTACGCTGGCAGGATTGGCGACGAAAGCGGAGAGTCGGCCGCATCAACAGTGGTGATTTGAGGTAAACGTGGAAAAGCGCAGAGTCGTGATTACCGGAGTCGGCCCGATCACTCCGATCGGTACCACTCGTGATGGTTTCTGGGACGGGCTTCAGCGTCAGCGGTCTGCAGTCAGATCGATCAGCCGC
>Ga0114129_10016775_pt1 | contig 10427 bp, 10 predicted proteins | sample RhiMetdeltSRZDD1_FD_80071 | JGI IMG/M metagenome (GOLD analysis project Ga0114129, IMG submission 80071) | Populus rhizosphere microbial communities from Tennessee, USA - Rhizosphere MetaG P. deltoides SRZDD1 (version 2) (version 2) | ecosystem: Host-associated > Plants > Roots > Rhizosphere >... | reverse complement strand
GAGGCGCGTCTTCCTCGAGCTCGGCCGAGTATTCGGGTCCGACGCGCTCGCCGGCGAATGCGCCCCGGCCATCGACGTCTATGAAACCGACGACGCGCTCGAGGTGACCGTCGATCTGCCAGGCGTCGCGCCCGACGCGGTTCGCATTCTCGCGAAAGCCGAGACCGTCCTGGTCGTCGGCGAGAAGGCGCCGCGACGCGTCGGCGGCGAAGCCAGCTTCCATCTCGTGGAGCGCGGCTACGGACGATTCGCGCGCGTCGTGCGGTTGACCTGCGCGTGCGACTCGTCGCAGGCGCACGCGACGTTCGTCGAAGGCGAACTGCGCATCACGTTGCCCAAGATTGCCGACCGCCGCGGCCGGACCATCAGGATTCCAATCGAAATGGCTGATGGCTAATGGCTGATGGTCATGGTCGATGGTGCTTCTCGGTTCCGCGGGTTACCATCAGCCTTCGGCCATATCCATCAGCCATTAGCCATTAGCCATGACGCGTATCCTCTTCATCGGCGACATCGTCGGCCGTCCCGGCCGCGATCTGGTGCGGCACGGCCTCGCGGCGCTCGTCGATCACCATCAAATCGATCTCGTCATCGCCAACGCCGAGAATGCCGCTTCGGGGTTCGGCATCACGCGCGAGATTGGCGATCAGCTCCTCGATCTCGGCGTCGACGTGATGACGTCCGGGAATCACATCTGGGACAAGAAGGAGGCGCTCGATTACATCGGCGCCGAGCCGCGGTTGATCCGTCCGCTGAACTATCCGGCCGGCGTGCCGGGCAACGGCAGCTACCTGGCGCGCACGAGGAGCGGCGTCAGCGTCGGCGTCATCAACGCGATGGGTCGCGTCTTCATGCTCAGCATCGACGATCCGTTCACGCGGGTGCTGAAGGAGATCGACGCGCTGCGCGAGCGGACGCGCATCGTCTTCGTCGACTTCCACGCGGAGGCGACGTCGGAAAAGATCGCGATGGGGTGGCACCTGGACGGCAAGGCCACGGCGGTGATCGGCACGCACACGCACGTGCAAACCGCTGACGAACGGATTCTCCCGAAGGGGACGGCGTATCTCACGGACGTCGGCATGACCGGGCCGCACGACTCGATCATCGGCGTCGAGATCGAGGCGGCGCTCGGACGGTTTCTCACCGCGCTACCGGCGAAATTCGAGACAGCGACCGGGAATCCGCGCCTGCATGCCGTCATCGTCGACGCGGACGAGCAGACCGGGCGCGCGACAGACATCGAGCGTCTCGGCTACAGTCTCGAAGAGCTGAAAGACATTTCCAGTGTCGGATCTGTTCGATCATCTGTTTGAAGAGGACGAGCCGGAGCCGGAGCCTGCGCCGGTCATCGCGCCTGCACCTGCGCGCAGGGTTCTCAGCGTCACGGAGCTCACCGTCCGCGTTCGCGACCTCCTCGAAACCGAGCTCTTCGAAGTGTGGGTCGAAGGCGAGCTGTCGAACTGCCGCGTCTGGAACACGGGACATCTCTACTTCACGCTGAAAGATTCCACCTCGCAGCTTCGCGGCTTCATGTTCCGATCCGCGCTGCGCTACCTGAAGTTCAAGCCGACCGATGGCACACGCGTCGTGGCGCGCGGGAAGATCTCTGTGTACGAGCCCAAGGGCGAGTACCAGCTCGTGTGCGAGCATCTCGAGCCGCAGGGGCTCGGCGCGCTGCAGCTCGCCTTCGATCAGCTGAAGACGCGCCTGCAGGCGGAAGGGTTGTTCGATGCCGCGCGCAAGCGACCGTTGCCCGCGCTTCCGCGCAAGATCGGCATCGTGACATCGCTCGACGGCGCGGCGATTCGCGACATCATCAAGGTGCTGCGCAGCCGGTACGCCAACGTGCACCTGGTGATTCGCCCGGCGCGCGTGCAGGGCGAGGACGCGGCGATCGAGATCGCGCAGGCGATCCGACAGATCGGCCGCGTGCCCGCGGTGGACGTCGTGATCGTCGGACGCGGCGGCGGATCGATCGAAGACTTGTGGGCGTTCAACGAGGAGATCGTCGCGCGCGCAATCGCGAAGTCGCCCGTGCCGGTGATTGCGGCGGTCGGTCACGAAACGGATGTGACGATTGCCGATTTCGTCGCCGACGTTCGCGCCGCCACGCCCTCGGCTGCGGCGGAGCTCGTCGTCTCGCGCAAGGACGAGTTCTGCGCGCAGATCGATCGATTCCGCGATCGGCTGCGAGCCGCCGCGCGCGCCCGCGTCCAGCGATTGAGCCGTCGCGTCCACATCGCCGACAGCCGGCCCGCCTTCGCAGGCCTGCCCGGACGTATGGTGATGCGTGGACGTCACGCGGCCGAGCTCACGCATGCCCTCGCTCGTCTGGCGCGCGCAAGCCTCGCGGGTCACGATCGCCGTCTGCAACAGCTCGAACGGCAGCTCGCGACCTACGATGCCGGCCGGCGGCTCGCGGCGATCGCCACGCGGCTCGTCGCGGCCGACGGACGGATGCGGGGCGCCGCTGCGCGACGCCACGATCGCGCACGGGCCCAGTTTCAACAGGCGGCCGGCCGGCTCGAAACGCTCAGCCCGCTCGCCGTCCTCGGCCGCGGGTATGCGGTGACGTGGAACGCGGACAAGACGCGCGTGCTGCGCGACGCCTCGGCCGTCGAACCGGGAGACATGGTGAACGTGAGGCTGGCGCGAGGCGAGCTCGAGTGTGACGTTCGGACACGTAAACTCTCCACCACGGAGGACACGGTGGACACGGAGAACCAAACTTGATTGCTCCTCTGTGGTAGATAGGTTGAGCGTGGATACATCCATAAAGGACTTCGAGGCCGCCATCGCGGAGCTCGAAACGATCGTCAAGAAGCTCGAGGAGGGCGATCTGCCGCTCGAGCAGTCGCTGGCGCTCTACGAGCGGGGCGTGCAACTCTCCCGCTTCTGTCATGCGCGGCTCGAAGAGGCCGAGCGCCGCATCGAGATTCTGAACGAGCGCGGCGAGCTCAAAGCGGCGCCCGCGTCCCTCGCCGATCCGCGCGATCGCTGACTTGTGACCGCCGAGTCGCTCGCTGATTTTCTGAACAGCGCCCGCGCGCAGGTCGACGAAGCCCTGGACCGATATCTGCCGCGCCCGCCGGCGTGCCCGGCGATCGTGAGCGACGCGATGCGCTACAGCGTATTCGCCGGCGGCAAGCGCCTTCGGCCGATCCTCACGCTCGCCGCCGCCGAAGCCGTTGATCGGCTCACTGGTGCCCGGCACGATGTGGCGTACGGGATCGGCGCTGCGATGCAGTTGGCCCTGCCAGCCGCGTGCGCGATCGAGCTGATTCACACCTACTCGCTGATTCACGACGATCTGCCGGCGATGGACAACGACACGTTGCGGCGCGGCCGGCCGACGCTGCACGTCGTGTACGGCGACGGGATCGCGATCCTCGCGGGCGACGGCCTGCATGCCGAAGCGTTCACGCTCCTCGCGCGTGAGCCGGCCGTCGACGACGGACCGATCCCCGCGCGCAAGCTGCGCGTGCTGCGCGTGATTGGCGAGGCCGCCGGACCGGCTGGGATGGTCGGTGGGCAAGCGATCGATTTACAGGCGGCCGGACAAGCGCCCGGCCATCGCGTCATGCTCGACGCAAGCGGTCTGCGTGAGATGCACGCGCGAAAAACCGGCGCGCTCATCCGCGCGTGCGCGGTCAGCGGCGCGATCATGGCGGGCGCCGCGGACGACCTCGTCCACGCGATTGATACGTACGCCACCGATGTCGGTCTGGCGTTTCAGATTGTCGATGACATCCTCGACGTGGAAGGCGCGGCCGAAGAGCTGGGGAAGACGGCTGGAAAAGACGCCGCCGACGCGAAGCCGACCTATCCGTCGCTCTTCGGCCTCGAGCAGTCGCGCAACCTGGCGGCGGCCTGCGTCGCGCGCGCGCGCCAGACGCTCGTCGACGCGAAGTTGACCGCGGGTTGGTTGGATGGGATCGCGGAGTGGGTGGTATTGCGCAGGAGCTGATCCGCTGCGCGGGAAACACAAAGGACACAAAGGACACGAAGGGCACAAAGGGAAATCTCGTACCGTACGGGAAACCAGTTCGTCGGAGCTTGTGTATGCACCGGAGTGGATCTATCCGTTGGGCGTTGCGCGGACGCCACGGCTGCCTTCTCCGTCTGGACTCAGTTGTACAAAAAGGATTCTCCTTTGTGTCCTTAGTGTCCTTTGTGTCGAAGCGGTGGCAAAAACCAAGACGCGTCTAGACGTGATCCTCGTCGACCGCGGCCTCGCGCCGTCGCGCGAGCGCGCGCGCGCGCTGATCCTCGCGGGACAGGTGAGCGTCGACGGCCGCGTCGTTTCGAAAGCGGGTGCGCCGGTCGGCGCCGACGCGCAGGTCGAGTTGTCGACGCCCGATCATCCGTACGTGAGCCGCGGCGGCGTCAAGCTGGCCGGCGCGCTCGACGCATTCGGCATCGACCCTGCGGGACGGCGCGCGCTCGACATCGGCGCGTCGACGGGCGGATTCACCGATGTCCTTCTCCAACGCGGCGCCGAGAGCGTCATCGCGCTCGATGTCGGGCACGGTCAGCTCGATTGGCGCCTCCGCAACGATCCTCGCGTCGTCGTGCGCGAAGGCGTGAACGCGCGGGCGCTGACGCGAGACGATGTCCCGCATGCCGTCGACCTCGTGACGATCGATGTCGCGTTCATCTCGCTGCGACACATCCTGCCGGCCGTGCCGCCGTTTCTCGATCGGCGCGCCGACATCGTCGCGCTCGTGAAACCGCAATTCGAAGCGGGGCGCGAGGAAGTCGGCAAGCACGGCCTGGTCACCGATCCTGTGGTTCACGACGCCGTGATCGCGCGCGTCGTCGAGGCCGCCGAGGCGTGCGGCTTCGCGCGCGCCGGCATGACGCCGTCGTCAATCACGGGCGCCACCGGCAACCAGGAATTCTTCCTGCACCTGACGCATGGCGGCGTTTGACCACATCGTCGTGCTCGGCGCCGGCGCCATCGGCAGTCTCTACGCCGCGAAGCTCGCCGTCTCGCAGGACGTCACGCTCATCGGACGACGCGAACACGTCGAGGCCATCAATCGCGACGGCCTCCGGATCACCGGCCGCGAAGATCGCACGTGCCGCGTGCGCGCCGCCGAGCGCCTCGACGCGATGGCGCCGGCCACGCTCGTCCTGCTGACGACGAAGGTGAGCGACAACCGCGCGGCCGCGGCGATGCTCGCGTATCACGTGCGCGAAGACACGGTGATCCTCTGCGTCCAGAACGGTCTCGGCAGCGAGGGAGTCGTGAAGGATGTCCTCCGTGGACGCGCGACCGTGCTGCGCGCGATCACGCAGTTCGGCGCGATCTTCCGCGCGCCCGGCGTCATCGACTACAAAGTCGCCGGCTACACGCTCATCGAGCAAAGTCCGCACAGTGCGGAGATCGCGAGCCTCTTCACGGCGTGCGGCCTCGACGGCCGCGTGTCCGCCGACATCGCGGTCGAAATCTGGCGCAAGTTGATCTTCAACTGCGTCATCAATCCGATCACGTCGATCATCGGCGGCGAGGTCGGCAGCATCGCCGACACGCGGCTCGATCCGCTGAAGCGTCTCGTGATCGACGAATGCCTCGCGGTCGCCCGCGCCGACGGCGTGGAGTTCACCGAGGATTTCCTCCAGCGGATCGCGGACGTCTTCGGCTCGTCACCGAACATCGCCTCGATGCGGCAGGATCTGTCGCGAGGCAAGCTGACGGAGATCGACTTCATGAACGGCGCGGTCGTCGCGCTGGGCAAACGGTTCGGGATCGACTGCCCGGTTAATGCCGCGCTCACTGCAATCATCAAGGCGATGGAGGCACGGGCCATGGCAGAATGAATCCGCCGTGAAGAAGGTTGGCATCGTCGCCAAAGCGCGGCTGAAACACGCCACGCCGCATCTCGTTGCGATCGGCGCGTGGCTCGAGCAGCGCGGGATCGGTGCGGTCTACGAGACGGCGACGGCGGCGCTCATGCCGCCGGACGCGGCGCGTCGAGCCGCCGACAAGCCGGTGCTCGTCCGCGAGGTCGACATGGTGGTCGTCCTCGGCGGCGACGGCACGCTGCTGTCGATGGCCGACTGCATCGGCGCGGCGGGCCTGGACATCCCGATGCTCGGCGTCAACTTCGGCAGCCTTGGATTTCTCACCGAGGTGACGCTGCCGGAGCTCTATCCCTCGCTCGATGCGGCGCTCAGCGGCCGCGCGCCGGTCGAAGCGCGGATGATGCTGCGGTCGACGACGCTGCGAAACGGTGCGACCTACGCGGATCACATCGCGCTGAACGACGTCGTCGTCACGAAGGGCGCCCGCTCGCGGATGATCGATCTCTCCGTCTCGGTTGGCGACGAATTCATCACGCGTGTGAAAGCCGACGGCCTCATCGTCGCCACGCCGACGGGATCGACCGCCTACAACCTCGCCGCCGGCGGTCCGATCGTGCAGCCGACGCTCGATGCGTTCCTGCTGACGCCGATCGCGCCGCACACGCTCACGAACCGGCCGATCGTGATTCCGGTGTCATCACCAGTCCGCGTGCAGCCGAACATCGAGGATGCACGCGAAGAGCTGTACGTGACATTCGACGGTCAAGCCGGGTTCCAGCTGCAGCCCGGCGACGAGATCAGAATCTGCCGCGCCGATCGGACGCTGCGGCTCATTCGTCCGTCGACGCGGAGCTATTTCGCCGTGCTGCGCGAAAAACTGAAATGGGGCGAGCGCTGACGCTCGCGGCCTAGCGCATCGTCAGCAGCGCCGCCATCGATTCGACCCCTTCCCACAGATTCTGAATCCGCAGGTTCTCGTTCGGCCCGTGCTGGTTGTTGTCGAAGTTCACGATCGACAGCCCGAAGGTCGGCACCTTCAGCACGTCGGTGAAGACGTAGAACGGCGCGCTGCCGCCGATCGTCGGCAGCCGCACGATCGGACCGCCGGCTGCATCGCTCAACGCTTTTGAAATCGCCGCGGCAATCGGAAGATTCATCGGCGTGCGACCCGCGGGATAGCCGCCGCTTCGCGTCACGCGCGCGATCCAGGGATACGCGGCGCGCACCGCGGCGTCCGGTTCCTTGTCGACGACGAAGAAGCCCTGCTTGCGGACGTGGGCGACGAGGCGATCGAACTGCTTCGCGGGATCGATCGCTTTCACGAGTCGAAGATCGAGCCGTGCGCTCGCCGACGCCGGAATGATCGTGCGGCCCTGGCCGCCAACGCCGCCGCCCGCATCGAGCGCGTTGATGTTGAGCGTCGGCAGATTGTGGCGCAGCTCGAGACGCTCCGCCGTGGTTTCCGGCTGCGAGAAGCCGAACGTCTGCATCAGCATCGGCGCGACGTCGGGAATCTGATCGATCGCCTGACGCTCTTCCGTCGTCAGCGGCGTCACGTCGTCGTAGAACCCGTCGATCGTCACACGACCGCGATCGTCCTTCATCGACGCCAACAACTTCGCGAGCGCGAGGGCGGGGTTCGGCGCCCAGTTGCCGTAGTTGCCGCTGTGGACGTCGCGCGCGGGTCCGTACACCGTCACGAGCGCGGTCATGATCCCGCGCGTGCCGAAGAACAGCGTCGGCCGGCCGCTCGCGTGCCGTGGACCGTCGACCATGATGAGCGCGTCGCCGCGGATGCGATCGCCATGCTCGCGCGCGACCGATTCGAGCGAGGGCGAGCCGGCTTCTTCGTCGCCTTCGGCGATGACGCGGATGTTCGACGTCAACGGAATGTTCGAGTCTTCGAGGGCATCGACCGCGGCGAGAAACGCGATGATGGGCGACTTGTCGTCCGACGACGAACGCCCGTAGATACGCCACGCCGGATCGATCGGGCCCTGCCACGATTTGAGCGTGATCGTTCGACCGGCCGGCTCGTGCTCGACGACGATCACCGGTGAGAACGGCGGCTCGTAGATCCATTCGGTGGGGTCCACCGGCTGTCCGTCGTAGTGGAAATAGAACGTGATAGTCCGGCGCAGATTCGGCGCGCGCCGCTCGGCGAGCACGACCGGCGAACCCGAGGTCGCGATGCGCTCGGGAAGAAAGCGCCGATGCTCGAACATCCGCGTCAGCGCCTGCGCGTTCCGCTCGATATCGCCCTTGTTCGTCGCGACGTTCGGAATCGAGAGGAAGTCGAACAGCTCCAGCAGAATCTGTTTCTCGTGATCGAGCCGCCATGCGCGAACCCGCGCGGAGGTGTTGTCGGCAGCCGCCGTCACGGTCAGCGCAACACAGAAAAGGATCGAAAAGCGTTTCATCGTTCTCGCTCGGCTAAAGCCTCGCGCTCCATCTGAAGCCTGGCGCTCCATGTGTCAGTGTCGCTTCCGGCCCGTCCCTCCAGTCCTTCCTGCCTCCCCTCCTGCCCCTCCCGCCTCTCCTGCCCTTCCGGCCTTCTGATCGCGAAAGTATTGAACCTGGTACTTTTGCACGTTGCGATTATGCTCCTCGAGCGTCCGCGCGAAGACGTGCGAGCCGTCGTTTCGGCTCACGAAGTAGAGGTAGTCGACGTCGGCCGGATGCACGGCGGCTTCGAGCGAGGCGCGGCCCGGCGACGCGATCGGTCCGGGCGGAAGACCCGGATACCGATACGTGTTGTAGGGCGAATCGACCATCAGATCGTCCTTGTGCAGGTTGCCGTCGTACGTGCCGGCGTGCTGCAGCGCGTAGATGACCGTCGGGTCGCATTGCAGCGGCATCCCGATCCTGACGCGGTTCGCATACACCGCCGCGACGATCGGCCGCTCCTCGGCGCGCGCCGTTTCCTTCTCGACGATCGAGGCGAACGTCACGGCCTGGCGTACTGACAGCTGGCGCGCGGCGGCCGCCTCACGCAGCGCCGGCGTGAACACGTGCTCGAAGCGCGACACCATCAGCCGAATCAGCTTCGTCGCGTCGCTCCTGCGCGGCATCGCGTAGGTTTCGGGAAACAGATAGCCCTCGAGGTCTCTGGCCGCCGGATCGAGATCGCGGACGAGCTCGGAGTGGCGCGCGGCTTCGACGAATGCCGATGCCGGACCGAGTCCGTGCGACTCGAAAATCTTCGCCATGTCGGCGATCGTCAGCCCTTCAGGGAAGGTCAGGTTGATGACGTAGACGTCGCCGCGCGCGAGCTTGTCGATGACTTCGAACGGCGTCATCGCATGATCGAACCGGTACTCACCGGCTTTGAGATGACGCCCTTGGCCGCTCATCCACACGGCGGCGCGGTACGTCCAGAGGTCGCGGATGACGCCGCCGGCCACCAGCCGCTCGCCAATGGCGCGGCTGCCCGAGCCCTGCGGGATGTCGACGAACTGTTCCGTGCCGGTATAGCCGAGATACCGATCGTTGGCGCGCGTGTACACCAGGGCGGCACCTGCAGCCACGACGACGATCACGAGCGCCAGCAGTGCGAGGAGCTTCTTCAAGATGACCGATCCAGATAGTCTTGCAGGATGATCGCCGCCGCCGCCGCGTCGAGCTTCTCTTTGCGCTTGCGCCAGTCGCGCTCCTGCTGCGCGAGACGGCTCTCGGCTTCGCGGCTCGTCAACCGCTCGTCTTCGGTGAGGATGACGACCGGCACGCGCGCACGGAGTCTGTCGACGAACGCGACCGCTCGCGCGGTGGCCGCGTTCTCGGATCCGTCGAGCTGCAGCGGGAGTCCGACCACGACCATATCGAGGCCGTCCTCTTCCTCACGCAGGCGCGCGATCATGTCGGCTACACGATCCACTCCATCGTCCGTACGCTCGACTGTCAGCGTCGTCAGCGGCCGCGCCAGCGTGCGCGATCGATCGCTGATCGCGACGCCGATGCGCCGCTCGCCGACGTCGACGCCAAGTACGCGCATACTCAGATGTTATAATTCCTGCCTTCGCACACGATTGTGAAACGATTGCTGTTCGGGTGGGTCGTCGTTGGTGTGACCCTTGGATCGTGCGGCTCGGGCCGCCCGCCCGAGCAATTCCGCCAAAAGCTCGTCATTCTCGGGTTCGACGGCATGGATCCGCGCCTCGTCCAGCGGTGGATGGACGAAGGCAAGCTGCCGAACTTCAAGAAGCTCGCCGCGCGCGGCGGCGGCGTGCATCCGCTCGAAACGACGCACTCGCCCGAATCGCCGACGGCGTGGGCATCGTTCGCCACCGGCGTCAACGCGGGCAAACACAACATCTACGATTTCCTCGTCCGCGACACCAACACGTACCTGCCAGATCTCGGCATGGTGACGCGCGAGCCGCCGCGCTTCATCCTCAACTACATCCCGATCTCGAAGCCGAAGATCACGTCGATCCGCGGCGGGACGTCGTTCTGGGTCACCGCGGGGCGCCACGGCGTGCGATCCAGCGTGCTGACGGTGCCGGTCACGTATCCGCCCGAAGACGTGCCGAACGGCGAGATGTTGTCGGGACTTCCCCTTCCCGACATCCGCGGTACGATGGGCACCTTCTACTACTTCGGCACCGACCTGAGCCGGT
>Ga0114129_10016774_pt1 | contig 10427 bp, 11 predicted proteins | sample RhiMetdeltSRZDD1_FD_80071 | JGI IMG/M metagenome (GOLD analysis project Ga0114129, IMG submission 80071) | Populus rhizosphere microbial communities from Tennessee, USA - Rhizosphere MetaG P. deltoides SRZDD1 (version 2) (version 2) | ecosystem: Host-associated > Plants > Roots > Rhizosphere >... | reverse complement strand
GAGCAGCAGGACCGCTGCGGCGCCGCAGCCCCAGGCGGCGCGGCGCAGCCAGATCTTCCAGCGCGGCGGCCCGGCGAGGACATGTCCAGCGTAGTCGTCCGCCGGCACCGGGCGGTACGGCTCGACCTCCGGCTCGGCGGGCTCGCTCGGTGGCGGTGGCGGCGGCGCGCGAGGAGGACGCGCGCGGAACACGGCGGTCGCTCCCGGAGCTTCGTCCTCGGGGGCGGGCGGCTCCGGCTCCGGCGGCGGCTCGGGCTCGGGCGGCGGCTCCGGTTCGGGCTCCGGTCCGGCCTTCTCGTCCCACCACGCGCCGCGGCGGCCCTTCTTGTCCGCCGGACGCGGCTGCGGAATGACCCGTTTCGGAGGAGGCGGCGGAGGAGCGGGCTCCTCGTCCGGCAGCGAGACCTGCAGGCCCTTGCGAGGCGCGAGCGGCTGGTCGTTGCGCGGTCGTTGCTGCGGAGGCGCTGCGCCGGGCCGCAGGAAGGCAGTACCGCCCGGCACGTCGTCCGCCGGCAGCGCCGGCGGTGCACGCATCGCGACGGTGCCGCCGGGACCCTCCTCGGCGGCATCGTCGTCCGGTCCCGTCACGAGCGTCGACGCGCCTGGATCGGGTGGGCTCGCCGGACGCTTCGGAGCGGACATCGTCCTGGAAGTGTGCCTCACTTGCCCGCTCGGGGCTACCAGAACGAACAGCCGCCGCCGGTCTGCGGCGGCGCTGTGCTTTCCGGGCGCACGTCACGAAACATGCTTTGCCGGCGGCCGTCCGGTAGAACTCGCGCGATGGGTTCGCGGTGGTACGTCTACCTGCTGCGCTGTCGGGACGGAACGCTCTACGCGGGCGCGACGCCCGACGTGGAGGCGCGCTTGACTGCGCACGAGCGCGGCAAGGGCGCCCGGTACACGCGCGGACGCGGTCCGCTCGCGCTCGTCTTCTGCGAGCCGCACCCGGACAGGTCGGCCGCGCTCCGGCGCGAGAGCGAGCTCAAGCGGCTGCGCCGTGCGGAGAAGCTCGCCGTCGTCGCGCGGGCCCGGGATCGCCGCATCGTTCCGGTGTCTTGACACTCTTCTGGACCGTGGTAAGCGCGCGCTCATGCGAAGGCTCGCCCCGCTGGCCCTGGTGCTGCTGTTCGGCTGTCCCAAGCCGCCTGCCTACCCGGAGTGCCGCAACGACGAGGATTGCACGGGGCACGGCGAGGTCTGCATCAACAACGTCTGCCGCGAGTGCCGCGACGACGCGCAATGCGCGAAGAAGCCCGGCACTGCCTGCGTCAACAATGCCTGCCAGCCGAAGGCGCAGTGCCAGAGGAACCAGGACTGCGGGGAAGGACAGAAGTGCGCGCAGGGCAAGTGCGTGGCGGAGTGCACCGAGGCGACGGCGGAGCAGGACTGCGGCTCGGGCCGCAAGTGCCTGTCGGGCCGCTGCGCCGCCGCTGACGCGTGCAACACCGACGCCGACTGCGGCTCCGGCAGGGCGTGCGTGCAGAACCGCTGCTCGGCTCGCGCCGCCTGCCAGCTGAACACGGTCTACTTCGGATTCGACGACTCGACCCTGAGCGACGACGCGCGCGGCACGCTCGATTCCGACTGGCGGTGCCTGCAGCAGCGCGGCAATCCGCCGGCGACCATCGCCGGCCACTGCGACGAGCGCGGCACGACCGAGTACAACGTCGCGCTCGGACAGCGCCGCGCCGAGTCGGTGCGCCGCTATCTCGTCGGCCTCGGCGCCGACGGGAGCAAGATCAGGACGGTGAGCTATGGGAAGGAGCGCCCGGCCGATCCGGGCCACGGCGAGGCCGCCTGGGCGAAGAACCGGCGCGCCGAGATCACCGCGGGAGGCGCACAGTGAGGCGGTTTGCGCCGTTCTGCCTGGCGCTGTGCGCCGCGTGCGTCACCACCAAGCAGGAAGGCGACGAGATGCGCAAGCGCATCGACGCGCTGGAGAAGGACCTCAAGTCGCAGAAGGAGGCTTCCGCCGCCGACCGGCAGAAGCTGCAGGCGGAGCAGGCGGCGAAGCTCAAGGAAGTGCAGGATGCGATGGACGCGCTGAACCGCGCCGCGCGCAAGAGCGGCGCGGATCTCGCGGTCGACCTGGAGAAGGCGCAGAACGACCTCGCGCAGATCCGCGGCATGCTGGAAGTGTCGCAGCACCGCCTCGACCAGATGGATCAGGCAAACGCCGAGCGCGATCGTCGCCTCGACGAGAACGCCCGATTCGTAGCCAATCGGCAGAAGGAGCTGGAGCACCCCAGCGACAAGGCGGGGCTCTACGCGGCGGCGCGCAAGAAGCTCGACGCCGGCGACACCGGCGGGGCGCGGCAGTTCTTGAACGAGTTCCTCGCCAAGTACGGAAAGGACGAGCTGGCGGGGAACGCGCAGTACTGGCTGGGCGAGACGTACTACGCGGAGAAGCGCTGGAACGACGCGATCGTCGAGTTCCAGAAGGTGCTCAAGGAGCACCGCGGGAGCGACAAGACGCCCGACGCCCTGCTCAAGATCGGCATGTCCTTCCAGAACCAGAAGGACTGCAAGAACGCGCTGCTCTTCTTCGACGAGGTGGAGCAGGCCTACAAGTCGTCGCAGGCGGCGAAGACGGCGAAGACGCAGGCCGCGGAGTGCAAGGGCCCCAAGCGCAAGAGCGCCGGGAAGACCGCGCGCTGAGCGCGCTCAGGGCATCGTCACCACGGTCAGGTCGCGCTGGGGCACGCACTGGCAGGCGAGCCGCTTTCCGCCCTTGACGAGCCGGCGGTAGAGGAGCCTCTCCTTCCAGGTGGGAGGGCTGACGGCGGCGGGATCGGGCGTGCGCAGGAAGACGGCGCAAGCCATGCCCGAGCAGCGCCCCTTTCCACCGCAGGGGTACACCGCCGCGAAGCCGCGCTGCAGCACGATCCCGGCCTGCGCCGCGGCGTCGTAGACGGTCGCCCCTTGCGGGATCTCGACCGTCACCGATTCCATCTCGAACGTGACCTTGGGCACCGAGCCTGTCCGTTTACAGGCGGAAGCGGTTGCCTTGCAACAATCTGTCCTCGACCTTCTCGACGAGCGACAAGAGCTCGCGACGGGCGAACTTCCCCTGGGCCATCTCCTGGAACGCGAGCGCCGCGTCGACCAGGTACTGGGTCACGAAGTGCGCGGTCGTCTCCTCCGTCTCGTCCGGGAGCACCTCGCGATACGAGCCGCTCCGCCAGAACGCGTCGATGAGGTCGTAGTCGCGCAGCATCTCGCGCCGCGCCAGCTCGCAGGCGACGCGCAGCGTGCCCGCTCCCGGCGCGGAGGGCCGCTCGATCGCGGCGCGAAATTTCTCCCGCGCCGCCTCGTCCAGCCACTCTTCGAGCGCGGGCGGCCAGGCGCGCAGCTCGGCGGCAATCCGGTCCGCGACCTGGTCGAGGACGTAGTCCTTCAGCTCCTGCGGCTTGCGATCGACCAGGTGGTCCCAGCGTCCCATCACGGTGCTCCCGGCAGCCCTGGGCGAGCATAGACGACGACCTGCGGCGTCTCGTCCAGATAGAGGCCGGTCGCCGGCGTGCGCGTGCCGAACGCGTTCCAGGTTTCCGGCTCGCGGTCGCGGAATTCGCGGTGCCACTGCACCGCGGCGTATTGCGCGTCCCCTGGACCCGACGCGTACTGGATGTCCGGGCGGAGCATCCCGGCCTGCTGGTACGCGCGATAGCTCTCGTAGTTCACTTCGTGGAAGAAGACGCGCGCGCCGCGCGGGGCGTGCGCGTTCAGCCAGGGCAGCACCGCGGTGACGTTGTTCGACCAGTACTGCCTCTGCATGCCGAGGCTGGCGGCGCCGGGGATGCCGCCCGCGATCTCGCCGTAGGCGCTCGTTCCGTAGGGGTGGACGTGCGCGATCTGCCACAGGCCCGGCAGCAGCGCCGCCGCCGCGGCCACGAGAAGGGCGCGCAGGCGCGGCACGCCCGCGCCGGCCGCGAGCTCGGCGCTGCGCGCCAGGAGGTGCGCGGCCTCGGGCGAAAGCAGGGCGATGAAGGCCAGCCAGTGCTTGATGCCGCCGAACACCGGGGTCGTGCGGAGCATGAAGGGCAGGATGGCCCCGCCGGCGAGCCCCAGCTCGAGCAGGCGCAGCGGCGAGAGCGCGCGATGGGCGAAGTCCCACAACAGCTTCGCGCCTGCCGCCGCGAACAGCGCGACCTGCGGCAGGGGAAGGACGAGCGCGAGGAGCACGAGCGGATAGAAGATGGGAAACGGCGGCCCGCGCAGCTCGCGGCCCAGGTAGTACCAGGCGTAGTGCACGTGGTGGGTGTGGAAGGAGATCCAGTCGGAGACGTGCCGCGCCGGCTGGTGCCAGAGCAGCGGCCAGGCCACGAACAGCACCACGGGGCCGAGCAGCAGCCAAGGCAAGGTGAAGAGCGCGCGCCGGCGGAGCGGGGCCGGCAGGAGCAGGCCGTGTACGAGCAGGACAGGCGGGAGGAGCCACGCGTTGTGCTTCACGGCTAGCGCGCAGCCGAACACGCCGCCGAGGAAGACGCCGTGTCTCCGCGGGGTCGGAGCCGGCGCTCCGAGGACGCCGATTGCGCGCGCCCAGGCGACTCCCACGCCCGCGGTCAGCGCGCAGATCGGCACGTCGAAACAGGCGAGGTGCCCGTGGAAGAACGTCCGCTCCGCGGCCCAGAACAGGGCTGGCGCGAGGACGGCCGTCGCTCGCGACCGCTCTGCTCCGAGCACGGCAAGCCAGTACGTGAGCAGCGCAGCGAAGACGAATCCGGGGACGCGCCAGCCGAGCGCGTCGGGCAGCCAGCGCAGCCAGGTCGTGAAGACGAGGTGCGAGACGGCGAAGAGCAGCTTGGCCAGCCCGGGGTGCTCGAAATTGACGCTCCAATAGCGCTCGGTGTCGCGCAGGGCGGCCGCCGGCGCGCGGAAGAGCAGCTGCAGCCACTGCTCGTAGCTCTTCGCCGCCTCGAAGTAGTACCCCTCGTCACGGACGAACCCGACGCCGGACTGCGTGGCGAAGAGCGCGGCGAACGTCAGCGCGGCGAGCGCGAGCGGCAGGCGGCGGCTCATCGGTCGCTCGTCCACGCCGAAACACAGAAGGGCCGGTCCACGTCGCGCGCGCTGACCAGGAAGACGAATTCGTGCTCGCCCGCCGGAACTGCCGCGTCGAGCTTGCGCCAGCCGCTCTCGGGTGGAACGGTGGGCGGCACGGCCAGCGCCGCGAGGGGCTGTCCGTCCACCTGCACGTCGAGGCGCACCGGACCGCGGGACTGCTGATACGCGCGCTCGCCCACCACGCCGGCGCGCACGTGCAAGGCGCCGCCCTGGCCGCGGGCCAGCAGCCGTCCGGGTTCGGGGAGGCGGCCGATCCGCACCTGCGTGCAGGGCCGCGCCACGTAGTCCACCTCGTGCTCTTCGCGCGGGTCGGTGAGGAAGGAGAGGACGCGCGGGCCGTGCAGGTCCCACGGCTCCAGCGCAAGCGCGCCCAGGCGGATCTCCTCGCCGGGCGTCGCGCCCCGCTGCCGCAGTGCTTCGCGAGCGGCGCCCAGCCGGCCATGGGGAACGCGCGGCAACGAGAGCAGCCACAGCCGCTCGACTCCCGGATAGTCCGCCGCCCGCAGATCCTCCTCCGCGCGCACCGGCAGCGATCCGACGAAGAGGCGCGCGCGCTCGGCCCACGGTGGCCAGAGCTGGATCGCGTCGGCGGTGCCGGCGCGGACGCGCAGCGCGGCAGACGCCTCCGCGTAGTCGCGGTCCGTGGGCAGCCGCAGCGGCAGCGTCGCGTCGAACAGCAGCGCCAGCGCGCCGAGCGACACCACGGCCACCAGCGGGATGGTGCGCGCCCGGTCGGTCCGGCGGCGCGCGGGGACCGCGGGCGCGTCCGCTACGTCTGGCCGAGCTTGATCTTCCGCTCGCTCTTCTCCCGGTCGAACAGGCAGAGGGCGACCTCGGGGTACTGCGTGAAACCGGGCGACCACTCGGGGTGCATCGCGCAGCGCGGGTCGTAGCAGTGGTGCAGGTCCCACAAGTGCCCGACGTGATGGGCGGCGCGCTTGGCGAGCCCGATGTCGAGCGGCAGCTCGCCCTTGCCGCCCAGGCCGTGGCTGGTCACGACGGCGCGCCCGCCGCCGAACTGCGGGAAACCCATCATCGGGCCCTTGCCCATCGGCCCCTCCGGCGCAGTGAGCGGGGCGGTCGTGAGGTAGACGATCTTGTCGTCGGCGTAGAGCTGGGTGTCGTCGTCGATCTCCTCGAGCAGCTTGGGGGCCTGGTACGACTCCTGGTCGTCGGCCAGGGCAGAGTCGGGCAGCTCCGCGTCGCCCTCGATCTCGCAGCCCATTCCGTACGCCGCGTGCAAGCGCCGCGCGACGTGCTCGAGGACGTCGCTAGGGAACTCGCCGAGGGTCACCAAGCGGATCATCTCTTCGCCTTTCCGGCCGACTTCTTTGCGGGCTTCTTCGCCGCCGGCTTGACGGCGGGCTTCTTCGCCGCGGGCTTGCGCGCCGCCGCGGGCTTCGCCTTGGCGGCCGGCTTGGCGGCCTTCTTCGGCGCCGCCGGCTTCGACTTCGCCGCGGCCGGCCGCGACGCCGCCTTCGCGGGAGCGAGCACGTTCGCCGCCGCGTCCAGCGCCTTCGCCGCGATCGTTCGCGCGAGACCCGTTCCGGATTCGGGCCCCGCCTCCGCCGCCCGGGGCGCTGGCACCGCGGGCGGCGCCTTCGGCGGCGTCGTTCCGGCACCTCGTCTCGCCGGCTGCGGCAGGGTCGTCCCCGGCGCCGCGCGCACCTTCGGACCTGGTTCCTCGGCCTCGTCCTCGTGCGTCGCCGCGAGAGCGTCCGCGGCCAGCTCGTCCAGCGCCTCGGGTTCCTCTTCCTCGGCGGTGACGCGCATCGACCGCTGCCGGACCAGGTCCTTGGTGTCAGTCGGATCGGCGACCTCCGACTCCTCCTGGTCCGCGGCGCGGGCGGCTTTGCTCCCGCCGTCGCCCTCCACGTCGGCCTCGTCCCCCTCTTCGAAGCCGAGATCGTCATCCAGATCGTCGTCACCGGCGCGCGCCGGCGCCCGCGCGACGACGCTCGAGCCGGGCGGCGCGAGCGTGGCCGGCTGCAGCGGCCTGCCTTTGCGCTTCATGCCCGGCGGCGGCCACAGCGCGTAGTCGAGGTTGTCCTCCGCCACGTGCAGCGGGAGGTTCATGGCCGCGGCGATCTCGCCCACCAGCAGGTGACGCGCGCTGTCGTAGAGCTCGCGCTCCTTCTGCGGAAGCGGGCGCACGCGGCTGAGCGCGTGCAGACCCTTGAGCACGTCGAGCGTGCCCTGCAGGCCGCCGCCGGTCATGCGGTCGGCGTTCTCGCGGTGGCGCACCTTCCAGTCGAGCTGCGGATCGTCGCCGGGAGCGGCGAGCTGGTCGAACATGTCGTCGATGGCGGCGACGCTCGCCACCTTGCGCAGCCCGATCCCCATCACCTTGGCGCGCGGGACCATCACCGTGGCCCCGTCTTCCTCTCGCGAGAGGGTGACCACCTCCCAGTCCCGGCCGGCGATCTGCTTCACCTCGACGCCGGTGATGCGGCAGATGCCCTGGTTCGGGTACACGACGCGGTCGCCGATGTGCAGGCTGCCGTCGCCGATCTGGATCTCGCTGCCCTTGTTCGCCATCGCGGTCCGATTCGGTACACCGCGCGCCCCCAAGCGGTCAACGCGCGATCCACGTACCCGCGACGAAGACGGGGCTTTCCTCCGCCCCTCGCCAGGGTGCCCGCTGACGGCGGCCGTCACTCCAGCCCGAGGTAGCGCAGGAACATGCGCGAAAGCTCGGACTCGAGGCTCGCTTGCGGAACGCGCAAGGACGCCTGCAGCGGCTTGCCCGTGACCACGAGCTGGCGCATTGCAAGCGTGACCGCGAGGAGCCCGGCCCGGATGGCGAGCTCGGGGTCCTCGTGGCGGATCTCCTTGAAGACCGGACGGAACATCTCCACGGTCCGGTCGAGCGTACGCGCGCTCTGCTCCTCGATGCGCCTGCGGAACGCCGCGTCCGGATGCTGCGCCACGTACAGGTGCAGAGCGCGCAGCATGCCGGCCTTCATCCGATACCCGGTCACCACGCCCAGCACGATCCGCCGGGCGAGAGTCGCCGCCGGGACCCCCGCATTCGCCTCGGGCCGCAGCGCGGCTGCGTTCGCGGCGTCCGCGCGCTCGAGGAAGCGCTCGCAAACGGCCCGCAGCAGGGCGTCCTTGTCGGGGAACCGGCGGTAGACCGCGCCGACCGAGGCGCCGGCGCGCTCCGCGATGGCGGGGACCGTCGCGGCTTCCACCCCTTCCTTGGCGAGCACCGCCTCCGCCGCGTCGAGCAGCCGCGAGAGCGTCTCCCGGCTGCGGGCCTGTTTCGGCCACCACTCGTCGGATCCGCCGTCCATCGCGCTTGACGCGGCCTCCCCGGCAATGCGAATGATGATTCGCATTCTCATCCGACGGATGCGAATCGCCGTTCGCAGTATGGCGCGCCTCGCGTCGGGGGGGCAACGGGGAGGCACTGCATGGACGCGATTCGCACGGAAGGTCTCCGCAAGGTCTATCCGGCCCCGGCCGCTCCCGGCAGGCGCGGAACCCCACGGCCTGCTCCCCGCGAAGTCGTCGCGCTGGAAGGTCTCGACCTTTCCATCGGCGCCGGTGAGATGTTCGGCGTCCTGGGCCCGAACGGGGCGGGCAAGACCACGGCCATCGGCATCCTGACCACGCGGGTGCGGGCGACCGCCGGCAGCGCGACCGTGGCAGGCGCGGAGGTCGGGCGCGATCCCGTCGCGGTGAAGCGCCGGATCGGCGTCGTCCCGCAGCGCCCCAACCCCGATCGGGCGCTGACTGCGCTCGACAACCTCGTCTTCCATGCCGCCTACTTCGGCATCGGCCGGTCCGAGGCGCTCGCGCGGGCGCGGCGGCTCCTCGATCAGCTCGAGCTGCCCGACAAGGGTGCCGCCAAGGTGGACCAGCTTTCGGGCGGGCAGCAGCAGCGGCTGATGATCGCGCGCGCCCTGATCCACGAACCGGAGATCCTCTTCCTCGACGAGCCGACCGTCGGCCTCGACCCGCAGGCGCGCCTCGGTCTGTGGGACGTGCTGCGGCGCCTCCATCGCGAAGGCCGCACCATCCTGCTCACCACCCATTACATGGAGGAGGCCGACCGCCTCTGCGACCGGCTCGCCATCCTCGATCGCGGGCAGCTTCTCGCGCTCGACACGCCCGCGGGTCTCAAGGCGCGTGCGCCGGGCGGGACGCTGATCGAGCTGGTCCTCGACGCGGATGCGCGGCCCGCCGCGGCGGCTGCGGCGGGACTGCCAGGCATCCTCTCGGCGAAGGCGGACGGGCCCGTGCTGCGCGCGTACGCCGAGCGCGCTGGCGAGGCGATCGGTCCCTTGGTGCGCGCGGCGGAGGGCGCGGGGCGAGCGGTTCGCGACGTGCACCTCTCGCCCCCCAGCCTGGAGACGCTGTTCGTCTCGCTCACCGGAAGGAAGCTGCAATGAACCGCGACTCGAGCCCGACGAGCATCCCGGCGCCGCGCGTGTTCGCCGCGCTCTTGCGACGCGATCTCCACGTGTCCGCCCGCGAGCTGCCGTTCTTCCTGGTGCGCACCTGTCTGCAGCCCGTGCTGTTCGTGGTGGTGTTCGGCTACCTGCTGCCGCGCATGGGCTTCGTCCAGCGGGGTTACGGCGCGGCCCTGCTGCCGGGCATCCTGGCCATCTCGCTGGCGCTCTCCAGCGTGCAGGCCGTCGCCTTGCCGATGGTGGCCGACTTCGGCTTCACCCGCGAGATCGACGACCGCCTCCTCGCGCCGGTCGCCGTGCGCGTCGTCGCGCTCGAGAAGGTCGTCTTCGGTATCCTGCAGGGGCTCGTGGCGGCCGCGGTCGTCTTGCCGGTGGCGCGGCTCATCATGGGACCCATCGACGCGCTGACGCTCGCCCACGCCGGATCGGTCCTGGCCATCACCATGCTCGGCTCGGCGGCGTTCTCCGCTCTCGGGCTGCTGCTCGGGACAGGGATCTCCCCGCCGCAGATCGGGCTCATGTTCAGCGTCATCGTCGCGCCGATGATCTTCTTCGGGTGCGCCTACTATCCGTGGCAGGGACTCTCGGCCGTTCCGCTCCTGCGCTGGGCCGTGCACGAGTTCCCGGAGCTGCGTGGCCGCCTGCTCATCGTCTCCCGCGGCGGCTCGCAGTACTGGTGGAGCAGCGTGTTCGACTTCGACTTCGAGTACGTGGACATCCTCGCGCTCTTCGAGCCGGCGGAGTACGTCCCGCGCAAGGGATCGGACAAGCAGCGCCGTGGCGTAAGCGAGTTCGACGAGGAGATCCTGGCGCAGGTTCGCGCGAGCCACGGCCTTCAGCCAGACGTGAAGGTGCTGCATCCCTCGGTGCTGTTCAACTTCTACTACGCGGCGCGCAAGGGAGCTCAGAACGCCTTCTCGCAGGCCGTCAAGCACCATGACGGCT
>Ga0114129_10016773_pt1 | contig 10427 bp, 6 predicted proteins | sample RhiMetdeltSRZDD1_FD_80071 | JGI IMG/M metagenome (GOLD analysis project Ga0114129, IMG submission 80071) | Populus rhizosphere microbial communities from Tennessee, USA - Rhizosphere MetaG P. deltoides SRZDD1 (version 2) (version 2) | ecosystem: Host-associated > Plants > Roots > Rhizosphere >... | reverse complement strand
TCCCCGACGCGCCGCCCGATGTCAACGGCCCCGTCGTGCTAGGATTCCCGCCCCGCGCACGGATCGCCCGGCGCGAAGAGGAGCCATCCCATCATGACCAGGGCCAGCCGCCGTGTTGTCGTTCTCCTCGCTCTGCTGTGCGCCTGCGGTTTTGCCGCGCTCCACGCCGCCGGGGACGCGGCACCCGGGGAAGCCCGCGTCACGGTCATCCGGGGCGCGACGGTCATGGACGGCACCGGCGCCCGGGGACGCAGGGCGGACGTCCGCATCGAGGGGGACCGCATCGTCGAGGTCGGCAAGGCGGCGGCGCCCCCGCCGGGCGCCGTGATCGTGGACGGGACGGGGCTGGCGCTCGCGCCGGGCTTCATCGACACCCACAGCCACGGTGACGACCAGATCTTCCTGCACGGCGACGCGCTCGCCGCCACCAGCCAGGGCATCACGACGATCGTCGTCGGCCAGGACGGCGGATCGTACTTCCCGATGGCGCGCTTCTTCCGGAAGGTGGAGCGCCATCCCCCGGCCGTCAACCTGGCGTCCTACGCCGGCCACGGGACCCTGCGCGAGCTGGTGATGGGGGACGATTTCCGGCGGCACGCCACGCCCGAGGAGATCGACTCGATGAAGCGCCTGCTCGACAAGGAGATGCGCGCCGGGGCGATCGGCCTGTCTTCGGGGCTGGAGTACGACCCGGGGATCTACTCGGCGCCCGAGGAGGTGATAGAGCTCGCCCGGGTCGCGGCCGCGCACGGAGGCCGCTACATCAGCCACATCCGCAGCGAGGACCGCTACTTCTGGAAGGCGATCGACGAGATCATCGAGATCGGCCGGGTCGCGAAGCTGCCGGTCCAGGTCTCCCACACCAAGCTGGCCATGATCAAGTGGTGGGGCCAGGGGGACAAGCTGATCGCCCGGCTCGATCGGGCCCGGGCGCAGGGGGTGAACATCACCGGCGACATGTATCCCTACCTCTACTGGGAATCGACGCTGACGGTGCTCTTCCCCGAGCGCGACTTCGAGGACCGCGCCGCCGCGACGCTCGTGCTGAAGGAGATCGCCCGCCCGGACGGGCTCCTTCTGACCCAGTTCGACCCGGAGCCGACCTATGCCGGGAAGACGGTCGCCAGCATCGCCCGGATTCGCGGGAGCGACCCGGTCACGACCCTCATCGACCTGATCCGGATGTCGGAGGCCATGCGGAAGGAGACCGGCAAGGGGGCCGAGAGCGTCATCGGCACGAGCATGCAGGAACCGGACGTCGAACGGCTGATGGCCTGGCGGTGGATGAACTTCTGCACCGACGGCTACCTGGAAGGACCGCACCCGCGGGGATTTGGCAGCTTCCCGCGCATCCTGGGGCATTACGTGCGCGGACGGAAAGTCATGACAATGGAGGAGGCGGTGCGCCGCTCGTCGGCTCTCGCCGCGGCGAACATGGGGATCACCGATCGCGGCCTGGTCAAGGCCGGGCTGAGCGCCGACCTCGTCCTGTTCGACCCGAAGTCCGTGATCGACAGGGCGACCCCCTCCGAGCCGCACGCCCTGTCGTCCGGCATCCACAAGGTCTGGGTGAACGGCGTCCTGGTGTTCGCGGACGGCAAGGCGACCGGCGAGCGCCCGGGCCGCGTGCTGCGGCGGGCCGGCTCCCGGCACCGCGACTGACCGCGCGGGGGCGCGCCCGATTTCTCGGAGCGGGCCGCACGCACGCCCCGCCCAATCGTGCGGGTGCCTGTGGTGCAGGTCCGGAACGTGCGGGTGCGTGTGCGTCAGCCGATCGTGCCGGTGCGGGTGGGCGTGCGGCCCGGCGACGGCCGTCCCCGGACCGTGCTCGTGCCGGTGGTGCTCGTCGTGCACGTGGGCGTGATCGTGCTCCATCTCCTCGTGCGTGTGCTCGTGGTCGTGCGTTTCCCGCAGCAGCAATCCCAGCCCCAGGCCCATGACCGCCATCGCCGCGAACTCGGTCCCTCCGAGCCGCTCGCCCAGCACGGGGGCGGCCGCCAGGGCGCCCGCGAGCGGCGCGGTGGCGAAGTAGGCGGCCACCCGCGCCGCCCCGAGATCGCGCAGGGCGCGGAAGAACAGCAGGACGCTGGCGCCGTACGACACGACGCCGAGCAGGAGCGCCCAGGCCACGGCGCGCATCCCCGGCAGCGGCTCCCCCGCGAGCCGGGCCGCGAGCAGCATGAGGACGCCGCCGCAGAGCCCCTTGATGGCGCCGAGCGCCATCGGGTCGCGCAGCGACAGCCTCTGGTTCAGGTTCGTGTCGATCGCCCACGCCGTGCTGGCGAGAGCGATCGCCGCGACGCCGACCCACTCGGTCCGCATCTCCCCCGCGCGGTAGCCGACGATCACCTCTCCGAGCACGATCAGGGCCGCCGCGCCGGCCTGCCTCCAGCCGATGTGCTCGCGGAACCACAGGACGGCGATCAGGATCGTCAGGGGCGGCTCCAGATTCAGGAGGAGCGAGCCGGTCACCGCCGACAGCCTCTGGAGACCGAACATCATGAGGGACGGCCCGAGGATCGACCCGCACAGGATCGCGGCCAGGAGCAGCGGCAGGTCGGACTTTTTGAGGGCGGTCTCGAGGACCCTCGGCGCACCGCCTGTTCCATCCCGCCTCAGCGGGAGGCAGGCGGAGAGCCCGAGGCCGGCCCCGACGTACAGGAGCCCCGCGAGACCCAGGGGTCCGAAGTCTCGCAGGAGCAGCTTCGAGAACGGCGCGCTCGCCCCGAACAGCAGGGCGGCGCCGAGCGCCATGGCCGCTCCGCGGGCATGCGTCGTCTCGATGCGCACGGGTCTCGAGTGGGGACGGTGAAAGGTGGCCGGTCGGGGCCTACTTCTTCGACTTCGTCGCGCCGGCGGTGCGCTTGCGGGCCGGCGCCTTCTTGGCGCGCCGCTCCGGGGCGGCGATGTCGCTGCGCACCAGCCGGACGATGCTGCTCACGAACTTCCTCCGGCCGGCCTGATCGAACTCGATCGTGGTCGTGGACGGCCCGATCTCGGTGATCGTGCCCGGACCGTAGTCTTCGTGCTGGATTCTCTCGTTGACGGAAAACGCGCTCGGGTTCTTGGCCAAGGGGGCCCTCCTTGCAGCCCCTATGATAGCACTGCGGGGCGCGCATCGAACGCCGGAGGCCACCCGGGTTCCCGGCCTCAGTCCTCCGCCTGTATTTCCTTTCTCGGCGAACATGGCGTCCCGGTGATTCACCCCCCTGTCACCCAAGAATCCTGTTGACAAACATAGTCAACGGCGTACAAGAGAGTCAGTCTCCGGTATGAATGGCATCCTGTCCAGTGTGGGGGAGATGTGTCCAGGGCGCCCGGGAGGGGCGTGACGGTCACTGAGGACGGACAGCCGAACATGAGGATCCCCGCCGCTACCGGGGGCGATTCCTTCGGCCCGTCTGCACGGCTTCGATCCGTCACGAGGATGTTCGCCATTGTGGCCGCGCTCGCTGCGCTGGCGCTCGTGGGGCGCCTGGTGGTGGCGGCCGGCACCGTCACCCTGTACGTCGACGACAACAGCACCTGCACGACCGGCTGCGGCACGCCGGCAGCCCCCTTCAGGACCATCACCGAAGCCATCACCGACGCCGACACCCGCATCGTCGCGGGGTCCGCCTCGGGTGCCACCATCCAGGTGGCCGCAGGAACCTATACAGGGCACATCTACATCCTCCCCAACATCCACGTGATCTGCGAGAGCCCGGCCACGACCACCATCAACGCCACCGGGGACGTGCGCTCCGCCGTCATCCTCGCCGCCGGCCTCACCGGCCGCGTGCGCACCGATTTCTCCATCCGCAACTGCCGCATCACCGGCGGCATCGGGGAGGTGCGCTCCGCATCCGCCCGCATCGCCGGCGGCGGCATCTTCGTCCTGGGGGACGCCGTCGTCAGCAACAACGTCATCACCGGCAACATCATGTCCGGCGCCGAGGCCAACTGGGTCGGCGCCGGTGTCTACGTCGGCTACGGCGACCCGATCATCATCGGCAACCTCATTACCGGGAACGTCGCCAACCCGCCCCCGCTCGGAGGGGGCTCCAACGACTCCCTCGGCATCGGCGGCGGCATTCACGTCGAGGGGAGCGGCGCCGGCGTCGTCCCGACACACGCCCGCATCGAGGCGAACACCATCGCCGACAACGTCGCCCAGGGGGAAGTCGGCAAGGGGGGCGGCATCCGCGTCGACGGCTCCGCGGGCACCCTCGTCACGCGCAACATCATCTACGGCAACCGCTCCGCCTTCGGGGGCGGCGGCATCATGGTGTACGGCAACGTGACCGTCGCCGACAACCTCGTCTACGGCAACTCCTCCACTCAGTACGGCGGCGGCATCAACCTGTACCAGGCCACCGCGCGCGTCATCAACAACACCATCTTCGGCAACAGCCTCACCCTGGCCACGGCCCCCAGCGGCTACGCCTACGCCAACTACGGCGGCGCGGTGTGCGTCGATGCCCTCATCTCCCAGTCCGGCAGCCCCCAGGTCCTGGTCTCCAACAACCTCATCGCCGGCAACACCGTCACCCCCGCCGGCAACACCGCCGGACTGCACAGCCACATCACGAGCCCCATCATCACGTACACGGATTTCTGGAACAACGTAAAGGTCCCGGCGACCGTCGACAACATCGGCGGCGATTTCGTCGAGGCCCAGGTCATCGGCGTCAACAACAACACCGCCGTCGACCCGCGCTTCACGCACCCGCCCCTGTTCGCCGACGTCAGCGTCGCGGCGGGAACGACCACGACGGTCGCCGTCCTGATGGCCTCGCGCTATCTCGCCAACCAGCTCCTCGAGTTCAACAACGACGGCGTGGCGCGCACCATCACCAACGTCAACACGTCCACCAACGTCCTGACCTTCACGCCGGCCCTGCCGGCGGCCTCGCAGGCCCTCAAGCTTTTGGCGAACTGGGGCAGCTCGACCGACGCGACGGAGGACTTCCGCCTGCAGCCGACCTCCCCCGTGGTCGACGCCGGCACGAACCTGCCGGCCCCGGGCGTCCCGGTCTCCCCGCTCGACCTCGAGGGCCAGCCCAGGATCCAGGACGGCAACAACGACAACATTCCGACCGTCGACCTCGGCGCCTACGAGTTCCAGGTCCCCGACTGCGACGGCGACGGCGTGACGAACCTGCTCGACTGCGCCCCGTGCCTGGCCACCGTGCAGTCCATACCGGGGCCGGTGGGTCCGAGCCTCCGGGTCGGCCTGGGGTCGCCGACGCTTCTGACCTGGGCGAAGATCCCCCAAGCGTACGTGTTCAACGTCTACCGCGGCACGTTCACCATCGGCACGCCCTTCTCGTACAACCATGTGTGCCTGGAGACCAACTCACCCGATCTCGTCGCGCCGGACGGCTCGAACCCGCCGCGCGGCACCGCCTATTACTACCTGGTGTCCGGCGCGAACGTCTGCCAGGAGGGGTGCCTGGGCCTGGTGTCGCCTCCCGGGACCTGCGAAATCCCGAACGCGTCGCCGTGCGCCGCCAACCCGACGCTCGACACGGATGGCGACACGGTGAGGGACATGGACGACAACTGCCCGCTGATCGCCAACGCGACGCAGGTCGACGGGGATCGGGACAGCGTGGGCGACGCGTGCGACAACTGCCCGACCCGCGCCAACCCGGACCAGGTCGACAGCGACAGCGACGGCAACGGGGACGCCTGCCAGGACTCCGACCACGACGGCTTCCCCTCGGACGTGGATTGCAACGATCTCAATCCCTCGGTCCACCCGGGCGCCATCGAGACGTGCAACGCCCTCGACGACGACTGCGACTCGCTCGTCGACGAATCTCTCGGGTTCACCACGTGCGGCACGGGGGGCTGCGCCCGCCAGATCAACAACTGCGTCGGCGGCCAGCCGCAGACCTGCACGCCGGGAACGCCGACCGCCGAGGTGTGCAACGGCATCGACGACGACTGCGACGGCTCCGTGGACGAGAACCTGGGATCGACGACCTGCGGGGTCGGCGCCTGCCAGCGCTCGGTCCAGGCCTGCGTCGGCGGCGTGCCCCAGACCTGCACCCCGGGGACCCCGACCACGGAGATCTGCAACGGCATCGACGACGACTGCGACGGCACCGTGGACGAGGGCTTCGCGGGCTCTGATACCGACGGCGACGGGATTCTCGACTGCCAGGATCCCGACGACGACAACGACCTGGTGCCGGACGTCTCGGACTGCGCGCCCCTCATCAACAGCGTCAGCGCCATCCCCGGCGAGGTCGGAGCCACGATCCTGCCGCTGTCCTCGACGCCGCCGGAGTCGTTCAAATTCACGCCAATCGCCCAGGCGAACGTGCACCAGGTCTACCGGGGATCGGCGACGACGGGGCCGACGTACCTGACCAACATCGCCTGCAGGACGGCGGAGATCACCACCTACGGGTTCAACGAGCCGGAAAACCCGCCGCGCGGCGTCATCTTCTATTACCTGATCGCGGGGACCAACCGCTGCGGCGAAGGGACGATCGGCCTCACGTCCGCGGGGCAGCCGCGTCCGATTTCGGTCGCCTGCACGCCGCAGGGGCTCGACACGGACGGGGACCTGAGGCTGGACATCGACGACAACTGCCCGCGCCTCGCCAACCCGACGCAGGCCGACGGCGACCACGACGGACGGGGCGATGCCTGCGACAACTGCCCCGGCGTCGCCAATCCGGGACAGGAAGACAGCGACGGGAACGGCACCGGCGACGCCTGCTAGGAGCCTGTCCGGGTATTGGCCGGCTCCTGGGAGCTCGTTCCCGGCTCGCGACGGCGGAACACCTCGGCGGGCCCGTCCGCGCGCAGGAGCTCCCAATCGGCGCTGCCGCGCATCGCTTCCGCCAGGGGCGCATCGCGCGGCAGGATCGCCAGGCTCACACCCGCCTCCCGCAGGCCGTCCGGCCAGCCCGGGCGCGCCAGGTAGATGTCGGCATAGCGCATGAAGAAGGCGTCTCCGTACATGTCCCAGCGCCCGTCCACGTACACCCGCGCCTCGGGCCATTCCAGGATCAGGTAGCCCCCCCACACGTCCGCCGAGAAGACGGGCCCCGCCGGCGCGGGGCCCGACGCCTTGAGAGCCGCCACGGCCCCGACCGGAAACTGCTCCGGGTCGAACCCCGCCCGGGGAAGGGCCCCCGCCGCCGCCAGGACCGGAAGCAGCGCGAGCAGGACGAGCAGGATCCCTCCACCGGCCCGCGCTTCCCGGGCCCGGAGCGTCTCGAGCAGCGCCCGCGTCGGCGAGTCCGCATGGTTCCGCAGCAGGGCCGAAAAGCCGCCCGAGATGACCAGCGCTCCGAAGACGACCAGGACCTCGACGTGGCGGATCGACAGGAAAGCCATCGCCGCCGTCACGCCCAGCGCCAGGAGCGTGCCGGGCCGGGGAGCCGATTTCGCGCGCAGGCTGCCGTAGAGCCCGGCGGCGCACAGCCCCAGGAAGATCAGCAGCGCCGCCCCGGCGCGGTCGTCGAACGCGGCGGGGGCGAACTCGGTGGTGGCCCGCAGCGCCGGCCCCTTCGAAGCGAAGAACACGATGAGGTGCCGCGGCAGCCGCCATCCCCACGGGTTGATCAGGATGCCGGCGAGCGATGCGGCGATCGTCAGGAGGAGCGGGACCGCAAGGGAACGCCCTCGTGGGGTCAGGAGGGCGCCCGCCAGATAGCAGCCGAGCGCGACGAACGCGACCAGGAAGCCGCCGTGCACGTTGGCCCACAGAACGAGAAGCGGCGGCAGGACGGCCAGGGCGCCGCGGCCCCGACTCCCGGCGACGACCTCCTCGAGCAGGATTGCCGCGATCACCAGGAACAGGACGGTGAACAGGTGCGGTCGCGCCAGCCAGTGCGACGAGGCCGTGGCCGCGGCCGCCACGACCGCGCCGAAGGCGGCGAGGACATCGTCGCCGCGCCGCACCAGGAACCGGAAGAGAAGTACGTGCGCCAGGGCGATCAGGATGGCCGCCGCCGCGAGCAGGCCCGGCCACGAGGCGGCCCGCCATGCCAGGGCGGAGGCGACGTCCGCCAGCCACTCGTGCGCGAACCACTCCGAGCCGGCGTGCGTCCCCGAGAACGGATCGACGCGCGGGATCTGGCGGTGCTCGAGGATCCAGCAGCCGGTCGCCACGTGGGTCGCCGCGTCGGCGTCGTTGAACAGCCGGTGCGATCCGCCCAGGACGACGAGGACCACCAGGAAGACGCCGAGCAGATCCGTGAACCCCGGACGGAAGAGCCCGGCGGGCTTCACGCGATCACTTGTCGACGTGGGCCAGGAGCTCCGCGGGGGGCTCGATGAAGGTGATCCCCATGCCGATGCGTCCGGTCATCACCCACTGCGGCGGGCCTTCGCGCGCCCAGATGACCTCCCCCCGCGCCCGCACGCTCCCGCCCGGCAGCTTCAGCTCGAGGTTGAGCACCGATCCCGGGGGGAAGACGTGCACCGCCCGCACCATGATCCCGGTCTTCGAGAGGTTGCCGGAGTATCCGATGTAGCGCGGCTCGTCGAGGCCGTAGCGCACCTCGAGCCGCTTGCGGGCGCGCCGGTTTCGCTGTTTCCCCTTCGTCATGCTGCGGCCTCGACGGCTCCCGGCACGCCGGGGGCGGATGGTAGCACAGGCCCATAGTGGCGCTCAGAGTGTGGAACCGAATCGGATGAGTGCGACGACCTGCCGGTCCATGCCCATGCATCTTCAAGGGTTGCGCCAGGACGCCTCCATCCCTGGATCAAGGAATTCTCCACGAGTCACGGCGGCACCGCGTTCGCGGGCGACCAGTTGTCCGCGGACGGCTCCCGCCGGCGAACGGCTCCAAGCACAGGACAGGTCACCACACTCTCGGCGCCACTATGGCCTATAATCGGGCCTTCCACCCTGCCGCCCCGCAAAGGAGATGCACCGATGAGACGACGATCCCCCCTGGCCGTCGCAGCCGCCCTGCTCCTGATGTCGCTGCCTGCCCTGGCCGACCTGCCGAAAGCCGGCGCCCCCCGCCGCATCGGCTTCGAGGACCTGGCCCGGCTGGTGCGCGTGAGCGACCCGCAGATCTCCCCCGACGGGAAGTCGATCGTCGTCGTCGTGTCGCGCCCCAACTACGACGACAACCGGCACGAGGCCGAGCTGGTCCTGGTGGACGTGGCGACGGGGGCCCAGCGTGTCCTGACGCGCGGCCGCGAGGAGCTGGCCCACGCGCGCTGGTCGCCGGACGGCGGGACGCTGGCGTTCCTCGCGAAGGGGACGCCGAAGGCTTCGGCGAGGCCGGAGCCCGCCGCGACGGCCGCCGGCACCGGGACACCGGCGCCGCCCGTGCCCCTGGACGAAGAGGGGCACCGGCAGATCTTCGTCATGCCGATGGCCGGCGGCGACGCCCTGCAGATCACCCAGGCCTGGGCCGGCGTCCAGCAGTTCGCCTGGAGGCCGGACGGTGGCGCCCTCGCCTTCGTCACGGAGGACGTGCCGGACAATCGCGAGGCGATCAAGAAGGGGGAGGACGGATTCGAGGTCGGGAACAACGACTTCCTGGCGCAGCAGGCGCCCCAGCCGTCGCACATCTGGCTGGTCCCGACCGAAGGCGGGGCGGCGAAGCGGCTCACCTCGGGCGGATGGAGCCTTCCCGTGAGCGAGCCTCCCGGCCCGCCGTCGTCTCCCCTGTCCTGGTCACCCGACGGCAGGCAGATCGCCTTCGCCCGGCAGGAGAAGCCGCACTTCGGCGACGGCGACAAGACCTCGGTCCAGATCCTCGACGTGGCTTCGGGGGGGATGCGCCCGCTGACCGGGCGGACGCTCCTGGAGGGCTTCCCGAGCTTCAGCCCGGACGGATCGCGCATCGCACTCTGGTATCCGCGGGACGGCGATTTCAACAACATCAACGAGATCCAGGTCGTGCCGGCGGCGGGGGGGGAGCCGAAATCCGTCACCCGCGCCCTCGACCGCTGCCTGTACCGGTCGATCTGGATGCCGGACAGCCGATCGCTCCTGGTCGGCGGGAACGACGGCACGCGCGTCTCGCTCTGGCTGCAGCCGATCGACGGCCCGGCGCGCCGCCTGGACCTCGGCAAGGCCAACCCCTCCTGGTCGTTCTGGATCGACGCGGCGGTGTCGAAGACCGGCGCGGTCGCCTTCACCGGCAGCGAGTCGCAGCATCCGACGGAGCTCTATTACATGCCGTCACCCGAGGCCGCGCCGAAGCGCCTGACGTCGTTCAACGACCCGGTGGCGTCGCTCGAACTGGGACGGGTGGAGAGCATCGCGTGGCAGGGACCGGACCGGCTGGCCGAGAACGGGATCCTGATCTATCCGCCGGGATTCGATCCGAAGCGGAAGTACCCGCTCGTCCTGGTCATTCACGGCGGACCGCAGGCCGCCTCGACCGAGAGCTTCTCGTCCTTCGGCCAGATCGTGGCGGCGCGAGGCTACGTCGTCTTCCAGCCGAACTACCGGGGGA
>Ga0114129_10016772_pt1 | contig 10427 bp, 8 predicted proteins | sample RhiMetdeltSRZDD1_FD_80071 | JGI IMG/M metagenome (GOLD analysis project Ga0114129, IMG submission 80071) | Populus rhizosphere microbial communities from Tennessee, USA - Rhizosphere MetaG P. deltoides SRZDD1 (version 2) (version 2) | ecosystem: Host-associated > Plants > Roots > Rhizosphere >... | reverse complement strand
GAGGAGGTCTCGCGGGTGGTGCGCGCCGCCGCCGCGGCCGGAGTGCCCGTGGTGCCCTGGGGTGGGGGAACCCAGATGTCCCGGGGCGCCCCGCCCAGCGACGGCGCGCTCGTCGTCGGACTCCGGCGCCTCGGGCGAGTCCTCGAGCACGAGCCGGGCGACCTCACCGCGACGGTGGAGGCGGGGATCACCTTCGACGCGCTCCAGGGCGCGCTCGGAACGCGCGGGCAGTGGCTCCCGCTCGACCCGCCGTCGCCGGGGGAAGCGACGCTCGGCGGCGTCCTGGCGGCCAACGTCGCGGGACCCCGGCGGCAGGGGTACGGCACCGCGCGGGACATCGTGATCGGGATCCGTGTGGTGGCGGCCGACGGTCAGTTCGTTCGCGCGGGCGGGAAGGTCGTGAAGAACGTGGCCGGCTACGACCTGGTGAAGCTCTACATCGGCTCGCTCGGCACCCTCGGGATCATCGTGGAGGCGACGCTCAAACTCCGCCCGCGGCCGGAGGCGGAGGGCGGCTGCTGGGCCTCGTTCCCGACCGTCGAGACGGCGGCGCGCGCGGCCACGATTCTGGCCGGCTCGGAGCTCGGACCCGTGGCGCTCGCGCTGCTGGACGCGCGGGCCGCCGAGGCGTGCGCGCCCAAGGCCGGCCTCTCGGGGCCCGCCGTCCCGGCCGTCGTGATCGCGTTCGACGGGCTCGCCCGCACCGTTGCGTGGGAACGGGACGCCGCCGCCCAGCGCCTGCGAGACGCCGGGGCGCGGAGCGTGGAGGTCCTCGACGCCGGCGGAACGGCGGGTGCGCTCGAGGCCGTGCGGGACGTGCGGTGCGTGATCGCGAGCCCCGTCGCCGTCGCGACGGCCGGCGTGCTCCCGGCGGACGTCGGCGTGTACCTCGGCGCGGCGGAGGTGGCGGCGCGGACGGCGGGCTTCGAGTTAGCCGCCGTGGCCTACGCCGGGCACGGGCTGATCACGCTGTGCCTCGTCTCCGGCGGGGCGCCCCGGCCCGTCGCCGCCACGGCCGCGGTACTCGCCGAATGGCGCGCCGCTGCGCGCGAGCGTGGCGGGCACCTCGTCGTCGAGTGGGCGCCGCTCGGCGTTCGCGAGACCTGCCCCGTGTGGGATCCACCGGGGCCGGGCGTCGACCTCATGCGCGGGCTGAAGGCCCGGCTCGACCCCCAGGGCGTCCTCAACCCCGGCCGGTTCGTGGCCGGGATCTGATGGGCGCGGCGCAGAGCGCATGACGCCGACGCCGACCGCCCCCACCCCGCCCGGCGCGCCGCCGGCCGCGCCCGAGCGGCCGGTCCTCGCGGAGCTCGAGTACGGGCAGCTCCTGCAGTGCGTCCACTGCGGCCTGTGCCTGCCGAGCTGTCCGACCTACGCGGAGCTGGGCCAGGAGCCGGACTCACCGCGGGGTCGTATCTACCTCATCAAGGCAGTCGCGGATGGCCGGATCGCGCTCTCCGACTCGGTGGCCACGCATCTGTCGCTCTGTCTCGGGTGCCGGGCCTGCGAGAGCGCATGCCCCTCGGGGGTCCAGTACGGCCACTTGATCGAGGCGGGCCGCGCGGAGCTGGAGGTGCGGCGCCCCGGCTCGCTGTGGCGGCGCCTGCTGCGACGCGCCGCGTTCGACGCGCTCCTGCCCCGGCCGGCCCTCCTGCGCGCCGTCGTGGCGGCGCTGCGCTTCTACCAGCGGAGTGGGCTCCAGCGCCTCGTCCGGGGGAGCGGCCTCCTCCGCGTGCTCCCGGCGAGCCTCGCGGCCTCCGAGGGTTTGCTCCCCCCGCTGCCGCCGGCGGGCCGCCGTGGGTCCCTCCCCGAGGTGGTCCCGGCGCGTGGCATGCGGCGGGGGCGCGTGGGGTTACTCCACGGCTGCGTGCAGGACGCGGTGTTCCGCACTCACAACGAGGCGACGCTCCGGTGTCTCGCGCGCCAGGGCGCGGAGGTGGCGATCCCGCGCACCCAGGGCTGCTGCGGGGCGCTGCACGCCCACGCGGGCGAGCCCGAGACGGCGCGGGCCCTGGCGCGCGCCACGATCACCGCGTTCGACGCGGCCGCGGTCGAGGCGGTGGTGGTCAATGCCGCCGGGTGCGGGGCGCACATGAAGGCCTACGGGCATCTGCTTCGCGGCGATGCGGCGTGGGCCGGGCGCGCGGCGGCCTTCGCCCGGAAAGTCGTGGACGTCACCGAGTTCCTCGCGCGGGCGCCGCTGGTGGGGCCGCTCGGACCGCTCCCGCTCCGGGCGACCTACCACGACCCCTGTCACTTGGCCCACGGGCAGCAGGTCCGGGCCGAGCCCCGCGCGCTGCTCCGGGCCGTGCCCGGCCTCGAGCTGGTCGAACTCGACGAGGCCGAGATGTGCTGCGGCTCGGCAGGGATCTACAACCTGACCGAGCCCGCGATGGCGCGGCGGCTGCTTGACCGCAAGATGGCCCACGTCGAGGCGACCGGCGCCACGGTCGTGGTGACGGCGAACCCGGGGTGCATCCTGCAGCTCGCGGCCGGGCTTCGCGCCAGAGGCCGGGCCGTGGAGGTGCTCCACGTCGTCGAGGTCCTGGACCGGGCGTACGCGGCGGCCGGGCGCGCCCAGCCGTGACGGAGCCCGACATGCCGGCCGGCGCGGGCGGCGGCTCCCCCGTCGCCGAGCACAAAGCCCACGCCCCGGCCCGGGTCCGCTGCGTGGTGTGCACGGTCTCGGACTCGAAGACTCCCGAGACCGACACGAGCGGCCGTCTGATCCGCGAGCTTCTCGCCGGCGCCGGTCACGAGGTGGTGGGCTACCACCTCGTGAGGGACGAGCCGAGCCAGGTGCTCGCGGTGGTCCACCGGGCGTGTACCGATCCCGGCGTCCAGGCCGTCATCTTCACCGGTGGCACGGGGATCGCGCCGCGCGACCAGACCTTCGAGGCGATCGACGCGCTGCTCGAGAAGCGTCTGCCGGGGTTCGGCGAGCTGTTCCGGCTGCTCTCCTACCAGGAGATCGGGTCGGCTGCGATGCTCTCCCGCGCCCAGGCGGGGGTCCGGGCCGGCCGGGTGGTCTTTTCCCTGCCCGGCTCTCCCGCGGCGTGCCGGCTGGCCGTCGAGCGGCTGATCCTGCCCGAGCTCTCGCACATCGCGGGCCTCCTCGGCCGGTAGGGACCGCGCCGCCGCCGGCGATCTCGGATAGAGTGGGGTCTCACGGCCCGCAGGGTGCAGAGGCCGGGGAGGGAAGCATGAGGACGTCCAGGCAGTGGATCCTCGGCGTCGTCACGAGCCTCGCACTGGCTGGGCCCGTCGCGGCCCAGCCCGCGGCGGCGCCCCCGGGCCCGCTCTGGCGCGAGGGACCGGGCGTCTCCCCGGAGCCGGAGCTTGTCCGGCTCAACACGGCGCTGACGCGCCTCGCGGAGCAGCTGAAGCCGGCGCTGGTCCAGATCCGCGTCCAGCGGCCGACCGAGGAGCCGGACCCGGAGGAGGGTCCCCGGCGCGCGCTCGGCTCGGGGTTCGTCATCCACCCGAGCGGGTACGTCGTCACGAACGCCCACGTCGTCGAGCGCTCGTCGACGGTGCAGGTGCGTCTCGCCTCCGGGCGGCGGCTCGCCGGGGTGGTCATCGGGCGCGACCGGCGGGTGGACCTGGCCCTGATCAAGGTGGAGGCGCCGGAGGCGTTACCGGTCCTCCCGCTGGGCGACTCCGAGCGTCTCGCGGTCGGGGAGCTCGTGCTGGCACTCGGCCACCCCTTCGGGCTCGAACAGACCGTGTCCCTCGGGATCGTGAGCCGGAAGGGCGCCCCGCTTCAGGCCGCGGCTCCGGGGTTCGACTTCATCCAGACCGACGCGGCGGTGAACCCCGGCAATTCGGGCGGCCCGCTGGTCGACATGGGGGGGCAGGTCGTCGGCGTCAACACCATGGCCGCGCGCAACGGCTCGATCGGGTTCGCCATCCCCATCAATTTGATCAAAACCCTCCTCCCGCAGCTCCTCGCCAAGGGCACGGTCGAGTGGGGATGGCTCGGCGTGCGGATCGATGAGATCAGCGAGGACAACATCCAGGACTACGGGCTCGACGCACCGCGCGGCGTCGGCATCGAGGGCGTCGTGCCGGGGCAGCCGGCCGCCCAGGCAGGGATCCGGCCCAAGGACGTGATCCTGGAGGTCGATGGCCGAGTGATCGCGAGCCCGCGGGAGCTCCAGCGGGTCATCTCGACGACGCCGGTGGGCACGGCGGTGCGGCTCTCGCTGTGGCGGGACGGTCGGGCGCAGGAACTGACGGTGACCGTCGGACGCTTTCCGGAGGAGGACGCGCCACGGCGCCCGCCGCGCTGACGGGCGCGTCCGGCCCTAACGTCCCGCTGGCGTCGTCGGGCTGCCCGCGTGGGCGGGCTCCGCGCAAGCCTCGTCGCCCGCGGCGTGGATCGACAGGTCGCGGATGACCGGCGCGTCGCCGCAGAGGGGGCACTTCGGATCCCGGCGTAGCCGCACCTCGCGAAAGCGCATGCCAAGCGCGTCGTAGGTCAGGAGCCGGCCGATCAGGGGCTCGCCCTTACCGAGAAGCAGCTTGACGGTCTCGGTCGCCTGCACCACCCCGATGAGTCCTGGGAGCACGCCCAGGACGCCCGCTTCGTTTCAGGACGGGACGAGGCCTGCGGGGGGCGGGACCGGGTAGAGGCACCGATAGCAGGGCCCGCGGCCGGGCGCCAGGATCGTGACCATGCCCTCGAACTGGAAGATCGAGCCATGGACGTTCGGCTTGCCGGCGAGGTAGCAGGCGTCGTTGACGAGGTAGCGGGTCGCGAAGTTGTCCGACCCGTCCACGATGACGTCGTAGTCCTTGATGATCCGCTCGATGTTGTCGACGGTGAGCCGCTCGGCGTACGGGATGACCGTCACGTCGGGATTCAGCGCGGTGATCGTGTCACGGGCGGACTCGACCTTCGGCCGGCCGACGTCCGCCGTCCGGTGGAGGATCTGGCGCTGGAGGTTCGACAGATCGACGACGTCATCGTCGACGATGCCGAGCGTGCCCACACCGGCGGCGGCGAGGTAGACGGCGCTCGGCGAGCCGAGACCGCCCGCGCCGATCAGGAGCGCCTTCGAACGGAGGAGCTGTTTCTGCCCCGGCTCCCCGACCTGCGCCAGCATGAAGTGGCGGCTGTAGCGCTCCATCTGGTCCGACGTGAGCGGCTGGTCCTTGATGAGCGGGAGCTTCAGCTCCTTCCAGCGCCGGATGCCCCCCGCCATCGAGGTCACGTTGGTGTACCCGAGGTCGTGGAGCACCTTGCCCGCCAGCAGCGAGCGGAGCCCGGACAGGCAGTAGAGCACCAGCGGGGTCTCGGGGTCCGGGAACGCCTCCGGGACCTTAAACTCGAGGAAACCCCGGCTGATCGGAACCGCACCCGCGACCGCCCCTTCGCGGTACTCGTCCGGGTCGCGGACATCGATGAGGGCGACGGTCTCGCCCCGACCGAGGCGAGAGTGCACGTCCTCCACGGTGACCTCGGGCACGGCGCGCTTGGCCTCGGCGACGAGATCGCGATATGTCTTCATCCTGGCAACTCCTCGGGCGCGCGTGTGATGGGAGCGCGGGCCGAGCGTCGGCCCGCCCGTCACGTTACCACACATTCAATTACCACATATTCCGATCGGGTCTAGGGGGATATTTCCTCCTTGAGCCGCGGTGACGGGGCGGGCTACACTGAGTGGCCTCCTCACCAATCCAGAATTGGATAATGTTGGCTGATAGATGCGGATCGCGATCGACGCGCGGCTGTGGGCCGAGCCCCGGAGCGGGATCGGGCGGTACACCCGCTCCTTGACGGAGCACCTCCTCCGGCTGGCCCCGGAGGAGCAGTGGATCCTCTACGTCGATCGCCCGCCGGGCCCGACGCTGGCCGGGACCGAGGTCCGGTGTCTCCCGTGGCCCCAGCGGCTCATCTGGTCGCTGTGGCACGCCCCGCGCGACCTGCGCCGGCGCCCCGCTGACGTCTTTCACGGTGTGACGGGATTCGAGTTGCCGGGGCGCGGGCCCTGGGCGCTCGTGACCACGGTCCACGACCTGGTGCCCCTCCGGCTGCCGGCCCTCGTGCCCGCGCGCCATCGGTGGGCCGTGCGGTGCCTCCTCGGGGGGGCACTTCGCCGGGCCCGGCGCGTCATCGCGGTCTCGGAGACGACGCGCGGAGAGCTCCTGGCCCGCTATCGCCTGCCGCCTGCGCACGTCGTGGTCGTGCCCGAGGCCGCGGCCCCCCACTTCGCGCCCCCTTCGCCGCCGGCCCTGGTGGCGACGCGCGCGCGCTACGGTCTCGACCGCCCGTACGTGTTGTTCGTTGGGTTCCTCGAGCCGAAGAAGAACCTCGGTGTGCTCCTGGAAGCCGTCGCTCGGCTTCGACGGACTGGGGCGTGGGGCGTGACCGAGCTCGTCGTCGTCGGCGTGCCCGGCTGGGGCCCGGACCCGGCCCAGCGTGCCCACGCGCTGGGGCTCGACGGGGCGGTTCGCTTCGTGGGGTCGGTGCCCGACGCCGACCTGCCGGCGCTCTACGGGGGCGCGCTCGCCTTCGCGTTTCCCTCGCTCTGGGAGGGGTTCGGGTTGCCGGCCCTCGAGGCCATGGCGGCCGGTGCGCCGGTCGTCGCCTCCAACCGCGGTGCCCTCCCCGAGGTGACCGCGGGAGCGGCGCTCTTGGTTGACCCCGCGCCCGGCCCGCTCGCGGAGGCGCTCGAGCGACTCCTCGCCGAGCCAGCGCTGCGCGAGCGGCTGCGTCTGGCGGGCCTGGCGCGCGCCGCCGAGTTTTCCTGGGAGCGCACGGCGCGGGAAACGCTGGCGGTCTACCGAGCGACGGCAGCATGAGCCTCGCGCCCGGGGGAGCCGAGCGGATCGCGCGAAGCGCTGCGCTGAAGGTCCTGGTCCAGGCGACTCGGTTTGGGTCCCTGGTCCTCGTCGTTGTCACCGCGCGCGTCCTCGGCCCCGCCGAGTTCGGGAAGTTCACCTTCGCCTACGCCCTGGCGACCGTCTTAGGGGCTGCGCTCGAGTTCGGTGTGTCGCCCGTCCTCACGCGGGTGGTGGCGCGGGACTCGGGCGCGACCGCCGACCGATGGGGGACGGCCGCGACGCTGAAGCTCGCTCTGGTCGGCCTGCTTGGCCCGCTCTACCTCGCCGTGCCGCTCCTTGCGCACCGGCCGTGGGACACAACCGTGGCCGTCTGGCTCCTCGGGCTGGCCATCGCCCTCCAGGCTCTGCTCGAGAATGCGGTGGCGGTCTTCACCGCAGTCCAGCGGCTTGAGCAGGAGCTCCAGGTGCGTCTCGTGGAGAAGACCGTGCTCGTGACGGTCGGTTTTGCCGCCCTCGGGCTTGGCGCCGGGCTCCTCGGCGTCGTCGGGGCGTTCGCTCTCGCCGCGGCCGTCTCGCTGGCGTTCGCGACTTGGCGTGTCCACCAGCGGGTCGCGCCGCTCCACGGGTGGTGGCGCCCGACGGGGGCGCGGGCGCTGGCCCGGGAGCTCGCCCCGGTCGCGCAGGCGCAGTTCCTCGGCTTCGCCACCGCGCGCCTCGCCCCCGTCGCCGTCGCGCTGCTGGCGGGCGACCTCGCCGCGGGACACTTCGGCGCGGCGTTCCGCGTCTTCGACGTCGCGTGGGTCGTGCTCGCCAGCCTGGAGGCCGCCGTCTATCCGGAGCTTGCGCGAACGCCCGCGGGGCACCTGCGCTTCCGGGCGCTCACAACGCAGGCGGTCGAGGCGCTGCTGCTTGTCGCGTTGCCGATCACCCTCGGGCTCGGCGTGGGGGCGTCCTGGCTGACGCCGTGGATCTACGGGCCGGGGTATGGGCCCGCCGCCCCGGTCCTGGCGGTGCTCGGCGCCGCGGTCGCCTGCGCCATGCTGGAGCACCTCCTCGGCGTCGTCTTTCTGGCGCTCGACCGGCCCCGCCGGCTGCGGGCGATCGCGAGCCTCGCGTTTGCCGTCAGCGTGGTGGTGATCCCGGGCCTCGCGGCCCGCGGCGGCGCCGTGGGCGCCGCCGTGGCCGTTCTGCTCGTCGAGGTCGTGACCCTGGCCGCCAGTCTCGTGGGCGTGTGGAGGCTCGCCGGCTGGCCGCTCGGCCGCGGCGCAGTCAAGGGCCTCGGCGCCGCGGCCGCCGGCGCGGTCGTCGCGAGTTTGCTGCCGGCGGGGCCGCCGCGTCTGGCCGGCGCGCTCCTCACGTACGCGGTGGCGCTCGTCGTGCTGAGACCCGTGTCGGGGGCGGTCTGCCTGCGCCTCCTGCGGGGAGCCCTCGGCCGCCCCGGCCCGCCGTCCGCGGCAGGGGTGCGGTGATGCACGTCGTCCTCGACGCCCGGTACATCGCGCGGCGGCAGTCGGGCGTGGGCGCGTATGCCCAGCGGCTCATCACCGGGCTCGCGACGATCGACCATCGGAACCGCTACACGTGCCTCGTGGCCGCCGAGGGCCCGGGGTTGCCGGTGCACCAGGCTAACGTCGCGGCGTCGCCGACGCGCGTGTCGTTTGAGGACCACCTGCGGGGGGACCTCTGGTTGCTCGGCTACCTGCCGTTCCGGCTCCGCGCCCTTCACACGGACGTCTACCACGGCCCGGCCGTCTTCCTGCCGCACGTGAAGCTCGGCTACCGCACCGTGGTCACGATCCACGACCTGGTCTCGTTCCTGTTCCCCGAGACCGTGCCGCGCAAGTACAGCCTCTACATGCGGCTCATGACCCGGCTCGCCGCGCGGTCGGCGGACCGGATCATCGCCGTATCGCACGCGACGAAGGCCGATCTCGTCCAGACGCTCCGAGTGGCCCCCGCCAAGATCGTGGTGATCCACGAGGCGGTGGGGCCGGAGTTCGCCCTGCCCCTGCCGCCCGAGGCAGTGGAGGCCGTGGTCCGCCGCTACGGGCTCGCGCGTCCCTACTGCCTCTTCGTTGGGAACCTCGAGCCACGGAAGAACCTCCCGCGCCTGATCGAGGCGTTCGCGGAGGTGCGGCGGCGACTCGGGCCGGGGGGGCGATCGGCGCAACTCGTCCTCGCCGGCACCCGAGCCTGGCTCCACGCCGGCATCTTCCGCGCCGTCGAGCAGCACGGGCTCGGCGCCGCCGTCGTGTTCACGGACTACGTGCCAATCGGGGACCTGCCGGCGCTCTACGCCGGCGCGATGTGCTTCGTCTTCCCGTCGCTCTACGAGGGATTCGGGCTGCCCGTGCTGGAGGCCATGGCGGCCGGCGCCCCGGTCGTCGCCGCGCGAGCGGGCTCGATCCCCGAGGTCGCGGGCGACGCCGCGCTCCTCGTCGACGCCCGCGTGCCCGGGGAGCTCGCGACGGCGATCGAGGCCGTCCTGACGGACGCGACGCTCCGGGAGCGGCTCGTGACCCGCGGCCACGCGCGGGCGGCGATGTTCGAGTGGAACACGGTCGCCCGCCAGACCCTGGCGGTGTACGACACGGTGTACGACCGGCGATCCAAGCGATGAAGGTCGCGCTCGACGCCCGCAAGATCGACGACTTCGGCATCGGGACGTACATCCAGGGGCTCCTCGAGGCGCTCCCGGTCGTCGGCCAGCCCGAGGCCCTGGTGGCGTATCTCCCGCCGGGCCGCCCACCGGGGGCGTCGGCCGCGGCCGCCTGGGGCGCGCGCGCCCTCTGGCGTCCCGTGGCAGCGCGTGCCTACTCCGTGCGGGAGCTCTGGCAGCTCGCGCTCGCCGCGCGCCGGGACCGCGCCGATCTGTACCACGCGCCACACTACGTCTGCCCGCCCTGGCTCCCCTGTCCAGCCGTCGTGACGGTGCACGACCTGATCCACCTGCGCCTCCCGGTGCGGCGCCGCCATCCGCTCGCGCCCCTCTACGCGCGCCTCATGCTCCACCTGACCGTGCGCCGGGCGCGCCGGTTGATCACCGTCTCGGAGTCGACGCGCCGGGATCTCGTGGAGCGGCTGGGCGCCCAGGCGGAGCGGATCCGCGTGATCCCGAACGGGGTGGGCGCGCCCTTCGGGCCCGTGGATGCACCCGGCGCCGCGGACCCGACGCTCCACGAGCTCGGGGTGTCACGCCCGTACTTCCTCTTCGTGGGCAATCCCCTGCCGCACAAGAATGTCGCGCGGCTTCTCGACGCCTTCGCGGGGCTCCCACCCGCGCTCGGGCGGCTCGTGCTCGTCGGGATCCCGCCCGCCGCGCGGCCTTCAGTCGACGGACTCTGTGCCGCGCCCGGTCTCGGGGCGCGCGTGCAGATCCTGGCGCCAGTGCCGGCGACCGTCCTGGCGCGCCTGTACCAGAGCGCGGCCCTGGTGGTGTGCCCGTCGCTCTGGGAAGGGTTCGGGTTCACGGCGCTGGAGGCGATGGCCTGCAGCGCGCCCGTGATCGCCGCGAACCGCGGCGGCCTGCCCGAGGTCGTGGGGGACGCGGGACTGCTTGTCGACCCCACCGACGTTGACGCTCTGCGTGAGGCTATGTATACTCTGGCCGGTCAAGAACCTCTCCGCGCCGCGCTCCG
>Ga0114129_10016771_pt1 | contig 10428 bp, 9 predicted proteins | sample RhiMetdeltSRZDD1_FD_80071 | JGI IMG/M metagenome (GOLD analysis project Ga0114129, IMG submission 80071) | Populus rhizosphere microbial communities from Tennessee, USA - Rhizosphere MetaG P. deltoides SRZDD1 (version 2) (version 2) | ecosystem: Host-associated > Plants > Roots > Rhizosphere >... | reverse complement strand
CACGCGGTCTTTTCTCGTCATATGGGTCGGGCAGGTAGTCTCGTTGATCGGATCAGGGCTCACGGGCTTTGCGCTGGGCGTATGGACCTACGAGCAAACCAGATCCGTAACTCAACTATCGCTAATCGCGCTATGCAGTCGTGTGCCGGGGATCGTCGTCTCTCCGTTGGCGGGCGCGCTGGTTGATCGACTCGATCGCAGTTGGGTCCTGGTCCTGTGCCAGTTAGGAGCCGGAGCGAGCATTCTGAGCATGTTTGCGGCCGTGCTCGTGGGCCATCTTTCTCTGTGGCACATCTGCATCGCGCTGACGATCAATTCAGCTTTAGGCGCGTTTCAATGGCTGGCATTCAGCGCGACGGTGACGCTCCTCGTTCCGAAGAAGCACTTCGGCAGGGCGAGCGGACTTGTCGCCACCGGAGACTCGCTCGGGCTGCTGCTTTCGCCTCTCCTCGGCGGCTTGCTGCTGGTTCTGATCCAGGTCCAGGGCATATTCCTCATCGATTTCGCGACGTTTATCTTCGCTGTCGCCACTCTGCTGCTGGTCCGAATCCCTCAGCCCCTCAAGAGCGCGCACGCACCAGCCAACGAGTCTCTGTTCAAAGAGATCCGCTACGGCTTTGCGTACGTGATAGCACGGCCCGGCCTGCTGGGCCTGTTGCTGTTCTTTGCGTGTACGAACTTTCTCGGCGGCTTTCTGACAGTACTTACAGCGCCGCTGATTCTTAGTTTTACTACCGGGCCGGTCCTGGGCATGGTGCTTTCGATCGGCGGCAGCGGCTTGCTCGCGGGCAGCCTCGTGATGAGCGCGTGGGGTGGTCCAACTCGCCGGATGTCGGGCGTTTTCGCGTTCGAAATACTCGGCGCCGTTTGCCTGGTCCTTGCGGGGTTAAGTGCTTCCGCCCGGCTCGTTGCTATCGCGGCGTTCTTCTTCTACTTCAGCCGCCCGTTTATCAACGGGTGTAGCCAGGCTATCTGGCAAAGCAAGATACCGCCCGATCTTCAGGGAAGAGTTTTTGCGCTTCGGCGCGTGATTGCCTGGTCGACTTTGCCGCTGGCGTACCTGCTCGCAGGGCCGCTCGCGGATCATTTCTTCGAGCCACTGCTCTCCGAAACGGGACCGTTAGCGTCGAGCGTCGGGTGGTTGATCGGGACTGGCCCAGGCCGGGGCATCGGCTTCCTTTTCACGATCCTCGGCTTACTCATAATGCTGACCGTAAGCGTTGGTTATTCTTACTCGCGTCTACGACTGGTCGAAGATGAAATAACGGACTGTCTTCCGGAGACTGTCTGCGGGGATTAGAACGTGAACAAACAAGACGAAACAATATTCCTGAAGGGACAAAGATTGTTCTTGCGGCCGATACGTCGCGAGGATCTTCCGCTGCTCCTGAAGTGGACCAACGATCCCGACCTGCGCGACCTGTATTTGCGGCGTCACTTTCCTGTCGACGAAATCGAGGCAGGTGAATGGATAGCCCAACTTCACAAACGCAGCGATAGCGTCTCGCTCGTGATCTGTCTCAATGATGGACGGGCCATCGGCATAATGGGCATCCACAGCATTGACTGGAAGAATCGTCTCGCTGAATCAGAGACCGTCATCGGCGAGAAGGAGTTTTGGAGCCGGGGATACGCGACCGAAGCCAAGATGATTCTGCTTCACTATGCGTTCGACACGCTAAACCTTCGCAAGATGCACGGCACGATCTACTCCTTTAACAAAGGAAGCCTGGCGTATAACCAAAAGTGCGGTTACCAGGTCGAGGGAGTGCAGCGGCTGCACGTCTTCAAGAACGGCGAGTATCACGACCGCATCGTCGTCGCGGTTTTCCGAGAGGATTGGTTGCCGATCTGGGAAACGTTCCAGAAGAGCGGGAAGTTGTAGTCACGCTCGAGCAGGCGCCGTCTGTTGCGTGAGTCTGCGCTCGCGAAAGAAAAGAAACAACGGCAAAGCCAGCGACACGCCGACTATCAGATTGCAAACAACATAGACCCACAGATTACTCATTCCCCGCCGCCGCCCTTCCGAAAACACGAAGGCCCACAACACGAACGACGATACGAGAACGTCCATTGCGAAAAAGCCGGACACATGGGTTTGGAAGAGCTGCCGCATGAACAACGACATGTCCAATCCATTGGCGGCGACGAACGGAAGGAATTGAGACAACGGCAGCACCGTGCCGAGAATCGCTCCAATCAGATAGATCCACTGCATATGAGTACCTCCCGAGACGAAATTATAGCTTAGTTCAAAATCCGTGTTCCTGACTCAAGGAGTTTCAAGGAAATGGGAAACGTCACGACCGAAGCATGGGTAATCTACGCGAGTTCGAATGGTTCGACCTCACCGCAGCCCGCCGAGCTCAGGAAAGAAGAGTTCTCGTTTTCTGACGTCGACGAGCATGAGGTGCTGGTCGAACCTGTCTACGGCTGTTGGGAAGCGAACATGACGCATGCGCTGGAGCGACGGCCCATCGACGTTTGCCGGTACAGAGGCGAAGAGAAAGTCGTCATCGGCAACGCGGGAGTCGTGCGCGTACTGAAAACCGGCAGCAGCGTCTCGAACGTGAAAACAGGCGACGTGTGTATCGTCTTCTGCAACGGTATCTGGGACGAGAATGGTTTTCCGGAGCGAATTCTCGCGTACGACGCTCCTAACACGATGGGCGTCCTGGCGAAAAGAATGAAGCTGCACGAAAAGCAGCTCATCAAAGTGCCCGAAGGCTCGCGTTATTCGCTTCAGCAGTGGGCGGCGTTCTCGCTGCGTTACATCACCGCGTGGGCCAACTGGCAGCGAGCGTACGGCTGTTGGACCACGTTGTGGGCGGAGGATTCTGTCAGCCGTCCGCAGGTGTGGGGTTGGGGCGGTGGTGTCGCGCTGGCGGAATTATCGTTGGCGAAACTGTTCGGCTGTGAGGCGGCGATGATCTCGTCGGTCGATGAACGCCTCTGCCTCATCGAGCGCATGAACCTCATACCCATCGATCGCCGTCAGTTTCCCAACCTGAACCTGGACGAAGCGAAGTACAACTCGGAGCCCGCATACAGAAAGACTTACCAGGAGGCCGAGGAGATTTTCCTCAAGATAGTGGAAGAACGAACCGGACAAAAAGGCGTTTCGATCTTTGTCGACTTCATCGGCGTTCCGGTTTTTCGTGCGACTCTGAAAGCGCTCTCGCGGCAGGGCGTCATCACAACGGCGGGCTGGAAGCAGGGCATGATGACGTCTACGCTTCGCGCCGTGGAGTGTATGAAGTGGCACGTCCACGTACACACGCATTACGCGCGATACAAACAAGGCGTCGACGCCGTGAACTTCGCCGAAGCAAACGGCTGGCTCCCGCCGGTCAATGGCGAAGCCTTCGACTGGGACGACATCCCGCGTTTAGCTGAGGACTACCGCCACGGCCGCCTCGCCACCTACTTCCCCATCTTCCGCGTTAATGACGCGTAGACGCGTAGCTGCCCTTAAGGCCTCAACGAACAGCCAGGTTGGTAAGGTAAAGCTAACGCTGTTGCTGGTCGTGGCCGGACAAAGGAGAATGCCAGGTCTCTACGACGCTGCCGCTGGTGAAATCGTAGAAGCGCAGGTCGGTGGAGGTCAGCATCTTGGTCAGCATGATGACCTGGCCGGTGTGCATCGAGAAGTGTTCGGTGACGTGAAAGATGGCTTCAAGGACGTCGACGTCGCTGCCCTGGATTGTTCGCTTCTCGAGTAACACGGATGGATTCAGATCGCGGAGCGTGGACTTGACGTCGGCGAGTGTCGTGCGGAGTAGCTGGAGCAGCTCGGCGCGAGGGATGACGTCGCGTTGTGCAAACTCGGCGTCGCGCGTGCGATTGTCAGGCGCGGAGCCGAGACCGCACACGATCCACTGGCGAGCGTTGCCGCAAAGGTGCAACAGAAGATTGCCGATGCTGTTTGATTCAGCGTTCGGACGCCACCAGATCTGATCGTCGTTCAACTTTTCCAGGCAGCGTTCGATTTTCGGCAGGTAGTCGTCCGTAAGAAAAGCGGCTGCACGATCGATAAACGCACGCGACACGGCATCAGACGCACGCGACGCGGAATCAGACGCATGCGAAGCGGAGTCGGCGGTCATAGCGCTTCGTCACTCCTCGTCATATTTCTCCGTCCTCTGAAGGTTCGGGCCGCCGCTTGTGTTTCGCTTTGCGCATCGCGGGCCGTGCGACTTCGTCCGGCTTCGCGCGCGATAGAGGATGGCCAGGAGGCGCGTTGGGCTTGCGGATACTGTCGAAGACAGGCCTCGCCGGCTGTTTCTTACTCTTCCGTGGAGAACTTTTTCTGACCATTGCTCAGCCTCCACTCACTTCACTTTTGGATTCTGACGATGCTATCGCCGCGACCGAAGACGTGTCAATGAGTTGGTATCCGTGCCGGCGTCGCCGTGGCGCGCAGACACAGATGCCACTGATGAGGTGAGAGACTTCACAACAAAATTGGTTAAAACCGTTCTGCGGAGGAGCTAGGCTTCACTGCCACGAGGCGTCTTCGAAAGGATTCTCAACGCATTCGTGGTTTCAGAGCGGCGGCGCTGCTGAAATTCCGTAACCCAATTGGTTACAGTTTCCACCATTTCGCGCGCCGTTTCGCGAGCAGTATTTGTTTTCGCCTTGGCTACGGGCCGGGGCTTTTCGCCTTTTTTGACTATTCGGATTGTTTTCTTCTCAGACATTGCTATTTTTCGAGCTTCCCGTTGGAATCTATTCGTATCCAACGAAATTCTCGCCACACAGTTCCCAAATTTCTACTGAGCTAGAGCGCTGGACGCCGATTAACCTTGCAAAGAAGAGGCCACATCCGCTAACGCGCAGGCTGGCGAGAAAAAGGGCCACTTCTGAGCAAGTTTTTTTCTGAAACACCGCAACGGGAAAATCTTTGGTCGCAAACCGTACACAACGGACGGAACACACTGGCACGTAAGCGAGACAGCCACGCCTCGAACTGTCCTCAGCCGTTCACAAGCGCGTTCTTGTGTTTCATGTCCAGTTCCCATATCAACTTGTGAGTTCGATACACCATCAGAACCAGAGCGAGCGCGGCGCCAATGTTCACATACTTCAGTCCGTTAACCATCTGACGCGTGCCATACTGAACTAAAAGACCGTTGATGACGATCAGCGCCAGACGAAATTCAGTCGGGCCAAGCTTCAGATGGCTGATCTTCAAACGGTCCGTCGCAGCGAACGCCAGGAACGTACTCACCTGGTAAGCGGCAAGAATCGCGAGCATGATGACGATCTGAAAACGCGAACGTTCGGGCAGGATGAACGAATAGCCGATGATCACCGAACAGAGAAACACGTAGTCGAGCAGGTGATCCATGTAGTAACCCCACCGCACCAGCCCCGTCCCACGATATTTCCCAATTTTCCCATCATAGTGATCAGTCACGTACTGCATCGCCACCATCGCCGACACACCCCAAAGCCACCGCAGGTCGCTGGCGGCGAGATAAGAAAAGAACAGGATTAATCCCGACCACGCGAGCGTCATCATCGTCAGGTGATACGTCTCGAGCCAGGATGGGATTCGAGGTAGCACCCGTATGGCGAGACGCCGTTCGAACGGTGTCAGAAAAGAGGTGTTTGTTTTTGTCGCGCCTGCGAATTGTTGAGTGTCGATCATGGATACCTTAACGGCCGCACGGGGCCCGGCCACGTTGAGTGCAACGAGCGAGCCAGCCGCTAAACGAGTATTTTCGGGGCTTCGGACGGTGGGGACGTCAATAAACGTCAATATCTGTCCGACGGATGTCGGTTTTTTACTTGAATCGCGCGCTGTGGCCGCAGACGCGCGTTAAATGAAAACGACTGTTTGCGAGCTCGGAATGTCGAACCGCCGGCGGCAGCGGTTGTTTCGACAAGCCAGCATGTCGTCGATCCGGACCATATAGTCGCGTGACTTCTGAAACCGCGCGCGATCCTGCTCGTTCATGCCTCTCGGCGGCTGGGGCTTTTTCGTACGTTTCAACCAGCGGACGTCGTACTCGGCGCGTTCGCGGCAGTGAGGACAACTGTACGTCGCCTTCTTTACCTCTTCTTTTTCGTTAAAGAAATCACGTTCGTTCATACGATCCTTCCCGCGTAAACTGCCGCTTAACTGCCTTCCGCGTGCTCGCACAGTTCCCGCAAGTAGCGAAAACTATAGATTCCCGTTTCGTGACCGTCGCTCCAACGGAAGTTCAGCGCATAACGGCCGACCAGACTCAGGTCTTTGATCTCGAGTTCGTCGGAAATGGTCGCGGCGTTCAGGACGCGCTCGCCGGTCCACTCGTTGACGCACTGTGCACACGGACAAGAGCGGCGAAGATCGGCTGCGCGAAACCGGCATTCCCGGCCGTCAGCCCACGTGATGCGCAGCGTGAAATCATCCTCATGTTTGATTTCGCGCGGCTCGATAGCCGGTCCTCGTCGTTCCGCTTCCATCTGTTTCAACCGTTCGACTCGAGCGCCTGTGACACCGAGGCGGCATTCACGTCGAAGTGGGACGCGTTCCACACCGCTTTTCCGTCACGCATCAAGATGACCTGCGGCGACTCGTGCCTGACGCCCGTCAGCTTCTCAATTTCACGCGAGATTTCGGGCGCCGCCTGAATCTCGAGCAAGTTTACATGTTCGAGCTGCTGCATTTCGCGATAAGCGCGCGCGCTGATCGGGCAGGCATTGCTGTGTTTGAAAATGATTACCGCTCTTTGTTTTGAATCGGAGATCAGATTGTCGAGCGTCGTTCGGTCGTCGATTCTGAAAAAGTTTCCCATTTGTTCTCGCGTCCCCTCTGAAATGTGACGTCATTTATAACGTATTTCGGCGCCGCGGTAAAAACGTCCATTTTCCTGTTGACGCCCGAACAGATTCGGAATATTTTGCTTGCCGCTATCGAGAAAGCTTTTGGCTGTCCTCAAAGCCTGAGCACCCACTGACGAGCCTCACGAGTCTCTAACAAAGATTCTCCTGCTTCTCTCGACGTAGCCGTTTTACGTCAACTAAACCTCATCAAGGAGAACGTGTATGCCAATGAACCAGAACCGTCGCCTCACGTGGCGATTCTCTTTTAACCTCATCAGCGCGATGCTGGTCCTGTTTTTCATCTCGCACGCAGCCCAGGCCGATGAAATCGCGATCTGGAACTTCAACGATTCAAACCTGAACGTCGATCGCGGCTCGGGCACGCTGTCGAGCAACATCATCGCCGCAAACATTCTCTTCGCCGCCGGCACAACGAACAACGCGCGTCAGGGAGACGCCGCCGGACAAGCGCTGTCGCTCCAGGGCGGCACCGGCACCGCGAATAACGGACGCCACATCACTTTCAACGTCAGTACACTCGGCTTTTCTAACATCGTCGTGAGTTTTGCGACGCAGGGAACAAGCACCGGCTTCATCAGCAATCAGTTTCAATACAGCCTCGACGGGATCACGTTTGTGGACTTCGGCGCGCCTTACACGCCGGCCTCGGCCTTCGGCTCCGTGCCGCTGACGTTTACGTTGTCGGGAATTGCCGGACTGAACGATAACCCGAATGCTGCGTTTCGAATCGTCTTCAACGGCGCGACGTCGTCTACAGGAACGAACAGGATCGATAACTTCGTCGTCGAAGGCTCGCCGTCGGGCATACCCGAACCGGCGAGCGCGGTGCTGTTGTTGAGCGGTTTGAGTGGTCTCTATCGACTCAGAAGGCGAAAGAGGAAGACGGATGTGAACAGTTGATCGTGGGCGACTAATTCCAGTCGCCCACGAGAACAAACGGCGCCCAGAAGAACGGCGCACTGTATTTCTTTCCGGAGATCATGGCTAACTGCGCGCCGCGCAGCGCGCTGGAGGAGGTGGTGTCGCCGGCCAGCAACCGCTTGTAGAAGTCGGTCATTAAGTCGGCGGTGGATTTATCCGCAACCGACCAGAGGCTCACGCCGACGGTCGGAGCGCCGGCATACATGAACGCGCGCGTCAGGCCCATGACGCCTTCGCCGCGCTTCTCTTTGCCGAGGCCCGTCTCGCACGCGGAGAGCATCACGAGCGGCGAGCCGAGACGAAGGTTGAAAACTTCGTCCGTGCGGACAAAGCCGTCGTGTGTCTTGTTGCCGACGAGCGACAGGACCACGCCGGTGAACTGCGGACGTTCGGCGTTCAGCAGTCCGTGCGTCGCGACGTGGATGATGCGGTACTTGCTGATGTCGCGCGTGACGACGTTGTCTTCGTTGGCGTCGAGATCGAGCCAGACGTCTGCCTGGCCGCCGGAGGTCTTCGCCAGTTTGGAGATTTGATCGGCTTCGAGGCGCGTCCCGTTCAGACGGGTGAGCGGCAGTCCTTCCATTGCCGCGCCCGACGCTGCGGGTGTGCTCCCGGCGACGTCGGCAACCGACGCTTTGATACCGAGGCCGCGGACTTCAGCGTCGGCGGTCGCAGGCGTCGTGTCCTTCTTCGCCCGAGCGTCATTCGAGTTGAAGACTGGGTCGGCAATGATCAGCATCGAGCGTCCGGTTGCTTTGGTGCGCTGTTGTTTGATCGCGCCAACAACGGACGCCGACGGCGCGTACACGACCTCGTTCGTCTTGACCAGGTAACCGAGCGACGCGAAGTCGCCGGCGTCCGGCGTTTTCAGGAGGACTTCGAATGGGACGTAATTGAGAGCACCGTCGGCGACAATCATCAAACGCTTCTCGCCAATCATCGCCGCTGCGGGTGCGAGGACCGTCTTGTAAAGCGCGTTCGACGCGGCGACGAATGCTGCCGTGTCTTCAGGAGCAGCCGACGCGACTCCCAACCCGCGGTTCGCCTCGGCAACGTCGATGCCGACAATGCGCCGCTGGAGCTTCGCCGGAATCAACTGCGCGCGCAGATCCGTCGCAAGCTTGTCGACTGCGGCTCGGCCAGGCAGTTTGAACAAACTAACCGCGCCTTTACTCACGGCGAAGAGATACGAGTCGTCTGTTTGCAATGCGTACTCGACCAGCACGGTTTGATCGTCGAGCACGTTCTGCTGCACTTCGGCGAGGCTAAGCGGTTTGTTTGCCGTCAACGTGGCGTAACGAGGGCTCGCCGTGCGGATCTGGTTCTCGATCTCTTCGTACTCCGCCTGGAGTTTTTCCAGCTCCGCGTCGAGCTCCGCCGGTTTCTTCTTCATCTCCTCCTTGGAGATGTTGATTCCGGTCAGGATGTCCGCAATGTCCTGTTGGCGATCGAAGTTCTCCTGTTTGCGTTTCAGCAACTCTGCGGGAACACCTTCCGTAATCGCCGCGTTGGTTTCATTCAGTAGATCCAGCAACGAACGCGCGCGCGATTGTTCGTTGATTCTGAACGCCTCGCCAGCGTACTCGAGTGCTTTGCCACTCAACGGCGCGCCGGCCGCAGTGTTGTCGAGCAGCGCCATCGCGGCGTACGCGCTTGCGGCTTCGTCAAAAACGTCCTTGATGGTGGCGAGGAACGTCGTCCGCGACTCATCCGCGCGCAGGCTTCCCTGCCGCAGCGTTTCGATCGTGGCGAGTGATTCGCGATAGTTCGAGAGGGCCGACTCGCGGAGCGTCGTCGCTTTCTTCGCATCCTTCTCCTGCGCGGCTTGCAGCCATAAACTGCGTCCCAACCCGCGCTGCGCCGGCCACATCAGATCCAAACGATTATCGTCCTGCGCGCCTTTCTTGGCCTCGTTGTAGAACTTGGTCGCGTCTTTAAACTTCCCTTGCTTGAGAGCGATGTCGCCGAGACTCGTCCGCGCGGCGGCGCGAAACCTTCGCACCTGGCCCATCTTCGCGATTGCGGCGAGACTGCTGCCGGCCGCTTCGAGCGCAAGCTCGAAATTCTTCTTCGCGCCTTCGAGATCGTTGCTCGCGTAGGCGAGCCGCCCCATGCCGAGCTGATAACTCGAATAAACGATCGAGTTGCGGTACTCGTCGAGCTCCTTTTTCGCTTCCAACGCGAAGGTGACGGCGCTTGTCGGCGCCGCGACACTGACGCGGCCAGTGCTGATGCCTCCCGCGATCGCACTCAAACCGCCAAACCGGCGGCCGACTTTCGACGCGGCGCCCTCGGGTTTCTTGACGACCATGCGGTCGTAAGCGACGCGGGCGTCAAGCGTTTTGCCCAAACGGTAGTTCACGTCTCCGATCCTCGCGAGCATCAGGTTCGCGTTGAACTTGTCGTCGCCGAGTCCGACCACCGCGTTCACAGCCGCTTTTTCAGGATCGAAGGCGAGAAAGCCGTCGAGCGCTTTCTGATAGTTCTCTAACGCGACCGGGTACTGTCCCTGGCGCAGATAAAGCTCGCCGAGCTCGTTGTGCGCGGCGGCGATGCCGCTGTTGTCCTTGGCGGCGGTGTAGAGGTTCAGTGCGTTGCGAAGTTGAATGAGCGCCTGGTCGGCGCGGCCGCGTTTCAGCAGCCGCCGCCCTTCGAGCAACGCAGTGCCGGCCT
>Ga0114129_10016770_pt1 | contig 10428 bp, 7 predicted proteins | sample RhiMetdeltSRZDD1_FD_80071 | JGI IMG/M metagenome (GOLD analysis project Ga0114129, IMG submission 80071) | Populus rhizosphere microbial communities from Tennessee, USA - Rhizosphere MetaG P. deltoides SRZDD1 (version 2) (version 2) | ecosystem: Host-associated > Plants > Roots > Rhizosphere >... | reverse complement strand
CGGCACAACCGGCTGTTTTGGTGCGCCAGCAGGCAAGACCTGCTTCGTAGGGACGATCCACGTCGGGCGCGCCCCACAGGGCTGAACCCGCAGCCTGCACGACCGCCGCGCGCCTTACTTGGGGGCTGGGTTACTCACGTGGCAACCCGGCACATCAGCGCACGCGCGCCTTCAGCTCGCCGAACCAGTTCTGGACTGGCCTGTGCTGAACGTCGTTCCGCGGCCACACAAGCGCAGCGGATCGAATCTTCAGTCCGTCGTCGGAGTCCGCAGGCGGGCCTAAAGGTCCGCCTTTACGAAGTTCAGAAGTTCGAACTTGCGTTTACCGCGGCTAGTCGGCGCAGCAGGGCGTGGGATCCCATCCCCCCAGTCGGGGATCTTCTTGAAGTAGGCGAGAGGAAATCGTCCCAACCGCCAACTCCCAAGGCGCACGCCGCGGGGGTGGGAGTTTTTGTTTGAGCACGATGTTCATTTCGGATTGCTATCGAGCAGACGCAGCATGTCCGTCGTATTCCGCTCGCCCTCGAGACAGGCCTCCTCGAACAGCTCGTAGCTCTTCGCCTCCTCGCTGCGAACGTTGCGTCCGAAGGTCAACGCCATCTTGAAGGGCCGCGTGTAGACCTTTGGGTCGTCAAACGTGGCTTCGTAGGCGATCGTGTCGGGGTTGACGAACGTGTAGCGCTCGCTGATGTGCAACGCGTCGCTGTGGAAGTCTCCAACCAAGTCGAACCACGTCTTGTCGTTGTTATTGGTCACGTCGACGACGAGCGTATTTCCCTCCCAATGGCCTCGTGAGTCCCCCATCCACAATTTGATGTTGTCTCCGATATGCGGCCGTCCGTCCAAGGCGATGATGCGAGAGCCGTGGTTGAACTCTTGAAGGATCACGATGTAGTGGGGGGGCTGAACGATCTGAAACGTACCTTGATAAAAAGCGCGTGGCACGCCGCTCAGAAAACAGCGCGTGTGCGGGTCGACGTACTCCCACTTAGTCAGATTCGTGTGGTTCTCAAAAGTCTCCGTCCTTTTTGCCCGCGCCCACGGCTGGTACGGGATCTTCCCGTCCGCCGGATCCACAATCAGGCTCGCGGAGTCCGTCTGCACGCCGCTCAGCAGCACGTGCGTCGGTTCCGCTGCTTCTTCGACGTTGTACGTCGACAACCGTCTCCCCTGATTAGCCCAGAATCCTTGAATGTCCGGCTGGCCGTCCGACGTGCGCGGCGGGTTCCAGTTCTTTCCGTCTGCCGTTTGCGTCTGGCCAGCGGCCGAGACCGGGGGCAGCGAGACGGCGGCCAAAACCGCGGCGGTGGCAATCGTGAGGTTGAAATATCGACCGATCATTTGAGCCTCCCTGCGGCTTCTTCCTCCAGAGCGTGGCACTCATAGTCCAGGATTTGAGCGTTCTTCTCCTGGCGACGGTACAACGTCATATTCATCTTCCAGGATCGCGTAAACACTTTCGGGTCCTCGATTGTGGCTTCATAGGCGATGTGGTCAGGGCCCTTGCGCGTGTAGCGTTCTACCACGTGCAAGGCGTCGCTGTGGAAATTCCCGGCGCCGTCAAACCACGTCTGATCGTTGAAATCGGCCACGTCAACGACCAGCGTGTCTCCCTCCCACCGCCCGCGCGACTGCCCCATCCAGGAATCGATGTGACCCGGGAGATGTGGACGATCCGTGTAGATCATCCGCACGGCGTGTACGTATTCGTACAGAATGACCGTGGCGTTGGCGGTCTGAAAGATCTGAAACGGATACGGCATGTACACGATCCGGGGTACGCCGGGCAGATAGCACTTCTCTACGGGGTCCGCTTTCACACGGTTTTCAAAGTTCTCCTTCTTCTTCGCCGCGGCCCAGGGTTGGTAGGGAATGTCATTACCTTCGACCACTCCCTGCCCGGCAGGAACGCCGAGCCGCGCAGGGTGATCCTGAATGTCCCATGCGGCGGTATTGAGAACCTGCCAGATACCCTGCAGATCGGGCTTGCCATCAGGCGTGCGAGGCGGGCTGTACGCGGGGGGATCGGCGGCTCGCGCCTGGCCGGCAACCGTGACCGGTGTGAGCGAGACGACCACGCCCACGAGCATCATGGAACGGATGAACCGAAGTCCCATCGAAGAGTCCGCTAGAAGCTGTATTGCACGGCGAACTCAGCCACCCGCGGCTGGACGATCGACGTCGGCCTCTCGAAATTTGGCCCTGACAGCTGGATCAGGTTCATGACGGTGTTGATGTTCGTCGCGTTGAACACGTTGAGCCGAAGCGATACCCGCTGCGCCCGCGTCACGTGAAGCGACTTCTCGACCCGCAGGTGCAGTAGGTTGATACTCGGCGTCCGACGGGTGCCGATCGGCTCCACTCGAACCTGCTGCACCGGAATCGTCCGACCGCCCCGGAAGGACACCGTTCTGGCGTACGGCGTGCCGCTGCGGTGCTCGAAGTTCGCCGACACCTGCACGTCGCGCGGGAAGAGATACGCTCCTGTGGCCCGGGCCTGCCACTCCCACGTGTTGTTGGCCGTGTTGATCTCCGCATTGGGATCCAGCGTGCTCAGGAAGAGTGAGATCCCGGGGGCCTGGAAGTCGCAGCACCCCTGTGTGTTCTGGGTCATCGGGATATGGAGCTTCGTCGCGGAGTAGGACGTCATCATCTGCCACCGGTGCGACAGGCGCTTGCTTGCCGCAATCTCGACGCTCTTATAGGTCTGATCGGCGTGGTGATCGCTCACGAGCATCGGCTGCTGAAACGCGCGGCCCGCCAGCGACACGGGATACTCCCAATAGGTTACGGCCGTCCCAGGGTCGTCGGCCGTCCCCAGCTGCCCGTCGGGGCCTGGATCCGGATTCGCGACAGGAATGGTGTAGGCGCTGTACGGCCGCAGATTGTTCTGCACCCGCTGGGCGTTGATCGTGCGGGCAAAGATCCCTGTGGCGCGCACGGCGAAATCCGCGATCAGCTGTCGTTCGAGGGAGAGCGAGAATTCGTCGTCCATCGGCTGCAACTCGTTCGGATTGGGGACGCCGCCGGCAAGCGCCTCCTCTCCGGCGATTATCAGGCTCGTTGAGACGAAGTCCGGCCCGTTGCGGTCGAAATTGATTTCGCCCGGATCGAACAGCTTGTTACCGTTGAGGTCACGCCACAGGTAATTCGTACGGAGATGGACGTTCTCGTTGGCCGGCGTCATCTGGTCGACATATCGCAACTGCGCGAACCGGCCCCAGCCGCCCTTGATGACCGTCTTGCCGTCCGCCGTGAGGTCATAGGCCGCGTGCAACCGCGGCGTCACTGGATTCCACTGCCTGAACTGCACTCGCGCGAAACATTCGGCTGGGTACGTGATCGCCAGCGGCGCGGCTGATGCAGTACGGCATTGCTTCGGGATCACGCCGTTATCGTGATCGTAACGAACGCCCAGATTCAGCGTGAGCCGCCGCGCCAGGGTCCAACTGTCCTGGAAATAGGCGCCGTAGTTGCGGTACAGCGTGAGCGGCTCGCAGTCCGTCACGCCCGTCTTCTCAATCAGGACGCGACGGCCGTCGTCGAACGTTTTGGTGTCGGCCGGGAAGCAGTTGTTCCAGGCCTCCATCTGAAACGGGACCCCGTTCCTGAAGACGAGGCGGTAGTTGCCGACCGACGATCCGCGGTCGCTGATCCGACGATCGCCATGTCCCCTGTTCGACTCGAAGCCGGCCTTGAAGTCGTGGTTGCCCCCGAGCAGATCCGGCTTGTACCACCCGAGCCTGGCTTTGGTGTGGAACCGATCCTCGAAGGAATTGATCCCGTAGTTGGTGTTACAGCCTGAAACCGCATTCGTGAGCTGATCGAAGGTCGCGGGCTTGTCCGAGTAGCATTCGCGCGGCACGTTCCAGATCCAGGCCCCCTGCTGCACCGACACGATCGTGTTGCGCCTGACCCATTGCCATTCGAGCTTGCTCGTATTGACCTCGGTGGTGGAATTTTGTCGAGACTCCCAAGGGGCAAACTGGCTGGCGCCGGTCACGCCTCCCTGCTGGTCCCATTGATAGAAGCCGATCAGCTTCTGCGCGGAGCTGAACTGGTACGACACTTTTTCCGTGGAAAAGATCTGATGTTGAGTATCGGTCGCCTGTGAGCCATCCGGCTTGAAGGCGCCGAGCACGCGCTCGTTCTCATCGCGCCGGCGCGCCGAGTAGTAGAACCACAGCTTGTCCCGGATGATCCGGCCGCCGAGATCGGCGCTCACATCCCGCCGCAGGTCAATCGGATTGCCGGCGTCGAGACCACGCGCCCTCAGCGCGTCATCGATGTTGTTGCTCTGCAGGCGCTGGTTCGTCTGACCCCAATAGGCGCCGCCGTGGAAGTCGTTGCCGCCCGACTTCACGATCGCGTTGATCTGAACGCCGCGAGTCGGGCTGTCAGCGGTGTTGCCGACGCTCTGGACCGTCGTCTCCTCGAACGACGCGTAGTCGAAATGATTGCCGCCCTGGGTTCCCGATTTCGGCGAGGTGGTTCCGACGCCTTCGAGCATCGTCCACGAGCCGCCGTTCTGTCCGAACACGCGGAAGACGGGGTTGCCGGTCAAGGCGTTGACATTCAACTGCGGGCGCGCGCCCGGCGCCTGGCCCAGCACGGCGACGATGCTGTTCCGGCCGGTAGGAATGATCTCGAGGGTCTCTCTCGTCAACTGCGTGCGAGTGCTGGTCGACGTCACGTCCACCACGGGCGCGGCCCCGGACACGGTGACCGATTCCGACAGCGTGCCGACTTTCAGCACGATGTCCACCTTCGCCTGGAATCCGATCGTCAGCCGCAGCTCCTGTCGCCGGATCGTCTGAAAACCCTGGAGCCCGTACTCCACTGCATACGTTCCGATTGGCAGCGGTGTCAGGCGATATTCGCCGCGCTCGTTGGTGACTCCGACCAACTGCCGGACCTGCAACGCCGGACTGGTCGCCGTGACCGTGACGCCAGGGAGAACGGCGCCACTCTCGTCGGTGACCTGGCCGACGATGCTGGCCTCCTGGCCCTGGCCAGCCATCGCCGCGTCGGCGAGTGAAGCGAGACAGCATGTGAGAAGCAGAATGAGAAGAGCACGCGGACGCCGCGATCGCTCAGATGCGCCGCCCATGATGGCCCCCTTCGGTAGCGGATTGCGGACAATCTCACCAGCGGGTCGGGACGACCGGGGTTCTGAGTGGGCCATACAACCCGCCACACTCATAGTGCGGGGGAGTATCTGCCTCCAGCCAAAGGCTGTCAAGAGCGTGGTCAATACGGCTATGGGAACAATCAGCGCGACGCCCGGGTCAAACGCGGTATCGGCGTCGAGCGCCGCTTCGGCGGCGTCGCAGGCTGTCGCGCGACCGCGGCAGAGGAACGCGAGACCGCCGAGCATCTTTCGTTCGGCGATATCCCTCCGTGCTCCGAAGATTCGGGATGCCGCTGGGACGGACCGTACGGCTACGCGGACCTCAATAGAGGTGACGATGATTGAGCACCATCCTCGCCAGAGAAGAGCAACCACGAAGAACACGAACAGCTCGAAGGACACGAAAAACACAACAAATCTTGTTCGTGATCCGCGCGTGATTCGTGATCTTCGTGGTGTTGGCAGCTTCCGTCAGAGCGGGCGTGTCGGCCAGCGACCGACGGCGACGCACGCCGACACATGAGCCATGAAATCGAAGCGCCGCGATTCGTCCGCGCGTCTTCCCATCAACGCGTTCGGATGGCGTGAATCAGCTCGGACATTTTGTGCCGCGCGACCGATGTCGCCCCGAGTCAGCGGCTAGACGCGCGGGGAGCACCAGCGTACGAGCGGCGCGAGATTTCCGGCGTGCTGTCGCCGGAGGTCGCTGACCGATACGGCTGCTCTGCCCCCCAGACGCCTAGCACCGTCCCACCTAACGGATACGTGCAATAATCCGGCGCGCAGCGGTGGACGATTCAACGACGAAGAACACGAAATACCCGTTCTCGCGAAGGAGGTTCGCCATGTGGACTCGAGCGAGGCAGATGCATCTGGCGTCGCTGGACCGCTATGCGGGTTCTTGCCTGGATTTTGTACTCGTTGCGTCGGAACCGCATAGCGGTCCTAGGCGCGCAAAGCGCGCCAAGAAGATACTGTCAAACCAGTCAAGGGCTCTGCCGGGATATAAAACGCGGAGCCCTTGGCTGGTTCTGGCGGCCGCTCTTTGCAGTGTGGCGGCGATGGTGCTCACATCGAGCGACTCCTCCGCCCAAGGTGCCGGACAGACCGCCGGCACTCCCCCACCGTTCCCGACACCGCCGAGCAGCTCGCCTGCCGGACCGCTCGCGTATTCGTGCGGTGTGCCAGCGATGCCACCCGCGCCCGGCGCCGCCCCGCAGCAGGCGATCTTTCCCGAGGGCCAATATCCGGTATTACTGCCCGCGAAGTCGCTGCTCGGCGCGCGGAACGATCTGCCCAATCCCTTTCAGCCGGGCGTCGATTTCGGTGAGCTGCCGACAGGCCGCAAGTGGGGATCCACAGCGAGCGTGACGACAGGGCTCGACAACACGATCTGGGTGATCGACCGGTGCGGCAATTCCGGCGCCGGCGGCACGACGTGCGGCGGCGCGAGCGCGGGGGTCAATCCAATCTTTCAGTTCGACACCTCGGGAAAGCTCCTGAAGACGTTCGGCGCCGGGATGTTCGTGAGCCCGCACAAGCTGACGGCGGATGACGCCGGCAACCTCTGGGTCGCCGACAACGGCAGCCACCAGATCTTCAAGCTGGATCAGAGCGGCAGCGTGTTGATGACGCTCGGAAAGAAAGGCGTCGCCGGACCGGGAACAGACGAATTCGATGCGCCAACCGAAGTGGCGGTCGCGTCGAACGGCGACATCTTCGTGGCCGACGGACACACTGGCGGCGGCCTCGCGATCGGCAACGCGCGTGTGATGAAGTTCGACAAGACTGGGAAGTTCCTCAAGACGTGGGGCAAGAAGGGCATGGGACCGGGCGAGTTCGATGTGCCCCACACGATCGCCATCGATTCCCGCGGACGCGTGTTCGTCGGCGATCGACAGAACAACCGCATCCAGATCTTCGACCAGGAGGGCAAATTCATCGCCCAGTGGTTCCAGTTCGGCCGCCCGAGCGGGATGTACATCGACAAAAGGAACGACACCCTCTACGTCGCCGACTCGGAATCGCGGGACGGCCGTACTAATACGGGACGCTTTGCGCTCGCGCAGACGGGGTACGCCTTCAACCCGGGCATCCGTCGCGGCATCCGGATCGGCAGCGCGCGCGATGGCTCGGTGCGGTCGCTGATTCCCGATCCGTGTTCCTATCCCTATGCGTCCGGGTCAAGCATGGCGGAAGGCGTGAGCGTCGACGCGCAGGGGAACGTGTACGGCGCCGACTTCCTCATGGACGTGAGGAAATTCGTGCTCACGCGCGGGCGGCAAACGAATTGAGAGTTAGCCCCTTCTTTGTGCCTTTCGTGTGCGTCGTGTTCTTCGTGGTTGATCATCTGTCGTAGAGACCGATCCCCCGTGCTACACAAATCCATCCTGCGACGGCGTCTATAGAAACACGCCATGAGTGAGCGGTCAGTTGAGCCGCACGAGCGAGTTCATTGCCTCTACGACCGTTATGGAGCGTCACTCTACCGGTACGCCCTCATGTTGCTCGCCGATCCCGCGGCCGCGGAGGATGCGGTTCAGCAGGTGTTCACGTCTGTGCTCCGATCAGGTGCCGGTGCGCGGGTCAAAGCCGACGAGCCTTACCTGCGGCGGGCCATCCGAAACGAGTGCTATTCGATGCTCCGGCGGAGGACGATTCGCGATCCGATCCAGGTGGGGCCGGACGCGCTGCTCGAACAGATCGCGTCGGTCGACTCCAAACCGGACGAGCGCCTGGCGCTCGAGGGGGGTATTCGGTTGCTGACGCCTGAGCAGCGAGAGGTCGTGCACTTGCACGTATTTGAGGGACTGACATTCCGCGAGATCGCCGAGGCATCAGGCACGTCGCTCAACACTGTGGCGGCGCGATACCGGTACGCGCTGTCAAAGCTGCGAGTGCTACTCGATGGTGTGAGACCTGACCATGCACGACAGAGAAGTTGAGGAGATGCTACGGCGGCACCGGCCTGCGGCTCCGCGGCCCGAGCTCCGTTCCCGCATCACGAAACCCGGGGATAGCGGCGTTGCCGCCCGGCAGCCGCAAAAGGACAGGAGCAACGTCATGAAGCATCACACGATTACCGGCGGCGGCGGTGTACAGCTTCATCTGGTCGAGACGGGAAACCCGAGCGGCCGTCCGATTCTTTTCATTCACGGGTTCTCGCAATGCTGGCTTGCCTGGAGCCGGCAGCTGTCCTCAGACCTGGCCAATCGCTACCGGTTGGTCGCGCTGGACATGAGGGGGCACGGCTTGTCGGAGAAGCCCCGCGACGGGTACGCCGACTCCAAGGTGTGGGCCGGCGACGTCGACGCCGTCATTCAGGGTTTGAACCTCGACCGTCCGGTTCTTTGTGGCTGGTCGTATGGAACGCTCGTGATCCTCGACTATGTCCGGCATTATGGCGAGGAGGCCGTTGGCGGGATGTCCTTCGCCGGCGGCATAACGAAGCTTGGCAGCGACGAGGCAAATGCAGTCATCACTCCCGAGTTTCTCAGTCTTGTGCCTGGTTTCTTTGCTTCGGATGTGGAAGAGAGCGCACGTAGTCTTCGGTCTTTGCTGCGTCTGTGCCTCGCCCAGGAACCCTCGGCCGAGGATCTGTACCTCATGCTGGGGTATAACCTGTCGGTTCCACCTTACGTCCGTCAAGCGCTCTTCTCCCGCTCGTTCGACAATGACGATCTTCTGCCGAGGCTCCGAAAGCCTGTCCTGATCGTGCATGGCGCTCAGGATGCGATCGTCAAGCCAGCCGTCGTCGATCAGCACAGAGCCGGTCTTGCTCACGCGCAAGTTGAGATGATGCCCAATGTGGGGCACGCGCCGTTCTGGGATGATGCGGCAGCGTTCAACGGACACCTGCGAACCTTTTGCGAACGTCTCGAGTTGCAGGCCGTTTCATAGCCCGGAAGGTGTACGGTCCATGTTCCTCGCCGGCTGTGCAGTCGGGCCCAGTGCCGGCTTCGCGTGTTCCGCTGTCGAGCACGATCAACAGGTAGACTCGCGACGAACGGTGTTCCCGATTCGTGTCCTACCCTTATGCGTCCGGGTGAAGCATGGCCGAAGGGGTGGGCGTAGACTCGAAGGACACGCTGGTAACGGACACCTAGTCGAGTAATGCAAGGCACGCCCATGACACCGAATGCCACCACGCAGACCGAGGCTCTGCTGCTGACCGAGACGCAGGACGGGATAGCCACACTGACGCTCAACCGTCCCGGCCAGTTCAACGCGCTCTCGAGTGCGCTCATCGACGAGCTGCAGTCGATCTTCGACCGCCTCGCCGCGGACCCGACTGTCAGCGTCGTCGTGCTCGCGGCAAACGGCAGGGGATTCTGCGCGGGGCATGATCTCAAGGAGATTCGGGCCATGGGAAGTGTGCCCGACGTCGAGTCGCTATTCGCGCGCTGCAGCCGCATGATGATGACCATCACGACGCTGCCCCAGCCGGTCATCGCGAGGGTGCACGGCATTGCGACGGCGGCGGGTTGTCAGCTCGTCGCCACCTGCGACCTCGCGGTGGCATCTACGGCGGCGACCTTCGCCACGCCGGGCGTGAACATCGGCGCGTTCTGTTCCACCCCCGGCGTCGCGCTCAGCCGGGCGGTCGGCCGCAAACACGCCATGGAGATGCTGCTCACAGGCGAGACGGTCGGCGCCGTGCGTGCCTACGAGATCGGACTCGTCAATCGCGTCGTGCCGCCCGAGGCGCTCGATGCCGAGGTCGAGACGCTTGCGAGATGTATCGCGTCGAAGTCGCCGGCCGTCATCTCGTCCGGCAAGCAGGTCTTCTACCGTCAGCACGATCTGTCGCTCGGCGACGCGTACGGCATGGCCGGACACGCCATTGCCTGCGATTTTTTCACTGAGGACGGCAAGGAAGGCGTGGACGCGTTCCTCGGCAAGCGCGCACCACGATGGAAGAAGACTCGACCTTAACCTTAGGTCGTTGGCGACTAATTGGGACCATCAGCCACCCGGCCATCAGTTGCTCAGGACGCAGATATGCTGACCCGAGTGACGCGTCGGTTTCGCACAGTCGTGATCGTCGCCCTTCTGACTCTCGGCCTCGGGCTGGGCACGATTCGGATCTGTGCTGACGGCGGGGCAATGGCCGCTGCCTACCGCACGTGCGAGTGTCGCGGATTGGAATGGCAGCTCTATGATCGGACTCCGGCAGATGGTCCTCGGCGGACACTCTGCCTGGGATGGGTCCGATCGTGGACGTGCCTTGCATTCAGAACAGGACCTCTCGTGGCGTGTTCCGACCGTTGACGCGAGTGGAGACCAACCGGCCACTT